>Ga0315904_10013267_pt1 | contig 10330 bp, 7 predicted proteins | sample LakEriMetagenome_6_FD_203529 | JGI IMG/M metagenome (GOLD analysis project Ga0315904, IMG submission 203529) | Freshwater fungal communities from buoy surface, Lake Erie, Ohio, United States - Buoy 12 MA120 | ecosystem: Environmental > Aquatic > Freshwater > Lake | place: USA: Lake Erie, Ohio... | reverse complement strand
TCGCCCAGATGGTGCAGGGTGTCGCCCCAGGTCATCTCCAGCATGGTCAGGCGCTTGAAATAGTGGCTGGCGACGTACTCATCGGTCACACCGATGCCGCCGTGCAGCTGAATGCACTCCTGCCCCAAGTGACGCATGCTGCGGCCGAGTTGCACCTTGGCTTGTGAGATCGCCCGGCGGCGCGCGGCTGCGGGCTCGCCCAGCTTCATGCTGGCGAAGTAGCTCATGGAGCGGCCGAGTTCCAGTTGCATCTTCACGTCGGCCACCCGGTGGCGCAGGGCCTGGAAGCTGGCGATCGGCACGCCGAACTGTTTGCGTGTGTTCATGTAGTCCGTGGTGATGGCCAGCAGTCGCTCCATCAGGCCGGTGCCTTCGGCGCATGCGGCGGCGATGCCAACGTCCACGGCCAAGGTCAGCGCGTCAAAACCTTCGGCGCAGATCAGCGTGGCCGGCGCCGCTGCCAGCGTCAGCTCCGCGGCACGACCGCCATCCTGCGTGGGATACCCGCGCGCGCTCACGCCTGCGCCGCCGCGCTCCACCAGGAAGAGGCCGATCCCTGAGGCGTCATCGTCAGCGCCTGACAACCGTGCCGGCACGATGAAGGCATCGGCCTCATCACCTGCCGGCACCACGCTCTTGGCGCCGCTGAGCACGTGGCCGGAGCCCGTGGCTGTGGCCCGCGTGGTGACATGCTGCAGGCGGTAGCGTGCAGCGCGCTCCTGGTGGGCCAACACGACCAGCGCCTCGCCTGTGGCCATGCGGGGCAGCCACTGCGCCTGCACGGCCTCAGGGGCTGCGGCCAGCAGGTGGGGCGCCACCAGGGCGGCTGCGGCATAGGGCGCGTGCACCAGGCCGCGGCCCAGTTCCTCCATCACCACCATGGCCTCCACAGGCCCAAAGCCCAGGCCGCCGTGGGCCTCGGGCACGGCCAGGCCCATCAGGCCCAGTTCGGCCAGTTCGTTCAGCACCTCGCGGGAGGCACCGCCCGCCTTGGCCAGCGCGTGCCGGCGCTCGAAGCCGAAACCCTTGTCCACCCAGCGGGCCACCGCATCGCGCAGCGAGACCTGATCGTCTGAAAACTCGAAGTCCATCTGTGTCTCCTGTCTGTGGGTTCAACCGAGCACCGTCTGCGCGACGATGTTGCGTTGCACCTCGTTGGACCCGCCGTAGATGGAGGTCTTGCGGTAGTTGAAATAGGTGCCGGCCAGCGGCGCGGCCTGTGGAACGGCACCGGGCCAGAGGGCGGTCAGCGCCTGGTCGCCCTGCCAGCCGGCCTCCATGGCCTCACGCACCAGCGGCATGCTGGCCGGCCCTGCGGCCAGCATCATCAGCTCGGTGTAGCGCTGCTGGATCTCGCTGCCACGGATCTTCAGCAACCCGGCCACGTCCAGGCTCTGCTTGCCGCTCTTCTCCGCGGACAGCACGCGCAGCACCATCATCTCCAGCGCCACGATGTCCACCTCCAGCAGGGCGATCTGGTCGCGGAAACGGATGTCCTCCCACACGCCCTCGGCCTTGGCGATGCGCTTCAAACGCTCCAACTCGCGCTTGGCGCGGTTGACGTCGGCGATGTTGGTGCGCTCGTGGCTCAGCAGGTGCTTGGCGTAGGTCCAGCCCTTGTTCTCCTCGCCAATCAGGTTCTCGGCCGGCACCTCGACGTTGTCGAACCAGACCTCGTTGACCTCGTGCTCGCCGTCCAGCGTGATGATGGGCCGCACGGTGATGCCGGGGCTCTTCATGTCGATGAGCAGGAAGCTGATGCCGGTCTGCGGTTTGCCCTCGTTGCTGGTGCGCACCAGGCAGAAGATCCACTCGCCATACTGGCCGAGGGTTGTCCAGGTCTTCTGGCCGTTGACGATGTAGACGTTGCCTTGGCGCTCGGCGCGCGTCTTCAGCGACGCCAGGTCCGAGCCCGAGCCCGGCTCGCTGTAGCCCTGGCTCCACCACACCTCGCCAGTGGCGATGCCGGGCAGAAAGCGCTGCTGCTGCTCGCGGTTGCCAAACGCCATGATCACCGGGGCCACCATCACCGGCCCGAAGGGCACCACGCGGGGCGCCCCGGCCAGCGCACATTCTTCTTCGAAGAGGTGGCGCTGCACGGCGTTCCAGCCCGGGCCGCCGAATTCCACCGGCCAGTTCCAGCCCAGCCAGCCCTTGGCACCGAGGATCTTCGCCCAGTGCTGCAGGTCCTCGCGGCTCAGGCGCAACGCATGGTGCACCTTGTGCGAGATGTCCTGGGGCAGGTGCTCGGACACCCATTGGCGTATGTGGGCGCGGAACGCCAGTTCCTCGGCCGTGAAATTCAGGTCCATCGGGGGTCTTCTCCAACAGCGGTGGGCGGGTCAGGCTGCGTCGGCTGACAGGGCCGATCGCGCAGCCTGCGTTTTTAGCACGACCGTTCGAAAACAGTCCTGCCTGCGTCGATAGAGCTTGTGGTGCTGATGAGGCCTGCCAAGCGGTGAGGCCTCTCGGGCTCAGCGCTTGGGCTCCAGCTTCAGCGTGTCGTTGTCGCGCTTCATGCTCACGCGGCTGAGAAAGGTGTTGCCCAGCAGCACGTGTGGCAGTTGCGCGGGCAGCACCACGGCGCCCACGTTGTTCAGCACCAGCTCACCGATGCGCACGGTACCCAGCTGCAGGATGTGGGCTGGCACGGTGCCGTTGGCGGTGTTGGCCTGCGCCATGGGGGCGCGCTTCCAGTCCAGGCCCAGGCGCTCAGCCTCGCTCTGGCTGAGCGAGACGGCGGTGGCCCCGGTGTCCACCATGAAGCGGGTGGCCTTGCCGTTGATCCACCCTTCGGTCACGAAGTGCCCCCCGGCGTCGGCTTTGAGTTCCAGGTCGCGCGGGCCCGCAGCGCCACGCTCGCTGGTGGAGGCCACGGCGGTCGGTGCGCCGCCCAGGCTCAGCGTGAGGGCCCGCCCATCCCGCTCCACGCGGGCCTGATCGCCGGTCACCTCCAGCAGTTTGACGCCGCCTTGCACCTCGCCCACCCCCACCACGCGCGGTTGGCCGTTGATCACCAGCAAGGCTTTGCTTCCCATTCGGCCCGAGAACGTGACCTCCTGCGCCTGTGCGGCCTGCAGGCTCGTCAGCATCTGCACGATCACCGCCCAGGCGGCCCATCCCAGAGCGCAGCGTGCGACTCCCGAGGGCTTGTCTGGTGGTGCGCCCAAGGCCGTCAATCCCTGAAGTTGGTGAACGACAGCGGCAGGTCGGTCACGCCCGCCTTCAGGTGCCGTATGGCGGCTTGCAAGTCGTCGCGCTTGCCGCCGCTCACCCGGACCACGTCGCCCTGAATCTGCGCCTGCACCTTGAGCTTGCTCTGCTTGATCAGGTTTTGGATCTTCTTGGCGTTGTCGCTGTCGATGCCCGTACGCACGGCCACCGGCTGGCGCACCTTGTCGCCGCCGATCTTCTCGATCTTGGCGCTCAAGTCCAGGAAGCGGATGTCCACGCCGCGCTTGGTCAGCTTGGCCAGCAGCACGTCGCGCACCTGGCTGATCTGGAAGTCGCTATCGCCGTAGAGCATCAGCTCCCGCGTGGCGCCTTTTTCGGTGAGTTCCACCTTGGCGCTGGAGCCCTTGAAGTCAAAGCGTGTGCCGATCTCCTTGCCGGTCTGGTCCACGGCGTTCTTCAGTTCCACCAGGTTGGGTTCGAGGACGGCGTCAAAGCTGGGCATGGCAGTTTTCTCTTTGCAAAGTCAGGCCCTGCAGGCGGCGTGCGTAGTTTGGCAGGGTAAAGCAGGAGAAAATTCTGCGTGATGTTCAAGCGCTGCGGAATCCCCTTCAACCCGATGGACCTTGCATGTCCACGCCGGTAAGCACCTTGCCCCTGGAGCCGGGCGTCAGCCTGCGCATGCTCAACACCTTCGGGCTGCCAGCGGTGGCTGCGCAGCTGGTGCGTGTGCGCAGCGACGCGGACCTGCGCCGGCTGGTGGACGACCCCGTCTGGGGCCTGGCTCCGAAGTTCATCCTCGGCGGCGGCAGCAACGTGTTGTTCACACGCGATGTGCAGGCGCTGGTGGTCAAGGTAGAGGTGCCGGGTTTGCGCTTGCTGGAAACACGCGACGACGCCTGGATCATCGAGGCCGGGGCGGGTGAGTCCTGGCACGGCCTCGTGCAATGGACGCTGGAGCAGGGATTGCCGGGACTCGAGAACCTGGCGCTCATTCCTGGCACCGTGGGTGCCGCACCGGTGCAGAACATCGGCGCCTATGGTGTGGAGCTGAAGGACCGATTCGAGTCGCTGGATGCGGTGGACCTGGTGACCGGCCGCACCGTGACGCTGGACGCCGCGGCCTGCCGCTTCGGCTACCGCGACAGCGTCTTCAAGCAACACCTGGCGGGCAAGAGCGTGATCACCCGGGTGCGGTTTCGCCTGCCCCGGCCCTGGTTACCCGTGCTGGGCTACCTCGACCTGGAGCGCAAGCGCGCCGAGACCGGCATCACCGAGCCCGACGCCCGCACCATCTTCAATTGGGTGTGCGCCATCCGCCGTGCCAAGCTGCCCGACCCGGCCGTCATCGGCAACGCCGGCAGCTTCTTCAAGAACCCGGTGGTGAGTGCCGAGCAGTGCCGCGACATCATCGACCGCGACCCCGAGGTGGTGCACTACCCCCTGCCCGACGGCAGCGCCAAGCTCGCGGCCGGCTGGCTGATCGACGCCTGCGGCTGGAAAGGCAAGGCCGTGGGCGGCGCCGCCGTCTACGACAAGCAGGCCCTCGTACTGGTCAACCGCGGCGGCGCCACGGGCGGCGAGGTGGTGACGCTGGCGCGCGCTATCCAGGAGAGCGTGTACGGGCGCTTTGGCATCCGGCTGGAACCGGAGCCGGTGGTGGTGTGAGGGCTTGTGAGGTATCCCACACGCCTGCTCTTTCGCTCGGGCGCGCCGGATACAAGCTCTGAGGGTTGGGCTCCCAGGGTTTCGCTGAATGGCGGTTTCGTTCGGAGCCGCTCAAATCGGGGTTCCTAGATACCCCGACTTGCCCTCTGGCCTTGCGCAGGAGCCACCCCTTGAGCCCACGCCCCCATCTCGCCCACTGGCCTGCCCGACTGCCCAAGGAGCTGGAGGTGCCCGAGACCTCCCTGTGGTTCAACCTGGAGGTGGCGGCGCTGCGCTACCCGCACAAGGCCGCGTACCGGTACCTGGGCCGTGACCTCACCTGGCAGGACTTGCAGCGTCAGGCCGAGGCCCTGGCCGGCTGGCTGCAGGCCCGGGGCGTGCAAAGCGGCGACCGAGTGCTGCTGTTCATGCAGAACTGCCCGCAGTATGTGGTTGCGGCTTTCGCGGTGTTGCGCGCCAATGCGGTGATCGTGCCTGTCAACCCCATGAACCGGGCCGACGAGTTCGGCCACTACATCACCGACCCCACGGCCCGCGTGGCCATCTGCAGTGCCGATCTGGCCGGCATCGTGGCCGACGCCGATGCACGCCTACCGGCCGAACAGCGACTGCAGCACGTGCTGGTGACGCGCTACGCCGAGGCCATGCCGTCCGAGGCCGAGCTGGACCCTGCCGAGGCGCCAGCCGAGACCGTGCTGGCCTGGCTGCGGGCGGATCCGCCCCTTCCTTTCGTCGAGACCAACGCCGCCATGGATGAGCAGGCGGGCGCGCCGGGTTCTGCGCTGCCCACCGGGAGTCCAGACCCGCGCTTCGAGCGCTGGCTGAACGCCTTGGCCGCCGGCCACCGGCCCGGCCCGCACACCGCAGGCCCGGACGACCTGGCCCTGCTGCCCTACACCTCGGGCACCACGGGCCTGCCCAAGGGCTGCCTGCACACGCACCGCACACTGATGCACAACGTGGTGGGTGGCGGGCTGTGGGGCCATGCGAGCGCCGAGACCATCAGCTTGGCCGTGGTGCCGATGTTCCACATCACGGGCTTCATGTACGGGGTGATGGCGCCGGCGTTCACCGGAAGCACGGTGGTGATCCTGCCGCGGTGGGACAGGGAGTTGGCCGGGCGGATCATCTCGCGCCACGGGGTGACGCACTGGACCTGCATCCCCACGATGATCATCGACCTGTTCGGCAGCCCCAACTACCGGCAGTTCGACTTGTCCAGCCTGCGCTACCTGTCGGGCGGCGGGGCGGCCATGCCGCAGGCGGTGGCGCAGAGGTTGCAGGACGAGTTCGGTCTCACCTTTGCCGAGGGCTACGGCCTGACCGAGACCGCTGCGCCCAGCCATGCCAACCCACCCGAGCGCGCCAAGCTGCAATGCCTGGGCATGCCTATCTTCGGCGTGGACTCCCGCGTGGTGGACCCGCAGACCTTGCAGGAGCTGCCCGCCGGCGAAGCGGGCGAGATCGTCACCCACGGGCCGATGGTCTTCAAGGGCTACTGGAAGCACCCGCAGGCCACCGACGAGGCCTTCTTCGAGCTGGAGGGCAAAAGCTTCTTCCGCACGGGCGACCTGGGGCGCATGGACGAGGAAGGCTACTTCTTCATCACCGACCGCTTGAAGCGCATGATCAACGCCAGCGGGTTCAAGGTATGGCCCACCGAGGTCGAACTGCTGCTCTTCAAGTGCCCGGTGGTGCTGGAGGCCTGCGTGATTGCCGCACAGGACGCCTACCGCGGCGAGACGGTCAAGGCGCTGGTGGTGGTGCGGCCTGAGGCGCGAGCGACGGCCCGAGAGCAGGACGTGATCGACTGGGCGCGCGAGCACATGGCGGCTTACAAGGTGCCGCGCATCGTGGAATTCGTCGATGTTTTGCCCAAGAGTGGATCGGGCAAGGTGATGTGGCGGTTGCTGCAGGAGCAGCAGCGGGAGAGGGATGCTTCTCGGTAGGTGACGGCTGCGTTCAGCTTGGTTTATCAGATTACTGGCGATTGATGTGGCTGGCGACACCTCGCGAGCCTCTGCCGAAGTCCGACCGCCTCCGCTCATGCCCGGGCGCTCGCCAGGCATGAACAGTCCACCGGACTGTTCATGTCCAGGCTCACTCCCCCGCGTCAGGCTTTCAGCCCGACGCTCCTCCTAATACTTCGCTGCGGCGGTCGGCCTTCCTCAGAGGCCTGCCGTCAATGCGCTCATTCCACCGAGCACCAGGATGCTTGATGGCACCTGGTTCAGCCTGACCGTCGCAGCGAAGTATTAGGGGGAGGCCGGGCGTAGCCCGGACGGAGGACATGAGCGGAGACGGTCAGGCTGGGCCAGGTGCACGCGAAGTGCAGGCAGGGAACCCCGCCTACCGCAACGCCTCGCCTTTCGGCTTCTCTGGAATGCGAGCCCGCGGCGCCAAGCGCTGCCACAGGAAGGCGAATTCCAGGGCCTGGAGGTCGGCTCGCTGGGCGTTGTCGGCCGCGCCGCCGTGGCCGCCTTCGATGTTCTCGTAGTAGGTGGCGTCGTGGCCCTGCTCCAGCATGCGGGCGGCCATCTTGCGGGCGTGGCCGGGGTGCACGCGGTCATCTCGCGTGCTGGTGGTGAACAGCACAGGCGGCAACTTCATGCCGGGCTTGACGTTCTGGTAGGGGCTGTAGCGTGAGATCCAGGCCCATTGGTCGGGCTTCTCGGGGTCGCCGTACTCGGCCATCCAGCTCGCGCCGGCCAGCAGCTGGTGGTAGCGCTTCATGTCCAGCAGCGGCACCGAGCACACCACGGCGCCGAAGAGCTCGGGGCGCTGCAGCATCACGGCACCCACCAGCAGCCCGCCGTTGCTGCCGCCTTCCATGCCCAGGTGCGCGGGGCTGGTGATGCGCTGGCGGATCAGGTCTTCGGCCACGGCGGCGAAGTCGTCATAACTGCGCTGCTTGTTCGCCTGCGTGGCGGCCTGGTGCCAGGCCGGGCCGAACTCGCCGCCGCCGCGGATGTTGGCCACCACCAGCACGCCGCCTCGGGTGGTCCAGGCTTGGCCGAACACACCCGAGTACCAGGGCTGCAGGCTCACCTCGAAACCGCCGTAGCCGTACAGCAAGGTGGGGTTGCGCCCGTCGGCCTGTGCGCCCTTGGGCCACACCACGAAGTAGGGAATGCGGGTGCCGTCCTTGGAGGTGGCAAAGCGCTGCTCCGCGCGCATGCCGGTGGCGTCGAACGCGCTGGGCCTGGCCTTCAGGCGCTCGAAGCGGTCGGAGCCGGTTTGCGCAAGCGACAAGGTGTCGGGGGTGAGGAAGTCGGTGTAACTCAGCAGCCAGGCTTCGCCCAGGGGGTCGTTCTTGAGCAGCGGGTCGTGCAGGGCTTCGATGCCCACCGTGCCCGGGAAGGGCGTGGCCACCTCGCGGCGCTGCCAGGCGCCGTCGGCGCCCTGCCATACCTCCTCCACCCGCCCGGCCACGTTATCCAGCACGCTCAGCAGCAGCCGGCTGCGCGTGATCTGGTAGCCATTCAGCGAGCGCGTGGCGGTGGGGGTGAAGAGGGCGCTCAGAACTGGCTTGCCGTTCATCAGACTCTGTGCGCTGCACACCAGCAGGGCCCCCGCGGGCCAGGTGCGGCCATCCACGGTCCAGGGGCTGCGCAAGGTCAGCAAGGCCCATTCGCGCCAGAAGGCGAGTTCGGCGTCGTCGGGCTTGGGTATGCGGCGAAGGCTCGGGGCTTGCGCTTCAGAGGCGCCGCCGCGCGCCGCGTTGGTGCCTGCGGCAGGTGGGCTCTCCAGGAGGAACGTCTCCGTGCGGTAGAAGTCGATCGAGCGGCCGAACAGCGTGCGCTCGTAGCCCGGCGTGCGGTCCACCGAGGCCCAGGCGGCGACGTCGGTCTTCTGGCCTTCGAACACGGTCACGGCGTCCTGCCAGCGCTGGCCGCGTTGCCAGCGCTTGATGACGCGCGGGTAGCCTGAGTCGGTCATCGAGCCGGGGCCGAAGTCGGTGCCGATGTAGGCGCTGTCGGCGTCGATCCAGTCAAAGCTCGTTTTGGCCTCGGGCAGCTCAAAGCCGCCTTCAGATGCCGGGATGAAGCGCTTGGCCACGGTGTCAAACTCGCGCTGCACGGCGGCGTCGGCGCCCCCTTTGGAGAGTTTGAGCATGCAGCGCCGGTGCACCGGGCCGAAGCTGTTGGAGCCACCCCAGACCCAGTTCACCCCTTCGGCCTTGCCGAGCGCGTCCACGTCCAGCACCGTCTCCCAGGCAGGCTGCGCCTTTCGGTACTCGGCCAGCGTGGTGCGCCGCCACAGGCCGCGCGGGTTGGTGGCGTCTTGCCACAGGTTGTAGAGGTGATCGCCGCGCCGGCGCACGGCGGGGATGCGGTCGCGCGAGTCCAGTACCTCGCGGATGCGGTCGCGCAGCGGTGCGAAATCGGGCCAGGCTTGCAGACGCTCGCGCGACTGGGCGTTGCGCTCGCGCACCCAGCTCAGGGCCTTGTCGCCCTGCACGTCCTCCAGCCAGAGGTAGGGGTCGTTACTGGGAGAAGCGGGCGGAGTCTGGGCGTCGGCGTTCATGGGGTTCCAGAGAGCGGTCGCAGGCAACAAGGCGGGCACGGCGCTGGCGGCCGAGCTTGACAGTGCTTGCAGCAAGGTTCGGCGTTGCATGGCTTGAGGTTGCTGGCGTACAGAGAGGGTGGTGCCCGACCAGGTCAGAGGGATCTGTGAGGTGGGCGTAGGGTGGGGAGGTTGGTGCAGGTTGGCGTGCTTGAAGCTGGCTCCACCAGCAGCTTTATTCAGCGTGTGGCCGTCTTCAGCGCCTGCGGTGACAGCTCCACGGACTGTTGCCCGTCGCTCACCCAGATGCTGCCGTCTTGCACCGTGACTTGCCATTGCATGGAGCGCTGGGCCATCGCGGCCAGGGCCTGGGCTTGGTCCGCCGGGATCTGCCACACCGTCAGGTTGGACAGTCGGGTGAGCTTGTTCTCGATGCCGCCCCACCAGATGGGTACCGCCGGGCCATAGGCATAGATGCTGACGCTCTCGGAGCGACCGCAGGCCTTGGCCAGACGCCGTTCGTCGGGCTGGCCCACCTCGATCCACTGCACCAGCTGGCCGGTGAGGTCGTGCTGCCAGAGGTCGGGTTCGTCGGCGTCAGACAGGCCCTTGGCGAACTGCAGCGCACCGCGGTCCGTGTCGTGCGGCACGCGCAACGCAAATGCCAGCAGCCGCACCAGCAGCCGCTCCTCGGTCTCAGATGGGTGCAGAGCCAGTGTGAGGGCATGGTCGGCGTACAGCGCGCGGTCCATGTCCGCGATTTGCAGCTGGGCTTTGTAGATGGTGGCTTTGAGGGCCAAAGGGTGCTCCCGGTGATGGCGGTGGCCTGGCCCGTCCATGGGCGTTGGGCAGGGGCAAGGCGCGCCCTGGCAGGGGCGGATTGTGATGCCATGCATGCCCGCACAGGCGAATGCCAATGGCATCATCCGTCCATGACTGAAGCCCTCCCCACCCCCGCCCCGACCCCCGTCCAAAATCCGCTCCT
>Ga0315904_10013266_pt1 | contig 10330 bp, 8 predicted proteins | sample LakEriMetagenome_6_FD_203529 | JGI IMG/M metagenome (GOLD analysis project Ga0315904, IMG submission 203529) | Freshwater fungal communities from buoy surface, Lake Erie, Ohio, United States - Buoy 12 MA120 | ecosystem: Environmental > Aquatic > Freshwater > Lake | place: USA: Lake Erie, Ohio... | reverse complement strand
CGCTTCGCTGAGCAACAAGAGCAATCGTTGTAAGAACACACGATCCTAGCGCTGCGCCTACGAGGTCAGTCGGTGAAAAGGCCGCCCCCTCACCTCCGTTGTCACGCGGGGCATCGGTGATAATCTTGGCGCCAGATTGCTCGTGTAAGAGCTCAATATTTTTTCCACCAATATACTTTCCGGTCATGACAACACTCATAACTAATCCTCCTTCAGTATATGTTTTACATTCGATGCGAAACTTACATCTGCTCGGCTGTATCAAGCGGAGCGTCGGTGGTTTCGGGTGTGGCTTCCTCGCTTGGGGTTACCTCATCACCACCAATCTCATCTTCATCCTTACCATCGGTCACAAGTCCATGTCGATGCTGATAGTAAGCCCCTTGGGCAAATAGGTAGTAATCAACTGAGCTTTCCTTAGCTGCTTCGATTGCTTGGAGTAATCCTGCGCGGGTGTGGACTAGCTTGACGCCGAGTGTGCCTGCGGCGATCGCCACTTTGGTTCCGGCTGAAAGCGAAGAGTAACCGATCCAACCGATCGGATCGAGAAATCCGTCAACGATAAGCCCAAATCCGTCTCGCACACTTGATGGTCCCAAGATCGGAATCACTAGGTATGGGCCGTGCGGCACTCCGTTGTACGCAAGTCCAATTCCGAAATCCTCTTGATGATCCGGCAACCCCCAATCCTCTGCGACATCGATAAACCCGAGCACTCCCACGGTTGAGTTAATCAGAAAGCGCCCAGTATGGTCTAAGGCCTGTTCAAACTTTCCTTGGATAATGTCACTCACAAGGTATGAGGGGTAACGCAGGTTGCGAAAGAAGTTCCCGATCCCAGTCTGCATAAAATCAGGCACGTTGTTGCGGTAGCTACGAGCAACTGGCTCAAGGACATAGATATCAACGGTGTCGTTAAAATCGAAGATGGCGCGGTTGACCGGCTCAATCGGGTCATACGGCTCTTCGACTTCGGCCTGGGCTGGAAGAGCTGTGAAAAGCGTGATGCTTACGAGACTTATCGCTGTCAGGATAGATCGGCGGAAAGAAGAGAAACTGCTTACACTATATTGCACCCGCATCATTATCGTCCTTTTTTTGCTTTATACGCTGATAAACCTGCATCCAAGACCGCGATGGCTTTGCGGGTGTCTTGGGCATTTAAGACAAACGCAATCCGTATTGATTTACGGCCCATCTCCCGCAGCATGTAAAATCCGGCTGCAGGCGCAACAAACGTCGTCTGGCCTTGGTGACTAAACTCCGTGAGCATAAACGTTGCAAAATCCTCAGCATCATCCACAGGCAGCTCAGCCAGCAGATAAAACCCTCCTTTAGGAACAAAGGTAGTCACTCCGGGAATTGCGCGCAATGAATCAACCGCTGCGTCCCGGCGTGAGAGATACTCTGCGTAGGCCTGTTTGATGTAGCTCTCTCCCACTGAGGTAAGCATATGTGCTGCTGCATCTTGTTCAATCGTTGGCGCTGCAAGACGAGCTTGCGCGATGTGCAACGCGGCCTGCATGACCTGCTCATGCCACGTGATCATGCAACCGATCCTTGCCCCGCACAGGCTAAAGCGCTTTGAGAGGCTATCAATCACGATAATACTGGGGTCTTTTGGCGCTAACTCAAAAACACAGCGTGGCTTTAGGCCGTCATACACAAACTCTCGGTAGGTCTCATCGACCACCAAAAATAGCTCCTTATCGTGACAGAGCGAGATGAGCATCCGCAGCTCGTCATCAGAGCATACGGAGCCAGTTGGGTTATTTGGGTTACACACTAACACCGCGCGGGTGTACGGGGAGATGTAGCGTTCGATATCACTTCGGTCTGGAACAGCGCCCTTTGCGTTTGGCGGAAACGGAATCGGCACTAGGCGCACACCAGCAATAGCGGCAAAGCCGATATAGTTTGCATAGGTTGGATCAAAGATTAAGATCTCATCGCCTGGGTCACAGCACACCATAAAGGTGAAGATCAGGGCTTCGCTGGCCCCCATGGTGATTAACATCTGCTCTGGGGAGACGTTGATTGAGTAACTGCGATTGATGTAGTCGCTCCAGACAGAGAGCAGCTCTGCACTTCCGCGCGAAGCCTCGTAGGCTACCACTGGCTTAGCGGCGCTTGCTCGTACCCCGTCGAGGAATTCCGTTGGCGAGGTTAGGTCTGGTTGTCCGATATTAAGGCGGTACACATGGGTGCCTCGCTCCGCGGCCTTTTGCGCAAGTCCGGCCAGCTTCCTAATCGGGGATGGAGGGGTCTTTTTGGCGCGGTGGGATGGGCTTAAGATTTCCATAGACTTAGAACATGGCTCAGGAGGCTTTAGCATAGTCTAAGCTTGGTAGGAGAGAAAGCTGGAAATGGATTGGTCGGGAGGGGAAAGGCTCGACTTTTAAAAGGCAACGCGGGGTAATTGTTTACGTCTCGGCCTACTAGCTGTCTTTCCCAACAATTCCACTCAGAGGACCGCTCTCAAAATGAGTGCGTTAGGATAGTGTTGCTATCCGGTCCCCATGTTCTACATGAGCGATTCTTGCTCGCGCAGGACTTCGCTGAGCGGTTTTCGCACGTAGTGTTTGGCACTAGTAAGCGCATAACCGATCACCGCACGATCAGAGAAATCCGGCCAGTCAAAGCGATCCGATAAGAGCTCGTTGGTCCAATCTAAGCGATGAATAAGCCCTTCCCCGATTGCAATTATTCCGGGAATTCCCAAAATCATCGCCGAATCGATCAACCGCCGCAACTTACTTCCGGAATCTGAGATAACATCTCGGTGATTCACGAAAAGTAACCCCAGCGCCTGGGGCACACTCCTCCCCACTGAACGCAAGGACTCCCCAGAGGGAAGCTCTACGCGGGCCACGACATCACTGCCGGAACGGTCAGCAGGAACAACCTCAACAAAAATCAATAACCTCATAAAATCCTCCATTGAAGAAACCTTGCCACTCACCCATGAGGGCAGTCTTCTGAATGGAAGAATTGTTGGTACATATAGAGTAAAGTTTACGGGGAGCCAAAGCAAATTTGGCTCGGACAAACGAGGATAGTCGCCGGTTTGTGAGTTATTAAGGGTTGTTACCATCCACGAGGCGGCGCACCGATGCGGGTTTACAAGAAGGATAGGTGGGCGCAATAACGCTTACCCTACGACAATATCTTCTGGATCGCCCGCTCAAATACGCCCCACGAGGGTTTGACCCATGGGCGCCATCGGGCAACTAATCGGCCCTCTTTATCAAGTAAAAACTTCTCAAAGTTCCAACACACCTTTCCGCGTAGATCAGCGGGGCCTTGGGTTGTGAGGGCTTTAAAGAATGGTTGAATCGCTTCGCCTGTCACTGGAGCCTTGGGAAACAGTTCAAAGGTCACTCCATGATTGAGCCGACAGTACGATTCGATCTCGGAGTCTGAGCCTGGCTCCTGTGCGGCGAAGTCGTTACTAGGAAAACCTAGAATCGTTAAACCCTTCTCAGAATATCTCTGATGCAACGCTTCCAGCGCATCATACTGCTTGGTAAAGCCACACTTTGAAGCGGTGTTCACTACGAGCACTGCTCTGCCGCGGTACTGCGAGAGATCAATCGGTGCGCCGCCGCGTCCCTGTATCGTAAGTGGATACAGACTTTTTGATTTGGCCACTGGAGTGCGCGTGAGGCCTCCAAAGAGTAGGTGCTTAAGGGATTTCATATCTAATACAGAGCGGATGACAGACTATTGAATTATAACAGATCCACCCTTGGCAGCACCACGAAATTCGGCACCCACGCCGAGAAGAAGGGTGTGCAGTTTCTTGCGAATTCCGGAGTCATGCATAAACTTGCTGACGTCATCAAGTAGGCTCTCAAAGCCTGGCTGATGGGCCCAGTACGAGTTGTACGCCCGGATAAATCTGGCACGGTAACGGGCCCCGCGGCTCTCGATGTATGAGCAGATTCTTTGCTCTGCGTGCTCTGGAGGGAGCGCGCCTTCTTTGTTTGCCTTTAGCAGATTAAAGAGCTCTCTGGCCGAGGCACACACCTCCATGCCGTAAATACTCTGGGTGAGGGCCTCCAGCTGGTGGTCAGGCACTGCTGCAGCTCGACACGCGTCGATAATATCTTGTCGGAACTGTCGCTGATACGCCAATCCGATCTGGTACACCATCTCATCCATCCAATTAATGTCGTCTGGTATGCGCGCGTTTGGTCGCTGCGGTGTTGGCGCGGCTAGTACGGTCAGGATAGCCTCTCCCAGCTTTTCTCCACTGAGGTCACTCATAAAAGCATGCAGCTCTTCTGCGACTTCTTTCGCTGAGTAGCCCTCAAGATGAAGTAAGGTCTCGTTAATATAATCGAGATCAACTTTCATCTCTTTGATAGAGCGTTTCAGTGGCGCATCAGGATAGATCAGATCGTAGGCTTCCTCGATAATGCCCTGGTCTCGTTTGTAGTGCCGCAAAGTCGCAAGCAGTGTATCGATGTCAACCGCATCAAAGTATTCAAGGATGCGTTGCGTGACCTCTGGATCAACGCCTTCTGCTAAAAGCATCAGATCGGCAAATACTACCGGCGAGATCGCTAACTTGGCTGCGGCAAGCTTGAGGTGCACGCGCAATCTTGGAAACTGCGTGTCGTAAGACCGCTCAAAGGCCATGGTTTTGCTTATCCCGTGCTGAATCTGTTCCCTAAAAAAGTCGATCTGATCGGGGAATGCTCGCGACAAGCGCAGAAGACCCACGCGCGTCTCAAACACTTCAGGAGTAAGCACAATCGCTAGATTCTCGATTAGGGTATCTTCATGCTCGCTCGCCTCAAATCGATTGAGGAGAAGTTGCTCAAGCGACACGAAGTGGGTCTGCTCAAACGCTTTACGCAGAACTCGGATCTGTGATGGTGGTAGATCTCTCAGTGCAAGTGTTGTGTGCGGAAGCTCGTGTAGACGCGCGACTGTCGCTTTTACGTCAACTCCATTCAGCAGCAATTCAACTATCTCGTAACACTCCTGTGAGAGACAGTTCTTGAGCGCTTCGCGCAGCGGCATCTGTGGGTCGGTGAGATCGTAAAAGGCACGCTCTATACGGTTCAACTCATCGTATGAGCGCTCGCGCAAGAGATCTCTGACTGGTTTATCAAGTGTGCCTATAGGCCCTTCGTGATCCATAACCCCCGCTAGCTGAATCGCTGCTTCTTCATCTGCGTCGCTGCTGCGGTATTCCCACTGCCAGACTCCGGGCTTCTCTGCATCGCCTCGATAGCGCGCAAGGATATCTCCGCTTAAGGCTACGCGGCCTTGACCATGGATATACCGCTCGATATGCGCGGCTCGATAAGCGGCTGAGAGCTCAGAGACGGAAGAGAGTCGCTCGTTAACGGCATCAACCAGTGAACGGCCATAGAGCACTTGATACGCTTGCTGCACCGCCTGGCTCTCTCGTGGTCCTGCAAAATGTAGAGGTGCAATAATCTCAAAGAAATCCCCTGCGACTTCTAGCCGCTCTGCGATCTGTACAGCTACCCTACGGGGATCAAACAACGAAAGAGAGGGAAACATCGTTGGGTCAAGCTCGTAGGCATGACTTTCAAATAAGGCTTGATTGGTGGCGATAAATTGATCGGGGGTTAACGCTGCGATTCGCTCGGCGACTAATTCAAAGGCGTTAAGCACACGGTGATACACCGAGCTTTTATCACGCCACATTCGTCGTTTCTTAAAGCGTCGTAAAAACGGCCCGATTCCCTGGGTGTGGTCACGGTCAACGACATCGCGTGGGTCGCTTAACTCATCGTCGAGTTCGTTCTTGCCCGCGTGTGGATAAAGCAACGCGTGCAGCTCGTAGGCTTCTTGCTGCGGCGACCATCCGTCTAAAAGCGATCCAAGCCGCTCCAGGTCTGCTTGCGAGAAGCGCTTCTGCACCTGAGCTTCGAGGCTTAACTCGTCATCAGTCAGCTCGGAATCTCCAAGCTCAAGGTAAAACCGTTTGATAAGCGCCATTTCGTCTACACTTCGTCCCAGAAACAGATAGCGTAGAGCACGCTGGTCATCACGGGCTTTAAATGCAGCCTGCTTCTTCTGTTCGTAGACTTCTCCCTTTCCGATACTTTTCTTGGCGGCTGGCTTTACCTCGGTATGTTGACTGGTAAGGATTGCATGCGCCTGACGCGCAAGGCTCTTGTACGGGATGAGCATAAACTCGTCTCGAATCGCGCGCACTTGAGCCTCTGTACAGTCAAGTAAAATATCAGCGATACGAGATTCCTTATCGGGGTATGGGCCATGAGAGAGCTCCCAGAGCTGCTCTGCGACTTTCTCCACATCAAGACCAACTACGATACGAGTGATGCGTTCGGCGATATCATGACCAACGCGCTTGATAATCTGATGCGAGATCTCGGGCCGCTCACCGCGGTCGCGAATAAGGGTGTAGTACTGTTCGGTAAAGAATTCATTGGCTCTGTCGAGGATCGCTTTTGCGTCTTGGGGAGATTTATCTCCAAGGACGACATTGCACGCACTTAAATACAGGTCTATCTCTGTCTCTCTGACCTTCTGTGCGAGGTGGTAGATCTGGTGTGCTAATGCTTCAGCAAGCTCTTGGTGCTTTGCATCGCGCTCCTGGCGCTCGGAACGGGTCAGGCGCGGTTGCACGCTGGAAATGCCGCTGCACGTGAGCGCAATCTCGCGTAGCTTCTCGATACCGCCAGTGGCGGAGAGTGGTCGATAAAACTGATCAAAGATCTCCCCCTCGTAGAGGGGATTTGCGGATTCGGCTTGGACAGCCGCCTCAGCCTGGGCATGCGCCTCGGCCTGGGCAGCTTCCTCGGATTCGTTTTTCGGCGCGAGGACACCCTTTTTAAAAACTATCTTCTTACTTGATGAGTTTGAACCGTCCATTCGCTACCCGCATAAACCTTCGGTGCTACGTGTGGCAGCACTATGTGTATTCCATCTCAAGCCACGCTCGCTCTCGACGTGCTGCGTCTGGGTCCTCAACAATATCTTGCAGGATCAGTCGCCCTAAGCGCGCGTAGATTACATCCATCGAGGCGTTTTTGCCATCAAGATGTAGGGGATCAAGGAAATCTGGGTGAAAGCGCAACATATGATCCATCACCGCTCTGTCGTGGTCTGATTTGGCGATCATCGCCCACACGTTCTTACCAACCCAACCAAAATCGGCGGTCTTCCACTCAAGCAGCTTCTGAACGTAGTGCCCAATAGAGAGCAGCTCTTCGGGCGCCGGTGGACGCTCAAACTGGTATGTACCTTCGCTGTTTCGCATACGCTCAGCGACCCACACCAGGTTATTTACTAGCTGTGGCATACAGTGCTTCGAAAGCACACGACGCTCAAGGGTGGAATCGAGATAGGCCATCTTCATCGGATGCACACGTCGTAAGAAGGCATCATCGAGTTTACGGTTGTAGTTCTTGGTAAAGATAACAAGCAGATTATCAACGTTACAATCGATCGGAGGTCTCGACTCAAGCCAGATCCGCGCGTCCTGAATCGGTCCAAGAAAGAACGTGTCGATATGTCCATCGACTTTGTCGATCTCATCGATAAGCAATACAACTGGTTGGTTCTGCGACTTAAGGAACGCTCGCGATAAAATGCCAAGATTCATGAGCTTCTCTTTGGCCTGCATCTCTTGGCCTGCCATAGAACTTGCAATCGCTAACGCTGAGGGAACTTCAATCAGGTGTGCAGTGTTCATGCCGTGGTAACAGCTAAGACACATAAACTCTGCACCAGTTGCTTTGGCCAGACATTTAGCAAGGAAGCTCTTTCCAGAGCCAGACGGCCCCTCAAGTAAGATAGCGCGGGTGCGCTCAGATGGTGATGTTAAAAGCATCGTCATCTGGGTCGCGGTAAAGCGTGAACATTGGTATCCAACTTCAGCGAGTCGACGAGCCATCTCTTCTGGATCGTTAAACTGAGTGAGTCCTATTTTTTCTGGCTTGTAGGCCTTTCCTCGCCTTTTTGCGTCAGGGTCTGTGATAAGGCCCTCTAACAACCACCGTCCAAGGCGAGCATAGATCTGTTCTATAGTGGCGTTTCGATTGTCAGGAACGAGTGGATCGGTAAAGTCTGGGTGGTAGCGGAGCATCTGTTCGAAGATGGTGCGATCGTGCTCTGACTTGGCCAGCATGTAGAAGAGGTTCTTCCCCACGAATGCGAAATCAATCAGGTCCCAGCTTAAGAGGTGTGTGAGGTAGTGGGCGGCTTTTAAAAGCTCTTCTGGCGCAGGTGGTCTATCAAACGGATAGCTTCCGTCTGACGCGCGCATAATATCTGCTACTCGGATCAGGTTCTCAGCCAACTTTGGAGAGCAATACGGGGCTAACACGCGCCTTTCAAGCGACGAGTCCATGAACTTCATTCGCAGTGGGTGCACACGACGTAGAAGCGCTTCGTTTATCGGGCGCTCGAAGTTCTTGGTAAAGATAATGAGGAGATTATCGAGGTTTGCATCGATCGGTGCCTGAGACTCAAGCCATACTCGCGCATCTTGAATCGGGCCTAGAAAGAACGTGTCGATAGCGACATCAACTTTATCTAACTCGTCGATAAGGAGGATGACCGGCTTTGACTGCGATGTTTGAAATGCTTTTGCAATTGGACCGAGATTCATTAACTGGTCGGAGTTCTCCCCTCCTCGACCGGTCATGGCGTTGACCATTCCAAGGGTTGAAGGCATCTCGATTAAGTGCTGAAGGTTCATCCCCTTGAAGCACTGAATACAATGCAACTCTGCGCCGGTGATCTTGGCAAGCGACTTCGCCATAAAGCTCTTTCCGCATCCGGAAGGGCCTTCAAGCAACATACACTTAACGCTATTAAGTTTTGTGTTCAGTAGCAGCGACATCTGCACTGCATAGAACGGCAAGCAGTGATAACCGACATCAGATAATTTAATTTCTAACTCTTCAGGTGTACCGACGTGCTGGAACCCGATCTTCTCTGGGGTGTACACAGAATGGAAGTTAGGATTGACGATCCCCAACTCGCTTCCATCGGTTTTTGGAGCGAGCTCGTCTGAGCCGTTTCGATTACGGAAGGTGATTTTACGCTTGGTATTACCTACCTGCTCTTCTTGGGTGTCGTCTTCAAATGCCATACACCTTTTCTTCGCTCTGTTAACCTGTGTGCCCAAAACCCTTCCAATCCGACTGACCGGCAGACCCCCTCTCTACAAAGGGTTATGGCCGGTTCAAGCTGATGTGTAGCCTTGAGTTTTCTCCTGTATGTACCTGTCTGCAGCGGGGGGTAGTTTGCTACAGAAAATCGCCAATAATTCCTATAACCAGCTGAAATTAGGAGTGGTCTCGGTTTTGGGGGTGCGTTTTGGGAAATTACTCTTACAAAAGCGCCTCGAAATATTGGGCACTGACGGTTTTGTGCCGCTCTTCCCTATAGCCCGCAAACTCCGGGTAAAGGATGCGTAGGACAAGATGTCAGTCTCGTACTCATCAAATATACAATCTCTCAGATTAGGCTTTAGGCTTAAGGAGACCGCGTCTCAAATAAGCTCGGTATACGAAAGGCTTTCAAGTGGTGCGCGTATCAATAAAGGCGCTGATGACCCCGCAGGACTTGCACTTGCAGAGAAGCTAAACGCTGAAAGCCGCATGATGACAGTTGCACTGCGCAATGCAAATGATGGCTTGTCTGTAACTAACATGGCTGACTCAGCGCTCTCTGAGATATCTAATATTCTTGGGCGTATGTCTGAGCTGGCGGTACAGGCTATGTCTGGCACACCAACCAGCACAGCCCGCTCGGCACTACAGGCTGAATTTGCGGCCTTGGGTTCAGAGGTAAGTCGCATCTCTGCTAGCGCAACATTTAACTCGGTGCCTCTGCTCTCAAACAGCTCCGCACAGGTCATTCAGGTTGGTATAACTGCCGATGCAAGCTCGCAAATTAGAATCCCACCGGTCTCTGCCACGCTAGATTCTTTAGGGCTTGGAAGTGGTGATCGTCTGACATTCTCTCTCTCTGATACCTCCACCGAATTTAGCATATCAGCCGCCGGTTCCGCTTACAGCGCGGTTCAGACCGCTATGGAAAACATTAATCTACAGCGAGGTACTGTAGGGATGGTCAGTAATCGACTAACAGCGGCGATAAGTTACCTAAATGTAGCCAAAGAAAATACACTAGCCGCTGAAGCAAACGTGCGCGATGCCGATATCGCCACAGATTCCTCAGAGTTAATTAGGTTACAGATCCTAGAACAGGTGCAAACATCGCTCTTTGCTCAGGCTAATCAGATCCCGAGCCAGGTATTGACTCTGATTGGTGCCACATCGCAGTCGAATGAGCCCTTAAAATAACT
>Ga0315904_10013265_pt1 | contig 10330 bp, 14 predicted proteins | sample LakEriMetagenome_6_FD_203529 | JGI IMG/M metagenome (GOLD analysis project Ga0315904, IMG submission 203529) | Freshwater fungal communities from buoy surface, Lake Erie, Ohio, United States - Buoy 12 MA120 | ecosystem: Environmental > Aquatic > Freshwater > Lake | place: USA: Lake Erie, Ohio... | reverse complement strand
TGCCCAAGGTCCACCCGCTGATCGCGCCGCTGGTCTATGCTGTGCCGGTTCAGCTGATTGCCTATCACGTTGCTTGCGTGAAGGGGACCGACGTTGATCAGCCTAGGAATCTCGCCAAATCGGTCACGGTGGAGTGAGTTTCCTATAACATATGATTGGAAGGACGTTGTCCTTGAGTTCACGGTGAAAGTGATCACTCGATCCCTTTCCCTGAACGTCATTCCTGACGGTCGATTGGAAAGTCTCAAACTGATTGATAGCCTTTATGGGAAGGGGTGGGTTTCGGTTGAGATTGCCAATCACCTCAACGAACAGGGGATACGGACCCCATCGGGAAAGGCATATTATCCAAAGCTGGTCTGGGTTACTCAGAAAAAATACAAACGGAGGAACACAAGATCGACGAAAAAACTTGAAATTTCCAACCTGGCTTTCAAATTGAAAAGCGTCCGATAAAGAGTTTGGTATCATAGTTTTATGGTTTGATTTCTTGAGAAATTTCAGGTGCCAAAGAGGCAGAAATCTACTTGTCACATGCACGATTTATGATTTGAACTAGATCGTAGAGGAATGAGATACTGAGGGAGAAAAGAAATGAATAAATTATCAAGACTTGTATGGCTTGCTCCGGTAGCGCTGTTGATTTTTTTCACCATAAAATCTGATGGCAGGTTTTTAACATTCTTAATTAATCGACTCTTTGGAAATTGACGGATGAAAGCATAGGCTTATCATTGAATTGAGGCTTGATCTGAGCTTAATTCAGATCAAGCCTCTCGCAACGAAATTGTGCCTTGAATTATTGTAGCGCTTTAAATCGAGAAGCTAACAATTCATTGGCAGGGAACTCAGAAACTTCAGCTTGAAGATCCAAAAATCCACGTGTCGGCTTTATGGAATTTCGTTTGAAATAGCCGTTCTGAATTTTATTCAATATGAAGTTGCAATCTGCTGCAAATGTAAGGCTGTCGATCTTGATGCAAAAAATCAGATGTTTCACAGCCAATTCAATGTCAGGCAACTTTGCCTTTTTCATGTCATCCTTGCTTAAAAGCGCAATTGCCTGCATCAGGTGAAGTTCAGGATCGGTCGGATAAATCGCTAATCCTTTCGAAAGCACGTTTAACGCAAGCTCGGTCAGATCATCTTCGAGATACAAGATTGACAAAGCTAATATCGAACTCAAATCATCAGAAAATCTTTCTGAATTTGATCTAATATTCAGCTTTTCGGAAATTGATAAGGCTGAAACGTTAGTGCGTAAGTTGAGCTGCACCACACCTCCGCAATATTCACATTTTTGAATATAGCCCGACTGGTGCAGCTGTGCGCCGCAGCTCAAACAATGCATGGCTTAGGATGTCCGAAGAGAGGATTTCTTCTCACGAAGGATAGTGCGTACGCCATTGGCTATTTCGACAGCTCTATCAGCGTCGAACGCTTCTCCACCTTCATTATCGCCGCCAGTTAAGGGGTATGAGTGAGTTTTGCCGCCCACAACAACCTCTAGCGTGTCCGTTCGTTCGTCGAAGTCGATGGATGATACATCCTGCCAAAAAAATTCTGATGTCCTATCACGACTGTCCCATAGATCTTCAAGACAAATTGTTTCATCAAAGGTCATGAGCTGGTCTCGACCATATATCATCCAAACCACTCGCTGGTGATTTCGATATGTGACAGATTCTCCGTTTGGCCCACGTAGAGGCAGAGTTATTTCTCGATAGTCTTTACCGGGCGCAATATGCTCGGGGTAGGCGAAGAAATACTGCGCCTCACGAATTGCCTCGTCCTTATCAAAATTTAGTTTCTCGTATGCAATGTTCCCCCGGCTTAATGCGACCCGGTGCCACTCAGCGTCAATTTTTTCTGGATCAGGCCGTCCTGTTAGGTAGTTATACATCATTACGCCGAACAAAATTACTGCGACAATCGCAGCCAACGTAAAGTTGATAAAATACCATGCCGTAATAGCGATAAATACGATGCCATATATAAATGGCTGCAACTCGCCTTCTTTTGGGAAAAACTTCCGGACCTCTTTTTCGGATAGTATTCTTTGAGACATAAGCCCCCTCCTTTTAAAATGACCCTAATGGATTGATCTTGAATTTTTGATTTTGAAAATATCTATCTCGCTTTTAACGTTTTCAATCAGGACAGAAAACCTTTCCTCATCTGCATCGTGAGCGTTCTCAACGAGTGTTTGCACAGCATGAGAGAGGTTTGCGCTTGAGCTTGTTTGCGCCAAATTTGGCAGATAGCGGAAGTCGTCACCGAGCTTTTGCAGGACCCGCTTCCTCTGCGAGTCTTTGCAGGACGCCGCAAATCCAAGAATCTCATCCCTCAGGTGCAAGTGAACCAGCGTTTCATGCAAATCATTTTTATTTTTCTCAATTATTGTGTCTACTATACCCTGTGAGTTTAAGTAAAAAAGCAATAAACCTAACGATAATACAGAAATTGCGAGAGATAAATTGATTTTAACTAGATACAAAGAGGTTATTAAATTTGCAGCAGACAATGCTAAAAATAAAACCGCAAAGGAGCCTGCGGTTCCGATCTTTGCGAGTGAAGTTTGTTCGCTCTCTTCTTTTTTTATGACCGTGGGTAAGCCGACGATAAGTGAGATGGCGGCAGAAAAATGAAGAATGGAGATGATTTTTGTAATGCTATCAAAAAATGATGGATTGTAGGCATAGAGAGACAGTCCGACTGTGATAAAGGCTATTGCACTTGATATCGATAGCCGAAAGTTCATACTAAATGCCTTTCAAAATCTTGGCTTTAACGTCCGTGAATTCTTCTGCTGTTATAGCTCCGGCATCCAAGAGGCTCTTCCATTCTTTTAGTAGCTCGATAGGGTTAGATTTCTCAGCGTTTGTACCTTTAGTGCTAAGTGTTGGCTGCCCGGCCTGCTGATTTAGATCTGCCATTGCCCCTCCCAAAGGCCCCGCTAAGGCGCCCGCCACATTAGCCCCCAGCCCTATTCCCATTATGGCCCCTTGGTTTCCTTCATTGCTGGCAGCGGCCTTTAAGACATCAAAAGTTCTGTCTTGTTGGTAGGTGAAATTGAGCACACCGAGTTCTGCTCTTTTGGCAAGCGCATTCTTGAGGGTGATGACGCTGGGGTCATCTGCTGGCACGTTAATTGACTGGACGTAAAAGTTAGCAATTGAAACGCCATACTCTGCAGATTGGGCGGAAAATTGAGCTTCGATGGTCTTTGATAGTGCGGCAAGATCTTGAGATATATCGAGAACGGAAACCTTATGGGCAATCAAGTGCTCAGCTATTATGCTTTTTGCTAATGTGATTAGCATTCCATTCAGATACTTAGAAATTTCATCAACATCGAAGGTCTTCGTAGTTCCGACGATTTTGTGAAGAAATTTTTTAGAGTCGGAAATTTTTATTCCATACTGGCCGAAAGATCTTACCGGCACGATGATCCCGTATTTTGGATCTTCAATTTGAAGGGGGTCGGGAGTTCCCCATTTCACGTCCAATTTGGCGGTAAGGTTGACAAACCATACTTCTGCCGAAAACGGCGATTTACCGCCAAACGGAAGGCCGATAAGGCTTCTGATTAGAGGAATGTTTTCCGTTGATAGTGTGTGTCTGCCAGCGAGAAATGGACCATCGTAAATGCCTTCTCTGACCAAGAAGGCTTGCTGGGTTTCGTTGACGATGAGCTGGGTCCAGGTTGAAAGTTCCTCGGATGGAAACTTCCATACGAGCTGATCTGGAGTTGCATCCCACTTGACCCGATCAATGATCGCCACGTTTCATCCCCTCCAATATCAGCTTTTCCAATCATTGTACTTGCGTACAAGAGAGGAGATCTTTCGCATTAAAACAACTCCTTGTTGAGCAGTTAATTTCGACTGCTTCAAACGCTGAGTGCCATCCAAGTGCTCGTTTTGGCTTGTAACCTTCACAAACTGATGGATTGTTTCATTCCTTGCTTTAGTCCATTCCCGAATGGATTGATAAGCTGCGGTTAGCTCCATCTGACTGCCATCTTCGAGGGCATCAAGCTGCTTCAATAGACGCCCCAGAGCGTCTAAATTTGACGGTTTGTCAGTTCCCCTTTGCAGATACTGAATTCTGGCCTCAAGGCGGTCCGCAATGATACTTTCACAGATGGATACGCATTCGATGAAGAAGCCAGCTTCATAGGCTGCTTTCAGCTGCTCATTCGCAAGTTTATAGAGCTCGTAACGCTGCCGTGCGACAGGCGTCTCTCTCCCGCCCTCTAGGCGCTCTGGAGTCGTTCGCTCTTTCAACGATTTTCCAACGTGCGCAATGCTGCCGCTGCAACCGAAGGGTCCTGATCCTTGGAAAGCGACTTGATGCTGAATTTGCTCATACCCCATCCTGAAGCAAGTTCCATCCTTACCGCTGGATCGGGATGCGCCGCTAACTCTTTCACGAGTGCGTCGGTGTCAGCGTTGGTAAACGACCCCACGGATGAAGCTATTTCACGAGCGAGGCTGCTGTCTGAGCGGCTGATTTTGATCAGCGTTTCGCTGTCGACCCACTCCCTAAACGAATCCGAGCGCATCAAAGACGACTTTACCCTCGAACTTGGGTCTTCAGATAATCTCAGTAGCGTTGCCTCGTTCAAGAACTCCTTGGAGGCGATTGCATCTCTCACATCAGCAGAATCGTGCTCTGTTAGAAACTCGCAGAGATCATGCATGGACTTTTCATCAGGTAAGGAACTGACCATTGATACCAGAACCTCAAACCCAATCTGCGCTGTCTTCTCTGCGCCTTTCGAGTTTGTAATGATTACCTTTGTGTCCACGCCCGAGCCCCCTTGCTGGATAAATGTAGCCGAGAATTTGGCGGATGCAAAAAATTTTCCTTCGGCACCCTGTGTCGGGTAAACCGATTATAAATAATCCATAAATATCAATTTTATGGACATCGCCAGTGCCTTCAATTTCTTATAAGAAATCATCTCAGTCAGCCATCAGGGATTGGTTGTCGCCAACCACCTGGGCGAATCCTTTCGCCGTCACGCTAAACCTCAAGCAAGTCGCCGCTATTGACGCTGATAACGGGCGCTCATTCGTTCGCCTGACGGAACAGCACGCCAGTCAGAACCTGCGGCACTTTCTGAACAAACTCGGGAAGCACTATTACGGTAATGCCGCCCGCAGGTACGGAAAAAGGCTGCCGATCATTCCTGTTTTGGAAGGCGGGAATGGTCACCGTCTCCACTACCACCTGACAATCGACTTGCCTGTCACCGTCTCTTTGGAGGAGGTCTATCCCCTCTTCGTCGCTGAATGGATGAAAACCCAGTGGGGCTATGGTCAGGTCCATATCCAGCCTTGCCGTGACGATGGCTGGTTGGGCTACATCACCAAGCTGAGATCAAAGATCGACGTTGGTGAATCTATAGATTGGATGAACCTATATCATCCGAGCCTGACAGCTCACTGAGAACCACTGGTCGCTGGGTATAGACCCCTTCCACCTTCCAATCGAACTAAGCCGATCAAGGGACGTTATCAGACTGTCCTTGATCTTCTGTTGTATCTAAATTCCACAGGAAAAATAACGATGTACAAACCAGCCACACTGATTAACTTCAACGCACCAGACCCAATACGAGCACGCTTTGACAAGATATGCCAACTGTCTGGAAGAACGAGGACCTCAGTCCTCGTTGAGCTGATGAACAACTACGTCACCACCAAAGGTGCTGAACTCAAGGAGGAGAATGAAAGATACCAGCTTATCGACCAAGCCATCCGTCAACGAGATGAGTTCGATCATCCAAGCCTAGGTCATTCCAGCTACGGCAACGCACCGCCAATGTTCTTTTCATCGAACGATGGAGGTGACTGGTGATGCTATCCAAGGTCCAAAAGCCAAAGACGAAACAAGAATTGGTCAAAGCCATCAACCAAGCCAACCTTGCTTCGTTTGATCTTTACGAGGGAACTGATCTCACCAAGGTGCCGACCAAGTATGACCTAACGAGGACCAATGCCGTGGTCCTCGTTCTGCGTTTGAAGTGATCAACGAGACGGCAGCAGCACCTTCTCGTAGATTGATCCCGCTAACGCCTTGGTCATCAATGGAGGTACCATTCGACCAACCCGTTCAGCCTTCTTATCAAACGATCCTGTCAGTCGATAATCGTCTGGTAAGCCCATCAATCGCAGCAATTCACCAACTGTGAACACTCGATCTTCCAACGGATGATGAACGCCACCACGCCCCATCTGTTGTCCCATCTGGGTAAGAGTTGGACAAGGAAGATCCATCGACGATCTGATCAGATTGAAGTCCGATACCCACGTCGGATCAAGGTCGGACAATCTCATTTTCGTTTTTGGGTCTTTGGGCAAAGCCGAGATCAACTCGTATGAACCAGACTTTCTGGTAGCCGACAGAAGCTGATTTCGCTCCAACCGATCCACTTCCAGACCTTCGAAGGCATCACGTATGGTCGGATGATACGAGGAGCCAACCGGGTAGAGATCGAGGATGTCCTTCTCGTCCTTCAAACCGATCTTCTTCGCTACATCGGGGCGGACTGCCACAACAAAAAGCCGCCTACGCCGTTGCGGAACTCCATAGTTTGATGAGTTCAGAACGTTGTAATTGACGAGGTAGCCCCAGCGTCGCATCCGCTGCAAGGCATACTTGAAAACATCTGAATTCTGAATGTTTGGAACGTTTTCGATGATGCCCACTTTGGGCTTCATCACGTTGAAGATGTAGACGTAATCGTGGATCAGCATCCCAATGCGATCTTGGGTGATGTCGGAGTATTTTACGTCCTTTTCCTCGTTCTTCACCTCGCCCTTACCTGAGGTTGAGAACGTGGAGCACGGCGGTGAGCCATCGAGGATATCGAAGCCGCCTTCTTCAATGCCGAACTCTTTGAACCATTTGATTACGTAATCTTTGCCACCTCGGCGTGTGATTGCTCTGATATCAATGGGGGCAACTGGCGTATCGGGGTAATTCGCTCGGTAGGAATCTATTGCTGCCGGTACGACTTCATTTGCCAGCAGAACCTTGCCACCAGCCAACTTGTAGCCCGTGCTGCTACCTCCACCACCTGCGAACGTGGTAACTACGGTAAACAGCTCTTTCGATGCTGCCTCGTTCACGTCTGCGAGTGTGTAGGGCTTGAAGCGGATCTCTTTTTGTTCGGTAGGGACATCCGAAGGCTTCAGTGATTGATGAGGCACGTCCACACCGTCCGTTCTGTGGTTTCAAAAAGGAGAAGATGAGGACCAGCACCCGCCACCTCGGCGAAGCTAAGTAGATCGTCCAGTTTATCAGATGCGATTGTGGTCATCGAAGGTGTTTTGCCGATCCCCCGCTCACCCCGAAGGATGATTGCTTCGGACTTAATCAAGGTAAGCCCATCGCCCCCGCCCTTGGAAACGAACATATCCCGGTACGTAAAACCAAACGCTTCGAGCATTTTCAGTCCCGCCTGCACCTGATTTGCTGAAACAGAAATGAAGCAGGTGACCACCTCGGACATCGATGGCGCACGCAAATTCGCAGCTGGGAACTGGTCTGCAATATCCATCGCAAGGACGCCATCATCCCCCCATTGGCTGAGAAGTTCCCTCGGCGGAACAGCCACAAAGGTTCTGAAAACAGCCCCCTGGTCCAAGAGGTCCGTCAGGCTGACTTTGCTCGAAGTCGGGATCTCCTCACGACCCGCAAGGCTGATAACCCTCTGCTCTCGCTCCTTCTTTGCCTTCTTTTTCAGACGGTCATCGATGGATTTGAGCAGCGCCTGGATATCGGTTTGCTCAGAGGTTGGAGTGACCTTTCCATCTTCGAGCAGCTTGACCAATCGCCGCTCCGCTTCAGCAGGTCCGTATTGATCGATGTAGATTTTTTCCAATCGGGTAAGATCATAAAGGCTGGAGAATGTGCTCGGCAGCCGTGTCTGTTGAGCAATAAGGAATGACGAATTGCCGATTTGCAACCAACGGGAGAGGGTCGAAGGACTCATCCCTAGCCGTTCCGCTAATTCGCTTTGGAATACATCCCTTCCCAACTGATCATGGGCAGTTTTGATCGTTTCGACGAGGTCAAAGATCGCACTTCTAGCCCTATCGAAGGCGTTGCGTATCCGATCGACATGCTGGTCGATGGTCAACTGGTTAGCGGGGATCACTTCGACGTCAGCCATTTTTATCATCCCAGTTGTTCTTCGGCAGCTTCATAGCGATGACGCCGATAAAATTATGGTTCCGCCAAAACACCTGAATTCCACGGAAGCCAATCGACAGCAGCTGTTTGATCAGCAGGTCTTCATTGGTCAGTTTGGCGAGGTGTCGGAGCTCCTGTTCCTTGTCGAGGATCTCCTTTTCCGTGAAGCTCTTCTTCTTGTGGTCGTAGTAGATGAACTCCATCATGTTCTGAATTTTGGAGTTCATTGAGAACACCTTCTCACTGAAGACGAAGGCTCCACCCTCAACGAGGTTGTCGTAGATCTTCTTCATCAGTGCGAGGCGGTCACGTTCCGGTATGAATTGGAAGGTGAACAGGGAAATTGCCAACGACAGATTGGTCATCCCGTCCCACGTGCGGACATCCTCAATGAGGTATTTGAGGTTCCGCTCGTTCTTCCAATGCTGTTTGAAAGCCTTGTTCACATCAACGCCGTAATAGGTGGCGTTCGGCGCCTGTGTGTTGGCGTCTTTGATGCGGCGAATAAGGGAGCCTTGGCTACATCCGATGTCGATGACTGTCGTGTCGTCCTCGACGAAGTACCGACTGATAGAGACGATATCGTCTCTTAGGTTCGAGTAGCCTCGAATGGATTGGTTGATGTGCTCATCGAACTCTTCAGCGTAGTTGGTGAAGCTGAAGGTCTTATCCTCTTTGGCGGGTTCAGCCTGTTTCCCACCATCCATAACGAAGGTGAACTTATCGACTGGTGCCGCAGAGCGTTTGCCCCGTCCCTTTGGTTTCACATCATCAATGTTGAACTCGACCTCAAACGACTCATCACCCATCACATCCACCCCCATATGGGGATCAATTTCTTATAAGAAATCGAGTGCGTCAAACCGGAAATGGGGAAAGGGGTTTCTGATTATAGAATATACAATAGATAATCAGTGACCCTAAGCCATTGATCTGGAATCGTTTATTTTTTCAACCGGCGGATGTACGAGATTCACCGGTTATAATAAAGCCAAATCTACTGGAAATATAATCACTTACGGTAGATTTTATGGCTCTTGGAAAACAAGCAAAGGTTCTCACCCGGCAGCAGGTCGATGCGGTGTTTCACCACATTGGGACTGGTCGAAATGGGCTTCGAAATCAGGTCATCTTCCTTCTGTCGGTCCGAGCAGGGCTTAGGGCTAAGGAAATTGCCAACCTCAAATGGTCGATGGTCCTCAGCTCCGATGGTCAGGTGGGAGATTACATCCACTTGACCGATGAAGCCTCAAAGGGGAGGTCGGGTCGGATCATCCCTATTAATAAGGCATTGAAGGCGGTCCTTGAGCGGCTGTTCGACCAAGACAACGACAATCCGAGGTTCTTCACCGATGACGATTTCGTCATCCAAACGGAACGAGCCGCCCACACCTCGGCGCAGGCAATCGTCAATCTGTTCCAAAAATGGTATCGAAACCTCGGATTGGTGGGCTGTTCATCCCATAGCGGTCGGCGGACCTTCATTACCAACGCCGCTAAGAAGATATCGACCGTGGGCGGATCACTCCGGGATGTCCAATTCCTGGCTGGTCATTCCTCCCTACAAACCACCCAACGCTACATTGAGGGTGACAGTGAGGCGAGGAAGCGGGTAGTTGAACTGGTATGAGTGAAACCCTCCACATCTATACCCGGGTCAGCACCTCGGCACAGGAGGACGCCGGTACATCCCTTGAAAGTCAAAAGGACCTTGGGATTAAGAAATCCAAAGAGTTGGGTTTCGAATATCGGTTATGGAACGAAGGTGGTCAGTCGAGTTCTAGGGAGGACTTAGAAAATAGACCCGCCTTGGTGGAGCTACTATCAGAAGTAGAATCTGGTAACGTAAAGCACCTATTTGTTTTCAACCCTGACCGTCTTTCACGGAATGATGTCACTTGGAACGTCATTAGGCTAAAGTTGGTTAAGAATGATGTGACGTTACATACATCGGCAGGGGTTTATCCTCTGTCTGATCCCATGAATAAACTCCTCTTGGGGATTATGAGTGAGATCAGTTCCTACGATAACCAAATCAGAGCAGAGCGATCCCGGCTTGGAAAACTTGAAAAGGTTAGAAAGGGGTTTTGGCTCGGCGGACCTCCGCCGTTTGGGTATTCCA
>Ga0315904_10013263_pt1 | contig 10331 bp, 16 predicted proteins | sample LakEriMetagenome_6_FD_203529 | JGI IMG/M metagenome (GOLD analysis project Ga0315904, IMG submission 203529) | Freshwater fungal communities from buoy surface, Lake Erie, Ohio, United States - Buoy 12 MA120 | ecosystem: Environmental > Aquatic > Freshwater > Lake | place: USA: Lake Erie, Ohio... | reverse complement strand
CGAGCAATTCCATTTCGTCGAGCACATGGTTGATCGAATGCTGGATCGTTGGATGTGAGCGCACACCACCGGCCCATTCGGGTTCGTGGATGTGGAGGATGGACTCCGCTGGCATGTCGCGGGTTTTTCCGCTGTCCTCGATCACTCGATAGAAAAGCGGAGCGCCGAAAGGATCGAGGCCGACGCCATCGACGGTGTCCTTCGATCCAAACAAGTCACCGATGCGATGGCTTTCGAGCAACTGGATGCGCGGTTCGCCCTGAGCATCGCGGGTCTTGTGGATGAAGTATTCGCCGTCGATGTCCATGCCCCGGCAAACGAGCGCCTGGCATTCCTCGAAGGAAAACCGCCGCGTCACCTCGCAGCGAGCAGACCAGAGCGCGAAGTATGCTTCGGCGGCCCGGTTCCATTCTGGCTTTTGCGATTGTGCCTGAACGCGGATTCCGTCGCCGGTCGAGTAAATCGCCATGTTGGCAACCAACTCGCGCACGAAACCCGAGTTCTTGTGCATGTATCGCGACTTGCGAACCAGCTCGGTGCGGATCGTGGAAGTCAGTTCGTTGCGGGAATCCGTCGGCGCGGCACCGGGCACCGATCCACGGCGAGGCGACCAGTTGGCTGCCTCAAACGGCGAACCCCATGCTTTCGGGACAAGCACGGGGGGCAGCAACAGACAGGCGATGGATTTGAGTCGTGTCATTTCGGCAGGTAGCCGGAGATGAAGGAGGCTGCGGCAATCCGGGGTTTGCCGTAGGTGGCGGGATCAAGAACTCGAAGCGCATGGCCGCACTCCTCAAGAACCTGATCGACCGGCATGGTGAACTGCTTCGATGCCGAACTGCCCGCCTCGTTCCAGGTCATGAGGGTCTTGCCTTCGAGCAGGAATTCCTTCGCTCGCTGCTGAATGGCGAGAACCTCGGAGATCGTGAATCCGGTGATGAAGAGTCCGCGGGCCATGGATCAGTTGCCTTTCCAAGTGGCGTTGCGTCCCCGCGTGTCGATGTGGACGAAACCGGACGATGGATAGATGCCGAGACCTCCGGTGAACTTGCCCGCCTTGCGCCATTCAAGCAGACGGTCATAGACGCGCTGCGGACTGATGCCGTCGATGGCGATGTCGAGTGCCGTAAACTCAAGATGCTGACTGAGCGGGGCACCGCCGACCGTCTTGTTGTAAGCCGGGGCGCGATACGAACTCAGGATGCGGCACGGCTTGCCGAATGATTCGCGAAGTTCGCTAACGATGCGAAGCGTCGGGACGATGTTCTTCCACAACCGCCTCGGCGGCGGGCTGTTCTTCACGCCGTTTCGCTCGCGGGCGAAGTAGTTGGTGAACTCGCCCGCGCCGAAGTGGCGAAACCCCTGGGCCGCGAACCATTCATTGAAAGAGTTCATGGCTTACTTGGAGGTGCGAGGTTCGACGACGATCTCGAAGCGGCCGTCCGGATGAACGGTAAGCCGTCCGTCCTTGCTGATGAATTCACCGCTAATTGCGGGAGGCGTGGCGCACGAGGCGAGAAACGGAACGGTCAGCACCGCCATGGCGAAGCAGAACAGCCCGACCTTGAACGATTTGTTGGGCTTGCCGTCGTCGAAGAGGTCGCCGAGAACGACAACGAGTTCCTTCAATGCCAGCGCGGCGGGACCAGCGATGAGCAGGTATTGCGCCTTGTCCGCGTCGAGCAGATTGGCGAAGCCCGAGAGGTCAATCGCGGCCATTGTGGTGAGACCGGAACCAAGGAAGGTGAGGAAGCGGAGGATCGTGACGGTTTTCATAACTCCCCGTCCGGGGTGTCAACCGGGGCGGCGGCGATGGACTCCCGTCCGACGATCTTGAGCATGGTAGCGGCGGCGGCCTGTTCCGCCTCGCAGTCGAAGTAGTGGTTCGGTCGCGAGCCAATCTGTTTCCACATCCACTGGCCCTTTTCCTTGATGCGTTGCTCGCTTTCCAGTTGGGCGAGATAGTCGTCGTCGATGTCGTCCGGCACTTCCCATGTCGGCCCCTGACTTGGATCCTGATTGCGACGCAGGCGGGCGAGCGTGTCCTTGATGTTGAGGTTGCTCCAGTAGTGAACATGGCAGTGTTGGCGATGCGACAACACCACCTTGCGCCTGGGCGAGTAGAACCGCTGGACGGTTTTGCCGTCGCGTCCCTTGTGCGGATAGACCGGGCGACGGTCGCCAATGAGCGCCACCCAGCCACGCTTGGCGCATTCTCGATAGACGTCGTAGGTCGCATAGCCGGCGTCGAGAAACACGAGACTTGGATGCACCTCGAAGCGTTCCTGCAACACGTCGATGTCAGTGAAGGTCAGGATGCGCTCGTTCCACATGAGGCGGCTCGATCCCTCCGCCGACCACGAGCGGACAACGACGAACAGGTGATCCATCTGGCAGTCCACCGTGATGAAGCGCAGCGGGATCAGGCCGGTGCGCTCGGGCAGCGGCGCGGCTAGGATTTTGCCTGTCTTCGGATCAATCGCACCCTCTTCCTCCCACGTCTCGCCGCGCTTGTAGCCGGATTTGACGATTTCGAGTTTGTAATCCTCGACGTATTCCCGCCATGGCAGACCGAGGCGTTTTTGATAGAACTGTTGCAGCAACGATACGTCACCTTTCCGCGCCGCCGCCTTCGCTCGCAGATAGAGTTCAGCGAGTTGCCCCCAGCTCATCGCGCACAGGGCGTTCCAGTGAAAGCCGACGTTCTCTTTCGATGCCTTTGGATTCTTGGCAACGAAGGCACCGGTGGCATTCAGTTCGCGCCGGGTGCGCTCGCCGTCGTTGAAATAGTGGTTGCACGATTCGCATCGCATCGCGGCGGTGCGCCGGACTTCATCGAAATCCCATTCGCCTGATTCATCGCGGGCCGACTTGCTCCACTCCACGCACTCCCACTTGAACGGCTGACGGTGATGGCACTCCGGACAGGCGAACGTCCATTCACGCTGGTCGGTCATCTCGAATTTGCGGTGGGTGTCGTCGTCTTCCTCGCCGCCCTGACTCATGAAGATGCACTTGCCCAGCCAGCCGAAGGCGGTGACCCGCGCCTCGGCTTCCGCCATGTGACCTTGCGGCCAGCGCCAGGTTTCATCGCCGATCAACCAGCGGATCGAACGGCGCTGGAGGTTCGTCTTGTTGTGCGCTCCGAGAATCCAGAGCGTCATGCCGTTGTTGAACTGGATCGCGTTGTTTTTCCGCTTGTGGCGGTGAACACCGGTGGGCATGAGCCGTGCGACCGGCTGGCACTGGTCGAAGAGCTTCTGCAGGCGCGACTCGGAATAATCGCGGGCATCCTCGTCGGTTTGATCGAGCCAAAGTGCGGGTCCCGGCAGGTTGGAAATAATGTAACAGAGCGTCAGCTCCGGGGCGGTGGTCTTGGATGACTGAACGGATGCGATAATCGAAACCAGGCGGATGCGTGGATCGACCAGAGATTCCATGACCTCGCGAATCCACGGCGAGTTGTCCGAGCGGAAGCGCCCCGGGTTGGGTGAATACGGAATCGCCTCGATGTGATCCTCACACCACTGCCAGGCCGGCCTCCGGTCGGGCGGTTGCCATGCCTCGCGCCAGATTTCCTTGAGAGCATTCATGATTCGTGGAGGCAGCGCAGAACTTCGTCGATGGCGCGGCGGCATTCCCGCTGGATGCCGGTGGCGTCGAGACCGGAGAGCACGGGCGGAAGCTCATTCTCAAACTTGGCCCGCAGGATGGATGTCGCCTGGGCGACCAGACCGATCCATTCCTCACGGACTTTGGTTAGCGCGACGTATTCGCCCTTCTTCACCGCGATGCGCAGCTCCCGCTCTTCAACTTCTGCCAGAAGCTTTCGGGCTTTGAGCGCCTCCTCGTTGCCGACCGGCACGCGTCCGGCATTCAGTCCGCGGATACGGACGAACTCGCGCCAGTCGGCCACCGGCCAGAGTCCGTTGGAAAGCGCCTTGGGTGCGCCTTCCATCTTTTGCCAAGTCGTGAGCGTGCGCCGGGAAACTCCAAGGGCGGCGGCAAGTTCCACGAGTGTATTGGTGTAGGCGAGCGTTTCCGCGCTGCCGGCCGCCCGCGATTCGATGCGGGCACGCTCGGCTACCGTGAGAGGTTTGCCCGCCGCGACCTTCTTGACGATATTCTGGAAGTCGGCATCGAGGATCTTGCCCGCGACTTCAGGTGAAAGTTCCTTTTGCTCCACGGCGATACAGCCGTGTCAAATCAATGTTTCTTCGTCTTGTTCGCTTGTTCTAGCAGGTTCCCTACCGCAGATAATAGTTGACTTGCTGCATCTTGTCGCAGCTTTGCTTTCTCCTCTTCTTCTGCTCTTAGCGACTCGGCTATCAAATCGGCAAGGCCCTCCGGCGAGGCGGCATCTGAGGGCTCACACTGTTCTTGGAGTGTTGCAGCAAAGGAGTCGATGTCCGGTTTTTGAGATTCCACATCAAGAGCCCAGCTATTTCCACTTTCATCTACTTGACGGATGACATTTCGATTGTTCCTCTCAATGAGAACGTAAAAGCTGTGAGGCTTTTTGTTATTCTTATCGTAAACAGCCGCCGACATGAGAGCTATACCTGATGAGTCTTTAACTGTCACCGGAAAATACTCGAAGATGAAAACGGAGATACCCAAACTGATGTCTCTTCTGTTCCATTTGCCGGCCAGATTTGGGCGCATAACATCGTGTCGAAAAAAATTCTCTGTATCACAGAAAAATTTTGGAGCTAACCGATGGAAGGCATCTTGATAATTAAACTTAGCTGTAATCCCGGAGTTACCACCCATAGTTGATGCAATTTGGTTTCTCTTGGATGGAGAGGAAATCCCCTTTTTCTTAAACAAGCCCGAAAGGTATTTGAACATAAAGCGCTTTTAGCTAGAGACTTGCGTGCTGTCAAGCGAACGGTTTCAGAGGCAGTTCGGCAAAAACGAACTGCTAGGCTATTGCTTCACCGCCACCCATCCGGCGAAGTTCAGATGCCGCCAGAAGCAATCGACCGAGGTGAAACCTTCCTGATGGAGAAGTTCCTCGTTCCAGCGGGCGGTGACGGGAACCAGCACGCCTTCCAGCGACATCCGCTTGCGGTCGATCTGACTCTCGGAATACCCGTTCTCCCGCTTGATATTGAGGAAGAGGTTCACGAACGCCTCATCGAGCTTGGCGGTGGCACCGAGAACCTTTTCTACCAGGATGAAAGCTCCACCGGGGGCCAGCGACTCGAACACCCGTCGCACGATCTGCTGGCGGTATTCGATGGGGGTGAATTGCAGGGTGAGCACCGAGAGCACGAGGCTGGAGGTCACACCGGGGAACTCGTGGCGCAGGTCGGCAGACTGGATGCTGACGCGATTGCTGTGAGGGTGATAGTTGAAGTTTTGACGCGCTGCCTCAATCATTGGATCGCTGATTTCCAAGCCGATGTAATCGTTGGCCGCGCCGAAGTTGGAGACGAACGGAAGCAGCGCCTGGCCGCGGGAGCATCCCATGTCGATAATGGCGGTGTCGGGTTGTACGAAGCGCCGGCCAACCTCGAAGGTCACCATCCGCATCGCGTTGTATTGCGGGATGCTCCGCTGGAGCATATCGTCGAACACGGCGGTCACTTCCTGATCGAACTGCCAGGCTCCGCGTGGAATCACCTCGTCACGTTGGGCTTCACTCATGCCCGCGTGGCAGATGTCAACGCGGCAACCGCTTCACGATCCGAGTGCCCTCGGTCAGGCAGGTGCCTTCCGTCGTCACCCAGAAGCACGGGATTGAGAACCGAGCATACATCTCGCGGGTCCGTGGATTGCTCTCAATCGCGATGTAGCGGGCGTCATCGCCATGAATCGGGAACACGTCTCTTTTCAGTAGATGTTCCTTGATCGCGGGTGGATTCCACCATCCCTTCGGCGCGAAGCACGCATCTTGGGGACGCCATCCGGTTTGCTCCTCGATGCGGTCGAGCGTCTTGATCGTCCAGGTTTCCGGGCGGGCGGTGATAAGAACGACCGTGTGTGGCCGGACAAGCTCAACGAGCCACTGGCGATATTGCTCGTTGGCCAGGCGCTTTTCCATGCGCTCGGGTGTCGTGCCGTGCTTGGGCGAGTTCGCCACCAGCGTGTAGTTGAGGTCTAGCAGGATGATCATAGGGTAATCTGAAGACGTTGGGAGAAAGAGTCCATGGCGCATTGCGCGAGTTCCATGCGGGTGCCGTCCGGATAGGGCAGGTTGAATTCAAACTCGATGGCCGCACGCAGGCGGGCTGGATCGACGGGACGTGCCGACGCACAGGCCGCGTTGATGTTGTTGGAAAAGTCATCGACCTTCACCGAGCGGAAGAACGGGCCGAAGAGATCACGGAACTCCGAAACGGTGTGATACTTCTGAACCTTGGGTTTGTCCTGAAAATCACCGATGCGAATTCCCGGTTCGTAGTCGAGTCTGAACGCGATGTTGCCAGCGTTGGATTCATTCATGAACGCCTTGCCGTTGACCTGCCGCCAGCCGGATTCCCCCGCGGACGATGCGCATGCATAGACCTTGGTGAACGGCTTGCACAGGGCGGCGCAGAGGCAGGCGATGTGCTCGCGGTCTTCACGGAACGGCACGGAATTCAGCACGCTTGCAATGAAGATGCTGGTCCACTCCTTGCCCGCCGCCACTTCCGCAAGGAATGCGCGTGCCAGTTCCACGCTCTCCGCCTTGTTGATGCCCCCTGGTCCGAGCCGGTAGGGTTCGAACGGCGTGCAGTCGATACCGGCCTGGCGCAGGAGGAAGGTTTCCGTCAGGTGGCCGGCACCGAAGTCGAGAATCGTCGAACCATGTTCCTTGGTCCAGCGGGTCCGGTCGGATGCTTTGCCGATGTCGAAGTCCTTGCATGGTTTCGCGCCGTGCGTGGCGAAGACGAATCCGTTGCCAAGCTCGCGCCTCACCCGCCGTGCGCGGCGGAACGAATTAAAGCGGAGCATGTCGGCATAGCGCGTGTGGATGTCGAAATCCATCGAGAGCAGATTCATCATGGCCCGGGCGAATTCAGCCTCCTCTTCGGTGACGAATACGACCGGCGCGAATGCCGCACCTTTCTCTGCCAGCATTTCCAGCCTGCCTATGCCGTTGATGACCGTGAGATCCTCGCGGCAAACGATGGGCATGAGGATGCCGTGACGATGCAACGTGCGGGCGAGGTTGCGGGCATACTGAATCCAGCGGCCCGAGTTCACCTTGCAGAGATCCTTCACGCTCACTTCCGCGGGCTTGAGGCAGCGCAGGAAACCATCGCTGCCGACCTCCTTGTCGGGGATGCGGGCGGCGAGCGCCTCGATGTCCAGTGATTGCAACTCACTGGTGACCCTGCCAGGCGTGCTGTTGAAATCGAAATCATTGGTCGCCCGGTTGAAGACGATGTTGAGCGCCTTGCGCTGGTCGAGGTCGAGCGCCTTGGTCCTTGATACGGGAACGTGCGTGGCACCCATGCGCGATGCGACGAGGTGGCGCTGGTGGCCGGAAAGAATCTCGCCGTCCGAGTCGGCGAAGATCGGCGCGATGAAACCGAGCTTGCGAAGCGACAGTTCAATCAGGTCAAGACGCTCGGCAACTGCCGACCTTGGGTTGTAGGTCGATGGTCTAACGGCGTCAATGGATTCGAGGGTGATGTTCATAGTCCGAGGCGGCTGCGGATTTCGTTGAGCACGCTTTCCTTGTCGAAACCGGCGTCTTGTTTCACGCGGTCGCACCACGCGATGAATTCTTCCTGAGTGATGCGGAACCGATAGAGCCCGACCGCAACCGTGACGTCGCTCTTGTCGAGTTCTTTGTCGTGGCGGTCGTCGTCATCCTCGTCATCGTCATTGCCACCCGGATTGAGCAAGCCCTCGATGTCGGCAGGCTCAAAGCCCGCGAGGATCGTATCGAAGTCGATGGCCTTCCACTCGCTGGCGATTTTTTCGAGTTCGTTGAGATCGACCGTGGAAAGTTCGGCCAAACGATTGTCTGCCACCAGCACGGCAAGTTCATCGTTCTCGCTGGCGAAATCCTGATAGTCCACCGGCACGACTTCCGCGCCGAGGTGCTTGGCAGCCATCAAGCGGCCGTGACCGGAAACGATCAGGCCGGTGAGATTGGAAACGGTGATTGTCTGCCGCCATCCGAAGTAGCGGATGTTTTTGGCGAGCAGTTCAATCTGCCGCTGCGGGTGGGTGTTCGGGTTGCGCGGGTTGGGCTTCAATTCGCCCACCGGCACGAGCTTGTCGAAGCTGCACCAGACTTCGATGCCATTGGCGAGTGTGCGGGCTTTGGGAGAATCATCCGTCATCGTCGCTTTGGATGGTGTCAACGGCATGGGTGACTTGCGCGAGCAGGGGGAGGATTTCCTTCCACGCATCCGGCGGGCACCATCCGAGGGCGAACCATTCGCGGCTGCCGGCCACGTCGCGCCATTCCACGGTGACCGGTGTTTCCCGTCGCATGTCCGGCGAGCGGTAGCGGAAGACGGCGCGGGCGAGACGACCGCTGCGGTCGAAGGTGATCTGATGGATTCTCGCCTTCATGACAGCCCCTCCGCATCCAGCCAGGATTCCAGATCGGCCAGTGCGGCCCGAACGCATCCGCCGCTGCCCACCGCGATCCGCAATGACGTCTGTTCATCGACCGGCCAGTGGCGGCGGAGCATCGTGGCGATTTCCTCAGTGGACGGAGCAGCGAGCTTGATCGACTGGAAGCGTGTCTGGAACCGCTCGGTGAGCAGGTCGAGTTGCAGGTTGCTGGTGCCGATCACGGCGCGGCCTGGTGGCAGGCGGTCGAGGTAGCTCAGGAGTAAGTCCTGTGCGTCCCGCGTGCAGCGGTCCATTTCGTTGATGATCTTCACCGAATAGACACCGAACAGCGAGCAGACACCGAGCGTGCCCATCCACTGCTTGACGGTTTCGACGGTGACGAGCTTGCCGTTGTATTCCTCGATGGCGAAGCGCGTGCCGGATAATGCATCGGCTACCATGTCGGCGATGCTGGTCTTGCCGACACCCGGCGGGCCGTAGAGTAGAATCTTCACCGGAACGGCAGGATCACCGTGGAGCTTGCGCGCCTTGGCGACGAGTCGGCGTGCGACGGTGGCGGCGGGGCCGCAGAGGTCATCGGGTCCGGTAGGTCGCCACGCCAGAGGAGAGCTTGCGGGGCACGGTGTAGGGTTCGGCAGAATCTTGAAGAGTTGTGACATGGGGATCTTGGTTGGAATTGGTGATGGCCCTGGCGACGGCCACCGCGCCCTTGCGGTAGAGGGTGACGGCGAGTAGTTCGCCATCAACGATCACCGACCAGTAGCGCGTGGCGTAGCCATCGGGTTTGCGGTATTTTTCGACTGCGACCTTCATCAGAAGTTGTAGTCGTGGAATTGGCGGCGGCCGGGAATGACCGGCTCGCCGTTGGTGGTGCGGTCGGAGTAGTGGCAGACGGTCGCGCCACCTCCGACGGCAGGTGTCCAGTCGGGTGCGCTCATTTGCCCCAGCCCTCCCTCCGACTGCGGGTCTTGATTGAGTTGGGGGACAGTCCGAAGTGCTCGGCGGTCTGCTTCACGCTGCGGCATTCGAGCCAGTAGGCTTTCACCTGCGACCACTGTTCGTCACCGTGGCCGGGATTGCCGACCTTCTTCGCGGGCTTGGATGCCTTCGCCTTGGGTGGCGTGGCCTCCGCAGGCCTTGGTTCGGGCTCAGCCGCGTCAGCGAACGCGTCGTAACGTCCCGGGCTGGCCTCGGGTTCTGGACGGGTGAGTGGCACGACGTTCGCGGCTGGCGTGACATTGCCATCGCCCCCGGCGAGGATTTCCGCGACGATTTCACGGATCAGTGGCACCGGGATTTCGGTGATGGTGAAGACCAGTCCGTTGAGCGTCTTGCGCCCGAGGGACTGCTTGAGGAATTTCAATGCCTCGCCGCGTGTGCGGCCCTGATAGCGACCTTCGAATACGTTGGTTTCCTTGTCGTCGCAGACGATGTAATACAGTTTGTTCATGGTGGTGTTTGGTTATGGTTTGGGGTTGGTGACGTTGCCGTCGGTGTAGATCCGGACGCTGAACACCAGCAGTCCGGTGGGAGTTTGCTTGGCGAAATCGGCGCGGAACTCGCGGGCGTGGATTCCGGCCATCGGATCGACTGGCAGAATGCGCCTGGCGGTGAAGCCGTTCTTCTCAAGTCCGCGAATGCTTCGCTGCATCGCTTTATTCAGATGGATGTTAGGAATAGATGCTGTTGTCATAGCATCCCTCATCTGCCCGTCTGATCGGGCACGTCCATGTCTTTTTTCGTCTTTCTGTTGGATGGTTTTCATGATGGTAGTGGGCGGTTGATTTGGATGGTGCGACCCTTGG
>Ga0315904_10013262_pt1 | contig 10332 bp, 10 predicted proteins | sample LakEriMetagenome_6_FD_203529 | JGI IMG/M metagenome (GOLD analysis project Ga0315904, IMG submission 203529) | Freshwater fungal communities from buoy surface, Lake Erie, Ohio, United States - Buoy 12 MA120 | ecosystem: Environmental > Aquatic > Freshwater > Lake | place: USA: Lake Erie, Ohio... | reverse complement strand
ATGGTATAGCTCAGCTTTTTCTCTGTATGCTGGAGCGTATGTTGGATCTAGTTCTTGAGCCTTTTTATACAAATCTAAAGCCAATTGGTAGTTACGGCCACGTTGGTATAATTTACCAGCACGTAAAATCCCTTTTGGTGATTTTGGATTTAACTCAGAGAATTTGTCGTATTGTTTAATAGCAGGGCCGCCTTCAGTAGGATTTTTTTCTAATAAAGCATCGCCCATTAATAAATACGTTTCCGCATTTTTTGGCTCAACTTTAATAGCAGCATTTAATAAATTAATTGCTTCATCTAAGCTTTTATTATCGGCGTTGATATAAGCTTCTGCTGTTTTACGCATTACCTCTGTATTTTTATTAGCTCCTAAAGTAGCTGCTTTAAAAAAGTTAGTTTTAGCGTCAGCTGAATTTCCTTTGTACCATAAAACTTTACCTATACCAACATAGTTTAATGGATAAGTGGCATTTAATTCAGCGCCTTTTTGGTAATACATATTAGCAGAATCTAAATCTCCTTTTTTGAAGAAGTTTTCTCCATAATAAAAATAGTTATCTCCTTTATTTGCTTCTTTAGCAATTAGTGCTCTAAAATCTGCTGCTGCTGCTTGGTAGCGCTCATTCTCAGATTTAGCAATGGCATCTTGTAATGTTTGTGCAAACGAAGCACTTGATGCAATTACACCTGCGCTTAATAAGATTAATTTAGTTGTCATATTCATTATTATATATTTATAAAAGTACAGTATTTAAAAGTCAATTTGCCTGCCAAGCTTTGAGCTGTAACAAAAACAGGGTCAAATTTAACATTATTTTAGGGTTTGGAAAACTACAGTTTATTTTTTAATTCCATTCCTCCCCCTGCCCCCTCCAAAGGGGGATAAAACAGTTTTATTTTAAAGGCGTCATATCTACTTCAATTAATCGTTCTTCTTGACGGTTTGGAGGTAATCCTTGTTTTAAAAACATGAGTTGTCCTTTTTCGCCAGCGATAAAGGTTTCTATGCCTTTTCCTAAGCTAAACTCGGCAGAACGACGAATAATACAAATGGTTCTGCAAATAGGATAATCTTTGGTAGCGATATTGGATTGATCGGGCATGTAAGCTGTTTCATTAATCTTTTTGGAAACCGCTAATATTTTTACTGTTTTTAAAAATTCTTTTGTTGTGTTATCGTCTTTATCGCTTAACCAAGCATAATCACAAACACCAATAGCTAAAGAATTCGATGAAATCGCTTTTATTAATTCGGGAGTATTATTTAATGCTTTACAGTTTTTGCCAAATGATAGAGTAGGTATTAAAGAATCTTTTAATTGACGAGTACTCCCTGAATTTGGATTATCAAAAACCATATTAATATGTTGACCTTTTATAAAAGTACTGTCGTTTCCTTTAAGCAATTCAATTAACTCAGGAATTGAAATAGTTGAATCAGCAAAATCTTTACTGACTACAAAAGCAATAGCATCACCAGCTACTGTTGAGGTTTGAGGAATAATGTTTTTTGATTTAAACTGTTGCATTTCTTTTTCGGTTAATGGGCGAGAAATAGCAATCACTTTTGAACTATCATTATATAAAGCTTCTATACATTCTCTTTCGTTAGAAGAACGTAAGGTAATATCTGCATTTTTGTAAGTTGATTTGAACGTATAAATCTGATTATTTATATGAAGCGTCAGGCCTTCATCAAAATATAAATGCACTTTACCAGAAGTAGGCGTATCTTTTTTACGATTATCTTCATTAAGTCCACAAGAAAATAAAAAGAAAGAAAAAATAATTAAAGCAAAAATTGATTTCATATTATTCGTTTGTCAAATATACAGAATAAACTAAACTGGTATTTATGACTTTATAATTGGTTGTGTATTAACGATAAGTGGTTGAGATAACTATTTATTGTCAGAATCACTCCAGTTATACTTTTGCATAAACTCTTCTACTTCTTTACTAAAAGAAGTTTTAGCATGATGTTCTTCTTGATTCTGAATATATGCCTTCACAATCTCAACTTGTGATTCACTTACCGAAACTGCAAAATAATCGTCTTGCCAAGCAAATTTAGCAGCACATAAATTATTTTTATTAATCCAAAAAGAAGATTCTCCCTTTATGAGTTGAGCTATTTTAGAAATGCTTTGTTCTTTTCCTAAAGATACTAAACAATGCACATGGTCCGTATAACCATTAACTGCAAGAATAAATATCTCTTTTTCTTTACAATTTTGAATGATGTGCTGATGAACTTTTTGTCTAATCTCTTTTGTTAAATATGGCTCTCTGTTTTTTGTTGAAAAAACTATGTGAATCCATATTTTGAGATAAGACATTTGATTTGTTTTAGTTAAAGCCAAATTTAACTAATATTATTTGGATTTTTTGATGTGTTATGTTTGAATTATAGTTATGTGTTTTGGCTAAAGCCAATTGCTTTTATCTTTTAGCTCCGTCTGCTAAAGCAGACGGCAATTTGAACTGTTTCATACTATTCTATATTGCTAAAGCAGACGGCAACTTGAACTGTAACAATTATTTAAACTGCAGTTGGCTTTAGCCAACTGATAAAAAAACAAAAAGGAAATTGGCTTTAGCCAAAATAAACCTAGCTCAACAATCTAATTGATTTTTTTAACGCCTCTATAAACACATCCACTTCTTCAAATGTATTATAAAAAGCAAAAGACGCTCTAATCGTTCCAGGAATATTATAATACTGCCACAAGGGTTGTGTGCAATGATGTCCGCTACGAATAGCCACGCCGTATTTATCTAATAAAGTACCTATATCAAAGGGATGAATGGAGCCTACATTAAATGAAATAACAGACGTTTTATGTTTGGCATTACCATAAATCACTAAGCCCTCAATTTCTTTTAATTTTTTGGTGGCATAGTGTAATAAATCGTCTTCGTGTTTTTGAATATTTTTAAAACCAATTTCAGTGACATATTTTATGGCAGCCGCTAAACCAATACCACCTTCAATATGCGGAGTACCTGCTTCGAACTTTAGTGGTGAATCAGCAAATTCAGTTTTTTCTAAGCTTACCGTTTTAATGGTTCCGCCACCTGTTTGGTAAGGACCAAATTTCTGCAACCATTCTTCCTTAGCATATAATACACCAACTCCTGTTGGACCAAATAATTTGTGTCCGCTAAACACATAAAAATCACAGTCTAAATCTTGTACATCTGGTTTTAAATGAGGAACCGCTTGCGCTCCGTCAATTAATACGGCTGCTTTAGATAATGAACGAATGGTTGCTATCATTTCTTTTACAGGATTGATGGTTCCAAGTGTATTAGAAATTTGTGTAAAGGCAACGAGTTTTGTTTTTGCAGTAATTAATTTTGGTAGTTCTTCCAACATTAATTCACCTGCTTCATTTATTGGAATGTATTTTAAAACTGCTTTTTTTTCTTCGCACAAAAGTTGCCATGGAACAATATTACTATGATGTTCCATTTGAGTAATAATGATTTCATCTCCTTCTGTAACTGCTAAGTTTCCAAAACAGTGTGCCACTAAATTGATAGATTCTGTTGTGCCTTTCGTGAAAATAATTTCACTTGCTTGTTTAGCGTTGAGGTGTAATTGTATGGTTTTACGGGATTCTTCGTAAGCAATCGTAATTTCTCTGCTTAAAGTATGAACACCGCGATGGATGTTTGAATTTTGGTAAGCATAATAATGTGTAATTGCATCAATAACCGATTGTGGTTTTTGTGCAGTGGCCCCATTATCAAAATACACTAAGGGTTTTCCGCCTGCCTGTCCGGTAGGCAGGTTTACTGTTCTTGAAAGAATAGGAAAATCTTTGCGTATTTCGTTTACATTAAACATATTAAAGTGCTTTTTCAAACAAATTCAAAACTCTTTCTTGTAAAGATGGAATTTCAATCTTGTCAATTAATTCTTGTGCAAAGGCTTGTAACAATAATTTACGAGCGCTTTCTTCGCCAATACCACGTGCTTTTAAATAAAACAAAGCTTCAATGTCAATTTTACCAGTTGATGTTCCGTGCGAACATTTTACATCATCCGCGTAAATTTCTAATTGTGGCTTGGTATTGATGGTAGCATCATCACTCATCAAAATGTTTTTACTACTTTGATAAGCATTTGTTTTTTGAGCGTCTTTACGAACAAATATTTTTCCGTTAAATGTTCCTGCAGATTTATCTTTGGCGATGCCTTTGTATAACTCATTACTTTCGCAATGTGGCATTTGATGATCAATTAAGGTATGATTATCAATTTGCTGATTACCATTAGAAATAAACAAACCATTTAAATGCGCTTCACAATTAGAATCAGCTAACACCACATTATGATTATTACGCACTAACTCTCCACTTAACGTCATCGTCGTGTTTGAGTAGTTAGAATATTTATTAATCTTTACTTGGTTAGTATTAACCGAATATGATAACGCTCCTTCGTTTTGAAAAGTATGACAGGTTAATTTTGCATTCTCTCCAACAAACTTTTCGCTTACAAAATTTGAGAACACTTTTGCGGAACCAATATTATAAAAACTTTCGATTAATGTTGCTTGTGCATTTGCTTGAACATTAATAAAACTACGAGTATTAGTTACAATATTTGCATTGCCACTATTCACATAAATTACATGTAATGGCATTGGGATAATATTATTTCTATCAATTTGTAAAAACAAACCATTAGCTGAAAAGGCCGTGTTTAAAGCAATTAAGGCATCTGTATCAGATTTTGCTTGAGAACATAATAACGCTTTTTCAGAAGAAGATAATTCGTTTAACGAGTTTACTGTTAAACCTTTGACTATCATTTTCTCGCTTAACTCTTCATTATAAACACCATTAACAACTACTAAATTAATTGCCTCATCTATTTTCAATGGAGCAATATCAGCGTTAGTTAATTCATTAAAAGCTTGTTCAACCGATTTAAATTCTTTGCGAAGAACCGCTTCAATGTTACAGTATTTATAGTCTTCATGCTTGTTGTTAGGAATACCTTTGTCTTCTAAATATCTGATAGCAGAAATAATTTCTGCGTCAGGCATAAATGCAACCTTTGAAGACTTACTTTGAAGTTGGTCTAACAATGTTTGGGTAACTGCACTTTTATTATCTACTACTAACGACATATTAATCTGCTATTTCAAATTCTTTTTTAATTTCATCATACCCTTTCGCTTCCATTTCTAGAGCTAATTCTTTTCCGCCGCTTTTTACAATACGACCTTTGTATAGAATATGAACAAAATCAGGAACGATATAATCTAATAAACGTTGGTAGTGAGTAATCACTATGGTTGCGTTATCTTTTGATTTCAATTTATTTACACCAGTTGCTACAATTCGCAAGGCATCAATATCTAATCCACTATCCGTTTCATCTAAAATAGCTAATTTAGGATTCAACATTGCCATTTGAAAAATCTCATTACGCTTTTTCTCTCCACCACTAAACCCTTCGTTGACACTACGGCTTGCTAACTTAGCATCTAACTCTACTAACTTTGATTTCTCTTTTACTAAAGCTAAGAAATCTTTCGCCGCCATTTCTTCTTGTCCGTGGTAAGCACGAATTTCATTTAATGCTGTACGTAAAAAATTGACATTACTTACTCCTGGTATTTCGATAGGGTATTGAAACGCTAAAAACAAACCTTCACGTGCTCTATCTTCTGTCGATAAATCCAATAAATTTTTTCCGTTAAATGTTACTTCTCCTTCAGTTACATCGTAATCTTCACGACCAGCTAAAACACTTGATAATGTTGACTTTCCAGAACCATTTGGTCCCATAATGGCATGAACTTCACCAGCTTTTACTTCTAAGTTAATACCTCTTAATATTTCTTTATCGCCAATTGACGCGTGTAAATTTTTTATTGATATCATAAGCCCCTCCAACCTCCCCAAAGGGGAGGCTTTTGTTAAATGTTAATATATTGTTTTTTGTTTTTCACTTTACTTCGTTTATCCCTCCTCCCCCTTCGGGGAGGTCGGGTGGGGCTTTTACCCAACACTTCCCTCTAAACTAATTGCTAATAATTTTTGTGCCTCAACGGCAAACTCCATTGGTAATTTATTTAATACTTCTTTGCAGTATCCGTTCACAATTAAGCCAATTGCTTTTTCGTTATCAATACCACGTTGCTTGCAATAAAATAATTGGTCTTCCCCAATTTTACTTGTTGTTGCTTCGTGTTCTACAACAGCTGATTTATCTTTAATTTCAATATATGGGAATGTATGTGCGCCACATTTATCGCCCATTAACAAACTATCACATTGTGAAAAGTTACGAGCGTTACTTGCTCCTTTTTTTATTTGCACTAAACCTCTGTAACTGTTATTGCTAAAGCCTGCTGAAATACCTTTTGAGATAATAGTTGAACGTGTGTTCTTTCCTATATGAATCATTTTTGTTCCAGTGTCAGCTTGCTGATAGTTATTAGTGACAGCAACAGAATAAAATTCGCCAACAGAATTATTTCCTTTTAAAATAACTGAAGGATATTTCCAAGTCACTGCAGAGCCTGTTTCTACTTGTGTCCAGCTAATTTTAGAATTATCTTCTAAACAAATTCCACGCTTGGTTACAAAATTAAAAATTCCACCTTTACCATCTTTATCCCCTGGGTACCAGTTTTGTACAGTACTATATTTTACTTCAGCATTTTTGTGAGTAATAATTTCTACTACCGCTGCGTGTAATTGATTTTCGTCGCGTTGAGGAGCCGTGCAACCTTCTAGGTAAGACACATAAGCATCTTCATCCGCAATAATTAAGGTTCGCTCAAACTGACCAGTACCACTAGCGTTGATACGGAAGTACGTTGATAATTCCATTGGCGAACGAACACCTTTTGGAATGTAGCAAAATGAACCATCTGTAAAAACCGCAGAATTTAATGCCGCATAAAAATTATCAGTTGGAGGCACTGCCATACCCATATATTTTTTTACCAGTTCAGGATGATCTTGAACCGCCTCACTGAATGAACAAAAAATAATTCCTTTTTCTGCTAAAGTTTCTTTAAACGTTGTTTTTACTGAAACGCTATCAAATACAACGTCTACAGCGATATTACTTTGTACACCACTTAAACGTTTTTGTTCTTCTAAGGATATACCAAGTTTTTCAAATGTTTTTAATAATTCAGGATCTACTTCATCTAGGCTTGCTAATTCCTTTTTAGGTTTAGGAGCAGAGTAATAAATGATGTCTTGAAAATTTGGTTTAGTATACGAAACGTGTGCCCATTCAGGCTCCACTATGTTTTGCCAATTACGAAACGCCTTTAAACGGAATTCTAACATCCATTCAGGTTCGTTCTTTTTAGCTGAAATAAATTTAATGATGTCTTCGTTTAAACCTTTAGGCGCTTCATCAGCGTCGATATTGGTTGTAAAACCCCATTCGTAATCTTTATTGATATGTTCTTCTAATATCTCGTTTGCCATTATGTTAGTTCAAAGTTGAAGGTTTAAAATTCAATATATGCAGATGAAACTATATTTCACTTTTGAATTTTGTTCCTTTAAATTCTGATTGTTTTAAATAATTAATAAATCCAGAGAGCATTTTACTTACTTGCATTACTTTTTCGTTTAATAGAGTAAACTCCTCTTCATTAATAAATTCTAATTCTTTAATAATATATAATTGCGCTCTTACTTCACCCGCAGAACCTTTAGCTATACTAAGAAATTGTATAAACTCTTTATTTCCGTTTCTTTCAAATCCTTCAGCAATATTTGATATAATTGAAATTGAGGCTCTTCTAATTTGATCTTTAAGTCCAAAGTCTCTTCTCAAATTTTCGTTTTCGGTAATTTTATAAATCATCACCGAAGCATCTTTCGCTGCTATCCACACATCTAAATCTTCAAATCTTTTAGCTACAGCCATTCTTGAACTTTGAATTTTAAATCTTAAACACTAAACGATTCTCCGCAACCACAAGTACGCGAAGCGTTAGGGTTTTTAAATGTAAATCCTTTTCCATTTAATCCGCCACTATAATCTAACTCTGTACCTACTAGGTATAAAAAACTTTTACGATCAACTACTACCTTAATACCATTATCTTCGAATAATTGATCTCCTTCTTTCATCACATTATCAAAAACTAGGTTGTACATTAAACCAGAACAGCCTCCTCCATCTACACCCACGCGAATAAATGTATCTGCTGGTTTATTTTCGTCTTTTATTAAATTGATAGCGTGCTCTTTAGCCGCATTGCTTACTGTTATCATTTTGTAAGTAATTAATTGTTAGTTACTTGGCGCTTATTCTTAATTAGATTAATTCTAAACGGAGTACAAAAATACCACTTTTATGGTATGTAAACAAATATTTTATTAAATAGTTGGATATTGTGTAAAAAGAAAAACCGCTATTTAAATCTGCGGTTCTTTTATTCTTTCTAATCTTTTACTCTACTAAATCTCAAGGCTTTTAAAATAAAATTGGGTAAGGCTTTTTTCGGGTCGTGTTTTCGCAAATCTAAATACCAACCAATTTTTTTAACCACCGGTAGTTTTTTAGTTTCTACAAATTCTATTAACGTTCCGTCTGCGTCTTCAATGTATGTAAAGTGCCCAGCGGCTTCACCCATTTCGAAACCTGCACCACCATCTACTGTAAAAGGCTGGCCAGCTTTTACACAAGCCTCTTCCAAAGCCTTCATGTTTTTAATATCAAAACACAAATGAATAAAGCCACAATCGCCCCATAAACGGTTTTCGAATATTTTGCGTGGTGTATAATCAAACGCTTGAACTAATTCAATCTCGTTATCTCCTAAAAGTGGGCCAAAGCTTCCTTCGCGTGGTTTACTATTTCTTAATACTACTCGTCTGAATTTCTTTTGTGATCCCTCCACACCTTTCCAATCAGCGAATGTATCAGTTGTGTCGCTCACCACTTTATCAAAACCTAATACAGTTTTATATAGTCCAATAGATTTATCAATGTCTTTCATGCCAATAACAGCCCCTAATATTCCACCCGTTGTAAAATCTTTTTGCTGATACCAAGATGTTTTTTCTTCAATAATTTCAAATACATTTCCCCACAAGTCATGGATATAAAAATGGTTTCTTCCATCGGGAGCAATTGTTATATCCGTTAATAGTTTTGCTCCAAAGTTTTGTAAATGAGTAAATGAAGCCTGAATATTATAAGATTTTATTTTTCCAGCATAAATACCAATATCTCCTAATTGAATTTGAAACTCGGCATTTTGAGCTTGTCTGCTAGTGTATTGCCAAATCTCAAATCCACCACCTCCGTTCATGCTAATCGCTAAAATAGCATGACGAGCATGCGGCATATTTGCTGTATAAGGCAACATCAATTCAGCCATAGCGGCCTCTTCAAATATTTTTATATCAGTACCAAATGCTTTACGGTACCAATTAAATGTTTCTTGTACGTTAGTGTTTCCAACTCCTAATTGTTGTATTCCTGAAATTATGTAGCTCATATATTTATAATAACGTGTAAAATTAAAAATTAAAATGATTACACATCGTTTCCTATATATTTCATCACTACATATTTTTCCGGAACTATTAATTCGGATGAGCAATAATTTAATTTTTCTTGCATTGCATCTGGAAATTCATCTACTACTATAAAATCTAATGGTTCAAAAAATGATGGAATGATGCATACTAAGAATAACGGAGCTTTTGATTTTTGTATTAATGACAAAACTAATTGTTTACCTACACCCTTCATTCTTTCCGATTTAATAACTCCTAAGGAACAAAGTTCAGAGCAACCTTCTCGAATCCTAATACGTCCAAATCCAATTATTTCTCCTTCTATTTCAGCGACTGTAAACTCATTATATATGAGTTCACGGTTGTCTAGTTCAAACTCATTAATATAATGTTTAATTATATTGAATGTAATTGGATCTGCCTGTTTTATGATTACTGATTTGATATAGTATGTGTTTGATAATGTAAAGTGTGAACATAAAAAAACGCCTTCTAAATTTAGAAGGCGTTGTGATTTTTATTTAGTGTCCACCACCATCATGTTCTCCATCTGCTAAAGGAACAGTTTGTGGGATGAAATCGTGCTCAGCACCAGGCTTGCTATAATCATAAGCCCAACGGTGAACTACTGGCAATGAACCTGGCCAGTTACCGTGTATGTTGGCCATTGGAGTCGTCCACTCTAATGTATTCGAATTCCATGGATTTTGAGGAGATTTCTCGCCGCGGAAAATACTATAGAAGAAGTTAAAGATGAATACAAATTGTGCTAACGCTGCAATGATTGCAAATACAGTTACTATTTCGT
>Ga0315904_10013261_pt1 | contig 10332 bp, 8 predicted proteins | sample LakEriMetagenome_6_FD_203529 | JGI IMG/M metagenome (GOLD analysis project Ga0315904, IMG submission 203529) | Freshwater fungal communities from buoy surface, Lake Erie, Ohio, United States - Buoy 12 MA120 | ecosystem: Environmental > Aquatic > Freshwater > Lake | place: USA: Lake Erie, Ohio... | reverse complement strand
TTACCTATGGAGGGGATTCCATTGAAAAAGATATCAGACTTGAAATTAAACTAGTTGCGGATTGTGGAATTATAGGATTACCGAATGCCGGTAAATCAACATTTATAAATAAAGTTACTAAAGCTGCTGCCAAAATTGGTAATTATCCTTTTACTACTTTAGAACCAAATTTGGGAGTCTGTGTTTATAAAAATAAAAAGCTAGTTTTTGCAGATATCCCAGGATTAATAGAAGGTGCCAGTGAAGGAAAAGGTTTGGGGGATGAGTTTTTAAGGCATGTAGAAAGAAACAAAGTCTTAATTCATTTAATTGATCCAACATTTGATGCCGATGCTAACGGCCTTGTAGTTAATTTTGAAATGGAAACCTTAGTTTCAAATAGTTTAAAAAATTATCAAATAATTAGAAAAGAATTAGAAGACTATAAATCTAGGTATCAAAACCTCATAGAAAAGCAGGAGATTGTTGTTATTAATAAAATCGATATCACAGAGGTTAAAGAAAGTTTCGAAGCTCTAAAACAAGCTTTTGAAGGTTTAAACCTTAAAGTATTTGGTATCTCTGCTTTTACTGGAGAAAATATCGAAGAAGTTTTAGAAGAAGTTTATGAGGTTGTTGAAAAAACACCTGAAATAATTTTTGAAAAAGTAGCTCCTGTAAAAATAGTTCATATCGAAGATTTAAAAAATAGAAGAATGGTGTTTAATGTAGCTGATATTGATATTGCTAAAAGCGAAACAGCCTCATTATAAAAATTTTGAAATATTTGAAGGCGAGGGGACCTCAGGACCCCTCGCCTTGACTTTTTTGTCTAGAAATCTTCCCCAAAAGTTTCAGTTATCTCGTATCGATTATAAACCTCTCTCCCTTTTAGAGTTAAAACAGCGACTCTTTGGCGGGAGGCTCTAATACCGTCATCTAAAATAATTTTTGATGTAAAGGTACTGATGATTTTGCCGGAGTGAGCTCCGTTATGAACCATCGCAAAACCACGGTAGTTAGTCTTGAAAGATTCGATGTTTGCAGCAACCTCATCAAGAATCTGACCCATGTGAGCACCTCCAAACGTAAAAGTTTTGGTTGTTCCAAACCGATTAGTGATGGTGATTTTTTTACCATCAGTTGCAATTTGAATACAGTCCGAAAGTCTTGGTTCTCCAAAATTTTCACCGAACATATCGATGAAGCTAATTGCCCTGTTTAAGGCTACCACATACTTCTCTACGTTTTTCATGTTGGTTTTCTCCTTTATTGATTCGATAAGAATACCGCTCGTGAATATTACTATAAGTTTATTTTAATGTCAAAAATGTTGATAAATGATATAATTTTAAAACTTGGGCCTTTAGCTTAGTTGGTAGAGCGCTTCCGTGGCACGGAAGAGGTCAGCGGTTCGAATCCGCTAAGGTCCACCAAAAAACTTCCAAAAATTAACTTAAAGATAAAAAAAGGACGCAAAGCATAAAGCTTTACGTCCTTTTGATTTAGTTTAAGGCTCCCAAGGGCAATCTTGTGTAATTGTCCCGGGAACTACTGCAGCGTAACCCCAACAAAAAGCATGTGAGTTCCAGAAAGCTAAATCTTCTTCCATAGGTCCAATGCCTTCTGTTAAATCAATCTCAGGATAACGTTTGTCCCCCAAATGAGAGCTAAGAAGTAGCCATTCGTTCTCCACCTTTTCGAGTTTTTTAAGCTCTAAAGATACATACTTAGTTGGAATCGGATTCTTAACTACAAAGCGACTAAGGAATTTGTTTCCAGATCGCTTGGCATAAAAAATCTCCTCACCTTCTTCTGCCGGAACCACAATGTTGTAACCGGCCTGATAAGGAAGCCTTACCGAAGTATAAGTATAATTAATTCCTTGAGGTATTTGAAGCTTAAACAATGCGTCTTTGAGCACGTTTGTAGCGATGTCGATATGAGATCCATACCGATCAAATACAAATTTACCACAACCAGTTTTGGCGATTGTTGCCATAAATATGTCCTCCTTAAATTGCGGGCAAAGGAATATTAATATTTTTTTGTTGAAATGTCAATTAAAAAAGGAAAGAGCAAGGCCTTATAAGGTACCTTGCTCGAGTGGTGGAGATGGCGGGAATCGAACCCGCGTCCGGAAATTACTTGTTGTGCATTGAAGCCTAGCACCAATGTTTGGTTTTAGTGAGTGGGCTGGGCCACTTAAACTCACCGGTAGCATTACAGACTACCAACAACGTGCGACGTTCGCCCCCGTCAATACCAGGGCATCCCCATTCAATAATTATAACCTATAGTTTATTTATGTCAATGTACCACAAAAAAGAGCGGCTTTCGCCGCTCTTTTTCCCGAATCAAAGAATTAGTTTTCTGAGTTAACTACTTTTTCAAGATTAGTTTCTTTTTTTAATTCTTCTGGTTTGGTTAAAGTTGTTTCCTTTTCATCTTCAGACTTCTTATTCTCTAACTCTTGGACTGAAGATTTTCTTTCTGTTGAAGCACCTGCAACTTTAGTTTTAGCTTTTGCATCATCAATCTCTTTATTTAATCTATCTAAATCTGGAGAAGTAGAAGGAAGTAATGATTTTGTAATTTCTAGAGATGAAACTGCAGAATCATAGGCTTCTACTTTTATTAAAGCCTGTGCAAGGTTGTAATGAGCATTAGCATAATTTGGTTTTAATTGTGTTGCTTGTTTAAACAAATTTGCTGCTGTCAAATAATCTTGTTTGGTGAAGTATATTGTACCTAAATCCATTCTTAAGTTAGGGTTTGCTGGGTCAAGTTGGATTGCATTACTTAATGCTCCAATTGTCCATTGATCAGCGTCCGAAGTAACTCCTATCAAAGTCCTATAAATAGAGGCTCTTACAACCCAGTTATTCAGACTTAGTGGATTTAAATTTTCGGTAGCAAGTCTAGTTGATCTGATTGCTTCACTAATTAATGTTTGAACTGCTTCTTTTTCTTGATCGTTTAACTGTGGTTTGTTTGCAAGAGTAATTGCTAGATTTAAATTTGTTTGGGCAATTGCTGTGTGGTAAGCATCTCTTCTTGGGAATGCGTTTCTTGCATTTATTTGATTATTATAGACACCGTAAGCATCATTAGCTAGGGCAGAGTTAATCGCTTTTCTAAAGAAGTACTCACCTTGAATATTAAATGTGGAGTAATATCCAATAGCCGATGCAATTCCAATTAATGGAATTATCGCAAAGTATTGGAATTTTTCTTTAGTTTCTGGTTGGTCTGAAACCTCTAAAGTACTAAAGGACTTTACGGAAATATAAATATCCTCTGATTTTTTGTCTTTACCAAAACCAGCAACAAGAGAGACGAATATACCTAAGTAAGTATAGAAAATGAAGTTAGATTGAGTACTTCCATTAGCTAACAAGTGATACAAAGGAATACCAACAATTGGGATTAAAAGTGCTTGATGAACTGGTGTAAATTCTTCTTTCTTAGAGAACATGTGTTTTACAAGTTCGAATAATCTGAAGATAAAATACGCACTAACCAGCATTCCTAAAAGCCCTAAAGATGATAAGTCTTCAAGGACTTGATTTAGTGGTCTGGTGAAGTTGTAATCCCAGTAAGGACCCTCATTCATCTGAAGTGGTTTATTTTGGTTAAATATCATTCCAAAAGTGTTTGGACCCATTCCCCAGATTGGTCTATCTCTTAAAACAGATGCGGCCATTGCCCATGAAGTTTGTAAATCTAAGGTAGGTTCGATTTGAAAATTTCCTACCTTTATGAATTTAGATGTAAGAGGTATTGAAAGTAACATTATCCAAACTAGCGCAAAACCTGTAACAGTAATTAACTCAGTTCTAACTGTTTTAAGATTTCTTACAAATGTAAGATTGATGTATATAAATCCTACAATTGCTAGAACTAAAGATGGGATGTGCCAAATTATGGTTAAGGCCATGAAATTTAAGATAATACTTAAGAAACTTAAACCTTTATTTACTGATGCCTTCGTATTGTAGAAAACACTTACACCAAATAGAAATGAAACTGATGCAACAAGTCCTGCAATCTCAAGTGATCCTGCCAAGTTAAATGTAGGGATTGACATGAAATCTGCTGAGCTTAATTTTAATCCGTAATAGGAAAGAATTGCAACAAGGGATGAAATAGAACCTCCAGCTATAAATCCATAAATGGAATATTTTATAGCTTGCAGTGATCTTAGATTTGTTGAGATTATATAAAAATATAATATAAAAGTAACCAAAGCTATTAATGATGGTACCCATTTTGTTTGAGTTCCAAATATTGAATCAAGCTGGTTGGCTGATAGTAAAGTTGATAATGTAAATACTATTAAGTACAGCCAGATTGGAGTATCTAAACTACTTTTAGTAATATAGACTTTAGTTTTCAAAAGTAATTTAAGAATCCAGAAAACAGTAAGGAGAATAGTTCCGCTTAAGAACAATACAAACTTATTGTATTCATAGTATTCTGTAGAGGTTGTTAAAAAGAATACCGGCACTAAAAATGTAAGTGCAACAGGGAAGTAGTTGAGTATAAACTCAACAAAAATAAGTACGCGGTTGGTTTGTATGGGTTTTAATTTTGTATCTGTCATAACATACATATTGAATAATTAATTTTTTATTGTCAATAAGAAGTTTTTAATAAATTCTCTTTACGAGAAATTCTCACAGAGAAATAAATTTTCTTTTAATGGTAAATTTCTTTCTCATGAGAAAATATATTTCTTTGTTTTAATCATTCAATAATTACCCAATTAAACTTGCTTTCATTAGGTACTTGGTAGTTAGTTTCTATATAAAATCCCTGACCTACTTTTATTTCTTTTATATAATAGTTATTGTTGTATCCAATATTGTTGAAAAAGTTAAGCAATATTATCGAAGTTGGAGATACTCTGCTAGAAGCAATAAAAATTAAGTTTTGATTTTTTTGTAAAAAACTTACTCCAGAATCAACAATTTTCTTTTCGGAAACAATACTCTTATTTTCTTGAATTTCTGTGTTAATTATTTTCTCATTAGGGGAATTGTTTCTAAATATTTCAATTATAAATCCAGCTATGATTAATAAAAGAATTAAATAATTTATATTTATTTTCTTAATAAAATCTAAAATTCTTATCGATTCCTTATTAATCAACTCTCTTTTTTTGAAAGTAAGGTTTATTTCTTCATTACTTCTACCCTCTTGTTTTAAAAGTTCAATTTTTTCTATAGTATCTATTACAGAGGTAGGGTAATGTCCTGTTATTACTCCTTCTTCATTTTTCTTTCTGGTCATATGAGGGAGCCAACCAATTTTAGTGTAGTATCTTAAGCGATTATAAGGATTACCTTTACCAAAGTTAATATTTTTTTCTTTTAAGATTTTTATAAGTTTTTCAACTGAGACAAAATCCATTGAAATTGATTATACTTTATTTTTCTATTTAAAATAGAAATAAAATTAATATTTTTTAATATATTTCTTTAGAATTTCTCTTATGAGAAATCAATTATATTATCAAGAAGGCAATATAGATTTATTGAAAGATACTTCATTTAAATTGGGGATTGTTGGATCCAGATCAATTCTCTCTTATACAAAAAATGTCTTAGAAAATCTCTTTATAGAGTTGAAAAATTTTGATTTTTGTATTGTATCTGGAGGTATGTACGGTGTTGATATCTATGCTCACAATCTGGCTTTAAGAAATAATTTAAAAACGATAATAGTTTTACCTCAAGGAATTTCTACTTATAAAGATAGTTCTTTGTATAATCAGTTGTATCTTAAAGAAAATTCAAACTACCTCATGGTTTCAGAGTATCCAGATAATTTTCTTCCAAGAAAATATACTTATTTGCAAAGAAACAAAATTATTGCAGAGCTTTCTAATGTCTTATTAATAGCTCAGGCGTCTTATAAATCTGGAAGTATCTCAACAGCATTCAGTGCAATTAAACAAAATAAAAAACTAGTATCCGTGCCCTTTAGTTTAGATACTCCTCAATTCCAAGGAACTAACTTACTAATAGATAAAGGTTCTAAAATATATTTAAATCCTAGTACAGTTTTAGAACAGTTTAATATCTCAGAAAGAAATATTGAAGATACAATAAAAAATATACTTTTTTCAAAACCACATTCTTTAAAAGATCTTGAGCTCCGTAGTGGTATAGGTTCGGGGAGAGTTCAAAATTGTGTCTTAAAATTAATTTTAGACGGTGAAATTTTTTTCGATGGAGAAAAATATTCACTATGATTTTTTACGGTAGTTCACTTTCAACAAATTTTGAAGTAGAGGAGAAAGTAAATATTGAAATAAATATTTCTGAAAGAGGGTTGCCTGGGTTTGAAATATACGGACTAATTAATAAATCTATCGAAGAATCAAAAAAGAGAATTATTAATTCATTTGAAAATATTGGAGTTGTGTTTCCACTGAAAAATGTAGTTGTCAATCTCTCTCCTGCAGATATATCCAAAGAAGGGACTCACTTTGATTTAGGTATAGCTGCAACGTTAATGAAGTATACAAGCTTATTAAACTACAATGAAAAAAGTACTATATTTTTAGGGGAACTTTCTTTAGATGGTTCGATAAAAGGAATTAAAAATATACTCTACCTAGTTTTAACTGCTAGAAGTTTGGGATTTAAAGAAGTTTATGTGCCGTACGGTAATCTAGATGAACTACATTGTATTAATGATTTGAAAATTATTGGGCTTAAGTCATTAGTAGATTTACTAAAATTAGATACTCAGCCTGAATTATCTTCTTTAGACATAAATAAAAAATTTGAATCACTGCCTTTAAGTTTTAATAAAATTTATGGAAACAAAAACAATAAAAAAATTTTAGCCTATGCTCTTTCTGGTAATCATCATCTATTGATATCTGGGTTTCCAGGTTCTGGTAAGTCTTTACTTTCGAAATCGGCAGTTGATCTAATTCCGGATTTAGATACAAATTCAGCTTTCGATGTTTCTAAAATTTATTCATATCTTGGTATAAAAAGATCTCATGAAGAATTTTTAAGACCTCCATTTCGCTCACCACACAACTCATCATCCTATGCCTCAATTTTTGGTGGGGTAGGAAAAAGTATTATTCCTGGAGAAGTATGTATTGCAAATAAAGGGATATTGTTTTTAGATGAATTTCCCGAATTTAATAGGCTAGTTATTGAAGGCCTTAGGACTCCTCTTGAGGATAAATACATAACTATTAGTAGATCAAAATACAAAAAAATTTTAAAAACTGATTTTCTATTAATCGCAACAATGAATCCTTGTAAATGCGGTTATTTCAATCACCACAAAATAGAGTGTAAATGTAGTCCTGTAGAGGTGAGAAGGTATAAGAATAAAATTTCGGGCCCTATATTAGATAGAATTGATATTCAGATTAATTTTGATGGAAGAATTGAAACAGAAGAAGTAAGTGTTCAAGAAATTTATTCATATGGAGAATTTAAGGACTTAAAAGAAAAAATAGAAGTAACAAAAAATTTATTAAATATGGATAGTAACGAATTATCAAATAAAAATATATCATTCTCAGAGATTAATAAATTTACTCAAAAAAACTTTACTGATAAAGCAGTATTTACACTTAATTCACTACAAGAAAAGTACTCAGTATCGAATAGAAGGTATTTTAAAATTTTAAATTTATCAAAAACAATTTCTTTTTTTAATAGAAGAGAAAAAATTTCTGAGGAAGACGTTCTTGAAGCTTTATACCTTACAGGAACAAAGTAATTAGTTAGAACAAGTTTCATCTTCTATTATAGGGGATATTGAATTAATATATAAATATGTTTAAAAAAATTTATATAATGTTATTCTTTTTTTTCCTACTTTTTTCATATAATAGATTTGAAGTAATTGCTCAAAATAATTCTATATCTTTAACTATAGTAATAGAAGGAGATGTGCCTTCCGAACCAAATGGCTCTATAGTTGTTTTAGATAAAGGGGTATATAAAATTTCAAATAAAAAGTCGGATCCCAACCAAGTTGGAGTAATTACACTAAATCCCGCAGTTACGTTACGAAGATCTGCAAACCAAAATGTTTATGATGTAAATACCTCAGGAACAACATTAATAAAAGCCACAAATAGAAACGGAAAAATTACTAAAGGGGATTATCTTACTTCTTCAGATACCCTAGGTGTTGCTCAAAAATCTACTGAATCAGAATATGTAATAGGTGTTGCTGCTGAGGATTTTGATACTGAGTCAGGAAATGTCCGAGTTAACATTGAGCCAAGGTATATTTTACTTAACGCATCTACCGGTACTAATTTATTAAATGTAGTAAGACAGAGTTCGCAGTCTGTATTTTTAGCCCCTGTAGATTCGCTGAGGTATATTCTTGCTGCTATAGTTGCAATTGCATCCTTTCTATTTGGTTTCTCTATATTTGGAAAAATTACAGGATCCGGTATTCAGGCATTGGCTAGAAATCCTTTGGCAAGGAGTAGTATTCAGATAAACATTATTATTGAGTTTATTCTCAATATAGGCATTATTATCTTTGGTATTATCGTTTCGTATTTTATCCTTACTTTATAGTAGTTAAGTAAAATACAAAAATATTTAAATTAAATTAAAGCTGGGGTGATAGTCGTTTTTAAAATAAAAGTCTCTTAAAATCGATTTTAAGAAGAGGTATTTTAGAGTTGGAATGTAGGAATTAAGCTATAAAATATTGTAAATATAGTAAAAATTTTAGGAATATTTGTCATACTTATAGCAGAAAATAATAAAATTATCAGTATTGTGCTAACTTTGATAAGTGTTATTTTAGATGAGTAAGAGAAATAAATGGCGGAGGAGGTGGGATTCGAACCCACGCGAGGTTTCCCTCACTAGTTTTCAAGACTAGCGCCATAAACCACTCGGCCACCCCTCCACAAATACCTATGTATTATACAATAAATTATAAAAATTCTAAAATTACTTTAATTCAATCTCTCTGATTTTGAAAGTAATCGCCGCATTATCTTCTTTATAGACTTCAAGAATAGAGTATCTATTTGATTGAAGGGATGTTTGAAGAATCTTAGAATTTCCAAATTCTATATATTTTGCAAGACTTCCTAATATATGATATGAAACTTGAGGGTTAATTGGATCGTAAAAATTTGAAGATCTATGGTGATCCCCAGATATTATAAATTTAGGAACAGAAGTTTTTCTAATTTCTTTTAAAATTCTAATCCTTTGATTATTATACTTGGTTAAATTTTGGGATTGAGTCAAAGTAAGGTTTTCAAATGCAGCTTCTGAACCCATAAATTTATTAAAAAAAATATTATCCTCATTTACAAAGATAGGTTGTGAGGAAATTATTATTTCTGAAGAATTTATATTTGAAATAACAAAGTCAAAGTCTTCATCAGAAAGAGGGGTAAAGTTATAAAAATTTGGGATATATAAAATACTAAATTCACTAAATTCTAGTGTTTTTGGGAAAGAAAAAAAAGAATTAAAATTTTCTAATGAAGAGGTTTCTGCAATATCGTGATCTCCTGGAAAAACATAATACTTTATATTCAGGGTATTAAGGTCAGCTTTAGCAGTTTTAAAAGAATCTTTTGTACCATAGTTAGTAACATCACCTAGATGAAGAAGTAGAGAAGGGTTTTCCTTTGATAAAGATTCCTGAAGCTTAAGAAAAATTTCTGAGTTTTCATGAGTATCGGAAATTAAAGATATTTTATATATAGGATTTGATGTACTAAGTACGCTAATAGGGCTACTATCATACAGACCAGTATTTGGAGTAACAATTTTATTCATTAAATAGGTTTCAGAGTACGAACAACTTTTTTTGTTATAACATAAAGAAAAGAAAAGACTAACACCGAAAATTAAGATTAAAAAAAAGATTAAATGTAGTAAATTTCTACTCATTATCTAATTATATATCCGAATAAGATAAAGCAAATAGGAGAGATACTTAAGATAAAAGTTTATTAATGAGTCTACTAAAGGAAGAAAAAAGACAGATAAAGGGTCTATAAAACCAATAAAATATGAGAAATATAGTAAAAATACGAGGTAGTCGTAAGATGAAACAATAAGTAAATTAGAAAAAAGAGATATTCTAAAATTAAAAATACCAAAGAAATAAAGCTGTATAGGTGCGGAGGTAATTGTCATATAAAATGGGAATAAAAATTTTTTAAATATAGTACTGCTAACTCGCTTATTGGTAGAAGATACAAAATTATATATAACTATTAGGATAGAGAAAAGGAGAGATAGAAGAAATGAGTTAGAAAAATCTAGTAAAAAAAGAACCAATAAGCACAGGATCGAAATCATAAGTATGACAATATGT
>Ga0315904_10013259_pt1 | contig 10333 bp, 6 predicted proteins | sample LakEriMetagenome_6_FD_203529 | JGI IMG/M metagenome (GOLD analysis project Ga0315904, IMG submission 203529) | Freshwater fungal communities from buoy surface, Lake Erie, Ohio, United States - Buoy 12 MA120 | ecosystem: Environmental > Aquatic > Freshwater > Lake | place: USA: Lake Erie, Ohio... | reverse complement strand
CCTTACTTACTCCATATGATAGTGCTAATCGCACCACACTCGCAGATAAGTTTGCTGAATTTGAAGAGTTTCAAAAGGCCTGGAAGAAGAACGAAAAGATCGGTGCTGTAAATTTCTCCTCCTTTACATCCGATAATTTGCCTAGAAAGGAGGATAGTCTGCTACAAGTAATAGTTACATCAGTCACAAAATCCTTAACAGTAACGAGAACGGATAAAAAAGCCAGTTTTGTCGAGGTAAAAATTATATCTAAAGACGAACGCTGGAGTAAAACCTTTGTGGAAAGACTCGTTGCTACGGCTACCCAGCTATATATTATTTCTAAAACAAAAGTCAAGGCCGAGAATGTAGCGCTACTACAAAAGAGAGCTGATAGCCTCGGAGCCCTGCTAAATAGTACTACGTATACCGCGGCTGCTTCGCAGCAGATACTGGTAGATGCAAACCCGGCGCTACGAACAGCTCCGGTAAATGCAGAGATCTCTACGCGTCAAAAGATGATGCTGGCTACTATTTTTGGTGAGGTGGTAAAAAATCTTGAGTTGGCTAAGTTTTCATTAAGTCAAGAAACGCCGGTTATACAGATTGTAGATAGAAGTTACCTGCCTTTAAAAAAGGAGAAGCCCAGTAAGTTGATTTATTTACTTGCCGGTGGATTTATAGCTGGGTTTCTTACGGTTTTGTTCTTGCTGGCTCGTCGGTGGTATAAAAATATAATGGTATCATGAGGGCGGCTTTTTATAAGATCTTTTTTACGCTTGTCTTAACGGGGGCAGGTTTCTTTTCTTATGCACAACTTCCAACAAGTTCTATTCCATTTACCGATCAGCAACTGATACAACTTTTTGGAGTGGGTACCGACAAAATGGTCAAGCCCTCACAACTCGAAACTCGCGCTCTTGAGCTTGGCTTTACGCCCACCCAACTTCCTGAATTAAAAAAGCGCCTCGAGCAAATGCGAACTCGTACTTCTTTGCTCAATAGCAAAGAGGGTTCTATTAATACCGATGCGTACGAACCTCGTCGCTACAGTGGTCTGGAGGGTAGACCCCCTGTTGCCAAATCAATAGACTCAAGCGGTGTTCTGTCTGTTTTTGGTAGTGACCTGTTTAAAACCGAAGAGCTTAGTTTTACGCCCGACCTCTCCATTGCTACGCCCCAAAATTATTTATTGGGCGCCGGCGATCAGCTAGTTATTGATGTATTCGGCGTGTCAGATCTTACTCAAAAGTTACGGGTAAGCCCCGAGGGGTTTATTCGTTATCCCAATTACGGTCCTATCAAGGTGGGAGGACTATCTATAGAATCCGCTACAGCGGCTATACGAACAGCATTGATAAAAATCTATCCGGGCATTCGTACAGGTGCCGTACAGGTACAGGTTTCCCTGGGACAGATCAGAAGTATTCGGGTTACGCTAATTGGTGAGGTCAAGCGACCTGGTTCAGTAACGGTCTCTTCGCTCTCTACGCTCATGAACGCCCTATATTTATCGGGAGGCCCAACGGATATTGGTTCGTTACGTAGTATTCAACTGGTTCGTAACGGAAAGCAACTAGTAGATTTTGACCTTTACGATTTTTTATTTCGCGGCGATCTTTCTAAAAATCTGTTACTGCAAGAAGGAGATGTCATTCGCTTGGCTACCTGCCAGATTCGGGTGGCACTTAAAGGTGCTTTTAATAAGCCGGCCTTATACGAAGCCAAATTAGGAGAAACTGCGAGTGATATCATAGGCTACGCCGGAGGGCTTTCTCCTATGGCGGTAAAAGATATTGTTTCGGTAATTCGTATGGGAACTACCCGTAAAGAGGCATTATCGATTGCGCCGGCGCAATTTTCTAGTTTTGCATTACTGCCGGGAGATACGTTACTAGCCGATTCTCTGAATGCCACTTTTAATAACCGCGTACTGGTAACAGGGGCTGTTGAAAGACCAGGCTTATATGGGGCTAAAGAAACCGGTAAGCTTAGCGCGCTTATAAACCGGATAACTCCCACCGAAGAGGCCTACCTCGAACGAGCCATTCTTAGAAGAATCAATGCGCAATCCGAGCCTTCCTTATTATCATTTAGTATCAACGAAGTTCGCTCTGGTAAATTCGATATAGACTTACAGTCCGAAGATTCCATTCATGTGTTTAATAAAGAAGACATTCGCGAAGCCCTTACCGTAACGATCAATGGAGAGGTTAATAAACCTGGCAAGTACAATTTCTTTTCGCGTATGAGGGCTCTCGATTTGGTGCTGATGGCTGGTGGTTTTAGCGAGGGAGCCTCTCTGAGCCAAGTGGAGATATCCCGTCGTTTACTCACTAACAAGGCGCAAGGCGATACCGCTTTATATGCCATTATTAAAACCATCGATCTTTCGCAAACGTCATCGGCTGCAAGCATAGATGATGAGCTACAGCCTTTCGATATCGTCTCGGTTCGTCGTTCACCGGCTTACAAAAGCCAGCTGCGGGTAAGTCTAGAAGGAGAAGTACTCTTTCCGGGTACTTATGCGCTCTCGGGAAAGCAAGAGCGCTTATCCGATCTCATTAAACGAGCCGGCGGTCTGCGCGACCAAGCTTTTGCTCAGGGAGCCACCTTGCTGCGTACCACCTACACGCAAAATTTTATCTCCGATACGCTAATGATTACAGCTAAAAGCGAGTTAGATAAAAAAAGTAATCAGGATTATGAATTCGGTGAGTTCGTAAAAAAAGAGATTTCGATCGATTCTTACGATCAAGATTCGCTGTTGAGTGAGATCAAAAAACGTTTTTTAAAGCCCGTGGGTATTGAGCTAGACGAGGCGCTTCGCAATCCTGGCTCTGCGGCTGATATTTTCTTAGAAGAAGGAGATGTACTGCGCATTCCCCGTCAGTTACAAACGGTACAAACGCTTGGTGCTGTTAATGTGCCCAAACAGATTGTCTACACTAATGGGCTCACTTATCGACGCATTATTCGTCAGTCGGGAGGCTTTACTGCTAATGCTCACCGTAAACGTGGCTATGCTGTCTATGCCAATGGACAAGTTAGCAATGCTCGGCAAGTATTATTCTTTCGTTTCAATCCTCGCATAAAACCCGGGGCAGAAATATATGTTCCGCTAAAAGAAGAAAAGCGAACACTCTCTACCGGCGAGGCGGTTAGCATTGTATCGGGGCTAGCCTCTGTGCTCGGATTTTTAGTCGTTATTTTAAGACAATAAAAATGTCAACCCCATCACCACATACACTGCGGTTGGGCGATCTCTTTGATTCGCTAAAGGGCGGCTTACATTTTTTATTGAAAGGATATCGCCAATGGTTGTGGCTGTTGCTCATCTCTGTGGGGTTAGCCATCGGCTTTTATTTTTGGCAACGCCCTTCTTATGAGGCCAGGGTCAGTTTTATTTTAGAAGAAAAGTCTTCTGGGCTTAGTGGTGGTTTAAGTGGCATTGCCTCCTCTTTAGGCGTCGATGTCTCTGCTTTATCGGGAGGGGGTAATTTATTTAGTGGAGATAATATTTTAGAAATTCTTACCGCAAGAAAGATCCTTACAGATGTGCTGCTCTCAAAAGTAGATAGTACTAAAGGTGATCGATCTGCCTCTTTAATGGATCTTTATTTTTCGTTTGCCAACTTAACAAATGGAAAGCGCGATCTGGATACCTTTTACTTTGGGTACGCCTACGATCCGCTGCTTCGCAGTCGTACTCACGACAGTCTAATGGGGCTGGCCTGTGAACGGCTTATAAAAAAGCAGCAGCTGCAAGCTGCTCGCGTAAACAAAAAAGGATCCATAATCGAAGTCAGAGTGGTTAGCCCCGATCAGACTTTTTCTAAGTTGATGGCAGAAAGGGTGGTAGCCCAGACAAAGCAACTTTATATTTCTGTAAAAACGGGTTATATGGCTGCCAATGTAGCCAAGCTAGAGGCAAAGGCGGATTCTATTGTGGCCATGGCTAATCGTCGCTCGTATCAAACGGCTGGTTTGCAGGTGCTCAACGCCAATGAGGCTTATAGAACAGCAGAAGTACCGGCTGAATTATCGCAGCGCGACCGATTAGTCAACAATACACTGTATGCCGAGATACTCAAAAATCTCGAGACTGCTCGTATGGCACTCGCCAGTCAAACGCCTGTAATACAACTGCTCGATACACCGGTCTATCCGTTACAAGATAAACGCTGGTCGCTTTTTCAACTACTATTTAGCGCTATGGCGGCCTCAACGGCCCTCTATGTGCTCTTGGCCTTTTTCCGCTATCCCGCTAATTCGGAAAAAAAATAATTGCTGTTGTTTAACTATGGCCAAAACCTCTCCAAAACCAATTATACTGCTACTCATCGTAAAGGTGATGCTGTTTGCTTTTACCAGTCAGGCACAAACTGTCGCTCTCAACTGGATGGATATGGACGGCACCCTGCGTAATCTGCAACTGCTGGGCCAACTCGATCCCAATATTTCTTTTGCAGTACGGCCTATCCATTACAAACCCGGCATAACTCGCCGCAATATGACAGGCGCTACTATTCAAGATATTTTCAATGATATTGACAGTAGCGGATCTCTGTTTAGATCGGTTTCTTTCGATGATAATAAAGGAGTATTGCGTGTTTTGCCACTGCAACTTCATTTTAAAAATAATTCCCATCATCCCTATGGTTGGAACGATGAGGGGATGCTAGCTGCCAAAGGAACACAAACAATAGTGAGTGGGGGGGTATATACCCGCTATGGGCCTGTGAGTGTGCAACTGCAACCTCAATGGGTGCGCGCACAAAACCCCGATTTTGAACATAGCGGCTCATGGGGTGCTCCTACCACGGGGTTGTATAGTAAGTTGCTGCCTGGGCAGTCGAGTGCTCTGATTCATGTGGGTGGTTTTGCCATGGGTGCCTCTACACAAAATCTCTGGTGGGGTCCGGGCCAATTTAGCAGCCTGTTACTTTCTAATAATGCACCAGGATTTACGCATTTTACCATTGGTACCACACAACCTTTTTGCTTGCCGATTGGATCGTTCGAGGCCCAGCTCGTAGCCGGCACATTAGATGAGGATTCCGCCTCGGCTGGTCTGTACGAGAACTTTCATTTAAAACCCGCAACACTAACGGATCAGTGGCGTTACGTAAACGCTGTGGTGGTTACGTATCAACCTAGTTTTTTCAAAAACTTTTATATAGGGGGTACCCGCGCCTTTCAGGTATATAAAAAGGATTTTCAAGCGCTGGGCGGACAGATTATTCAGCGTTACTTTCCGGTGCTGACCAACATTTTTAAATCGAAGGGAGATGATCCGGTTGCTGTAAATCGAGATCAACAACTTAGCTTATTTACCCGCTGGTTATTCCCTAAGGCACATGCAGAGTTTTATTTTGAGTACGGCTGGAACGACCATAAAGATAATTTTCGGGATTTTGGATTAGATCCGGTACATGCATCGGCCTATGTGGTAGGAGCTAAAAAGCTGTTTACGCTTCGCAATAACGACTATATAGAGTTGAGTAGCGAATACACCCACATGGCCCAGCCCGTCGATTATGTGTTAAGAAATGCGGGCAATTGGTACGTGCATGGTGGGGTAACGCAAGGAATGACCCACCAACGCCAAATCTTAGGAGCTGGCAGCGGAATGGGTAATAATGTACAAACCATCAAGACCACTTGGGTAAGCGGCTTTAAGCGGTTGGGAGTACTGGTGCAAAGAATTCAGCATGATCCCAGGGCATTGGCGGGTCCTACGCCTCTCGCCTTGCGTAATGAATTTTGGAACGAGTGGGCCTATGGTATCAATGGTCGCTACCGGCTGGGACGTTTTATGTTTAGTGCCGACCTGCAACTAACGCGCTCTAAAAATTATGCTTGGCAAAAAGATCAGCTACGCGATAACTTTTACTCTTATTTACAATTATCTTATTTCTGGTGAGAGGGGTTTTTAAACATATTATTTTGTGGCAAGCTCTTTTGCTGACTACGGTAGGCACTGCTGTCTTTGGTCAATACAATGGGCTGTTGCAAAAAAATGATATGGCCGATGGGTTACGAACTATCCAGATTTTAGATACAGTAAAATCAAAAGAACTTAATCTAGGCGATTACTCCTTTACCATTCGGCCCCTAATGCCCGAGGTTTGGCAGGGTGCCAAAAAAAATTGGATAGCGCTAAAGCGAGTGGGGTATAGCCGCATGTATCACGATTCGGTACCTCTTTCACTTAACAATGAGAGTTTTTACTCTGCTACAGGTTGGCAAGAGCGATTCACGGCCGGGGTACAAGTTAAACTGGGTAGGTTGCTGGTTGACTTTCAGCCCGAGTATCTCAAAGTAGAAAATCTGGCTCAGGCCTCTATTAGTGATCAATTTAGAGAGCCAAATCATTTTACCCGCTTGTATTTTCAGCAGCTTAATGTTATTGACTGGCCTTGGCAACATGGTGTTGCTCCTATCGAAAAATTCTTTTTAGGGCAATCGGCGGCTCGTTTAGTATTCGATCATTTGTCGGTAGGGTTATCGAATGAGAATATCTGGTGGGGTCCTGGCAGAAGAAATTCTCTGATTTTGACCAACAACGCACCGGGTTTTTTGCATGCCGATCTAAAAACGGTGCGCCCTGTTAAAACTATTTTTGGAGCCATCGAAATGCAGGCGGTCTTTGGTAAACTGGATTCTTCTGGAGTAGAACCCTTCGAAAATATTCGCCAGCAGCAATTTTGGCCAGGGGCTTATGTGCCCAAAGAAAATATCCGTCGTCAAATGCTGGGGTTCGTATTCAGCTGGCAACCTAAGTGGATACCCCAACTTTCACTGGGTTATGCTGCGGCCTATTATGGCTATGTAACCTACGAGCAAAAAGACGGCACCCCCATCCCTGTTTATCCCTTTACTCCCACCATTGTAAAAGGAAAAGGAACGAGCTTGGGCTCACTGTTTTTTCGCTACAGCATGCCTAAAGACCGAGCAGAGATCTATGGCGAATTTGGTCGTGCCGATCGCTTGCCTACCCCCTGGTCATTGGCCGGAGATACTGTACCCATTGGTTATGTGGTGGGGCTCAGAAAGTGGATGAAGCTCAACAAGAATAATTATATAGAGGTAAGCATGGAGCTTTCTCATCTGCAGTTACCAGATCCTCGACTGCTATATAATGATGCCTCTCCATTTGGAAATCCTAAAATAAATGGATGGTACACGCATGCACAGGTTCGCCAAGGATACACGAACCAAGGGCAATTGCTGGGTGCTGGTATTGGCCCCGGTGGTAATAGCCAGTTCTTTGGCATCAGCTGGGTCAATAAAACGAACCGCATTGGGTTACATGGCGAAAGGTGGGTGCATAACAAAGACATGCATTATCTGCAACAATTGTCAGGCACGCTTGGCTATGGCGCTTTTTATAAGCCCTGGGTTAGTTTTACCTATGGGGCGCATTTGCAATGGCGAATTGCCGGTTTATATCTAAGTGCTGCTATTAACAAAGGAGTATCACTTAATTACCAATGGGTCAAGATAGACGGGGGCACCTATGGTCCCTCGTCTTCCGATAAAAATGTAATGAACATGACCTTCTCGGCTCAATACGAGCTGCCCTGGACGCTACAATGGCGTTGGCCCAAGACGGGTCTTAATCAAAAGATCAAAAAGTTCGGCGAAAAGATCGGTTGGCCCTTTTGTGATTGTAAATTTGGATTCAAGCCCAAACCTGCGCTTGCCGAACCTAAATGAGTTTACGCTTTTCGTTTCTAACCCAACATCGTCGCTATTTTCAAAACCTGGTGGCCACCTTTGCTTCACAAGGTACCACCGCTCTCTCGCTACTTTTACTAACTCCGCTCTTAGTTCAGCGGTTGGGAGAGGCCGAGTTTAGTACCTACGGGGTTCTACTCAACCTGGTATTGATCGCTTCGATAGTTGATTTTGGATTAAATACGGGTCTTTGTCACCGCATTATTCAGGAGCCTGAAAAAAGATCGGCCCTGATCAATGCGGTTTTTTTTTATAGCCCGTTGGTCTTTTTGATCGCGCTACCGGTCTTTTGGGGTTTGTTTGCGTGGGGATGGGTAAAGGTATCTTCTTCTTACCTCTTTTTGGCTTTGCTCTTGGCGCTACTTGTAGCCCAAAACATGTTAGCACTCTTATTTGAGGCCATCTTGCAGTCGGTCAATAAAATTTACCTTTCTAAATGGATCAGAGTAGGCAGAACACTCCTAGAAGCAGGATTGCTATATGTGGTAAGTAGCAGTCAACAACCGGAGTGGTTACTGCTTGTAACGCTGCTGGTCAATGTAGCTTTTGTAGGTACCCTCTATACAGTAACCCGCCGCGAGCTCGATCTTTCCATTAGCCTAGCTGCTTTTAAAATAAAGGAGCTAGGCAGTCAGCTACGCTACAGTTTCTGGTACTTTCAAAGTATGCTGGCCTCGGTAATTGCGTACAATGTTCAGATCTTGGTACTCAGTCATTACCTGTCTGTAAGTCAAATGACGATATTTTTGTTGGTCTTTAAGTTCTTTGAAGTAATCCGTACGGCTATGACCAACTTTACGCAAGTGTTATTTCCTGCTATCTCTATGCTGCAAGCCGAACAGCACTGGAGCCAGCTACTGCAAACATTTAAAAAAGTATTACTACGAGTGATTGTCTTTTCGTTGTTAGTTTTTGCAGGCATGCTTTTGATGGGGAATAATTTTTTCAACTGGTGGAGCGGATACAATACCGTAGAGAGTAATACAGTCTTTAAAGTCTATGCGCTCTATGTGTTCTTGTTGGTTATCGATCATGTCTCAGTAGTGTTTTTATTGGGATTAAAGTTTAACCGCTTGCCTTCGATTGTTTCTACAGTGCAGAGTTTTTTATCGCTGGTAGCAACCGTTTACTTTATTCAGAGGGCTGGGCTGCCCGGGGCGGTCTGGGCCTCTTTATTGCTTTTTGCCACAACTAGTCTTATATTTAACCCGCTCTACGTATTTTATCAACTCAAACAGCGTGTAATTGCATATGCATAGTTTTTTGGCTCCCAACTTTCAAGACCTGGCGGCTGTTGCCCGGCAAAACAAGCAGCAATACGGCGGTGCAGTACCTTTTCCGCATATTTATTTCGAAAATTTTTTTGATCCTGCTTTTTTGCAGCAGGTAAGAGACGAATTTCCCGATCTGGCTACTCGCAGCGCCCTACACTACAATAATCCTAACGAAAAAAAATTTGCCTCCAAGGGGGAGGCCGATTTTGGGCCCAAGACCAAAGAGCTGATCTGGTTTTTACAGTCGGCCCCTTTTTTGGAGTTTTTACAAGAGATTACTTCTATTAAAGAAACATTACTGGGTGATCCTTATTTGATTGGCGGAGGTTTACACGAGATTAAGAGAGGGGGCTTATTAAAAGTGCATGCCGATTTTAATAAACACTCGCTTACAGGGCTAGATCGACGACTTAATATTTTGATCTATCTCAATAATAACTGGAAAGAGGAGTATGGCGGTCATTTCGAACTCTGGGATAAAGACATGAAAGAAGCCAAACAGCGCATCTTGCCGGCTTTTAATACGCTGGCCATGTTCAGCACTACGGATACTTCTTACCATGGTCATCCTGATGCACTCACCTGTCCCGAGGAAGAGAGTAGAAAATCGATTGCCCTTTATTATTACAGCAACGGTCGCCCGGCTAGTGAGATTGATCCTGCACTTGCAGATCACTCCACACTTTTTAAGGCCAGGGCGGGCTACGAAAAAGAGGTTGTGGCCCCTTCCGTTCGCTGGCAAGACAAGGTCAAGCAATTTATTCCTCCTATTTTGCTATCGTGGGTAAAAAAATAAGTCAAGCTAATTGTCATGCTCCAGGGATTTGTAATAACGGCAGACCACGAAGAAAAAAGAGTATCCCACGTGCAGGAGTTACTAAACCAATTACCCGGGTTAAAAAAAGCGAAGGCGATTTATCCCTCTCGTGAAAAAATTCCCTTTTTAAAGCAGATTAAAGAAAAGGCCAGACAGCGTTACCAAACCGATTTTTTAGACGGGGAGATTGGTATTTTACTTTCGAATCGTCGTATCTGGCGAAAAATCGCAACGCATAAGGGAGATGAGCAGGAACACTTTTTGATTTTGGAGTCCGATAGTCAAATCAATAATTATTATATTTTATCGACACAGTTCGGCGCTGCTGCCAAATCATACGATCTTTTCTTTTGGGGGGGCTGGCATGGATATATGCGTCTACTTCGTAGCACTGAGCAAGATATTGGTGATGGCTATCGAATGGGCACACCCCTAATGCGGTCGGTTAGTTGTGCACATGGCTATAGTATCAACCGAAAGGCAGCCCGTTATTTACTGCAGCAAACCGGAAAGTTGCGTT
>Ga0315904_10013255_pt1 | contig 10335 bp, 8 predicted proteins | sample LakEriMetagenome_6_FD_203529 | JGI IMG/M metagenome (GOLD analysis project Ga0315904, IMG submission 203529) | Freshwater fungal communities from buoy surface, Lake Erie, Ohio, United States - Buoy 12 MA120 | ecosystem: Environmental > Aquatic > Freshwater > Lake | place: USA: Lake Erie, Ohio... | reverse complement strand
CGTCACCGCCACGCCGATACTGCCGGGAGTCAGCGCGAGTTTAAACGACCGACCGGGGCCGCTGGCCGCCGCCGAGAGTCCTCTCCCCGACAGAGCCACGGTCGCCGCCAGCAATGAGGTGCATTGCATAAATTCGCGTCGGTTCATCCCGGCACCCCAACCAAATCTCGGCCCCATCGCAATCTGCATCGTTGATCAAAGCGTCGTTCACTGCACCGTCCAACCACCGTCGATGACGGGGTCCGTCCCGGTCATGAAACCCGCCGCATCCGAGCACAAATAAAGCGCCGCGGCCGCCGTTCGCCCGGATTCGGTTCGCGACCTCCGCCGCTTTTGCCTCTTCCCGCGCGAGCAATGCGACCGTCGCGCCGGCCTCCGCGAGGGCGAGCGCCATGGCTTCATCGAGGCCTTGGCCGGCACCGGCCACGAGAGCGAATCTTCCACGAAGGGGCGGAGTCATGCGCAAAATTCAGCCGCACCGCCCGCTTCCCCGCATTTGATTTCACCCGCGTCGTATCCGCCCGCATTTAAGGCGTCTTTGGCTGCGCCCAGGCCGGCGGGGTCAGCGGGTCGAAGCCCATGATGCCGGGAATCAGATAAAACGCCGCCAACAAGATACCGACGGCGCAGATCAGATTCAGCCAAAGCCCCGTCTTCACCATGTCCGGCACCGAGACTTTGCCCGTACTAAATGCGATCGCATTGGGCGGCGAAGCACCGGGCATCATAAACGCGCAACTCGCCGCCAGCGTCGCCGGGATCATGATGAGAAACGGATGAATTCCGAGCCCGCCCGCGAGCCCCGCAAGGATCGGCAGAAACGCCGTGATCGTCGCCGAGTTGCTCATCATCTCCGATACCGCGACGATCAGCGCCACCACCACAATCATGACGAGCCAGACCGGCACGGCGTGCAAAAGTTGAAGCTCTTGGCTCAGCCAGCGCGTGACGCCCGTCTCGGTCAACGCCGCCGAGAGGCTCAGACTGCCGCCAAAGAAAATCAGAATGCCCCACGGCAATTTTTCCGTGTCTTTCCACGAAAGCACCGTTCGGTTCCACTTGCGGTCCAACGGCGTCAGGAAAAGCACGAGCGCCCCGACAATCGCCACCACCGCGTCCTCGATATTGGCCCCGATCAGGCCGCCGAAGAAATCGCTGAATACCCAAGTCGTCACGCAACCAAGAAACACAACGGTGGTGATGGTCTCGCCGGCCGTAAACCGCCCGAGCTTCGCATACTCGCCGCGCATCATCGGCGCCAAATTGGCCACCGCCGGCGCGCCGCGCAGCAGCGTGAAATAAAGCAGCAGCCAGCAGCCCACCAGGAGCACCGCCGCCACCGGCACGCCAAAGGACATCCACTGCGCGAGGCTGAGATTCACGCCGTAGGTCTTGCTGACGTAGCCCTCGAGCACGGCGTTCGTCGGCGTGCCGATGAACGTCGCCAGCCCGCCGATGCACGGCGCGTAAGCCACCGCCAACACGAGCGTCTTGGTGACCGGGGAGGTCGCGTCACCTTTGGTGATCAGCGCCGCGATGCTCAGCGCCATCGGCATCATTACCATCGCCGTCGCCGCGTTGCTCATCCACATGCCCATGAAGCCCGTCACGAACAGCAGACCCGCGAGCAGGCTCGGCAGATTCCAAGCCGCATACTTCATGAGCCCGAGTCCGAGCCGCTCATGCACGCGCCACTTTTGAATGGCGATCGACAGGATGAAGCCGCCGAGAAAAAGGAAGATGAGTTCAGCCGCGAAGTTTGCGGCCGCTTTTTTGAGCGGCATCAAGTTCGAGAGCGGCAGCACTACCAGCGGCAGCAACGCCGTCACCGGCAGCGGCATCGCTTCGGTGATCCACCAGACCGCCATCCACAGCGCGAGTCCGCAAACTCGCCACGCCGGCTCCGTCATGCCCTCGGGCGGCGCGACGAAAAAGGTCATCAGAAAAAACGCGAAACCGACCCCGAGCCCGATTTGCCGCACAATCGCCGGCGTCTGGTCGGCGGGGGCTTCTCGTTTCGAATCGGCATTGGGACCGGGACTGGCGGGAACGAGATCAGACATAAGTAGGAAAGCAGATTGGGAGGAAACGCCAAAGCGGGAGAAATTCTCCGGAGGCTTCAAGGCCGAGTTCAGCGGTTGGGCCCAGTTTGGAAACAGCGCCGAGCTTTTCTAGTCTCGATCCATGCGGCCAGACGGCACGATGACTGCTGTTTACGCTTATGGAACTTCAGCGCTGCTGGCGCCGGGTCATGATGAGTGTGGTGAGCCTCGTTTGGGCCGGCGGGGCCGCCGCAGCCGAACCACCGACCAAACTCGTCTTCCAAATGGATCTCGGCGTGAAGAACGTACAGTTCGCCGGCCTGCTCGTGGCGGAGCGGGAGGGCTTTTACCGCGCGGCCGGGCTCGACGTGGAGATCCGGCGGCTCGGCTAGGGACCGGATCGCGCCGCCGGTCGGCGGGAACGTCGCGCTCACCCTGTTTCGCCCCCGGCGAAGGGGTCCGCTAATTTGCGGGTGAAGCCAGCCGAGGGTGGCCATCCGCCCCCGGCTTCGTCATGTTGAAACCCATGCTGCTTCGCTGGTCACCGTACACGCTCGAACTGCGCCAGCCGTTCACCACCGCCACCCAGTCGCGCACGGCCACGCCCGCCATGCTGGTCGAGCTCGAGCACGAAGGGCTGATCGGCCACGGCGAGGCGTCGATGCCGCCGTACCTCGGCGAGAACGAGGCGTCCGCCACCGCGTTCTTCACCGCCGCCGCCCGTCTGCTCGCCGGTCGCACGGATCCTTTCCTGCTCGAGGATTTACTGCGCGAGATCGATTCACTCGCGCCGGGCAACACCGCCGCCAAGGCCGCGATCGACATCGCCCTCCACGACTGGGTCGGCCGCCGCCTCGGCACGCCGTGGCACCGGCTCTGGGGACTCGATCCGGCCCGCGCCCCGGTCACGTCGTTCACGCTCGGGATCGACACGCCGGAGGTCGTCCGCGAGAAGGCCCGCGCCGCCAGCGAATACCGGCTGCTCAAGGTCAAGCTGGGCCGCGACTCCGACCGTGAACTCATCTCCGCGATCCGCAGCGTCACCGCCACGCCACTCATCGTCGACGCGAATCAGGGATGGTCCGACCGCGATGCCGCCCTGCGCGAGGTCGAGTGGCTCGCGGCGCAGGGCGTCCTCTTGGTCGAGCAGCCCTTTGCCAAGGACCGTCTCGACGACACCGCGTGGCTGCGCGAACGGAGTCCGCTCCCGCTCTTCGCCGACGAAAGCTGTCAGCGTCTCAGTGACGTGCCGCGCCTCGCCGGTGTGTTCGACGGGATCAATGTGAAGCTCATGAAGTGCACTGGGCTACGCGAGGCGCGCGCCATGATCACCGTCGCCCGCACCCTCGGGCTCAAGGTGATGCTGGGCTGTATGACCGAGACGTCCTGCGCCATCTCCGCCGCCGCTCAGCTTTCGCCGCTGGTCGACTGGGCCGACCTCGATGGCGCGCTGCTCATCCGCAATGATCCGTTTGAGGGCACACGCATTGTCGATGGCAAGGTGACGTTGACGGATCTTCCGGGCATCGGCATCGTCCGTCGGTAGATCGCCCGTCGCCCGCCGGTCTTTCACGTCGTCGCCACGGCCGTTCTTCCGAGACTTCCGCCGCACCGTTCCCTCGGGAACGGTGGCACGCCACGCTCCCCGCGCTTTCCCTTCTTCCATGTCCGCCCTCCGCGACCAACTCGGCCAACTCCTGCTCGTGGGTTTCCGCGGGACCCGACTCGAGGAGTGTGGTCCCATCCTCCGCGATCTGCGGCAGCACCGGATCGGCGGCGTCATCCTCTTCGATCAGGAAATGGTCGATCCGTCGACCCGTCGCCGAAACGTCGAATCGCCCACCCAGCTGCGAGCGTTGGTCACTGGTTTGCGCGCCGCCGCCGATCGGCCATTGCTGGTCGCGATCGACCAGGAGGGCGGCCGCGTCAACCGCCTCAAGCCCGACTACGGTTTCCCGGCGAGCGTTTCCCACGAAGAACTCGGGCGGAGAGACGCGCCAGAGGAGACCTACCGCGAGGCCGAGCAGACCGCGCGCACGCTCGCTGACGCCGGAATCAACCTGAACCTCGCGCCAGTCGTCGATCTCGACGCCAACGCGGCGAATCCAATCATCAAGGGCAAGGGACGTTCCTTCTCTGCGGATCCCGCGACCGTCACTCGCCACGCCAGCGCGTTCATCCGGGCCCACCGCGCCCACGGCGTTCGCACCTGCCTGAAGCACTTTCCCGGGCACGGGAGTGCCGCCGGCGACACGCACCACGGCCTCGTCGATGTCACGGCGACCTGGAACGAGCGGGAGCTCGAGCCCTTTCGCGATCTGATCCACGCGGGCTTGGCCGACGCGGTCATGTCGGCCCATGTCTTCCATGCGGGCCTTGATCCGCATCGTCCCGCCACGTTGTCCGCCGCGACGCTCTCCGGGCTGCTGCGGCAAAAGCTCGGCTTCGGCGGCGTCATCTGCAGCGACGACATGGAAATGGGCGCGATCTCCTCGCGCTACGGGCTCGCGGAGTCCGTCCCCGCTGCGATCGAAGCCGGCGTGGACCTGCTCTGCTTCGGCAACAACCAGCGCTACGATCCCGACATCGCCCCGAAGGCGATCGACCTGCTTGAGCAGGCGGTGATCTCCGGCCGGCTCTCCGAGGAACGGATCGCGGCCTCGGTCGCCCGGATTCGCACGTTGCAGGGTGCAGCGGCGCACGGATGATTTTCGTCTTCTCTCTTCCCATGCTGCGCCTCGCTCCGTTTTCCCACGCTTCCACTCCCGCTGGTCCACGCCCGCGCCGCACCGCGGCCGCGCTGCTCGTCGCGCTCGCCCTCGCAGTCGTCCTGAGCGGCTGCCAGCACGGCAAGCCGCGCACCTTCGCCCCCCGCAAGGGCGACGAGATCGTGGTGGCGGGTCAGTTTTTCCACACCGGCACGCCGGTCGTGACGTGGATGGACCCAGGCGGCTATGACGCCTACCGGGTCGAGCGCCGCTTCGTGCCGCTGGCGGAAAGCAGTTGGGAAGCCACGCGCGTCGGAGCGCCAGCCGTGCGCACGCCGAATCGCTACGGGCTCCGGCAGGCCAATCTCAGTCCGCAGGAAATCGAGCGCGTCCGCGGCGGCGGCTGGGATCTGCCGACACTTCAGCGCGTGGTCGACCAGTTCGTCCTCCACTACGATGTCTGCGGCATCAGCAAGGCCTGCTTCGACGTGCTGCACGACCAGCGCGGACTCAGCGTGCATTTCATGTTGGATGTCGATGGGACGATCTACCAGACGCTCGACCTGAAGGAGCGGGCGTGGCACGCGACGACCTCCAACGATCGCTCCATCGGCATCGAGATCGCGAACATGGGTGCCTACCGCGCCACCGAGAAACACCCCTTCGCCCGCTGGTACGGCCGCGACGCGAAGGGCACGGTCCTGACCATTCCACCGGGGCTCGGCGACCCCGCGGTCCGCACTCCGGGCTTCGTCGGCCGACCCGATCGGCCGGACGCCATCACCGGCGAAATTCAGGGCGACTCACTCACGCAGTACGACCTTACGCCGGAGCAGTACGAAGCGCTGGTCAAGCTCACCGCCGCGCTCTGCGCCGTCTTCCCCAAGATCACGTGTGACTATCCGCGCGACGCGAACGGCGCACTGGTCACCCGCAAGCTGCCCGACGACGTGCTGCGCAACTACCAAGGCGTCCTCGGCCACTTCCACATCCAGGCCAACAAGGTGGACCCGGGGCCGGCACTGCAGTGGGACCGCGTGATCAACGGCGCCCGTCAGCTCCTCGAAAAACGTTGAGGATCACGCGGCCGGCTCGGTCTTCCGTCCGTAGCCCGGCTCGATCTTGAGTCGCGCCGCGGCCACGAAGGACGGAAGCGTCGCGAGGCAGACCCAGATGAAGAAGGCCCGGTAGCCGATCTGGTCCTCGATCCATCCGGCGGCCATTCCGGGGAGCATCATCCCCAGGGCCATGAAGCCGGTGCACAGCGCGTAGTGAGCGGTCTGGTGCTGCCCCTCCGCGACGCGCATCATGTAAACCATGTAGGCGGTGAACCCAAAGCCGTAGCCAAACTGCTCGGTCGCCAACCCCGCCGCCACGATCACCAAGCTGTCAGGCTGGAGGGTGGCGAGCGCGACGAAGACCAAGTTCGGGACGTGTGTCGCAAGCAGCATCGGCCAGAGCATGCGGCGTAGACCATGCCGCGAGATCATCCAGCCACCGAGCAGGCCGCCGAGCGTGAGCGCGATGACCCCGATGGTCCCATAGACGATGCCCACCGCCTCCGTTGAGAGGCCCAGCCCGCCCCGGTCTCGCGCATCGAGCAGGAATGGGGTGACGAGCTTGAGCAACTGCGCCTCGCCCAGACGATAGAGGAGCAAGAACGCGAGAATGGCGCCGAGTTCGGGCTTGCGGAAGAAAGCCGCGAAGACGGCGAGGAAGTCGCGGACCAAGTGGCGCGCCGCGGCCGGCGCCCGTCGGTCCGCTTCCGGCCGCGGCAGCACGAAGGCATGCAGGGCCGCCAGCACCACGAAACCCATCGCCAGTCCGATGAACACCCACGACCACGCCCGCGCGACGTCTCCGAGCACGGTCTGCAGACGTCCGGCCAGAAAGACCAGCCCCCCCTGCCCCGCGATCATCGCGAGGCGGTAGAACGTGCTCCGCACGCCGACGAACGCTGCCTGCTGATGCCGCTGCATCGCGAGGAGATAGAACCCGTCCGCGGCAATGTCATGCGTGGCCGAGCTGAACGCCATCAGCCAAAAGACGGCCAGCGACCAACGGAAGAAGTCGGCCGCGGGCAAGGTCAACGCCACCAGCGCAAAGGCGGCGCCGACCAGGAACTGCATCGCCACAATCCATCCGCGCTTCGTGCCGAGCAGGTCCACGAGCGGCGCCCACAGAGGCTTGATGACCCACGGCAGGTACAGCCAGCTCGTGTAGAGCGCGATCTCCGTGTTCGAGAGTTTCAGGTTCTTGTACATCACGACCGAGAGGGTCATGACGACGACGTACGGAATTCCCTGGCCGAAATAGAGGGTCGGGATCCACCACCACGGCGACGCCGCACCCCGCGCGGAGGAGGGAGAGGGGCCGGGGTTCGCGCCGGAGTGAGAGGCTGGATTCATCGTGAAATCGGGAGGGCGCCGGGAGCGCCAGGGCTTAAGGCAGTACCACCGTGACGCGAGGGCTCTCGTTGCCAAGTCGGTCCACTGCGCTCACCACCACCGCCTCGACGCGACCGAAGGCGCCTTGTGGGGCGAGCGAGACGACCCGGTTCTTCGCCGGCTGGACCGCGAACCGCCACTGGCCCGCTTCTCTGCGCCAGACGGCGTAGCGCGCCACCTCGGCACCGAGTCCAGGCGCGAGGAGCAACGAGCGCTCCGCCGCCGGACCCACTAGGTTGCGCCCGACAATCTGCGGCGGCTCCGGCACCTGCGTGCTCAGCCACGGGGTGGCCGGCGCCAGCGCGGGCTGGGCGTACATTTCCGTGCGCAGCCTTCCGGCCACGCCACGACGATCCTGCTGGAGCGCGATCATGCTGAAGTGAATGTGCCCCGTCGCCGCCGGCCGTTCACGCGTCTGCGCCACCTGGCGGACGATCTCCTCCGCGGCCCAGCCTTTCGGGGTCTCCGCCACCGAGCTGGTGAACAGACCCGGCCACATGTGCCGACCCTTCGGATTACGGCCGATCCAATAATCAAGCAGCACGCCGAAGGGCTGCGCCTTGCGGTCGCTCGGCCAATACAATTGGGGCGCACAGTAATCCATCCAGCCCTGCTCCAGCCACAGCTCCACGTCCGCATACAGCTGGTCGTACTGGCTGAACCCTTCCACTCCGGGCGGGCGCAGGTCGGGGCGGCCGATGCCGAAGGGACTGATGCCAAAGCGCACCGACGGCTTCACGCGACGCACGGTCGCGTACAGGTCGCGCACCAGCTTGTCGACGTTGCTGCGCCGCCAATCCGCCCGTGAGAGCGAACCGCCACTCTGGCGATACCGCTGCCACGCCGCTTCGTCCGGGAAATCCAGTTTGCCCGCCACCGCCGAACCCGCCGGAGCATCGATCGGATAGGGGTAAAAGTAGTCGTCGATATGCAGGCCATCGAGGTCGTACCGGGCCACGAGGTCCGCGGCGACGTCCAGGGTGCGCCGCTGCGCCGCGGGTTCCGCCGGATCCATCCACAGGAACTCTCCGTAACGCCGCACCACATCGGGCCGCTGATTTGCCAGGTGACCCGGCGCCAGCGGCCCCTTCGCCGAGGGATGGCGCGCCCGGTAGGGATTGATCCACGCGTGCAACTCAAGCCCACGCGCGTGCGCCTCCGCCACCCAGTCATTCAAAGGATCGTAGAACCATCCGGGCGCCTTGCCTTGCTGACCGGTCAGGTACTCCGACCAAGGCTCGAAGGGCGAGTGATAGAGCGCATCGGCCGCCGGCCGCACCTGGAGGATCACGGCGTTCAGTCCGACCTCGACCGCCGTGTCGAGCAGGGTCTTCATTTCCGCGCGCAGTTCACCCACCGAGAGCCCCGGACGACTCGGCCAATCGATGTTCGCCACCGACGCGATCCACGCGGCCCGGAACTCCCGCGGCGCCGGCGGCGGCGCGTCAAAGGGAACCAGCGCGTCCGCCCGCGCCGGCGGCGGCGCGAAACTCAGGAACCACAGGACCAACGCCACGACCAGGAGGCCACCGCCCGCCAGGCGGCTCGCGCCGGGAGAGCCATGTAACTCGCCGGAGCCCCGGCCGTGCAGGCGACTGAATCGACGCGCGCTCATGGGCGCTGCGCAATCGCCGCCCGCACGCTTCCGTTCACCGCCACCAGCCGCCGGCGGGCCTCATCGGCCGCGCAGCCGCCGCGCAGCATCACAATGGCGGTCTTCACGTGCCCGCCACACGCCGCGAGCGCCTCCCCCGCCGCCGCCTCGTCCGCCGCGGTGGCCCGCTGCACCAGCGCCAGAGCACGTCGGCGCAGCTTCACATTCGTCGGCATGACGTCGACCATGAGGTTGCCGTACACTTTGTGCAGGCGCACCATAATCGCACTGGAGAGCACGTTGAGCGCGATCTTCTGCGACGTGCCCGCCTTCAAGCGGGTACTCCCGGAAATCACTTCGCTACCGGTATCGAGCGTGACCCCGATCTCCGCCTGCGCCGCCAGCGGGGAGTGCGGGTTGTTCGCCACCCCCACCGTCAACGACCCCGCCGCCTTCGCGGCGTCGAGCGCACCCAGCACATAGGGAGTCTGACCGGACGCGGCCAGCAGGAGCACCACGTCATTTATCCCGGGGTTCTGCGCACGCAGATCAGCCGCCCCCTGAGCCAGATCGTCCTCGGCCCCCTCCACCGCGGTGAAGACCGCCGAGAGGCCGCCCGCCATCACTGCGATCGCTCGATCCGTCGGCCACGAAAAGGTCGGAAGCAGCTCCACGCTGTCCAGCACGCCCAGTCGCCCCGACGTTCCCGCCCCGACGTAGATGAGCCGGCCACCCGCCGCGAGTCGCGGAGCCGCGGCATCCACGACCCGAGCGAGAGAGACCGCTGCGGCCGATACCGCCGCCGCCGCCCGCGCTTGGTCCTCGATCAGGGCCGCCACGAGGGCATCGGTCCGGTACAGATCCAAGTCGACGTGCTGACTGCTGGGTGTTTCCGTGGAGAGCATGAACCTGATCCGATTGCGCCGCGAGCTGGCAACGGAGGCGAGCCGATTTCCTCGGTCTCCGGTTCGTTTGCACCGATGAGCGACCTTTTCATCGGCACGCTCTCGGGGACCAGCATGGACGCCGTCGATGCGGCCGTGGTGCGCTTCTCACCGGCGCCGACCCTCGTGGCCACTCACAGCCATCCCCTGCCCGCCGAGCTTCGGCAGCAACTGCTCGGGCTAGCCACCCCCGGCGATCACGAGATCGATCGGCTCGGCGTTGCCGATGTCAGGCTCGCCCACCTCATCGCCCGGACCGTCCACGAACTCCTCGCAAAGGCCGGCCTCCCGGCGAGCGCCATCCGCGCCATCGGCAGCCATGGACAAACCATCCGGCACCGTCCCAGCTTCGCCACGCCCTTCACGCTGCAGATCGGTGACCCGAACGTCATCGCCGTCGAGACCGGCATCCCGGTGGTCGCGGATGTACGCCGGAAGGACGTTGCCCTCGGCGGTCAGGGGGCGCCGCTCGTGCCAGCCTTCCACGAAGGCATCTTCCGCGTTCCGGGCCAGGATCGCGTGGTCGTGAATATCGGCGGGATCGCCAACCTCACGTCCCTCCCCGGCGATCCCGCTGCACCCGTGCTCGGCTTCGATACC
>Ga0315904_10013251_pt1 | contig 10337 bp, 17 predicted proteins | sample LakEriMetagenome_6_FD_203529 | JGI IMG/M metagenome (GOLD analysis project Ga0315904, IMG submission 203529) | Freshwater fungal communities from buoy surface, Lake Erie, Ohio, United States - Buoy 12 MA120 | ecosystem: Environmental > Aquatic > Freshwater > Lake | place: USA: Lake Erie, Ohio... | reverse complement strand
TGTAGTTACTATACCGTATCGGAATACGGTAGCCAACAGCTTTAGGAAAAGATTTTCGGAATTTATCGGTTTTCAATAACTGGGCTAACTTTGGTATAAATAACCCCACAATTCGCAGGCTTTTTCGAAAGTGATCTCAGGCTTGCCGAGCTTTGCGTTGACTGCGTTATGTGCTTCCCAAGTCCACTTGTGCCAGTCGTCGAACCTGGGAGGAATCTTACGCAGGATAAGCTCAAAACCCTCGCGGCATGCGCATCCGAACTTAGGTATTCGCTTGACCCACTCAGCAAGCCATTTCGCATCAGCGCCCTTCTTAAGATGCAACTCTTCCCAGAGCTCCCTAGACTGTTCTAGCCTGTCTTTCTTTGCTTGGTGACGCTTGATTTGCAGTTCAGGATTCTTTTGCGATGGACCTCGATTTGCGTCCCATTTCGTGCGGTAGTCCTCCCTCTCTTGACATAGGCGAAAGTAGTGATCTCCCTTGTGTATCTTGTGCCTGTCGCAAAATCCCGCAATAGGACACAAACATGGATTGATGCTCATTCTGTTATCGTCACGCTCCATGTGGGTGCCGGTGGTGTTCCGGCCCAGCAACCAGAGCAACATAGAGGGCGCGTACCAGTTCCAATAGGCACTCCTTCGCCGTCGAGTATGTCACAAGTCGTCACTCCGACACTGACGATGCTTCCGTATTCGATGGTAATCGGATTACAGTCTACAGAGGTAGGAGAAACGAACTTGGAATTTACTCCGTCGCTGATGAATACGTTGTTAGTGCTGTTGTCGTCAGGGTCTAAGTTGGGGTACGGAACGAGGGAGAGTGTTAAAGCATGGTCGTTGTCGCAAACTAGAATGAACCAAAGCGTTTCTCCCTCGCACTCGAACAACTCCGAGTACCAACGCTTTCGAATCGGAGTTGCATTGTAAACTGGAGTCGCACCCGATACGTCAGGTTCCGAAAGATACATATCTATATCGATGGTGTCGAGTGAGCATACTGGAGTTACCTGATCTGGAGTAAGCACTAAATGCAATGTCTCTGGCAGGCATTTATAGTTGTCAATGTCTCCGGGATCTAAACAAAAACATTGGCATTGCGGACATTCGGCGTTACTCTCCCAGTGAATATAATGAGCCCAGTTGTCAAATCTACCTAATAGCAACCCCTGTCCTCCCAGTGGGGATGTAGGCAATGCATTTAGTCCGCTGTCCTCACACGTATGCCAAATAATATCTCCCTGCAAACCGACGTTTGTTATCGTCCACTCAATGAAGCTACAACAGATTTCCACTGTGAATTTTACACCAGGATCGGGAGTCCATAGCTCACCGCCAGGGTGTGTCGTCGTGCTCATGATCTCCGTTGCGTTCAAGTAAAACGTAGGAGTCAATGTTCCAGTCGTACCGTCGTATTCTAGGTGTATCCAGTTGTAGTCGAAGCTAGATCGGTAGGCAGTGATGATTTTCCATTCGCCATCGCCGCTCGCTGGAATCACAAGATCAACCACAATTCTAGAGTTATATCCGTTTCCTGATCGTGCTGGAGCGGCCTGCCTGTTTGTGGTAATCAACGGACCTTCGGTAATGCAGTTTAGCTCGTTACTGTCGATCTCCCATTCACCACTGACTTCGCTCCAGTCGCCCGTCGGTGGATTCGCATCCGCACGGTTGAAGTCGTCTTCACCAATCAAACAACCGACACAGCAGCATCCAGTCATGTGCTTGCGTCGCACTAGCACTCCTCCCAGATGCAAATCCAGTCCGCACCAATACGGACTAGCATGATGTATTTGTTTTCGCCAACTGTTTCAACGGCGAGATTGAAGAAGGAAACCTCGTCGGTTGTCGTGTTGAGAATACGATCTGTTCCTGACTCGCTTAACCATCGCTTCGTAGCTGTCCCTTTTCCTAATGTAGTGCTCGATCTACCAGTAGCCCCGCCAGTCGTGTAGCAGATGATAACTTCAGCGTCTCCATAGGATCGCATCGCTGGAAATGGTGCTCCAGATGGTTCTACTAGCACACGTCGAATCACTTCGTCGCTGTCTGCTCTTTGCCATAAGACTAAATCTTCAGCCATTAGGATAACCTGATGAAGTCGTTGAAGTCGAGCTGTGGATATGGTACGAATTTCGATGTCAGCGGATCAGCAGTCGCAGACAACTTGTTTCCGTTCGTGTTCAACTTTCCAACCATACGATGGCTGCGTATATCGTCCAGATACGGCTTCAGTTTGTTTCCGTCTGCTGTGTCGATGTATTGGCTACCAACCTCTAAAAGTTCAGCGTCCCATGTGTCTGGATCGTATGTGCAGCGATAAGCTACTCTCCAGGCAGGATATCCACCGAAGTATCCAAGTCCCGCACTTGTTACGTTTAGCTTTAGAGTTCTGGCATCTCGTCCTGCAAACTCAGCTTCGTTTAGCTTGTCGTTGCGCCCCATGATTTCGTTAATGTCTTGTGCTGCATCTTCGAACTGGACGAATGAAAACGAGCAAAGTGTTTTTGTTGTAAGCAGCGGTTCCTGGAAAGGCTGCTTCGCAAAGTTAACAATCTTTTTTGGAGGATCGCTAAAGTCCTCTGTGATTACAACTTGCTTTGTCTCAAACGAATCTATAACGAAAACAGGAATCCACGTTGTAGGATCGGGGGAGTCTGGACTGCTTGGACTTACTTTCTGCTCTTCAGAACCAGATTCAAATTGGCATGTAACGTCCCAGTAAAGCGGGTTTTCTTTTTTACGTTTTGCTTCTTTCGATATGGCTCGTTGCTGCGTCAATCCGTAAACCAATCCGACAATCGGAAGCCCTGGAGTACCGAGAAGGATTTCTTCGCGGCCAATGCTTGTGGAGCTTGCGAGGACAAGAAAATTCCAAGTGCTACGGAACACTAGCTTGTTGTTGTTGAGTGCGATCGCTCCAGATCCCTCGCGTCTTTCTTCACTGTTGACTATTTCGCTTGGCATTATGCTGTCCTCCCTGCGATTCCGATCATCTGCGAGTTCTGGAATGCTTCTAGTTGCTGTTGTTGAACAACTAGTTGCTCACGTGCAATATCCGCTTGCTCTTGTGCGATCTCGGCAGCTTCGTTGCGTTGGTTCATAAGGAATCGGTATGCCTCTACGCTGCCAGCTCGTAAAGCTGGGGCAACTGCTGCGGCTATGTTGTTCGGGTTGTCGTTCTTTAGTTCGGACTTTAGTTTATCAAAGTCCTTTTCAGCTTTTTGAATACGTTCTTTGGTTTGAGAATCCATCTTTTTGCGTTTCTCTAAATCCTCAGTCACGCTTTTTTCTAGATCAAGCTTTTCTTTTAGGTCACGCAGTTCGCTAGCTTGTTGTTCGCTGAGTCCTTTTTTCAAGTTTTCCTGGTACTCTACTTCCGCAGTTCCCAGTTGCAAAATATCTAGCTGTCTCTGAAGCTCTTTCTGTTCTTTCGTATACAGATCCAAAGCACTTTGCTTAGCTTTTTCTTCGTTGGCAATTCGTTGTAGCTCTTTGCGTTCCGTGTCAGCCTTTGCAGCCATGTTCTTTTCGCGAATGGCTTGTTCTGCTGGTGTGAGAACGTGACGAATGGACTCCATATAGGCTTCGCCATTTTCTCTTCCGATTCTTGTCAAAAACTCCTCTAGTTTTGTACCGTAAGAGTTTTCATCAAGATTAGTAAATGCGTCTTGGGCAGTTGCTAAAGTAGCTTCTACAAACGATGAAAAACCCGTAGCGATTCCTGGAAGCAGTCCGCCCTGCCCTTTGTTATTGGCACCAGCGCTAAGAACTTCCATGAGAGCCTTTGCCGCTGGAAGTAAATTCGTGCCGATTTCAGTCGCAAGCAACTCCACATCTGACTTCATTTTCGCATACTGACCTGCGGCACTATTCTTGAGTCGCTCGTTCATTTCGAAGAATCTTCCGCCTTCTGATGTAGCTGATTTGAAGGCATCAGAAACCATGTCTGAGGATATTGCACCGGCTTCCATTTGCTTTTTCAACTCCAGCATACTGATGCCAGTCGTTCGGCTAATTTCTTGCAATGGGTTGAAGCCTGCATTGACCATCTGGAGGACTTCTTGCCCCATCAGCCTTCCGTTAGCTTGTACCTGTCCGAACGCCAAAGCAAGCGATTGGAAGCGGTCTGCATTGCCAACAGAAACTTCACTCAAAGCACGCAATGCAGGCATAGTCGATTCGGCAGCCAAACCATAACCTACAAGCGTCTGTGCTGCCTTCGAGAAGTCTTGCCGAGACAACGGAGATGATCGATCTAACGCGATAAACCCATCGAATAGGAAACTGGCTTTTTGAACAGAACCAGTTAAGACTTCTAGAGAGATCCTGTTGCTTTCAGCTGTTGCGGCTAGGCTCATACTTGCCTGCACGCCTCGGAATGCAACTGCAAGCCCTGCGTATTGTGCAAGAGTGCTCTTTAATTCGCCAACCGCACCACTGCCGTCTTTCTTTTTGGTTACATCACTAACTTCATTTTGCTTCGCTCTGGCTCTTGCTAATTCTTCGGACGCCCGGGCTGCTGCTTTAGCCTCTTGGACTCCTATTTGGTACTTTGCCGCAAGAGTTGCCTCAATCTCAACAACACGTTGTGCAGTCAATGCACCCGTCTTGCGTGCCTTGTCGAGTACCTGCATTTCTTGGTTGTAGCGATCGACACCAGAAATCGAACTTTGGAAAGCAGTGTTCAGCTTTCGAATCTCAGCAGCCGATAAATCAACCCCGCGTTGAATCTTCGACGCATCGAAACCGAGAGCGATGTTAGCCAGATTTATTGTTGTTCCCATTGGCTTTAACTACTGCTCCAAGCCCTAGTGAGGCTCCAAGTGTTTCGAATTCCGTCTTGGCTATCTTTTTCGTTCGCTTCGGTTGTCGCTTCGGCTCTGGCATGTACCGCGATGGCATGTGGCGCTCGAACGTGGAAGGCTCAAATTTTGCCCCGATCTTCATTGCTTCTAGTTCGATTTGTCGTTCTAGAAGGCACTGCGTTTGTGCTGATTGCTTCCACGCTTCACCGATCGGCTCTACTGCATCGAACGCTTCCCAGAAGTCTAGGACTCGTTTCGGAACCGCCTCTAGCCATCCCTGAACGTCTGCAATACCCCAAGCAAAGCAAAGTCTGGCAGCAAGTCTTAGCCTGCTGCCGGTTCGGAGTTTTTTACAAGCTCCTCAATGTCTCCGTCGTTGTATCCGCAATGATCCTGAGCCACGCCGTACAACGCTGAAGTGATCTTGCCATCCATTGCCATGACGCCATCACAATCGGAATCAAGCAGCAATCGATCGCCAGTAGAATCAACTAGGACACGACACAGAAACAATGCACGGGCTTTTTTGTAGCTCATGCCGGATTTCTTATCTTGCAGCTTAATTTCGTAGTCTGCTTTCTCAGCTTCGCTCATGCTTTGGATTCGGTATTCTTCTCCAAGTACCTTCACGTCCAAGTATCGCTTCGCTTTGAGTGCCAAAAACTTATCTCGGCTAATCATTATCCTGGTCGTCCTCTTCGTCGTCTGTGTAATCGTCTTCCCCTGCGGAATTGTCGATCTCTGGAGGTTCGACAATTTCCATTGGAGGTAGAACAGTTCGCTTCGTGATCGCTTCGCACTTGGTAACAAGCTCGCGCACGATGTTGACTGGCTGATTGGTTACCAGCATCAATGGAATTTCTTCATCATGCGACAAATAACCTACAAGGACTCTGTTTCCGTTAGCCCCTGTTGCAAAGACTTGCCATTGATCGAACACGACAGTCTCACCGTCGTATCGGATCCCGCTGTGTTGTTGGAGTTCGACTTTCATTATGCCGCTGTGAATGCTGGTCCTGTGTAGCCGTCAAATGTAATCTCGTAACTGCACATCATCGCTGAACCGCTTTCGGCATCTGGATAGTTGACCGCTGTTACGATGGCAGTCCCAGAAAAAGAACCAGCAGAGGGATAGGTGATTGTGAACGTACCAACCGAACCAAGGGAAATTGCGGATCCAATGTGGTAACACTCGACAGTAACCGTTGGGTTGTCTGCTAGGTCTTGCTTTTCAAGAGTCTTGTATGCAGTCGTCGAAAGATCAGTGGTATCGAAAGTACCGATTTTTTCCTTGGCTCCAGTTACCTTCTTGACGAAAGTAGTCTGTCCCAAACCGGAAACCGTGGTACCGTTTCCGACTGCTGGTGATGTTAGTGCTGGCATTATGCGGCCTCCAAATAGTGAACCATGAAATCTAAAGAAGTAATGTACCGATGCTGTTGATTCCCATCGGTTGGTGGATCGTTATCGTAGTAGTCCCCGTCATCGATCTCGACAGCTTGGATTGCTATGCCATCAACAGTCCCTCGAAAAGCACAGATCCCAGAGTTGCGTATAGCGTGTGCTATGTCGTTCGCTCTGTCCCTGCCTCCGTTGTCTTTTTCTGCAAAGCAATCGACTTGAATACGCGAGTGAGCAAGTCGAGTGCAGTTGTCTAATGTGTGTTCTCTGATTGTCGAAATTTTGTAGTAAGCTACTGCTGGAAGTTCGGCACTCTGTGGAATAACATCAGGATAAAATCGTGTTGCTATCAAGTCAGTCAAGGCTGAACTTTCTAGTAGCTTAGTTCGTAATGCTTTCCCAACGTCGCTTGCCATTATTCGCCGCTTATCACCCTGATAATTCGTGACGCTCCCTCAGCCGTACCGCTGACAATCTGTACAAACTTGACTCCCTCAAATGCTGCTCGATTTAGCGAATGGAATCGGTTTGTTGATGTCGTTAGTGAGTAAGCTGTTGACTCGTAGTAAACCGGGAAAAACGTCACTCCATCAAATGAAGCGTTAAAAGTCAGAGCTGTTCCAGTCAACGCCGCAGGAGTCACGACAGCAATAGGAATTCTGTTGTTTTCCATCGCGATGGTTGTCGATATCGTGCCAGAACTGGCAATCGTGACCTGCGATTCTCTTAGGTTTTTAGCCATGTGTTGCTCATTTCCTTTTCAAGTTGCTCGTTTCCGGCTGTTACTTGCTGCGTTCGTGTTTCGTCAAATGCTTTTTGCATGAAGCGTTCGCTCGGATTGATTCGCTTGATCTTGCTGGTTTTCTTTCCCCAGTAGACGATCTTTCGCTTGTCGCCGGCTTCGTAATTCTGTTTGTTGGCTCTTGGATACTTACCTCCGACAATCATCAAGCCACCACGTTCTGTTTTGATATACTTCATGCCAATGTACTTGCCAGAATCCTCTTGATAGTTTGGATTGTCTTTGTATTTTTTGCTCCACTTCTTTCGCGTGCCGCTTCGTCTGGAGCTTGGTGCGATAGATTTGGCTCTATCGATGACTGGCTTTGCCATCGCTTTAAGGACACGCTCTGCGGGCGCGAGACGCATCAACAAAGGGATCTGCAACAGTTTTTCAACCTGTGCTTCGTCGAAGTTGATTTGAATTTCTAGTGTCATGCTGTTGTGTTCACCAGGATTTCTAGTTCGCGTCGCATGACTCCAATCGGGTTGATATGCGTTATTCCGTAGATGCGTCCCTCAAAACAAATACGCATCTTGGTTGTATACCCATCTCGATAGTTGACTTTGAATGTGGCTTTCGTTTGTGCTTCGAGCTGCCTACCTCGAACCGATTCCACTCCGCTCAAAGAAGTGAAATCGGCAGGTTCTTTCGCAAAGTAGGTGTACCACTCAATTCTTGATTCACCAGTTGCGTCTTGCGTCTCGACTGGTGCTTCTACGTCGATTCGATGTCTTTTAAGTGCTGCGTTACTCACGGATAGGTACTCCGCTGCATTTTTGCAATCAGCCTGTTGTAGGAACGGAACTCCGATTCCTTTTGCGGATCTCGCGCTAGAAAATAGTTTTCCGCCAGCAATAAAACAGCCTTTTCTACGATGGCTGGAACTGTTGTGTATCCAGCAACGTAAATTACAGTCCACGCATCAAATCTTTTTTGCGTGACTGGAAATATCTGGTCTGGTTTCAAAAATATCTTCCGATTCACGGAATCAAAAGAATAGACCGATGTTGGCAAAGTGGTCACAGTGCCAGCCGTATCGTAATACTGAATTGATGTCACGGATTGGATTGGAGACTTGTAAAGCTGCAAACCATCTACCATAGCTTCAGTCTGAAGTTGCCATGTCTGCGTGCAACACAGCATGTCACAGTCCGATTCGACTTCTTCACGGCACTCTTTAACTAAATCAGTCAGATAGCAATCGTGCGAATCATCGTCCATTGCCAAGTTTACTCGGTGCTTTATCTGTCCGATAGAAATCGGCTCTCTTGCAGGACCAGTAACCAAGGAAGGACGATAATTATTCACTTTTGTTTTCGCGGTTGTTTCTGCTTTGAATCGTGAATCTGATCGCCTGAGACCTCAGCCAATCCACGCTGAACCATTAACTCTGCTTGCCCTGCCTGAACGCCCACCAGTTGAAAACCAACTGGCAGGCCGTTCCATGCTTGAATCAGAGTTAGATTCATTACACAACTCGACAAACATCGCCATCTGCCATCGTTGCCGATGTGAATGGTGAGGAGTGAGCTTTCGAAAGGATCGCTACTGCAGCAATGAAACCGCCTGCGGTTCCGTCACCAAAAGTAGCGACAAGGCGAAGGAATGGATTTTTTCCGCGCAAATCGATTTGAAAGACACACACTTGGTTGTCATCCGTAGCAGATGGCAACGCCAAAACAGTGCCGTCTGGAGAAGTTCCACCAGAGAATGTAGCACCGGTCATGTCGGCATAGACACCACCTGAAGTAGTCGATGATTCGACCTTCAAGGCCGTCATTGCGATGTCGGTTGCACCTAGTTGGATAACTATAGTACAGTAATCGAAATCACGGCAATCGATCACCGTAGCGGTCGCGCTTGCGTTGTCAATGATCGCCGTTGGGGAAATAGCCCGAACGTATTTTGATTGTTGCATTAAATTCATGGTTGTTTGTTCTTTCTTTGATTACGAAGCGGAAACTAGCGAAACCATAGGACCAGCAACGCTTGCCGTTCCTCGCTCGTGAATATTGATGTCGTATCGCAAAGTCGATCGAATCGCTGTCTGGTCGAATTCGAAGTATCGCGAAGCATCAGCAGCAATCGAGATTCCACGACGAACGCCACGAGTTGCGGCCAGCGACAAGTCACCGAAGTAAGCAAACTTTGTGCTTGCTCCGACAGTGGATGGTAATGCTTGACTGAACACGACTGGGTAGCCCATGAATTGCATCACAGGCCCGTTGCCTAGATCGGAAACATTGTTTCCACCCGCTGCAAGCTGAAGCCGTGCCATTACGTTCCAGTAAACAGCACTGTGCACAAACCAACGTGGCTGGATGCCTGGAAATTGCGGAATCTTGGAGACTGCATCTTGGAATACTGCAATCGTCAAAGATGCTGCAGTGTTTTGCGATGCCGCAGCTGTAGAAACTGAACCGGCAAGCAATTGGTTCGCAAGACCCATGATTCCGTTGTGCGTTGGAGTACCATCTCCAAGGAATCCGGCTTGATCCTCTTTCACTGCGTGTGCGTAAGCGATTTCTTGAGCCAAGAAGTCAGCAATCGCAATAATCGCATCTTCGCTGAGTTCGCTACTGATCCGTGTAAGCGTTCCCCATTTCTTCGCGGTCAAGCTGACCTGGTTCATCGTCGCATCGGATTGGGTAATTTCCTGAGCTTCGGTAACTGCGTATGCAGTCAACCCAGAAAGTCTACGTGGACCGATCCATTGGTCGGAAGTCATCGGAACCGTTCGGACGTATTGCCCGAAAACTCCAAAGCTTTCTTTCAAATCGATGATTGCCGATTCGAACTGAGGGATAACAAGAACACCACCGAGGAGATCATTGTTTTCGCCCATTGCGTTCTGTACACGCAAGCCGTGATCGACGCACCACTGATGAGCTTGTTGGTTTCCGCCAATTGTCGCTCTGATGAATTGTCCTGATGCGTAAGCGTTCGCTTCTGCGTCTGGACCGGAGAAGGCTTTGAGCTTGCTTGCTGCCTTGGCTCGTGCTGGCACACGGATGACTTGATGGCCTTCGCTAGATCTCTCCGAAGCTTCGATTTGCTCTTGAATCCGAGGAGCCATGCGAGCGGCTGCCCGATCCATGACGGCAACACGCTGCTCCATCGCAGCAACTTCGTCGCCCAGCTTGTCAAGCAAACCGCCCTTATTGGTGATCTCTTCGAGACGTGCCTTTTCTTCGGCTGTCTCGACTCTGTTTTCTTTTTGCGTCAACGCGGAAATAGCTTCCACCTCGCTTACGAGGTTGGAAATCTCAGCACGCTTTGCAGCGATGAGTTTTTTCAAATTCATCTGATTTGCCTTTGCAAATTGCTGGCATACCAAACGAAATTAG
>Ga0315904_10013246_pt1 | contig 10342 bp, 7 predicted proteins | sample LakEriMetagenome_6_FD_203529 | JGI IMG/M metagenome (GOLD analysis project Ga0315904, IMG submission 203529) | Freshwater fungal communities from buoy surface, Lake Erie, Ohio, United States - Buoy 12 MA120 | ecosystem: Environmental > Aquatic > Freshwater > Lake | place: USA: Lake Erie, Ohio... | reverse complement strand
AGAGTAGAAAAGAGAAAGTAGAGCAGTAGAGCTTTCACGCCCGAGATTTTTCCTAGGGCGTTTGAGATGGCATGCCAAATCACCTTTTCTTTTCTGCTCGGTCTACTCTCTACTGCTCTACTCTCTTCTTCCCGAGCAGCGACTTAGCGTCCAGTTCGACTCATTGCCGATTGCCAAGGCGAGACTGAGACCGGTTTTCTTCACCCTCCCTCAGGGAGGGTCGCTGAGGAGGAACGACGAAGCGGGGAGGGAGACACCGAATTCGCCCGTTGGCGCCGGACGGTTCTCGGCAGATTGAGATGCAAAAGAAGGCCCTCCCCACTCGTTCCTCGCGACCCTCTCAAGGGGAGGGTGAGTATCAAAACGGTACCTGACACCTTTGTTGCTTTCCGGGTTTGGACCCTTGTGGACAATAACGATGGAACGATGAATATCATCTCGGGGCGTCGCTGGATAAACCGGCTTGGCTACCTCATCACCCAGAACCCTTGGCCCGCAGGCGCCACCGTTGAAGTCAGCTTGGAAACCCAACCTGACGAGGAGGAGTCGCCATGACCTCGGCGAGCCTCGATTCCATTCTTGATGACCCGTTCCTCGGGTGTGCCTTGCAAGCCTTCGTTGAGCTTGCCATTGCCTCCGGCCAAATGCCTTGCTCCGAGGCCACCCGCCAACGTGCCTATCAGCTCTATGAAGAGGCCCTGTCGGAACGTGCTTCAAAGCCTTGGCCGATGGCCATCGGCTGAAGCCTAAACGGCTCCGACACTGACTCTTCCTCCAACACATAAACAGATAGCGAAGCCTGCCGCATTCAAGCTTGCTTTCGCTTGCCCGTCCACTGCGTGACGGGCATCGCTGTGCCCCTTCGGGACAGCCGCTTCTGCTCTCACTTCAGCCCTTGGAAATTGCGTACAAACCAGCGTCCCCGCTGGTTTGCGAACGCACGATCTTTGCGAGGGCTGGCAAAACCTAAGGATTCAGGCGTCTTCCCTATGCACTGCATAGGCTGGATTTCCCGGGGAAATCCAGAGGCAAGGGAGGGAATCCGCCTGCTTCACATTGCCGGTTGCGCTCCGCCGTCACAGCGTGGTAAAGGTTCGTGAAGCCGAGTTTTTTCGGATTCGCCTCTCTTGACAAGTCTATCACTTTACGATAGAGAATGGGTAGCCTCTAAGGAGATCACAAAGGAGATCACTTGCCATGCTCTATCAGCGTTCTCAGGAAATCGAGCGGCGGCTGGAAGCGATGCTCAGCCTCATCCGCACTGGCCGATATTCCACGCCCATGCTAGCTGAAGAAATTGGAGTGTCGATTCCCACCGTCTCCCGTTGTGTCACTGCTCTCCGGGAACGAGGGCACGACATTCGCGCAGAAAAGCATTCCGACGGATGGCGATACGTGCTGGTGCGTGCGGCATCGAAATCTAGGTCAAGGCGGGAGCCTGAGTTCGTCGAGGTTCATGGATGAACGGGCGACGGAAACAACGAAACGAATGCACAATAGGTGGGCTATGAACGCAGACATTCTCAAACGCATCGTTCGCGCTATCGCCGATGGCTCGCAGAACGACTTGGAGCGTCTTGCACACACGGTGGTCGAGTCTGAACGCCAAGTTGGCCACACCAAGCTTGCCGATCAATTGGCCGCTATCCTCTCTCGCCCTCGCCCGAATAAGCCGCCTGCGAACGAGAACCGGAAGACGCTGGCCGAACTACCTACCAGCCGTAGGCACGGCGAATCGCTCGTTACGCTCATTCCGCGTGAATTGCTTGAACACCACATGGTGCTCCCCAAGGAAATTGAAGCCCGCTTCGCACGCATCGAGAAAGAGTATGCCGCCCGCGATAGACTTGGCGCTTATGGCTTGCGCCCCCGCAAGACTATCCTGCTTTACGGCCACCCTGGCTGTGGCAAATCACTAGGGGCTAAGCGCCTCGCCTGGAATGTCGGCCTTCCGTTGCTCAAAGTCCGTTTCGATGCTTTGATCTCTTCCTACTTCGGAGAGTCCGCAGCCAACCTGCGTTCGGTGTTCGAGTCGGCGAAGGAACGCCCCTGTGTTCTGCTGCTCGACGAGTGCGACTTCATTGCACGCTCAAGGACGACTTCTAAGGACATCGGCGAAGCTTCGCGAATTGTCAATTCACTGTTGACCTTGATGGAAGAGTATGACGCCCCAGGATTGCTCGTCGCCACAACCAATGTCGAAGACTCGCTTGATTCGGCACTATTTCGTCGCTTCGACGAAGTGTTTCTGGTGCCGCCGCCCGGCAACGCCGAGATCGAGAACCTACTTAAGCTCACATTGTCTTCCGTTGCGGTTGCCGAGAACTTCGAATGGCATCCTATTGTCCAGTCTTTGGTCGGCTTTTCAGCCGCGATGGTCGTCAAAGCAGCCCAGGACGCAGCCAAAGCGGCTGTACTTAGCGGGCAAAAGATCGTGACTGCCAATCACTTGAAGACTGCCATCGCAGAAGTCAACCGAGAAGATAAGCCGTCAAGGAACGGATAATCAGCTATGCCTCCCCCAAACAAGTTTCAGCACCTCCCTCTGTTGCTTCGTTATCAAGGGCCAGCCCTTATCTACGGTGGCGGTACGCAGGCTGACCAGACGCGAGATAATAAGCAGAACGCCGCCGGACATAGCGGTTCGCTGCGAGGGAGCGCCACGAACGTCATTACCGCGTCGCAAGCACGAAAAGCACACCGTACCCAGCAAGGGCTTCCGGTAGTCCCGGAAGGGATTCCCGTTCTGTTGCAGGTTGACCCAAGCCTAGACCTCGACGTTCTGCGAGAGAAGTTCGGTTTCGAGATTGTCTCGGAACAGGAAGACGGCTTCGTTATCGTCGCCAGCAAAGATTTGCAGCTTTCCGCATTCCTCCAGATGGTCAACGATTTCGCCACGCTGACTTGGGGCTCAGGGACGGTTGCCAGCATCCACCGCTTGTTCGACGACCCTAACCAGGAAGAACGGCTCAGACGCATCCTCTCCGACCGCCTGTTTCAGCAATGGCCGTTTCAGGACAACACGATCTACGCCTGTGACTTTGGCATTTCCTGCACGGGCACGCAGGAGATTCCAAAACTTCCCACCAAAGGGAAACGTGACAACGACGCGACGTGGGCAAGAAAGGAAGCGGACTGGTCGCACGCCAGGGCGGAAGCCTACGAGGCATGGGACAGCATCAAGTCCGAGCGAGAGCAGGAAATCACCGCCATCGTCACCGATCCCGCCTATAGTGGCGAGATTCTCAGCATCATCGACGGCAAACCCGCCGATGCGGTCGAACTACCGGACAGTTTTACAGTACGTGCGCAGTTGCCAGGGAAAGGACTTCGTGACCTCGTTCTGAACCACCCCTACATCTTCGAAGTTGTCGAACCCGACGATATTCAACTCCCGCAACGCATCCAGGAAGCAAACGACCGCGCCCGCGAAGCAATCACGCTCCGACCACCGCCGAGCAACGCACCGGCGGTCTGCGTCATCGACAGCGGCATCCAGGAAGAACACTACCTCTTGGAGCCAGCGATTGATAAAGATGCATCGCATTGCTTCCTACCGGGACGGCTCGTAACGGAAGTAGCCGACCAAGTGCGACCCGCAGGGCATGGCACACGGGTTTCTGGGGCCGTGCTTTACGGCGAGGAGATTCCACGCTCCGGGGTCGTCGATTTATCCTTCTGGATTCAGAATGCTCGTGTGCTCGACGAGCACGGCAACATACCCACCACACTCTTTCCACCGGCCGTACTCCGGGCCATCGTTGAACGCTACCACCGGGGGCCGCGCAAGACACGGATTTTCAATCACTCCATCGGTGCCCGCTTTCCTTGCCGCCAGAGGCACATGTCAGCCTGGGCCGCTGAAATCGACAATCTCAGCAATGAAAATGACCTCCTTTTCATCGTCAGTGCCGGGAATATCAGCGAATCCGCTTCCGCGCCATTCACCGGCATCAAGGAACACATTGCAGCGGGAAGGAACTATCCCGACTATCTCGGCGAGAGTTCCTGTCGTATCTCCAATCCCGGCCAATGCCTTCACGCCCTGACGGTGGGTTCTGTCGCCTACGGGGCCTACGAGGGCGAAGACTGGAGAAGCCTCGCCCCCGGCAACGGCCATCCCTCCGCATTCAGCCGGTCAGGTCTTGGGATATGGAATGTCATTAAGCCCGAAGTCGTCGAATACGGCGGTGATGAGCTTGTCACCAAAGCAACGCCTCCTGACGTGTCAACGCCTTCGCATGGTCGAAACTGTTATCCTGAGTTGGTTCGCTCCACGCTTTACCCTCCCGGCCCAGCCTACGACCGTGATGGAGCGGTCGGCACGTCCTTCTCGGTCCCGAAGGTAAGCCGCATTGCCGCACGCCTCCAGGAAATCTTGCCCGAAGAATCCTGCCTGCTTTACCGCGCCCTGATTGTGCAATCTGCTCGTTGGCCGGAATGGACGGCAAACGCCCGAGCAGTGGACATGCTCCATGTGCTCCGCCGCATCGGCTACGGCATCCCGGATATGGAACGAGCCACCACCAACACGGAACACCGAACGACGCTGATTAGCGCGGGCGAGAACTACATCAAGGCCAGTGAGTGCCACATCTACCAAGTGCCGATTCCCGCCTCAATGCGTGGCCCCGCCGATGAGTTCGACATCCGCATCGAAATCACACTCTCCTACGTTGCCTCCCCACGCCGCACCCGACGGAACCTGAGGCGGTACCTCTCGACCTGGGTGGAGTGGAAGTCGAGCAAACTCGGCGAGGAAATCGACGCCTTCCGCATCCGTGCCCTCAAAGGCCAGGATGACGACGGTTCACATTCCAAGGGAACTCCGCTGCCGTGGATGCTCGACTCCAATCCGAATTGGGGAACCATCCGCGACGTAAAACGCAACGCGGGCACGGTGCAGAAAGACTGGGCCATCGTTAAATCGAACGCTTTGCCCGAAGACTTCTGCATATCAGTCGTGGGTCACAAGGGCTGGAGCCACGACCCCGACTCCACCGCACGATACGCACTCACTGTCAGCTTCGAGGTAGTCGGCAAGGAAATCGACATCTACGAACCTCTGCGGGTCGCAGTTCAAGAATTGCAAGCAGAAATCGAAGCGGAGATCGAAGTCGATGTGGAAGCAGAGTAACCTATGAGCCTCATCAAGTCCAAAGATCGCGTCGTTGACCACGGGGAAGTCTTCACCCCCGCGTGGATGGTCGAGTCTATGCTCGACCTCGTGAAAGCCGAGACCGAGCGCATTGACTCCCGATTTCTGGAACCGGCCTGCGGCAGCGGTAACTTTCTCGTTAAGGTTCTCCAACGCAAGCTGGTCGCCGTCGAACTCAAATACGGCAAGAACGATTTCGAGAAACGCCACTATGCACTACTGGGACTGATGTGCATCTACGGCATCGAGCTTCTACCGGACAACATCACCGAGTGCCGGTCGAATGTTCTGGAAATTTTTGCAGAGTACCTTAAGCTCCATGAGTCGGACGAACTTTGTCGCGCAGCCTCCTATGTGCTGTCACAGAACCTGGTGCATGGCAACGCGCTGACGATGCGAAACAACAACGGCAAGCACATCACCTTCGCCGAATGGGGCTACCTCGGCAAAGGAAAGTTCCAGAGGCGAGACTTCCGCTTCGACGACCTTACGCTGTCGTCTGCCTTCAACGCAGAAGGCTCTCTCTTCGCCCAACTTGGGAGACACGATCTTTTTACACCCACGAGAACGTACCCGCCGATGACCGTGGGTGATCTAGCCACAACTGCACTCGGCGAAACATCGAAGGAGGCCGTATGAGCGAACAAGCCCCCTTCACCCTGCGGAGCCGCAATCCCGACGTGCTAACTTGCATTGCGAACCTCTCGAACGACGAGGTGTTTACCCCGCCGGAGTTTGCGACCCGAATGCTCGACACGCTGGCTGCGACGTGGGCGGCGCACAACAAGGGGGCGAATCTCTGGGCTGATCCGAAGGTGACGTTCCTAGATCCGTTCACAAAGAGCGGCGTTTTTCTGCGCGAGATTACCTCGCGCCTAACGGACGGCTTGAAGGACACGATTCCCGATTTGCAGAAGCGGGTCGATCACATCCTGACAAAGCAGGTGTTCGGCATCGGCATTACGCACCTCACTAGTCTGCTCGCACGGCGCAGCGTCTATTGTAGCAAGCACGCGAAAGGCGCACACTCTGTTGCGAAGTCGTTCAAGAGTGATGCGGGCAATATATGGTTCGAGCGGATGGAACATACTTGGGACGGCGAGAAGTGCCGATATTGTGGCGCGAGCAAGAAGACGTTGGATCGCGGCGCGGAATTAGAAACCCACGCCTATGCGTTTATTCACACCGATGACATCAAGACGAGAATCAGCAAAATATTTGGAGGCAACATGCAATTCGACGTAATCATCGGCAACCCGCCGTATCAGTTGGACGACGGCGGATTCGGCACCAGCGCCGCGCCGATTTATCAGTTGTTCGTGGAGCAGGCAAAAAAGCTCGAACCTCGCTATTTGTCCATGATTATTCCTTCCCGCTGGTTTGCCGGTGGAAAGGGGTTGGATGAGTTCCGTGAGGCGATGCTCAAAGATGATCGCCTCCGCGAAATCAATGACTACCTCAGCGCGGCGGATGTGTTTCCAGGCGTCGGCCTCAAAGGTGGCGTCTGCTACTTCCTCTGGGAACGCGATAATACCGGCCAGTGTCGTGTCTCCACCCATTTCAAGGATTGGCCTGTTTCCACTGCCACGCGACCGCTGCTGGAAAAGGGCGCGGATGTTTTCATCCGCTTCAACGAGGGGCTGTCGATTCTCAAGAAAGTTGTCGCCGTCGAGACCGGGCAAGCCAAGTCAATCTCGCTCCCTGAAAACAAGAGGTTCGATCAACTCGTTAGCTCCCGTAAGCCATTCGGATTGGAAACCAAGTTCAAGGGCAAGGCGACCAAGAACGCTGGTGATGTGTTGGTCTATCAAAACGGAGGCAAGGGATACACACCCAAGAAATCAGTTGCGACCGGCACTCACTTTATCGACAAGTGGAAGGTGTACACAGGAAGAGCGGCACCGGGAACCGGCAACAGGGATACTTATCCGCACAGAATCATCAGCACACCGTTCATCGGGGAACCGGGCAGCATCTCCTCGGAGACCTATCTCTGCATCGGCCCGCTCGACTCGAAGAGCGAAGCGGAAAGTGTCTTGTCCTATCTCAGGTGTCGGCTGACACGCCTTTTGATTCTTCTGCACAAACCTTCGCAGGACACGACTCGCAAGGTTTATACCTTCGTACCGACGCAGGATTGGACGAAGCCGTGGACAGACGACGACCTCTACGCGAAATACAGCCTAACTAAGCAGGAGATTGCGTTCATTGAGAAGATTGTCCGCCCGATGGATGATCTCAACGGCGCAGTACCCGATGAGATCGCTGAGGACGATATCAACGATGAGTAAGCCCATCGAAGAAATCCTTGCGCCCAAGCCGGTAGCCCGACCGCGCATCTACGCCTATTCGATAGCCGACGCAGCACATGCGGGGAAACTCAAGGTGGGCCAGACCACGCGCGATGTGAAACAGCGAGTGGCCGAGCAGCTCAAGACTGCCAGTATCAAGAACTACTGCATCGAACTCGACGAATCCGCCGCACGCGACGACGGCACGGTGTTCAGCGACCATGAAGTTCGCGCGGTACTGGTGAAAAAGAAGTTTGAGAAGGTGGAGTTGGAATGGATGCGCTGCACGGTGAAGGATGTTCAGACCGTACTCACCGAGTTGCGCACCGGCCAGAAACTCACCGGCACACATCACGAAACCTTCCCGATGCGGCAAGAACAGGCCGATGCTGTCGAAAAGACTTTCGCCTACTACAAAAGTATCTGGGCTGAGGACAAAAAAGCCGTGCCGCGATTCCTGTGGAACGCCAAAATGCGTTTCGGAAAGACCTTCACTAGCTATCAACTTGCCAAGAAATTGGGCGCGAAGCGAGTGTTGGTCGTCACCTTCAAGCCCGCTGTGGAGGATGCCTGGCAGACGGATTTGGAAAACCATGTGGACTTCGACGGATGGCAATACCTGTCGCGCAACTCCGGCAATGACCCAACGGGCATTTCAGCCAAGAAGCCGTTGGTGTATTTCGGTTCCTTTCAGGATTTGCTGGGCCGCGATACGGCAGGCAATATTAAGGCCAAGAACGAATGGCTTCATGCGGTGAACTGGGATCTGGTTGTGTTCGATGAATACCACTTCGGCGCCTGGCGCGACACGGCCAAGGAATTGTTTGAAGGTGAAGAAGAGGCTATAGCAAAGAAAGAAGCTAAATTGGAATATGCCGCCGGTTTGGAGGATGTGAACGAAGACCTCGGCGTGCTGTCTGTAAGGGAAACCGAGTTCTTGCCCATCACGACGAAAGCCTACCTATACCTCTCCGGCACGCCGTTCAAGGCGCTGGCCACCGGCGAGTTTATCGAAGAACAGATTTTCAACTGGACCTACACTGACGAGCAGCGAGCCAAGGAAGAATTCGGCGCACTCCACCCAGACAAACGCAACCCCTATGGTCCACTGCCGCAGTTGCGTTTGCTTACCTACCAAATGCCGGATGAGTTGCTCGCCATCGCCAGCGGAGGCGAGTTCGATGAATTCGACTTGAACGCCTTCTTCGAGGCGTCCGGAGAAGACAAAAAGGCGTGTTTCAAGCACAAGAGCGACGTGCAGAAGTGGCTGGATATCATCCGCGGCCAGTACGCGCCCCGTGCGGTCGAGTCGCTTAAGACTGGCACGCGACCTCCGTTTCCATATTCGGACGCGCGGCTCTTGCCATACCTTCAACATTCGTTCTGGTTCCTGCCCAATGTGGCAGCCTGCCACGCGATGGCGAACCTGTTAGCCGAAAAGCACAACGTATTCTGGCGCGAATACAAGGTGATTGTTGCTGCTGGAGCCGGAGCGGGGATCGGTCTGGATGCGCTTCCGCCGGTACGCAAAGCCATCGGCAACGGATTTGACACCAAGACGATTACGCTCTCCTGCGGCAAGCTGACCACCGGTGTCACCGTCTCGCAATGGTCGAGTATCCTGATGCTTCGAAACTTGAAGTCGCCGGAGACCTATTTTCAAGCCGCTTTCCGAGTGCAGTCGCCGTGGTCGATCAAAAACCCCAACGGCGATAATCCGAACGAAGAAGAAGTCCTCAAGCCCGTTTGCTTCGTGTTCGACTTTGCGCCGACACGCGCGCTGCGACAGCTTTCCGAATACGGCATCGGGCTTTCGCCCAATGAGCCAAACCCGGAAAACGCGGTTAAGGAACTGGTATCCTTTCTGCCTGTTCTGGCTTACGACGGCGCTAACATGACGCAGGTGGATGCGGGCGGCATCCTCGACATCGCTATGGCGGGCACCAGTGCCACACTGCTTGCCCGCAAGTGGGAAAGCGCAATCCTGGTGAATGTGGATAACGACACACTTCGTCGAATCATGGACAACCCGGATGCGATGGCTGCCGTGGAGCGCATCGAAGGCTGGCGGGCGTTGGGCGACAACATTATCGAAACCATCATCAATAAAAGTGAACGGGTGAAGGAGTTGAAGAATAAGGCCAAGACGAAAGAGCTATCAGCGAAGGAAAAACGGGAACTCACAGACGAAGAGAAAGAGTACAAATCCAAGCGCAAGCTCGTTCAGGAGAAGCTTATCAAGTTCGCCACACGCATCCCGGCGTTTATGTACCTGACCGATTTCCGCGAGAACACGTTGCAAGACGTGATTACCAAGCTGGAGCCGGAATTGTTCCTGACCGTCACCGGACTGACGGTGGCCGACTTCCACCTGCTTGTGAAGCTCAGAGTGTTCAACACCGAACAGATGAACCAAGCGGTGTTCGCCTTCCGCCGCTACGAGGATGCTTCTCTACGCTACACCGGCATCGAAAGCCACAAGGGGCTCAGCCGCATCGGGCTGTATGATACGGTGGTTGCGAAGGGATAGGCGAAACAAACCGATTCATTCGTCAAACTGATGCCGAATTCCAGCCTCCAAGCCCTTCACCCCGGCAAGAAAAAGTTCAATAGCCGTCTTGTCGCCCCGATTTTCGGCTTCGCCGAAAATCGAGAGTAGAAAAGAGAAAGTAGAGCAGTAGAGCTTTCACGCCCGAGATTTTTCCTAGGGCATTTGAGATGGCGTACCAATCCACCTTCTCTTTTCTATTCGGTCTACTCTCTACTGCTCTACTCTCTTCTTCTGGGGCAGCGACTTAGCGTCCAGTTCGACTCATTGCCGATTGCCAAGGCGAGACTGAGACCGGTTTTCTTCACCCTCCCTCAGGGAGGGTCGCTGAGGAGGAACGACGAA
>Ga0315904_10013245_pt1 | contig 10342 bp, 8 predicted proteins | sample LakEriMetagenome_6_FD_203529 | JGI IMG/M metagenome (GOLD analysis project Ga0315904, IMG submission 203529) | Freshwater fungal communities from buoy surface, Lake Erie, Ohio, United States - Buoy 12 MA120 | ecosystem: Environmental > Aquatic > Freshwater > Lake | place: USA: Lake Erie, Ohio... | reverse complement strand
AACTCGTAGAACAGCGCGCCCTGACCTGATCGCCGCTCACCCATCATCGCACCGCTCCGCGCCTGACTGAACAACCAGGAGGGAATCAGAATTCGGCGAAGATGCAGAGGGGTTTTTCAACACAATCGGCGATCTCCAGCCTGGCGGCGCAAAGGCGGATACTGCCTGTATGCCAGCGCTGAAGCATTATGATTTCGAACTATTCGAACACACGAAGCTTGTATGCTTCGTCACAGGCGTTTGAGCTGCCCTCGAAGCAAAGTTGCCGGTAGAGTTGATAGGCGCGCTCCGGATCACGCCGAACATGACGGCCACTGGCATATTCCAGGGCGGCCTGCCGACAAGCTTCAACGTCACCCAGATCACAGGCTCTGGCGAACGAGCCGACCGCCATTTCCGGATCGGGTCGCACGCCCCAGCCCTGCCAGTCGAATGGTGCGTCGTACCCCAAACTGTAAGAAGCGGAGACACCATTCATCTGGATACTTGCAGCGCGCAGACACGCGTCGAGCCTACGACCAAATCCACGACAGTCACGGTCGAGATAACTTAAGGCACGAGAAGGGTTGAACAGGACGTCACTTGGAGACAGCATCCGGTCGATCGCATCGGAACAGACTGCTTTAGTGGAAAACGGTTCGCAAATTTCATCCAGCATTGCTTCAGCGCCGGCATAGTCTGCCTCAGTCACCCTGTACGCGGCACGAACCAGACACGAGCCATTCAAGATATCCAGAGCCTGACATTCGGGCCCGGGTTCCGTATCGGACTGAGCCGGTTTCATGTTTGTTTGAGATGAGATTTGCGATGATGAAGCGCATGCTGTCACGGTAAGCGCGAACAGCCAAACAAGACTTTTCATGATTTCCCCATAAACCACATGGACGAATAATGACCGGCGCAATCTGAATGCCAGATTGACATCTGGTCGTGCCCCTATCGAGTTGAAATCGCTTGTCTTTAGTCGAGCGGCTCAGCGGCTCGAGAAGCAAAGAAGGTTGACCGTCTTAGGCGAGTTCAAGCCTTAGCGTGGGCACCATGTCGGTTGACAGCCCTTGAGCCGCCCAGCCGTTTGGCCATATGTTATCTCTTGGCGATCCCCCAGAACGGATGGCAATGGCCCATGCCCGAACCACCAAATGCTTTAAGCTTCGGGCCGCCCAGTCTCTATCGCGACCGCTGGCTCAATTGGGTCAGGGACCCCCTAATTGAGAAGACAGGCACGACATTTGATCGTACGCCGTCCGGCCCGATCATCGCGCCAATAGGCAAGTTCCGCGTCTGCGCCTACCACATCGACTTCGATGAGCGCCCGACTTGTTGGCTCGATGTCGAGACTCTCGCAGAGGCGCTATACGTCTGCGAGAACATCGGCGAAGCCGCTAGAGACCGGAACGTGGACTTCGCAGTGGCCTACGACGAAATCGGCGAGCAAGCGACGAAACCGAAGTCAGACGAGTGACCGCAATCGGCGGATTGTGTTGAAAAAGTCGAAGTTCGCAACCTCATTGCGAATACGGAACAATAACGCCCAATGATTACAAGATTAATATCCTTCTGCATACGGACGGAAAATGTCGATTTTTCACGCCTTGGGACTTTTTCAACACAATCGGCGAATGCCAGCCTGGCCGTGATGAGGCCGCAGAATGACTGGACTGAGGTTACCCTGCCAGACGCGCAAATCGATCATCGGAGCCGATCTGGCGACCCAGCATACCGATAGCCGCATTGAAGTGAACCGCCCCGGCAGTAGTCCCGCTGGCCAAATGGCCCGAACCTCGACATTGTCCAGAGCAATTCGTTCGACGCTGAGAGGGCTCATGTCAGGCTTGTTTGGATCCCCGCACTTTGACGATCCGCTCATCGGCCGGCTGAAGCGCTCGGGCGGAATTTGGAGGGGGAAGCTTGATGTAGGCAAAACACCCAACGTGCCGGTAAACCTTTTCGGTTCCGGCCGGGAGCCTGATGCTGCGGCATTGGCGGCGGCGCGCCAGCTCAGTGCAATGTTCGACGGCTGGCGGCCATCGATCCAGCAGGCGTTGTTTGATCATTACACCCCCTATGGCGAAGCGATTGCGGCGGAAGACCGGACGGCACAAGGCACGAAGATGCCTGCCCTTCAAACGCCGGAACAAGTCTGGAATCACGTGACCCTGCAGTCGGTCGCGGTTGTGAAATTGGGTGGCGTTGTCACGACCGAAATCGTCTACGCTGCAGCATGGGATGATGATCATATGCTGGGCGCAAGATTCCAAGGCGGCAGTCTGGTTGAGTTGTGCGCAAGCGTATAGGCCGCTCAACAGACGCAAACCGTAGCATCAAGCTTGGCCTTGAAGAAAAGCAACGGCTGCCTTGGTGCCCTTGGCCGGCACTGGCTGCGTTCGGTTACGCGTCGCCTTTCGGCGGAATGTGTTGAAAAAGTGCCAAAAGACTGAAAAATCGACGCTTTCCGTCCGCATACAGAAGGATATTATCCTTGTAATCGTGCGGTTTTATTGTTCGGTATTCGCAATGGAGTTGCGAACTTCAAGTTTTTCAGCACAATCGGCGATTTCCTACCGCTCGCGCAGACGCCCGAACCGCCCCCGCCCTATCCCGCCACAGAGTCCGCGTCCGTGACAGGCACACAGCCCTTGCGTCAGGCGTCCTTACGGAACGCGACGCCCTCGAAGGCGCCAGACGTGCGCCAGCCCTCAATGTAATTGAAGAAGGCCACGGCGCCGGCGGGATATCCGACAAAGTAGCGTGCCTGCGGACCGGGATCGCGGCCTTCGTTGTTGTAATAGCCCGGCGTGCAGTCGGGCGAGCCGATCATCAGGCCCATGCCTGACAGCAGCAGGTTCACCCACTCGTCCTCAGCCTGTTTGCTGACCTCGACTTCCTTTGCGCCCGTCGCTTCTGCGTGGCTGACGATCAGGGAGATCGTCCGCGCGGAGTCGACGAGGTTATGCGGGTAATTGGAGATGAGGTTGGCCGCCTGCGTCGCCTGGACGAGGAAGGCGTTCGGGAAGTTGTGGACGTGCATGCCGTGCTTTGTGCGCATGCCGTCGGCCCAGTATTGCGACAGCGTGACCCCGCCGCGGCCCTTGGGATCAAAGCCGGTGCGCCGCTCCAGCGGCGTGCCCACTTCGAAGCCCGAGGCGTAGACGATGCAGTCCACCTCATACTCCACGCCGTTCACGACGACGCCTTTTTCAGTAATTCGCTCCACACCCTGGCCATCGGTATCAATCAGGTGTGCCGCGGGTTCGTTGAACGCCTGCAGGTACTGGTCGTGGAAGCAGGGCCGCTTGCAGAGCTGGCGATACCAGGCCTTCAGCTTCTCGGCGGTTTCGGCGTCCCTCACGACCGCTTCGGCGCGCTGGCGGATCTCCTCCATCTTCTCGTGGTCGGCGTCCTCATAGGCGGCCAGCATCCCCATCGGGTTGCGCTGATCGGCCGGCAATTGCAGGATGCGGTTGCGGATGCGCTTGGCGAGATCCGTCCAGCCATCCTGCACAAGGTCCTCGGGCGCCATGCCGATACCGGCCTGGTTCTGCGTGAAGTTTTCCAGCCACCGCTGTTGCCAGCCCGGCGTCGCGATCGAGGCGAACCACTCCGGATCAATCGGACGATTGTCGCGCACATCAATCGAGGAGGGCGTGCGCTGGAAAACGTAGAGCGCCTTGGCGGCGCGCGCGAGATGCGGGACGACCTGCACGGCGGTGGCGCCAGTGCCGATAATCGCGACGCGCTTATCCTTGAGCTTGTCCAGCGGCGCGCCGTTCGGATCGCCGCCGGTATAGTCATAGTCCCAGCGGCTGGTGTGAAAAGCGTGGCCTTTGAAATCCTTGATGCCGGGAATGCCGGGCAGCTTCGGCGTATTCAGCGGGCCGGTGCCGAGGCCGATATACTTTGCCGTGAAGTTGTCGCCGCGGTTCGTGCGGATGACCCAGACGCTGCGCGCCTCGTCCCAGGAAAGTTCCTCGATGACAGTGTGGAAGAGGGCATTCTCGTAAAGCCCGTAATGCTGTCCGATGCGCTGGCACTGCTGCAGGATTTCCGGCGCGTGCGCATACTTCTCGCTCGGCATGTGCCCGGTCTCTTCGAGCAGCGGCATGTAGATCATCGAGGCGGTATCGCACTGCGCGCCGGGATAGCGGTTCCAGTACCAGGTGCCGCCGAAGTCTCCGCCTTTCTCAATGATGCGGACGTCATTGATCCCGGCTTCCTTCAGGCGGGCGCCGGTCACCAGGCCGGCAAAGCCGCCGCCGACGAAGGCAAAGGTGACGTGGTCTGTCTTGGGCGCGCGCGGCGTGACCGGCGTATAGGGGTCTTCAAGGTATTCATCGAACAGGCCGGCGATCCGGGTGTACTGGTCATTACCGTCGGTGCGCAGGCGCTTGTCGCGCTCGGCGCGGTAGCGTTCGCGGATCGCGTCCTTGTCGACGGGTTTGCGTTGGATCTGCGCCGCGTCGTCCGCCATCGTGGTACCCTCTCCCGTTCGTCCCGCACCCTGCTCGGCGGTCAGCGGGAAACATAACCGATCAGGCCTGCCTGCCTAGCCGTGACCCAAGGGCGCATGTCCCGGAAAAATGAGTCTGGCGGGAAGCGGCGGGCGCGCGTCCGAAGGCCGTCAGGCGGGCAGCAGTCCGGCGCTTGAAGCCGCCGATATCAGACCGAAGATGAGGATCAGCCCGATCAGCGGCGGCGCAACCCAGCGCACCATGAACCGCCAGACGTTCATCACGCGCCCGTCACCCAGTTCGCTGACCAGCATCTCGCGCGACAGCGCCCAGCCCGCAAACACCGCAATCAAAAGCCCGCCCAGCGGCAGCATCAGCGAGCCCGTGACGAATTCCATGAAGGCAATGTATTCGGTCGAGAACACATAGCCCGCACCGATCATGAACACGGCAAACCCGATGCCGACCGCCGCCCCGGCCCGCGTCACGCCCTGCTTCTCCTCAAGCCAGGAGACCGCCACTTCCATCAGCGAGATCGACGATGTGAAGGCCGCAAACAGGGCCAGCGTGAAGAACAGGCCGCCGATCATCTCCCCGCCGGGCATCTGGCCGAAAGCGATCGGCAAGGTGACGAAGAACAATTCCGGCCCCTGCGCCGGCGACAGGCCCGCTGCGAACACGATCGGGAACACGGCGAAGGCTGCGACCAGCGCGACCAGCGTATTGGACAGCGCGATCGTCACCGAGACGTTCGGGATGTCGGTATCGCGCGGCAGGTAGGCGCCGTAGGTCATCATAAGCCCCAGCCCGACGCCGACCGAGAAGAACGCCTGCCCCATCGCGGCCAGCACCGTGGCCAGGCCCGTCTGCGAGAAATCCGGCTTCAGGATGAAGCTCGCCGCCGCTGCGGCGTCGCCTTCAACCAGCGCAAAGCCGACCATGCCGAGCAGCATCACGAAGAACATAGGCATCAGGATCAGGTTCACCCGTTCCAGTCCGCTCTTCACGCCGCGCGCCACGACCACGATGTGCGCCAGGATGAACAGCGCGAGCAGCACCAGCACCCTCGGGCGGTCCTCGATCGTCGCTTCAAAGTTGGCGCGCGATCCCGCCGCGTCGATACCTTCAAACGCGCCGGACACGGCCTGCGGGATGTAGCTGAGCACCCAGCTGGAGATCACGGCATAGAAGGTCAGGATGAAAAACGACGCGACCGTGCCGATCCAGGCGACGAGGCCCCAGTATTTCGACCGGCTTTCCGCCCGCGCCAGGGAATGGGCGCCCTCGACCGCCGACATGCCGGATTTACGGCCCATCGCATATTCCGCCATCAGCAAGGGCAGACAGAGGAAGGCCACGCAGGCGATATAGATGATGATGAAGGCGCTGCCGCCATACTCACCCGCGAGATATGGAAAGCGCCAGAAATTGCCGAGACCGACCGTGGAGCCGACGGCGGCAAGAATGAACCCGATCCGCGAGCTCCATTCTTCAGTCTTCCGGCCAATCTGTGCCATGAATCATGCTCCCCGGGGCATTGTTTCGCGGGACCCTAGTCAGAAAGAGGCAAAGATCAACGCAGATTGACGCTTTGGAACTAAAACAATCCGCGTGACGACATCTTCTCGTCCTGGTGCAGGTGGGCCGACAGGATCAGCCCGAAACAGGCCATCACGGTGATCAGCGCGGTACCGCCATACGAGATCAGCGGCAACGGCATGCCGAGCACCGGCAGCAGGCCCAGCACCATGGCGCTGTTGAAGATCGCGAAGAAGGCAATGGTCGAAGTCGCGCCGATGGTGGCAAGGCGGCCGAACCAGCTCTTGTTGCGCGCCGCGACGCGGAACGACCAGACGAACAGGAAAGCGAACACGGCGAGCAGGCCGACCGCGCCGATGAAACCGAACTCCTCGGCGATGATCGTCAGGATGAAGTCGGTCTGCTGCTCGGGCACGTATTCCTGCTGGGACTGGATGCCCTGAAGGTAGCCCCGGCCGCTGAAGCCGCCGGCGCCGATGGCAATCTTCGCCTGTTCGATCTGGTAGCTTTCGCCGAGCCCGTTGGTCGCCTCGCCAGTGATGCCGGCGATCAGCGTATCGACGCGCTCGCGCTGGTAGGGCTCCAGCACAAAGGAGTAGATGGCGGGAACCGACAGCAGGCCGATGCCGATGGCGGCTGCGACCCAGCGCATGGCGATCCCGGCAAAGAAGATGATCATCGCGCCCGACGCCGCCAGCGCCAGGGCGGTCGACAGGTTCGGCTGCTTGAACACCAGCGCCGCCGGGACCAGAATGATCAGCAGGGCGCCGCAATGCACCAGCAAGGGCGGGCTTTGGCCATTGGTCGGCATCATGCGCTGATAGTAACTGGCGAGGGCCATCGTCACGGCGAGCTTTGCCGGCTCGGACGGCTGCAGGATGATCGGCCCGACCTTCAGCCAGCGCGCGGCGCCGCCGCCCATCACGCCGAAGAAATCGACCATTACGAGGAGCACGATCACCACGGCATAGGCGGGCCAGGCAAAGCGGGCCCAGATGCCAAGCGGCAGCAGCGCGAGGCAGATCATCAGTACAAAACCGACGCCGAGGCGCGTGATCTGGTCACGCCATAGGTTGGCTTCATCCGGAGAGGGCGCCTGCGCGACGGGGTCCCAGCCGACCGAGAACAGCATGGCAACGCCGGTCAACCCAACGCCGACGATCAGCAGGATGATACTCCACGGCAGGCGCGCAATGCTGCCCAGCGGGCCGAAGTTTGCAAAATGCAGCGCACGCGCCGTCGAGGTGCGCGCTTCGCCGCGGGTAAATCCGGTATAGCCCTCGCGGCTCATACGGGATCTCCGTCCGGCTTTCCGTCCGTGGACGGTGTGACAGCAGCCGCGCGCTTGGCATAAACGGGCGTGCGCCCGCTATCCATCTTGATCGCGGCGGCGAGAATGTCCCGGCCGACCGGCGCGGCCGTGCGCGAGCCGCCCTCGCCGTGCTCGACGATGACCGAGACGGCGTAGCGCGGATTGTCGGTGGGCGCGTAGGCAACAAACAGCGCATGATCGCGCAGCTCCCGGACAATCGCTGCGCCGCCCCGAATGCCTCTTGCGCGCTCTTCGGCCGAAATGCGCCGCACCTGCGCCGTACCCGTCTTGCCCGCGAGACGCGGGCCGCCGAGGCCGAGATCGCCTGACCGGTAGGCCGTGCCGCCCGGCTCAGACGACACGCCGTACATGCCGGCCTTCTGGATTTCCATGATCGTGGGATCCAAAGGTGCGTCCAGCATCTTGTCTTCGTCCGAGGGCGGACCAAACCCGATCAGCTTTGGCCTGAGCGGCGCGCCGGTGGCCGCGATCCGCGCGGTCATCAGTGCCAGCTGCAGCGGTGTCACGCCGAGTTGCCCCTGCCCGATGCCGAAGTTCAGTGTCTCGCCTTCGAACCAGGGCTCGCCGCGCGCTTTCAGCTTCCAGTCGGGATCGGGCACCAGGCCGCTGCGCCCGCCGGTCATGCCGAGCACAAAGGACTCGCCGAAACCGAACTTGTGGGAAACTTCGGCAATCTTGCGCACACCGGTGCGCCGCGCGATCTCGTAGAAATACACGTCGCACGAATGCTTGATCGCATCGTGCATGTTCATCGTGCCGTGGCCGCCTTTTTTCCAGCAGTGCCAGGTACGGTTGCCGAAGCGGTAGGAGCCGCCGCAGCGAACCGTATCGCTGGTCTTGACGACGCCCGCCTCGAGCGCGGCGGTGGCGACCACCATCTTGAAGGTGGAGCCCGGCGGGTAGACGCCGCCATGCGCGCGCGGATAGAGCGGCGCCATGGGGTTGTCGCGCAGTTCGGCATAGTCCTTGCCGGATATTCCGTTCACGAACGAGTTAGGGTCGAAGGCCGGGGTCGAAACCATCGCCAGCACGTCGCCGGAGGCCACATCCATCAGCACGGCGGCGCCGCTTTCACCTTCGAACCGCTCGATCGCCACGCGCTGCAGTTCAGCATCAATCGTGACGAACAGGTCCTTGCCGGCAACGGCGGCGTTGGTGGGGTCCTGCTCCAGCTCCTGCATCGGGCGGCCATGCGCGTTGGTCACGACACGGCGCCGTCCCGGCCGTCCGCGCAGCCAGTCCTCTGCAAACCGCTCCATGCCCTGGCGGCCTACACGGATGTCCGGGTGGCGGAACAGTTCCTCGAACGTCTTGAGTTCGTCCGGCGAGCGGCCTTGGGCCAGCCGCGTCAGATCGTCGGCGCTGGCGCGCGCCACATAGCCGAGCACGTGCGCAAAATCCCGGCCGCGCGGATAGGAGCGCGTCGAGGCCATCTGCACGTCGACGCCGTCCATTTCCACGGCGCGAACGCGCAGGCGCGCAAACTCCTCATAGCTCAGTTCCTGCACCACTGTGACCGGCACGAAGCTCGCGCGGCGCATCCGGTTGGTCTGGATTTCATCGAGTACGCGTTTGATGCGCGATTCCGGAAGGTCGATGAACTTCGAGAGCTGCAGGAGCGTCGCTTCCGGATCGTCCAGCCGCTCGGGTACAACGGACACGCGGCCGGCCTGACGCTGCGACGCGAGGGGACGGCCGAACCGGTCAAGGATCTGGCCGCGCGCCGGCGGCGCCAGCACAAGGCGGATATGGTTTTCGTCGGCGAGCTTGCGGTAATGCTCGGCCTCGAAGAATTGCAGCTGCGACAGTCGTCCAACCAGTGTGGCAAACACCACGCCGCCGGCGCCCAACGCCAGCAGCAGGCGGCGGTCAAAGTCAGCTTCCGGACTATTCTTGCGTGCCATCAGCTGCCCCCCGGCGATTCGCCCGGGCGCCGGCCGAGATCGAACATCCCGTTGCCGAACGCGTAGATGAGGCCAGTCGTGATGAAGCAGGTCATCAGCGGCCAGGCGCGGACCAGATGGTCGCTGGTGATGCTGGCAAACCCCCAGACCAGCAGGAAGGCGACCACCAGCAGCACAGCCGGGCCGAGGACCGCGACCAGGGTGTCGCGCATGCCGTCCGTCTGGTCAGCGATGCCGGCGCTGAGGCCGTAGACGAGCAGGTTGATCATCGCGAAGCAGCCGAGCGGCGCGTTCGAGATGATGTCCTGCATCAGGCCGAACATCACCAGCAGCAACATCGGGCGCAGCGACAGGCCGGCCCGGCCCCAGCCGATTGCGCCCCAGAGCGCGGCAAATGGCCAGGCGAGCGGAATGCCGAAGAAGGCTTTGGGCGTCATGCCCAGCACGCCGACGATTGCAATGATCGCGGCGCCGAAAATCAGGCGCGGGCTCGGGCCGGACTGGCTCCAGAGCGTACGCTTCTTGCGGTTGGACAGCGAGCTGGCCAAAGCCTATTCGCCTCCCTGTGTCGGCGTGGGCGTCAGCCGGATCACCGGCGGGTCTGGCTCTGATGCCTGCGCTGCCGCCGGCACAGGTTCCGCGACCGCTGCCGCAACCGGCTCTGTCGCCGCCTGGCGCGCGGGCACCGCACGAGCGGCAGGTGCGGCCGCGCCGGTTTCCGGCGGCACAACTTCCGGCACCTCTGACTCGGGCAAGGGCTCGACGATCTCGGGCGGCACAATCATCCGGACATAGCCGCTGGCATGATCGCGCATCGCCAGTTTGACGAGCCATTCGGAGCCCTGCTTGGTCACGGTGCCGGCCACCAGGCCGCGCGGGAACGCGCCGCCTTCGCCGGAGCTCAGCACGCGCTCGCCTTCAATGAAATCAGATACTTCCGGCAGATCCTTCAGAACACCCCGATCGCGGTCCTTGCCCTGCATGATGGCGCGCACGCCGCTGACTTCGCCGAGCACCGGCAGCTGGCTCTGGTAGTTGGAGACCAGCAGGATGCGCGAAGACCGGTCGCCGAGCTGGATAACGCGCCCGACCAGGCCGCCCTCGTTCAGCGCGACGGC
>Ga0315904_10013243_pt1 | contig 10342 bp, 18 predicted proteins | sample LakEriMetagenome_6_FD_203529 | JGI IMG/M metagenome (GOLD analysis project Ga0315904, IMG submission 203529) | Freshwater fungal communities from buoy surface, Lake Erie, Ohio, United States - Buoy 12 MA120 | ecosystem: Environmental > Aquatic > Freshwater > Lake | place: USA: Lake Erie, Ohio... | reverse complement strand
CGACTCACAAAGCTGGCTAGTAGCTTGACCGCGAGAGGGCTTCGGCCCTCTTCTTTTTGTTCGTTTGAAACCAGTTATTTGTCGTCGCGCGTGCCAAGCGCGGGCGTGCCTAGCGTGTTGTTTAATAGTTCACGCCTGCCTGAATCCTTGATTAATAGGCTTGGTGTCGCGTATAACATAATCACCGGATGAATGATTCACTCCGAATCGTTTCCGGTACTTTTCGAAAGGGTAATATCATGGCTAAGAAAACCGCCATTGCAGAAGCAGTACAGGAAGTGTCATATAAGTCCTACCGCGACTTTGGTTATAGCGTGGCTAAAAAGTCTGACGCATCACGCCTTGACGGTGCTTGGGCGTTAGATAACATCCAAAACTTCCTGACAGAACCACCGAAGGAAGCATTAAGCGAACTGAAGGAAGGTTTCCGCCAGCGTTATAGCGAAACTCATCCTGATACTGCTTACGCTGTCGTTGGTGGTAATTACATTCCACGTGATCAACTCCCGCCTGACGCTAAGGTACTGGAGAACGTCAACATCGGCGTGGCGTACGCTTTCTCGTTCACTCAGCAAGCATACGGAGCGTTGAAAGCTGAGGACTTGCCTAAGTATCAACTGCTTCAGGACTTGCGTGACAGAGTTAACAAGTATTGCAGTAATTGCTTGGCAGACTTGAAAGCAGCAGCACGTAAGGTTGAAAAGCAGCGCAACCCTGAATCGACAACACGTGCTGCTACGCTGGCTTTCATGGAGTTCGTTGGAAATTCTTTTGAAACATGGTCTCAGCGATGCAAGACTGCTGAAGCACGTGGTAACGATCCAACAGCGAACAGCGTAGCATTACGCGAAGCACGAATCGCTTTCATGGTGGCTTACGAAAAACATAACAAGCAGTAACATTCAACCCTGCCAGCCGAAAGGCTGGCGGGGTTTTTTTGCGCCCAGCGCCCGAAACCAGTTATCTGTCCTCGCGCGCGAACCCATGCGCGTGCGCTAATTAACGCCCCAGCTATACCTGAATCCTTGATTTATGCCCCAGCTATCAGCTATAACACTTCTACCGGATGAAATTAGTGCCGGTTTAATCCTAAGTAAAGGGGCAATATCATGGCAAAGAAAAGCCAAATCACAGAGGCAGTAGAGTCTACTTTTAAAGACCTAGAGTCTTTCGGTTATTCGGTAGCTGGTAGCTCGGACATTCTCAAAAAGAATGGCGCGTACGCGCTGGATCATATTAAAAACTTTTTAACGGAGCCCGCCAAAGAGGATATTGACCAGCTCAAAACGGGTTTTCGCAAGCGGTATGAAGCTAATAATCCAGCTATCGAATACGCAGTAATCGACGGCAATTACATCCCAGTAGATCAGCTGCCGCCGGATGCAAAGCCGCTCGAAGTAGTCAAGATCGGCGTCTCGTATGCGTATTCTTTCACACAGCAAGCTATCGGCGCGATGAAACGCGATGATCTGGGTAGATACAATGTAGTCTTTAATCTACGCGATCTAGTCAACAAATATTGCAAGAATTGCATGGATGATCTGATAGCTGCGGCAAAGCGAGAGTATGCTCGACGTAATCCAAAGACGCAGACCAGAGCGGCTACTCTTGCGATGATTGAGTTTCTGGAAAAAGAGTTTGAGACATTCAAGACCCGATGCAAGACTGCCGAAGCAAGAGGAAATGATCCTACTGCCGATAGCAACAAATTAGCGAGAGCTAGTGCGGCATTCTGGAAAGAGTATGATGTGAAGTAATTCTAGCCGACGCGTCGCAAGACGCGTCGGTTTTTTATTGTCCATGCGAAACCAGTTCTTTGTCCTCGCGCGCGTGCGAGCGGGGGCAAGCCCGCTATATAAGAGTTCAGCTAACCATGAATCATTAAATTAACTTCTAGCCCACAAAGTTGGAAAAGGCTCGTCCGGGGGAAATTACTAAGAGTTGCATCATCTACCGTTTGTGTAAATGACGCTGAGTGTCGCTGTTCCGATAGCCTGTTCCAAAAAAGCCGGAACAAAAGGGGTGAGGCAGAACAAGAAAAGCTAGGATTCATGCGGGTTTTCAGCGTTTGTTCCAATGTTCTGGCATTTTTAGAGGGGGTAGGGGGAAAACCGAATTTTTGCACGTCGAACGAGCCTCGGAGCAAGTGCGAAGAAAAACACCTCGCAGGAACCACTCTTATATTTTTTCTAGAACAGAACAACTATATATAGTTTATGTTAAAAAATAAAATAAGAAATACAAACACTTACGCGCATTTTTTCTGTTCTGGCAACCAAATTCCCTAGAACACCTCCACGGAACAATGCGGGTTTTCAGCCCTTTTTTCGTTCCAAAACCCATCTCTCTTGCCCAAAATCAGAACAAACCCCTGCCTAAAAAAGTCACCCAAGCAACTTGACTAATATGTTAAGTTATGCTATAATTATACTGTTGGAGAGCAACACAGCTAGGTAGCCTTCGACATCAACAATCTTGTTTAACGGTTCAGGGATACCTGACCCACTAATCAGCGAAAGGGGTTCACCATGTTTGATTTAGTCGATGAGATGGAATGGGAAGACGTTGCACGTGAGCGTGGCCTAATAGTTTCTCTGGAGGAAGCAGGCTTCGAGGAAGCAGACGACACTCCGCTGCATGGCATCTATTACAGCAACGAGGGCAGTATCTACAGCTACACCGACTGGTTCTACGACGGTGATGATTCAGCGTTCAGCATACTCTGAACTGTTAATTAATTAAACGAAAGGGGAACATCATGGGACGCATCAAACAACTAATGATCGAGATGCAAGAGTGGCACGAGAATATGCCTGACCTATCAGGCCAAGCGTTGGCAGATGCCGAGAGGGAGTTCTTGTCCGAGCGTAGTGAGGACATCGACGAGGCAGACAACATGCCGCTGTGGATTCAGCTTGAACTCGACCTGTGGGAGAACATGCAGGGCTACGGCGGGGAGTGTGACCTATGAGCGTATCTCTGATGAAGTATCACTTGGCGTTGTACACATCAACCGCTGACGTGGAGAAGCGACTCTTGAAGTACTACACCGAGGAGTGCAAGCGTACTCAGGCTGAACGAGCGAGGGCTGAGTACACGATACTGAAAGCATGGTGGGATAGAGTTCTATTAGAGGACAACACCCTTGTCTCGACGTATGGGCTGTGGGTCAACGAGACTGAGCCTCGCGGGATACTGATGGGTGGGTTGATGCACATACCGTCAAACCATGAGGAGAAACTATCTGCGCTGATCCATGACTACAAGGAGACGTTCTTGCCTGACTACGATGATGACAACGTGTGGTGGGGCGAGGGCGACGAGCCGACCGAGGGCTATGCGTTGGAGTATGTCTGGGTGAAGTACAACACCTATCAGACCATCAACGACAGCGAGGTGGTACGACTGGGCGCTCATCGGAAACACTTGAGCCTGAACATCGACGTGGCTGTATCGAACGACTTTTATGACATGGGAGGGGAAGATGGGCTACCGTTCTGACGTGACGTGCATCATGTACACCAACAAACCCGATGACAAGGGCGCGGGCGCAATCATGACTACGTGGCTAAAGCAACACATACACGACGATGACATACAGTACTTTGAGTTCCATGACACCGAGGTGATCTTCATAGTCGAGGACTGGAAGTGGTACGACGGTAGTTCGCACGTAGTACGGCTGGAGAAACTCTTTACCGAGTTCGACCAAACGTTATGCGGTGGAGCCGATGGGGATGGGGCATGTTGTCTTGAGATCATGCGGGTGGGCGAGAGTTATGACGACGTGGAATTACGTGACTCAAACAACTCACATGGCAGACTGAGCCTCAGTCGAAGCATCCGTATCGAAGGCATTGACGATTAACAGTTCAGGAGGGGATGAAATGGAAGATTACGTTCCAAAGTGCATGATCTGCGGGGAGGAGTTTCCCCTTGCTAGGTGGGCTATCGGCGGCAAGACTTGTATGCGATGCGGAGAGGTTGAATCGAAGAAGGTGGTACACACGATAGTCAATCTGCACAAGGGTAACTACATCAAGGTCACAGACTTGAGTGACTTGAAGGGCATCAACAACAAGGGAGGGCTGGTGAAATGAACTGGAAGAACTTTGAGCGAGGGACGATTTGCGTGATCCGTCTGTTCAACGGTAAGCCCGAAGCGTTGCGGCTTGTGGAGCAGCATGACTACAAGGAGTGGGTCGGGTGTTTTTCTATCTTGTGATTCAGGGAGGGCTGAAATGAAACAGGTCTGGTTACTTTGGGGCAGCGATACCGAGAAACCGTGGGTCGAGGGCGTATTCATCGACAAGGTATTGGCTGAGAGCGCACTACGCCACATGAAGGGTTCGGATGATGGGCGTGGGTATATCTACTGGATACAGGAGAAGGAGATAACACAATGAGAACAAATGAATTGAGCGGAACCGCCCTTGACTGGGCGGTGGCGAAGTGTGAAGGGGTAGTTAACGGCGGTGATCTTGATGTTGGGTTCATTGCTGAACGTGGGTACACACCATCAACCGACTGGGCGCAGGGCGGCGCGATCATTGAGCGCGAGCGCCTTACTTTGCGGTGCTACAAGCCCGCGCTGTGGGACGCATCTATAGGTAGGTTGGATTATGTAGGCGACGGCACAACTCCACTAATCGCAGCAATGCGCTGCTACGTGGCAAGCAAACTGGGTGACAACGTAGAACTACCGGAGGAACTGAAATGAAACGATACAAGAAAGTAATACGTGATGCCAAGCGTGTACTGACGCACTACGACCATGACCGTCAGGCAAGAGAATTTTGGCTGGCATTGATAGTAAAAACCAAAGGGAGGATGGGATGGATATAAAGCCTTACGACGTGGTGATCAAGGAAGAGCCCACGCAAGTGCAGAAACTTTACCGCTTCCCCAACGGGGCTGGTGCGTCGGTTGTCCGTGGAGAGTTTACCTACGGAGGCGAGGAGGGTCTGTGGGAGTTAGCCGTGATCCGGTTCGTTGACGAGAATGGCTACGTACTTATCTATCCGAAGGATGTCTGTTCAGAGGGTGACGTGATCGGCTGGCTGACCGATGAGGAGGTGGACTATCGGCTGATGAAGATTGCGAACCTGACGGAGTTTCAGATAGCCGAGGGTGAGCGGGACTTTAAGCTTATGAAGATGAGCCACGATGACGATACGCACGGAGGAATGTATGGATAACTTCTACGAGATGACAACGATAGTTCTGGGTTGCGTAGTAATAGCGCAATACGTGGCTAAGAAGAAACACGAGCGATTGACACAGCGGATGTTCTACATGCTCGACAAGTTAGCGCACAAGGACTGGACTATATGTTCAACGTCTGATGGCTACATGGTCACGGATGAGGATGGGGACAAAGTGTTCAACGTGAGCAAGCGCCGTGGGTGACTGGCTTCTGATTGCGTTCACGGTCGCGCCTACGGCGTTGGTCTGTTTTGGTGGCTGGATTGCCTACAACTATCCGCAGTTGTGGTTCTGGCTGATGTAAAAAACCCAAGTGAACTACTTGACTAATATGTCAAGTTATAGTATAATTATAGTGTGGTAAGGGAAAGTAGCACGCAAAGCAGTTAACGGTTCAGGGTCACCTGAATCACTCTTTAACGAAACGAAAGGAAATATCATGGAACTGAATAAACCACAGCACATTACATCGCTGGCAACCAGCGGCCTACTCGTAGCAGTCGAGGTCAACGTCTGGTCGGCTACCAAACAAGATCGAGCCATCAGCAATGAGGTAACTATCGCAAAGAAGGCTGACACAAATGCAGGCAGGTTCGTCAAGAACTTACTTGCGAACAACCCAGACCACAAGGCGTTGCTGAACTATCGTCAGACTATCTACAACTGGATACAGCGCGTTACCTATCCGTGGAACAAGTCGCAGGATTACTTGCCTTACGTGGCGTTGCCGAAATTTATGCAGGAGTTCCAAGCGCATGAGGTCGAGTTCAATCGTCTCCTAGACAACTTCTGCAACAACTACGGCGGCATCGTGTCGAACATGGCGTTCGCACAGGGCGATATGTTCAACCGCGATGACTACCCGACAGTCGATCAGGTACGCAACAAGTTTGGCGTAACGCTATACACAAGCGAGGTTCCGGTGGGCGACTACCGGTGTGCGATAGCGTCTGACTTGGCTGATGACTTGAACAAGCATTACAGTCGCCAAGCGGAAACAATAGTTCAGGGTATCCTGAACGATCAGGTAGAGCGTCTGGTCGATGTCATGGAGTCTCTCGCACATTGCTGCGGGTACGACGAGACAACAACTACTGATGGCGAGACCAAGCAGAAGAAGCGGAAAATCTACGAGGGTACGGTTGAGAAGGCGAAAGAGTATTGCCGTCTCTTCAAAGACTTTAACCTGACTAACGATTCAGCGTTGGATGAAGCAGTAAATCAGTTGGACTTGGCGTTGCGCGGCGTAGATGCAGAGATGCTGCGTGATTCCGATGCAGTACGGTCACAAGTGAAGGATGAGATGGCAGACATCCTGTCGAAGTTTGCACCTCGCCCTACGGCGAGTAATGTTTAATTAACTCACAACCCGAAAGGAAACAAATCATGGCTAAGATTCAATTCACCGATACCGTCAACATCGAGCAGCTCGCTGCGATGATTCCTGTAATGTCTGTGACTGCCCCAGACGCAGATGATCACGTCACTCCTGTGGTGGTAAGCGAGCCCGGCGTAGGCAAGACATCGATTCTAAAACTCATCGCTGAGAGCAATGGCGACAAGTGGCGTCGTGCTGGCGACAACTACGAGACGGACAAGTACGACTACATCTACGTGGACTGCCCATCGAAAGACTTCATGGACATCGCTGGCACTATCCCGAATCACGTTGAGAAGTCTCTTGAGCAATACGTCGGCGCGCTGTTCAAGCTGGATTCACCCAAGCCCAAGTGCATCATGCTTGACGAGGTGTTCAAGGTTCCCAAGCTGATGGGTGTGTTGTTTACCCGACTGCAACTAGAGCGCATGGTCGGTGATCGTCCACTGCCTGTTGGGTCTGTCGTGTTTGCAACATCTAACAACTCAAGCGATGGTGTAGGCGATTCCATGCAAGCGCATCAGGGCAACCGTGTGTGCATCATGCGTATGGAGAAACCTGATGCTCGGCGTTGGATCAAGTGGGCTGGTGACAACGGCATCAGTTCGACGATTCGTGCGTTCGTTGCTATGAATCCTCGCGTGTTGAACTCTTACATGGATGGTGGGCAAGAGAACAACGAGTTCATCTTCAACCCGACTAAGCCTACGCAGACGGTATCGTTCATCTCACCACGTTCGTTGACCAAGTGCAATCGCATCGTCAAGAACCGCAACGTGTGGGGCAAAGCGGCGGCTGATGTTGCGTTGGCTGGCACGATTGGTATGTCGGGCGCGAAGCTGTTGTCTGTGTTCATCGACATGGAGTCGCAAGTGCTACCGATCAAGGACATCATCGCTGACCCGATGGGTGTTACTGTTCCAGAGGACATTGCGGCGTTGTGCATGACGATGATCAATGCAGTCGATGAGATTCACACACAGGATGATCTGTCGAAGTTCATGCAGTTCGTGCAGCGTATGAAGCAAGACGAGTTACAGAGTCTTTTCTTCACCATGCTGTTGGACAACAAGCGCACCACCAAGCTGGCGGCTGGTAACGAGACAGTCAAGCAGTGGGCGATGACTAACTACAAGTATCTCTAATTAACAGTTCAGGAAGGGGTGAACCCATGATTACAAGTATCACACCGGAAGAGAGGATGAAGAAGAACCACATCGCTCTCATGCGCCACCCAGAAACGGCGCTGTACTCAGGTGTCATCATGGCAGGTGAGTCTCATGTATCAGACGAGATGTTCACGGCCTACACCGATGGCATCAACAAGAAATACTCAGCGCAGTTCATCGAGAAGCTGAGTGACGAGGAGTTACGTGGTTTGATTCTGCATGAGAATTTACATGTAGCACTGATGCACATTCCTCGGCACAAGGACTTGATGAAAGAAAACTCCATGTTGGCTAACGTGGCGATGGACATCGTGGTCAACAACATCATCCTCAAGCTGGGTGACAAGAAGCTGTGCAAGCTACCCGAAGGCGGTATCTGGGACGAGAAGTATGATGGCTGGTCTGTGCGTGAGATATACAACGATCTCAAGAAGCAGAACCCACCAAGACCCGGCGGTGGTGGCGGCGAAGGTAACGGTTCAGGGGAGGGTGAAGTCGTAGTCAACGGTAAGACATTCTCAACTGAAGGCTCCGACGAGCATGACGCATCAGGCGCGGAGGGTAAGACACCCGAAGAGATGAAAGAGTTGGAGGAGCGTGTTCAACGAGCGTTGCGCGAAGGCGGGATGTTGGCTGGTCGGCTAGGTGTCAAGACACCACGTGAGATAGAAGAGTCTCTGGTCTCGCCCGTGGATTGGCGCAAGGAGTTGCAGGACTACGTCAAGTCTGCGGTGCGTGGCGCTGACGAGTTGACATGGCGCAAGTTCAATCGGTCTTTGCTGGCTAATGACATCTTGGCTCCAAGCGTTGAGTCGGAGACGATCACGGAGGTTGTTTTCGCTGTTGATACTTCTGGCTCAATTAGTGACGCAGACTTGGCTGCGGTGGCAACACAGATTGCTGCGGCGTGTGAGACTTGTAGGCCAGAGAAGGTACGTGTGCTGTGGTGGGATACCCATGTGCATGGTGAGCAGGTGTTTACTGATGGGTATGACAACATCCGTAGTTTGCTTAAGCCACAGGGCGGTGGCGGTACACGGGCGGGCTGCGTGTCGGAGTACATCATCAAGAACAAGCTTACGCCAGACTGCGTGGTGGTGCTGACCGATGGCTATCTTGAGGACAAAATCAACTGGGATACCACAGCCGATACGCTGTGGCTTGTGAAAGGCAACAGCCGCTTTGTACCACCGAGCGGTAAGAAACTAATCATCGAAGGGGAATAAACATGCTAGTTCATCCAATTGCGAGTTCAGCCGTACCTGAATCGTTAGTTATCCTGTCGAAGGTCTATCCGTTTGTGCGCGAGTTGGTGCATAAATACAAGGTGATGGTCATAGGCACGAAGTCAGCAAGCTGGAACTCAAACCCTGAGTTCAACAGCTTTTTCCTGTCACGTGAGGATGGGGTGATCGTTGGCAAGGTTGGCATCAATCGTGAGGGGCAAAACTATTTCCGCTCAGTAGTCAGATCAAAAGATCGTGGGCGCACAGCGGAGGACAGGATGTCGTACCTTGCTGTGAAAGTACCATCGCTGATGCGTACCATTGAGAAGAACAAGTTGTTGCCTGACGATTCGAAGGAAGTGATAAACAAGATGTCGCATCTTTCTAGTCTGGTTCAGAATGTTTTATCTGAGCATAGCAACGTGAGTAAAAGCAGCGGGTACGCTGGTTCTGAAATTCATGAGTTACTCAAGGTAGTTTTTGGCTATCAAACTCTGAATCAGCTATCGGTAGATTCAATCAATAGATATAGAAAATCTCTTGACGAATACAATCAAGTTGATGAGACTAGAGTGGCTAAACTAAATCTGGTTAAAGAAGTGTTCGACAAGCCAATCAAGTTTCTCATGTACGACGATACAAAGACATTCATCAAAGGCTCTATGAACATTGGTGTTTCGTTCGATGATTACTATCGTCTTGATAAGTCAGAAGTTGTTGAGATGGAGTGCAAGCGCGTTCACACATTCATGGATGACCCAGACATTGCTCCTCGCATGGCGATGTTTAAGGTGATGATACAGAATCGCAACCAAGACAAGGCGTTCGCTGGTGAGGAAGGCTTTTTCCCGATAGACAGCGAGGGGTACTTCCCTGACTTGGGTATCTACAAAGTGGACACGGATGGGTGGCGGTACGATAACTTTCCAACCAAGCCTCAGTGGATATTCTTTGTATGATGAATCTCTCTCCTATCACAGCCAATGTGCCTGATGAGAGTCAGAAGTATTATCGCGTTCCGGTGCATCAGGAAGGCGATGAGCATACCGTGTTCGTTGGAGATAACTTCAAACGAAGGTTTACATTGGACACGTTGCCTGACTTTATCGCATTGAAGCTGTCAATGATTAAGGCTTCAGCTAAGCCTGAACTGTTAATCGATGACATGGAGGATCACAACCCATCATTCGCTTTGCTGTTGTATTCAATGCTTCCGTATGAAGGGTTTGAGACTATCGGTTGGCAGTTATCCAAGCGATACATGATGGTAATTCTGACGGAAGAACAACTGGAAGAGTTAAAAGGTGACACCCGAAGCTAAAGTAAAGAAGCAAGGCCGCGCCATACTTACCAAGATGGGGATG
>Ga0315904_10013241_pt1 | contig 10342 bp, 8 predicted proteins | sample LakEriMetagenome_6_FD_203529 | JGI IMG/M metagenome (GOLD analysis project Ga0315904, IMG submission 203529) | Freshwater fungal communities from buoy surface, Lake Erie, Ohio, United States - Buoy 12 MA120 | ecosystem: Environmental > Aquatic > Freshwater > Lake | place: USA: Lake Erie, Ohio... | reverse complement strand
ACCTCGGACTCGAGCTAACGTACAAAAAGAAGTCCAGCGAGCGAAGCTAGTCGCGTATCCGCTAAATTTGCCTGCGATACACGTTCTCACCCTCGCCCTCGGGTCTTGTCTTCCAGCGCCGATGTATCCAGAACCACCCCTCTGGGAACTGCCGAATCATCTCACAGTATAAACGCGAAAACTCACGTGTGATACGCAATATCTTTTCATCATCAGACAACCCATGGTCGTCGTAGAGCGCCTCAAAGTCACACTCCACTGCCTCGACACGGTAGCGATCAGAGCCGCAGTAGATCATCGCTGCAACAAACACCGGGGCGCGCGTCTTAAGCGCAGCCAGCGCAAATGCGCGAGTGGTTGCAGCAGGCATTGAGAACCAATCAACAAACACCGCATGATTGATCTTAACGTTCTGATCGATCAACAGCGCCGCAGAGCGCCCCGAGGAGATCGTCTTGACAACCTCTCTAAAGGCTCCATTTCGGTCGATTATGGTGTTTCCGCGGGCTTCGCGTAAACCTTGCCACCAGGAATCAAGCCGCGCAGACTTAAAGCGCCTGGCGACCGCCGAGAGCGGATATCCTTGCAAACCAATCGCGTGTCCAAGCAGCTCAAAACTCCCCAAGTGGCCGGTAGCGATCAGCACTCCAGACTTTGTAAGCGCTTCTGAGTACTGCTTAAGCATAGGGATCTGAACGTGCTCACTCGCCCATGCAGCATCAAGCGTTGACAGACGCACAGTATCAGCCAACAAGCGCCCCATCTCCACCGCGTTTTTACGCAGTATCGATCTACGCCAGGCATCATCATGCTCAGGGAATGCGATCTGAAGATTTCTCAAGGCTGTCCGTTTCAACCTTGGAATCACCACAAAAGCAATCCGCCACAACCCTCCAAACAAGGCAACGCGCATCCAATGCGGGAGCAGTACTAGCATCCCAAACAAAGCTCGCACTGCGATGTAAGTGATAAAATCTAACATCAATCCTACCTGCGCCCCCTTGCACGACCACGTGTCATAGTCTTTCGCCTACGACAGTACCGGTTGAATGCACGGAGCGTTTCATCACTGACATGATGCTCGATCCCCTCAGCATCGACTCGCGCCGTATCTTCATCGATTCCAAGCGCCAAAAGAAACTGGAGCACCACTGCATGCCGCTTTCGCACCCAACGCGCAAGGCGCTTCCCCTCCGCGGAAAGGAATATCGAACGATACCGCTGAGCGCGCACCAGTCCTTGTTTCTGCAGGCGGGACACCGTTCTCGTCACCGTAACATGAGTGACCCCCAAGCGCTTGGCGATATCGACTACCCGAGCTTCTCCGTAGTCCCTAATCAAGTCATCGATGACCTCAACGTAGTCTTGGGCCAACTCTCCTGCCCTAGCCTGGCGGGTTCTTCTGTGCTGCTCTGCCGTGCCCCGCTCGGTAGAGCCTGGCTTTCTTAGAGATTGAAGACGTTTAGAAGGCATGTCTGTAGCACCTCGATGGATATATCAAACCCTAACGCGCATCCTCAGTTTACCGACATTTAGGCGACTAAAAATCAGTCACACCCTGAGTATATCCTTGACCCCAAAAGAGTCCACACGTAAAATTGTAGCATATGATACAATTTTATGCAGCAGCTACAAAAAAATCTATAGCTGACTGTATGCCCTGGATTTGTGGATGTCGGACACTCCTTGCTAGCGCCACCTCACTGCTCTGTTGGGTCAGCGCCCATGCTACTCCAAGCTTCACCGTAGTAACCACCACGGGAATCATCGCCGATTCAGCGCGCGCCATAGCTGGAGACACAGCCCTGGTTGAATCACTGATGGGCCCTGGTGTTGATCCGCACCTGTACAAAGCGTCTCCAGGAGATCTACGTAAATTGTCCAACGCTTCACTTATCTTGTACAACGGCCTTCATCTCGAAGGAAAAATGGCTGATGTACTTGAGAAGCTAAGCGCTCGGAAACCAGTGGTGGCTGTAACAAAGTCACTCTCCGCGCAGACCTTACGGTCTACTGGCTCTGATAGCGAGATTGTTGACCCACATGTCTGGTTTGATGTCTCACTATGGATTGAAGTAGCAAAGACCATACGGGACGCCCTCGTGACACACAACCCACAGGCCGCTGCACTCTACTCACAACGCTTTGAAGATCTTTCGACTAAACTTAAAGCGCTGCATGAATGGTGTAAGCAGGAATTAGCGAGCATTCCCCCCGCCCGCCGTACCATGATCACCGCACACGATGCCTTTAGCTATTTTGGCCGCGCCTACGGCATAGAAGTATTAGGGATCCAGGGGGTCTCTACCGATAGCGAGGCCAGCCTCCGAGAGATAAACAACCTCGTTCAATTACTTGTCCAGCGAAAGATCCCTGCAGTTTTTGTAGAGAGCACCATCTCGCCGAAAGCCGTAGAGGCTCTACTAGAGGGCGCTGCCTCGCGTGGACACCGAGTGATGATCGGCGGAGAGCTCTTTAGCGATGCGCTTGGCGAACAAGGCACCCCACAAGGTAGCTATGACGGAATGGTCAGGCACAACGTACACACCATCAAAAGCGCGCTCACACGAACTGAATAGCTAAACTTGGAGCACCATCCATGAGCAACAATCTTCCAGCAGCCATAGAGGCCCACGAACTGACGGTCACATACAGCCACAAACCGGTGCTGTGGGATATCGACTTCTCAGCACCACAGGGCTGCCTCGCTGCCATCGTGGGCCCAAATGGCGCGGGCAAATCAACCCTCTTGAAAGCCGTTCTCGGATTGGTTCCCGCTACAACCGGATATGTAAAGGTATTTGGTGAGTCAATCGGCGCAGTCAGATCACGTATCGGATATGTACCGCAGCGAGAAAGCGTTGACTGGGACTTTCCAATAACCGTACGCGACGTGGTGCTTATGGGTCGGTATGGAAAGATAGGTTGGCTTAAACGCCCCGCACGCTCCGATCGACTGGCAGCGGACCGTTACCTTGAGCAGGTAGATATGGGCGCATTTGCCGACCGCCAGATTAGACAGCTCTCTGGTGGCCAGCAGCAGCGCGTGTTTTTAGCGCGAGCGCTCGCTCAGGAAGCATCGCTATACCTTATGGATGAGCCATTCGCCGGAGTCGACGCCGCAACCGAACAGGCCATTATCATGATTATGCGCAAACTCCAATCAGAAGGTCGCACTATCATCTGCGTGCACCACGACCTACAGACAGTGCCCGAGTATTTTTCGTGGGTACTACTGCTTAACCTTCACGTCATCGCCGCAGGAGTGGTCGGAGACGTTTTCACCTCGGAAAACCTGCAGAAAACCTACGGTGGGCGTCTGACAATTCTCGACCGAGTCTCAGAGGCCATTCGCACCGGGCAGCAACGTGCACAACAAGACTCATCAACGGAGGCTCGCTAGCAGCATGGGGCTCTGGGAGCATCTAACCTCTTTTAATTCGCTCATGGTGCTTGCCGGCACAGCCCTACTTGGGCTTGCATGTGGAGTAATCGGGTCCTTTACAGTATTACGAGAGCGGGCTCTGATTGGTGACTGCGTTGCGCACGCGGCGCTGCCAGGGATCTGCATCTCATTCATGCTCTTTCATCAGCGCAGCTTCCCAGTTCTTTTTGCCGGAGCGATAGCTGCTGGCCTCGTAAGTGTGTGGTGTATTGCGGCTATTCGTCGCTACACCCGTATCAAAGAGGATACGGCGCTAGCACTTGTGCTGAGCTCTTTCTTTGGACTCGGCATCGCACTCTCGCGCCACCTACAGAACCAACCAAGCGGCACAGCCCCAGGACTAGACACCTTTATACTGGGCAAGGCCGCTACCATCTCAAGCAATGATGTTGTAGTCATCGCTGCGATCTCGGGCTTGAGCGTCTGTGTCTGCATCGTTTTGTTTAAAGAGCTAACACTACTCTGTTTCGATCGAGAGTTTGCGCACACTCAGGGATATCCTGTTAAGACTCTCGACTTTATCGTCATGGCTCTGGTATGCCTGTGTGCGAGTGCTGGGCTGCCTGCTGTTGGGGCCGTGCTTATTGTCGCGCTGCTCATCTTCCCGGCGGTTACGGCTCGCCTATGGACCGATCGAGTAGGTATCATGGTACCACTATCAGGAGTCTTTGGAGTTGCAGCTGCAGTTGCTGGAACATGTATTAGCGCAGCCACTCCACGTGAACTTGTAGAACACGGACTACCAACCGGCCCGCTGATTGTCATATCGGCTGCAATTATCTTTATTGCCTCATTTATATTCGCACCAACTCATGGAGTGGCGTGGCGAGTGCGCCACACAAAAGACAAGGAAAAGCTATGATCGCTCAGCTTACAACTGACGAGTGGTGGATCATCGCGACGTGCTCAATGTGTGCAATCGCATGCGCCATACCGGGCGTTTTTCTTATGCTTACGCGTAGCAGCCTGCTTGCCGACGGAATTTCTCATTCAAGCCTTGCCGGCATCGCAGTGGCATTTCTGCTGAGTGGTAGCCGAGATCCGCTAATAATGATCGTAGGCGCTCTAGTCGCTGGTCTTGTTACGGCAATAGTAACATCTACTATTCACCGCTCAACTGTACTCAAATCCGATTCCTCACTCGGCATAGTTTTCACGACTTTTTTTGCAGTCGGAGTTGTTATCATTCACATCGTGGCCAGGCGTGTTGATCTCGATCCAGGCTGCGTCCTGTATGGCTTAGCGGAATTTATCCCGTTTGATACTGTGCAGCTCGGAGCATACCACGTGCCACGCAGCTTTCTGTGGTTAGGTGCGCTTGCAGTATGTAATGCCTTGCTGTGTATCTTATTTTGGAAAGAGCTCTCTCTCGTCTCGTTTGACCCCCTACTCGCTCAGACGCTTGGATTCCGTCCGCGCTATGTCCACTATGCGCTACTGCTTGTCGTGACTGTTACGATAGTTCTTTCTTTTGAAGCTCTCGGCTCAATCTTGGTGGTAACCATGTTAGCTGGACCTGCTGCCACAGCGTATCTTCTCAGCTACCGCCTCGCTACAGTGGTGCTGCTATCGATTTGTATCGCTGTTGCAGCAAGCTTTATCGGATACCTAAGCGCACTCTCATTCAATACCTCAGTGGCCGGAATGATGAGCGTCTCAGCGGGCATTCTATTTATACTATCTGTCTTGTTATCCCCATCACAAGGAGCCCTGCATGCCACTCTTGTTCGCACTAAACTAGCTCTTCGCATAGTGAGAGATGATATTCTAGGTATGTTGTACCGTTGGCATGAGGTCTCATCTCGACAGGAGGCAGAACCACTTACAGCAGCAGTCGTATGTCGAGCCATGACTTCCAGTGCGCTGGCACGCTTAGCGATCCGCTCGCTGATTCGATCAGGCGAAGTTGTCACTGCTCGGGACAAAACTATTCGACTATCTGAGCGCGGTATGGTCGAGGCTCGTGCCATTGTGCGATCGCACCGACTTTGGGAAGCCTATCTTGCAAAGCACTTAAATCTGCCACTTGATCACCTGCACGCATCAAGCGAGCGTACTGAACACTTTATTGGTCGGGCACTCGCTAGAGACCTGGCGCAAGATGTTGAAACTCTTAAGGATCCTCACGGAAAATCGATACCCTAGAGGTGTGATTTTCTTTATCTAAAAGCGCGAATCTGCTACTCTATCTGTTTGGCGCAAAGAGATCTAAAGATAGAGCGTGCTAAACATAACAAAGCAACATATTGAGCCGTCCGTATTCTCAATACTCGAAGCAGCTGCATCGCGTTGGGGCGACCGCCCAGCCTGCATCGACTCAAGGGGCACCTGCTCCTTTCAGCAGCTCCTCGACGACTCACTAGCCGTGTCTAAGGCGCTAACTGCATTACAAATCACGCCTTTAACGATTGTGGGTATCAGCGCGACGAAAGCCTCTGATTTTATACCGAGTCTCTTTGGTGTACTTGCATCGGGTGCTGTAGCGATGCCTATAGCGCCAGAGCTATCTGACTCTGAACAACAACGCCTTATCCGAGAAACTGGAATCTTGTGGCGAATCGTAGCGCAGTCAGGCGAACCAAAGCACGCAATCTCAGGCACTTCGCTTTCAGTGTATCCTGTCCCATCATCAGCTCCGTTGCCTCATTTTGCGACACTGTTCCCCGATGCAGCAATAATCAGACACACCTCTGGCACCACCGGCCCATCACGCGGCGCAGTTCTTTCCCACCGCGCAATAGAAGAGCGCACGCTCACCTCGCAGCAACTCCTCGGCGTACAAGAGGGCGATATCGTTCTCTCTCCGCTCTCAATCTCGTATCACTTTATTGCATCGGCTCTCACTTTTATCCGCAGTGGCGCAACAATTCTTGATGCAGCACACCTAACAGCCGCGCAGATGTTTAGTAGCGCCAAGACTCACCGCGCGAGTATGATCTACGCATCTCCTGACACATATCGCGAACTCTCCGCAACACCCGAAGCTCATGCACTACCCCACTTGCGACGAGCGGTATCATCATCGGCATCGTTACAGCGTAGAACAGCGCTTGCTTTCAGTAGTAGATTTAAAGTGCCTATCACCCAGGCACTAGGTATTATCGAAGTGGGCCTTCCGTTGTGGAACGAACGAACTTCTGACGATAGCTGCTCTCTGGGTAGCTGCGCGCCTCCTTTTAAGGCACGCGTGATAAACGAATTCGGCAGCGATGTTCTAGCGGGTGAGATCGGAGAACTACTGCTCACAGGTCCGGGGCTTTTTTCCGGCTACATCTCATCCGATCCAGACCAAAGTTATCGACATACTGAACGATGGTTTCACACTGGAGACGCTGTCTGGGTGGAGCCTGACGGCACATTTACCTACCGCGGACGCAAGAGTAGCGCGCTTACTCTGGGTGGCCAGACAGTGTTTCCAGAGCAGATAGAGAATGCCATTCGCGAATGCGCTGACATCTCACAGGTACGGGTACGAATTGCTACCACAGGCAACGAACAAGCAAAGCTGGTAGCAGAGGTAGTCCCAAAAGAGCAGTCCTCCAACGGGTGCGAAGATATACAAGCGGTGTGCAGAGAACACCTCGCTGCGCACCTCTTACCATCTGAATGGCGCATCGTTGATCATATTCCTCTGACCGGCTCTGGAAAGATCGTTCGTCACAACCTTACAGCTAAGCGAGATGAGTGAGCTAGCAACGCTTTAAAGGAGTATCGATATGAATAAGGAGATCATCAAGACCACCGTACCTCTGCTCCGAGCTCGCAAACCCTCTCTCACCCCCGAGGCGCCGCGAATTGCCGCCTTAACCGCGTATGACTTTACCATGGCCAGGATCGTAGATCAGGGTGGCGTCGACGTCATCTTAGTCGGGGACTCACTCGGCATGGTGGTGCAGGGAGAAAGCACCACTCTTCCCGTCACTCTTGAGCAGATGATCTATCATACTCGCTGCGTCTCAAGAGGTGTGACGAGGGCCTTAGTTGTCGCCGATCTACCGTTTCTCTCCTACCAAATATCAGTAGAGCGCGCGGTCGAATCTTCTGGTCGATTGCTCAAAGAAGGCGGCGCGGCGGCGGTAAAGCTGGAAGGCGGAGTCGTGATGGCCGAGACGATTGCACGGCTAGTTGCTCTTGATATTCCAGTTATGGGACATGTGGGGATGACCCCACAGTCTGTGCACCGAATGGGAGGATTTAAGCAACAGGGTCGTTCACACCGGGACGACACCGAATCGGATTTCGCCCCTGGAACGTGGGAGCAGATTATCGAGGACGCCAAAGCAGTCGAAGCTGCAGGTGCTTTCAGCATTGTTCTTGAAGGAGTACCCTCGGAACTTGCCCGCTCCATAACTGAGCAGATCTCGATACCAACGATTGGTATTGCGGCAGGTAACGCGTGCGATGGAGAGATCCTTGTCAGTTACGATCTACTCGGACTATCGCTTGAGCATTGTCCACCTTTTGTGAAGCAGGCTGCACCACTTGGTACCGAAGCAGTCCAGGTGGTTCGGCGATTCACCGAGGGTGTGCGGAAAGTTTCACGCAATGCGCGGATGGTGGTCGTCCCGTGAAGCCTCTCGATCTACATGGAAATCTCTCGTGTTATTTACTAGGAACAACTTCGTCGCTAGGTTGACGAGATGCGAAGCGAGACGAGGAAAACGAGCGAAAAAACCGGATGTGTATCCACTGAGATATACTGAGGATTTTTTCGCGGAGTTTGACCAAGTCGCGGCCCGCATAGCGTCAACCGGAGCAAAAGCTATGTTTGAGACCGGTTCTAGCTATCTGGGTAACTCTGGGAGCATGGCGCGGTATTGACTAGGGCATTTTGTGTGCTACTGTTCGCCTCCTGGATTATCAAGCCAACAAAGGTTGTTCCCAGGGCCACGCCACTTCTCTGTGCTTAGCTCCTTGCACGGGTTCTCCGCTTTGCGGAGGTTCTTAAGAGTGAGTGGCCCTGATACCAGTAGGCGCTCGCGAGACGTGCGCCTTACTGGGACCAGTGACCTGACGTTTGTAGCTGCTGCTCTCTAGCGCGGCACCTTGTTGAAAGATGGGTCGGGACAAACAAGGTAAACGTCAGGTCCTGGTTTTTTCGTAGCCACTCGGGGGATGGTGAGTTGTGAGGGAGCCCCCCCCCTCAAGAAGTAGCTCTATGCTATTTCGCTCACCATCCCCTTCTTGGCTCGAGATGTTTTTCTTGAGGTTTGCTGTCTTGATAATCCATCATTGTTTTGGGCGCTGTATCTTTTTGGGCGCTGTATCTTTGTTGGCGCCGTATCAACGCCCAGCATCGATACACAAAATCGAACTGATCACTCTAACCTTAGGATTTGGTTAAAACTGACGATCAGTAGTCCTCTCCCTCACCTTCGTCATCTTGCAAATACCTCACCGCCGCTTGTGCCCTTTGAAATATCTGCTCGGCCTTTTCGCGATACTCATCAGCGTTAGCATTTCCCGGCGGAAGAAGGTCTGCAAGTTCTGACACTACAGCACCGTAGAGGGTGGTTTGATGACGAAACCGCTGCTCGAGTAGAGATTTTGACTTCAGCAGTAATTCGATCGCTCCGTTGGTATCACCAGCTTGCTTTTGGTACTGGGCTTTTTCACGCAACAGGTGCACTCGGTGCATAACTCCTGAATGACCAGCCTCGCGTTCAAGCTCCTCCAGCCGCTTACTCGTGATGCTCTCCCCCTCTTTGGCGCTTCCATCCTCACCGTTTAATATCAAGGATAAGAGTTGCAGCTCCTTCATAGAAACCGGCTCAACGCCTGCAGGAAGCTCCACTAAAAGATCGTAGCACTCAGTTAAGGCCCGACGTGCATCCTCTGGATCCTTTTCAGCTAAAAGATTGGCGATGCCAGCAAGTAGTCCTATCTGTGCAACGAGCCCACTAGGGCCAGGAAGCTGCTTTGCTTCTTTCAGCGCATCGTTAAGTTTTTTTGCAGCTGCATCAGGCAAGCCACACTCAGACAAGATGCTCGACATCTCTCTTAGCATCTTTACCCGCATACGTGGCCCGACTTCTCCATCATAGACTCGCAATATTTCACGGACACCTTCAACCGCCTCGTCATACTTTCCCCTCTGCCGATGGGCTTTTGCTAACGATAATACAGCTTCAGCGATGCCATCTGCCTGACCATGTCGCTTAGCAAAGGCTAGATTCTGATCAAGCAGACTCTCGGCCTTTTCAAAGCTATAAATCTCACTCTCTAGCAAGCCAAATGCAAGCGCATCTCGAATGTTCATGACCCTACCATGGTCCTCGCCCAAACGAGCAGCTGCCACAGCCAGCGCTTCTTGGCGCTTCTGATTGGCAGAATCCAATCTTCCAAGCTTAGATAGGCAGTCAGCCGAATTAATAAGGGCTGCCTCAATACTCTCGCGATTATCATTCGGGAGCACGCGCAGATAATCTATACACGTTTGCCACATCCCTATAGCTGATTCGAATCTTCCGTCATTCAACTCATCTGAACCTGCATCAGCAAACACAAAAGCTAATTGGTGGACTAGCTCATTGTTAGGGTTTCTTGGCAGCTCAGAAAAAACTTGCCGCATGAGGTTTGCATACTCCCCCGGACGCCCAGCTGCCAGGTGAGTACGAGCGATCTGGATTAAAATAGCCGCACTTCCTGCGGGATCTTCCCTTACATGACCTAACGCTGCTTTCCAAAGAACAAGCGCTTCTTCTGGCCGGCCTAGGACTGACATCAATCGGGCCTTTCTCATCTGCAAGCCGCACAGAATATTGTCACTGGGGTCAGTAGGGACGTTAGCTACAGTTATTTGAATCGCCCTGGTCAAGCAATCTTCGGCTTTCTGCCAATCGTCCAATTGAAATGCTAATTCCGAGGCGATTTGAAGCGCCGACACTCTAAGCGGAT
>Ga0315904_10013240_pt1 | contig 10343 bp, 12 predicted proteins | sample LakEriMetagenome_6_FD_203529 | JGI IMG/M metagenome (GOLD analysis project Ga0315904, IMG submission 203529) | Freshwater fungal communities from buoy surface, Lake Erie, Ohio, United States - Buoy 12 MA120 | ecosystem: Environmental > Aquatic > Freshwater > Lake | place: USA: Lake Erie, Ohio... | reverse complement strand
GCACAGGAGAATAGCAGTGTAGCCGGACAAACAGGCCGCGAGCTAATCCTGATTGAAAAAGAGCGCGCCAGAAGAAAGCAAGCCAATTAATTTTTCTGCAATTGTTTCAGTTGTTCAATGAGTAAAGCATTGAGTGGCTTTGACATAAATTTCCGTACTGTTAAATAGCTTAAAGCACGCTGTTTGTCAGACTCATCAATAGATGAGGTTAGTACAACCACATTGGCTTTATGCGCCATATGCTGATAGGCATCCAGAAAATCCCATCCACTCTTCACTGGGAAGTTCAAGTCTAGTAAGATTAGGTAGTTTTCCGGATTAGGCAACTGGCTTACATGGGCTATAGCTGTGTCAATATCCTCAAATACTTCAACAGTTAAATCGGGTGCATACTTACTCAACATACGTGTACTCAGAATATTGGTAATCCGATCATCATCAATCAAGATGATTTGCTGATAAGTGCCTGATTCCTGATGTGTTGGATTTTCGCCCATTGGATTTTCTGCTTGTGCTATACTTGTATAAATGTACATGATCGGTCTGTTAATATTTTCCTGAGGCAAAGTCTTATGCCACCTTATCTATCCTTAGTTGTTGTAATTGCTCAATTTGTGCTACTGTTAACGGTTTAGTGAGGTATTGGCCTACGCAGCGATACTGTTTTGCCTTGGCAATATCTTCCTGATCTACAGAAGAAGTCAGTATCATCACGGTCCACGGTTGATTCAATGTCTGATAGGTTTCCAGAAAATCCCAGCCCGACTCTTTTTCCAGATTCAAGTCAAGAAAGATGGTTCTCTTAATATTGGGCTGATCCTTCAGGTAATTGATTGCTGTTGTTGTATCATAAAATTTCTGGATTCTGGTTCCGGGCATAGCATACTCCAGCACCAGTTCATTTAATCTGTTTACCATAGGATCATCATCTATTAATATCACTTCTTCCAGTTCAATTTTCAGGATATGGCTTAACGAGATATTGCTGGTTGTGGCAAAATTGATCTCGTCATTCATAGTATAGATGACCTTGTTGATGAAATTCGCTGCTTTCTCTATGTCTTGTAAAGCAGATTGATAGTGAAAAATATTGGGCTCCTTCAGTTTTACAGTGTATAAAATTTGCAACATCTTGGCAAATTCATGTCGCAGCTCATGCGAACTGATAAAAGAAAGCTTCTTCAGGTGGTCAATTTGCTTTTTAACTTCTTTCTCTGAGCGCTTTAATTGCGTGATGTCATTCAGCACAATAAAATAGCCTTTCAAAATTGATTGCTCATCATAGATGGGTTCAAATGCAGCATCTGCCCAGATATCAATGCCTCTTCTTGTTTGGTAAGCGATTTCGGTTCTGATATTGATACCCTTTTGTAAATGGGCTTCAATTTTTTCAATAGTGTCGGCATCTGTTAAATGGCTTTCCATTAGTTGATGAAAATTTCTGCCCACTACTTCTTTCAGTCCATAGCCGGATAAATTACTGAAGCCAGGATTACACCAACTGATTTGCATTGACGGATCGGTAATAATAATACCACTGCTGATTTTGGTGACGATGGTATTGAGTTGCTCCTGATCTGTTTTCAGTTTCTCCAGTTCTGCCATTTGCTTGCCCAATTCAAGATGTGTTTCAATCTTATCAGTTACATCATTGCATACACCTATAAAGCCCAGATAATTACCCGAAGCATCGAAAAATGGCTTGGCGCGATCTGTTACCCATACTGTTTTCCCATTTTTGCGAACAATTCTGTAGCGAATTTCAAATGGCTTACGCTGTGCCATTAAAGCGTCCAGGTTCTTTTTGGTTTGTTCCAGGTCATCTCCCCAAACATGCTGCATTCTGCCAGACTCTTTCTCTTCACTAAGCGTAGTGCCTTTAAATGAAAGGTAAGAGGCGTTGGCAAAGCATAGCTGATTGTGCTGATCGCACATCCAGATCATGGCAGGGGCTTCGTATGTGGCTTCTTTGAGTCTTTTAAACGTATAGTTACCATCATCAGCAAGCTGATCAATATTTCCTTTAGCTGTATAGCCAATCAGCACAATTCCTTGCGGGATGGCGTCTTCATCGCGTAGTATGGAAAAGTCGAAACAGTATTTTTTTGTTTTATCTTCTTTGTCTGATAATTGTAACCGAATATTCTGAGAAACATCTGTCATGCATTTACGCAATGCTTTCTGAAAAAGACTACTTGCTTCTGCTGTAAAAAAATTATTAAAAGGAAAGCCTTCGAGTAAGATATTTTCCTGTTGAAATTGTTCCCTGAATAAATGATTGTAATAGAGAATATTGCCCTGGAAATCTGTTGATAAAGCATATAAGCTGGTGCTATTGATCAAATGCGCTATGCTATTTTTTAAAGGGGTTTTCATAGGAATTGTTTGAGCTGTACATGCAATTTCAATAGATTGATCAGACCGATTCCTCACAATAACCATGAGTGACTTGTCAGAGGATTTCTGTTTTTTGTAGGGTGATTACTACAGGAGTGAATACTTATGTTAATAGCAATACAAGACCACTCCCTTGCATAGACGAGAGCAACCAAGATTTGGTTCCAGATTTATGCAGCCAGCAGTGGCTGTTTCAGCAATATCTGCAACTGTTGTATTCTGGCAGGTTTGCTGATATAGTCACGTACACAGCTGAAGTTGTTCGACTTACCCATGTCTTCCTGTGCGATAGAAGCTGTCATAATATTCACCGGCCAGGGCAGGTGCATGGCTTCATAAGCGGCTATAAAGTCCCAGCCGGAATGAATGCCCATGTCTAAGTCTGTAAAGATGATTCTGGGTGTATCCGGATTTCTGCGGATATGTTCCAAAGCCTGCGGCACATTGGAGAACACATGCACTTTGATGGAAGGGTCAATCTTCTTCACACTCAGCATATTGATCTGATTGATCATCATGTTGTCGTCAAGAAAAATAACTTCTTCTGCCAGCTCTTCTTTCAGTCTGGGAAGTACCATTGGGTTCATGGTCTTGTTCATTTCAGTCATTGTGTTTGTCATGGTTTTTGGTTTGAGGTGGATGTATTAGTTTTTAGCTACGATTGCGTTGTTGTTAGCGTATTTCATCATGGCTACCAGTTGAGGCTTGTCTTGATTATTCACAGGCTCGATAGATAGTGGGTAGTTGCCCCACCAGGGACCAGCACCCCAGCTAGAAGCACTGATATTGTTTCTGTTGATGTACTCCAGGAAGTTGTTCAGTACTGGGAACCAGTCTGCATCGTTAGAAGGAATACCGAATTCACCGAAGTAGCCGATTTTGTTATTCTTCTTCAGCCACTCTACGAACTGCATCGCTTTTTTAACACCGATGTTTTTGTCTTTTTTGTTAGGGTCATTGCTGTTAGCATAAGCACCAGAATGGTCGGCATCAAAGTAGATGTGTGCGTTATAGACGATTTTGTTAGCAGGGTCAACCAGGTTTTTCAGGATATCACTGTGTTTTTCCCAATTAGCAGCGTTAGCCCAGCTGTCACCATCTACCAGAATCAATTGTTTGTTGCTGATCTCTCTAATGGCGTTGATAGCTTCTTGCGCAGCTGCGAACCATTTGCCGCTACCCAGATCATGTGGTTCAGCCATCAGGTTAAAGCCAATCACTGCAGGATGGCTATTAAAAGCGGCAGCCATTTTCTTCCACAGGTCACGGAAGTTTGCATTACTAACAGTATCAGAACCCAGTCTAACTTCTACACCGTTTAAAGTGTAGCGACCGTAATTCTGAATATTGATAATTACTGAAGCGTCATACTTATCACAAACATTCAGGAAGTCTTTGATGCGCTTAACTTCAACTGCATCTAAAGCACCACCTAATTTTCTTTGGATTCTTTCCCATCTTACAGGCAGGTGAAATTTGTTGATATTCTTAGAAGCGTAGTAAGCAACTTCTTTTTCACCAGGATAGATATAATCTTTACCGTAAACACCAGGCATTTGTTTCTGTCCGAATTCTGGACCAGAAAGAGTAACACCGAAACGTGATGCGCCAACCATTGGATTGTCAAAAGCAAAAGCAACGATGCTGCTGAAAGCGAAGAAGAGCGCAAGTGCTGAAACCCTTATCCAGCTTCTGTTTCCGTTGTTGAGATTGCGTTTCATATTCCTTTGTTTTACAATTCAAAGGGACGAATTCGCAGACCCGGCGGCTGTAGTGCTGGACGTAGTTATTGCATCAGAATTCTATGATGTGTGTATGGTAAAAAAACGAGAAGGATGTAGTGTCGTTACTACATCCTTCTCGTTGTAAAAACAAAGGAATGGTTCATCAATCTGATTTACATAAGATAGATTTTTTGAAATGAGTGTATATAGATGGTCTCTTTTTACATATTGTCAATTTTGTAGTGATACTACTACGCAGCATAGGATTCTATCATGTTGGGTAGCGTAGTATCAATATCATTTGCTTTATCTAGAAAACTATCTGCGCCGTTTGATAAGGCCATTTCACGAAATACATCAATGGTGAAATGGGTGAGCACATATAGTTTAGTATTTCCTTTTTCTTTTTGAATGGCTTTAATGAATTCCAAACCACTCATGTCTGGCAAATTCAAATCTGTAATCACCAAGTCCGGATGTTTATCCTTGAAGTAGTTGGTAGCATCAGCACCTGTTTCTACAGTATCGATATGGGCCTTGATTCCTTTGCTGGCAAGGGATTGCTTCACCTGATACACAATAAAGCTAGATTCATCCACCAGCAGTACGTCAAGCATCTTGTCTTTCATAACCTTTGTTTTACAGTACAAAGAGAACACAATGCAGAAGGGTTATCTGTAGTGGTGGCAATGTTTCGAATAGCAGGATTCTGTGATAGCGTTATGGTAAAAATGAAGAAGGATGTAGTGTCGTTACTACATCCTTCCTGGTTAAAACAAAGGGATAAAGGAAATCTGGTTTACATAAGATGGATTTTTAAACGGGTATCAAGAATTTATCTGTAATGATGTATTGTTGTGATTGGTTGTAATGCTTATGCAGCATAGGATTTAATCATATCGGGTAGCTTTTTTTCGATATCGTTTGCTTTATCTAAGAAACTATCTGCACCATGTAGAATAGCCATATCGCGAAATGCGTCAATAGTAAAATGAGTAAGCACATATAGTTTGCTGCTGCCTTTTTCTTTTCTGATGGCTTTCATCAGTTCAATACCACTTTTGTCGGGCAGGTTCAAATCAGTAATCACAAAATCCGGATGCTTAGATCTGAAATAAGTAGTGGCGTCTTCTACAGTTTCTACTGTATCAATATTGGCTTTAATACCTTGATTGGCTAAAGCGTTCTTTACCTGGAATACGATATAGCTGGATTCATCTACCAGCAGAATATCAAGCATATTGTTTTTCATAACCTTTGTTTTACAACACAAAGATTCGACAATGCCTTAGCCCTGGCTGTAGTGATAGCAGCTTGATTAGGGTCTGTTTTTTGGAATTGCGTTGTGGGAAAAAAAGAAGGGGCTGTAGTGGATTTACTACAGCCCCTTGTATAAAGTGTTCAAAATCAGAGTTCTAGCTTGTGCTCAATAGCGTATTTCACCAGATCTGAGTTAGAGTGTAAGTGCATTTTCTCCAGAATTCTGGAGCGGTAAGTACTGATGGTATTCACGCTGAGTGAAAGAGATTCGGCAATTTCACTCACAGTTTTACCTTCTACAATCAGCTTCATTACTTCAAACTCGCGGTCTGAAAGCAATTCGTGGGGTAATTTGTCCTTATCTGTTTCAATAGAATCTGCCAGTACATCTGCTACCTGAGGGGTGATATACCTGCGGCCATTCAACACCTGCTGAACGGCGGTAACCAGTTCATATGGCGCATTGTCCTTGGTCAGATAACCGGATGCACCTGCTTTGATAGACCTTACGGCATATTGCTCGGGTGCATGCATGCTCAGCATCAGCATGGGTGTTTCAATACCTTGTGAGCGTAGTTGTTTCAAAACGTCGATTCCAGTCATGCCGGGCATGGTCACATCGCTAATAATGATTTCCCATTCGCCTTTAATGGCTTTTTTCAATAAATCGGCACCATCAGAGGCATCGTGTACTTCAGCAAAAGGGAAAGCTTCCAGAAGGATTTTCTTCAATCCCTCCCTCACCATAGTGTGGTCGTCGGCAATCAAAATTTTCATAACCGTTGTTATTATAGGCATGGAACATGCCTCAGGGCGGGATGAAGGTATCATCTTTTTCTTAAATATTCTACCTATTTTCCTGCTAATTCACAGAGAATCCCCCGCCGATTTTGTTTTCATTTTTATATGCATGGGCTTGGTTACTTTGCAGCATGCAACAATATCATCAGTTACTTCAACATATACTGGATACAGGCGTCTACAAGAGCGATAGAACCGGTACAGGTACCCTCAGTTGCTTTGGTTATCAAATGCGTTTCGATTTGCAGCAAGGTTTCCCTTTGGTTACCACCAAAAAAGTACACCTGAAGAGTATCATTCATGAGCTATTATGGTTTTTACAAGGTGCCACCAATACTCAATACCTCAAAGCGCATGGAGTTAGTATCTGGGACGAGTGGGCGGATGAAAATGGTGAACTGGGCCCTGTTTACGGCAAACAATGGAGAAGCTGGGAAGGTGCCAATGGGGTAGTGGTGGATCAGATTACTGAGCTGATTCAGCAAATCAAAAAGAATCCAGATAGCAGAAGATTACTGGTGAGTGCATGGAATGTGGCCGACCTACCCAACATGGCCCTGATGCCCTGCCATACCATGTTTCAGTTTTATGTGGCAGAGGGTAAGCTGAGTTGTCAGCTCTATCAACGCAGTGCAGATGTATTCCTGGGTGTGCCATTTAATATTGCTTCATATGCATTATTGACGATGATGATTGCACAGGTATGCGGTTTGGGCTATGGCGATTTTGTGCACACTTTCGGAGATGTGCATATCTATAGTAATCACATGGAGCAGGTGAAACTGCAATTAAGCAGAGATCCTTATCCATTACCTACCATGCGATTGAACCCCGAGGTAAAAGATATTTTTGGTTTTAAGTTTGAAGATTTCACGCTGGAGAACTATCAGTGTCACCCGGCTATTAAAGCACCAGTAGCAGTTTAATATGACTATCTCCCTGATTGTAGCAGTTTCTGCCAATGGCATGATCGGTAAAGACAATGCACTGCTCTGGCATTTACCCAAAGACCTGAAATTTTTCAAAAACAAAACATGGGCACTACCTGTGGTCATGGGTAGAAAAACATTTGAAGCATTGGGCAATAAGCCGCTTGGCGGAAGACTGAATATTGTTATTACCAGACAAAGTGATTGGTCGGCACCAAATGCGGAAACTGTTACTTCACTGGAAGAAGCTATTGCGTTGGCGAAGCACAATGGATACGCAGAAGTGATGATTACCGGTGGCGGTGAAATCTATCGCCAGTCTTTGCCCATGGCCCACCACGTGTATCTTACCCGTGTGCATGCTGATCTGGATGGGGATACTACTTTTCCGGAGCTGGATACACACCAATGGACCTTGGGTTGGGAAGAAACGCATCCGGCCGATACCAAACACGCTTATGCATTTACTTTTCAGCGATGGGATAAGCGATGAGTGAACTCTTTGTCTCTTTCGATTTCTTCTATATCAGGTGTATTCCCCTGTTGCTGCTAATCATATGGTTTATACCAACCTGGCGGTCTTTTACTACAGCAGTACTATTTACCTGTAACAGGATAATGCTGGTGTATGGCTTGGCCATCCTGATGCTTTGGTACGATTGGGTGATGTTTTTTGCCAATCAACCCAAACCTTCAGGTGTATATCCTGTTTCAGGTTTTCAATTACTGGTGATGACTTTGCGTCTTTTGCAGGCAATACTTCCATTGCTCACCATCTCTCCACGGATTGCCCGCTCCTGGTCATTTACCATTATCTATTGGCTGCTACTTTGCTGGTTGCCTATCTATAACCTCGTCACCATTGGTCAAACAGGTAGCCGTATTGATTTGCCGGGAGACCCAATACAATGGATGGCCTATATTGCTTTCTTTGCAGTATCGTATACTGTATTTTGGTGGATGAAAGTGTTACCCTTTCAAAAGAAACAAAATGTATAGTGCCCCTGTGCTTGGCTGGAAATACCTGCAATACTATCTTACCGCGCACAATGGTAAGGGGCATGGTGTGCATTCTCCCTTTGTATTTCGCTTCATTACAGAAGTGTTGAATGACGACAGGCAGTATTATGCTTACAGCATCATTGAACCACTTCGTGCAGCACTGAAAGAAAATAGCACAGTTATTGAAGTGCCCGACTTTGGTGCTGGCAGCAGAAACAAGCTCAGCCAGCAAAGAGTCATCCGCGATATTGCCCGCTCTTCGCTGAAGCCTAAAAAGTTCAGCCAGCTTTTGTTTAGAATGGTTGGCTATTTTCAACCGGCATCGGTCTTGGAGCTTGGTACTTCTCTCGGTGTTACCACCGCTTATCTGGCCAGTGCAAGTAGTGCTATACCTGTAACCAGTATGGAAGGTGCTCCTGCAGTAGCAGAACAAGCACTGAATGTGCTATCAAAAGCTGGTATCAGCAATGTAACCATTATTACAGGCAATTTCGATGATACACTGCCTCAATGGTTGCAGCAGCAAGCAAGTATTGACTTTGCTTTCATCGACGGTAATCATCGCTATGAGCCTACCATGCGTTATTTTCAATGGTTGAAAGAAAAAGTGCATAGCGAATCTGTCCTGATTTTTGATGATATCCACTGGAGTACCGAAATGGAGCAGGCTTGGGCCGCCATTCAGGCCGATGCTGCCGTAACGCTGACAATTGATCTGTTCTTTATTGGTATTGTATTCTTCCGCCCTGAGCAGCAGCAAAAAGAACATTTCCGTATCCACTTCTAAAAGTTGACAAAAAACAGGTTTTGGTACGTGATCATCAGTTAATTTCATCGGGTCAACCCTTAACATGATCATTGGAATACTCAAAGAACCAACAGGAGAAAATCGTGTGTCATTGCTGCCCGAGCAATGTGCGCAACTCATCAAGCAGCAGGTGCAGATTCAGGTAGAAACTGGTGCAGGCTTACAGGCTTCTGCAACAGATGAAAGCTTTGCTGCTATCGGCGCAGCCATTCAATCCAGAGACGCGGTGTTGCAATCTGCAGATATTGTATTGAGTATGCACCTGCTTAGTGAAGCAGATCTTACACAACTAAAGCCCAATGCGGTGTTACTAGGCGTGTATCAGCCTCTGTACCATTTTCAGCAAATGCACACATGGGCCAGTAAAGGCATCAGTACCTTTAGTTTGGATATGATTCCACGTACCACGCGTGCGCAAAGCATGGATGTGCTCAGCTCTCAGGCCAATATCGCTGGTTATAAAGCCGTCCTGTTAGCAGCAAATCTCTATCCAAGGTATTTTCCCATGTTCATGACAGCGGCAGGTAGTATTGCTCCGGCCAAAGTCTTGATCTTAGGTGCTGGTGTTGCGGGCTTGCAAGCCATTGCCACTGCCAGACGACTGGGCGCCGTGGTAGAAGTGTTTGATACCCGTCCTGCTGTGAAGGAAGAAGTGATGAGCTTGGGTGCCAAATTCATCGAAGTAGCAGGTGCAGCCGATGCTTCTGCTGCCGGCGGCTATGCGGTGGAGCAATCCGCTGAATACCAGCAAAAGCAACAAGATCGTATTGCTGCTGCGATTGCCAAAGCAGACATTGTGATTAGCACTGCACAAATACCCGGTAAGAAAGCACCCATTTTAATTACTGCTGCCATGATTGAGCAAATGCGCAATGGCAGCATTATCATTGATCTGGCAGCCGCCACAGGTGGCAACACGGAAGTAACAAAGAACAATGAAACCATTGTGTATCATGGTGTACAGGTGGTTGGCAATAGCCAATTGGCGGCGGATATGCCATCAGATGCCAGTAAACTCTATGGCAAAAACGTATTTAATTTTCTGCAGTTGATCATTGATAAAACGGGTCAGCTGAACCTGAATTTTGAAGACGATCTGGTGAAGGGTACTTGTATTACACATAATGGAAACATCATTCACGAAAGAGTAGCTGCGCTGCTCGCATAAATTGATTGCACTATGCAGGATTTTTTACAATGGATACAATTGCATCAGCAGATCATCTATATCGTGATCCTGATGATTTTTCTCGGCATTGAAGTAATCGGTCGAGTGCCCAGTGTATTGCATACACCGTTGATGAGTGGCGCCAATGCTATTCATGGCGTAGTAATCATTGGTGCCATCATCGTGATGGGGAAAGTGGAGTCTGGTAATTATTTCGCACTGGCACTTGGGTTTCTGGCAGTGATCTTAGGAAC
>Ga0315904_10013239_pt1 | contig 10344 bp, 9 predicted proteins | sample LakEriMetagenome_6_FD_203529 | JGI IMG/M metagenome (GOLD analysis project Ga0315904, IMG submission 203529) | Freshwater fungal communities from buoy surface, Lake Erie, Ohio, United States - Buoy 12 MA120 | ecosystem: Environmental > Aquatic > Freshwater > Lake | place: USA: Lake Erie, Ohio... | reverse complement strand
TTACACAAGATAAGACCACCGGACTCAATAGAGTCCTTAAACCGACTATTTGGATCGGTCATTGTAAATGCTTCCGGATGTTCCGAAGCTTTCACGGGTTCCCAACCTTCTCGTAGTTTGGACGAGATGTTGTTTACGTCAGGGGTGCCCAAGGTGCTGATGCGAATCCATCGGTAGGAGTATCCCGGTTCCTGATTAACCTCAGGAAGCAGCGACGGCGGTGCCCAACTTTTGGGTCGGGAAGCGGCATCTCGGGTCTCCATGTCTCGCGGGGTTCTATTTTCAGCCATTGGCGTCACCATTCAATTTGATCATTTCACGGGCGTACTGTTCTGGGGTCAACCCAAGTTTTCTAGCTAGAGAAACCTGAGTCGAAGTCAGCACAACTTTGCGGGGGGCCGTAGAACGCTTTGCAGAAGCCACCACTGTACCGGGTTTCTTCTTCTCGCTTGCCCCAAATTCTTCTGGGAATCTACGCCGCATCTCCTTGTCGATACGCGAGTAGTATTCGTCAGAAGTGGGGTCTACGCCCTCACCAACCAAATCTTCGTGCAGCCCAAAAGCCATACTCGTCATGACGCGGTTTTCACCAAACCAAGCATTTCGTTTTTGCCACGAAACTGCTTTTGGATCGGGTTGAGCCGAAGCATTTTTAACCGGCGTCGCAGACCATCCGTCCGTATTAGAGCTATCTACTCTAGTTTCATCGGTCTGTCTAGCATTTTGTTGTTGATGCTGGCGATAATTTTCAACTTGTTGGAGTTTTAATTTAGCCGACATTAACTTTTCTTGAGCTTCTAAGACACGATCTGCGTCGCCAGATTCATACGCATCTTTATACTCATTTTTGGCGGCGTTTAATTCGTGTTCAAACGCAACAGCGGCGGTGTCCACCCGCGCCTGTTCGCCCGTATGCAAGTTCTTTTTAAGCGCCTTATTCTCTTCGGCAAAACGCCGAACGAGTCCCGCCGCTTCATCGCGTTCGCGCAACGCGGCTTCTTTAGCACGGCGTTCGTCGTGCCAAACTTTTTTCAATTGCTTGGCTTTTTCTTTGGAAAAATTCTCAAGCTCATCATCGTTATCAAGTTCTTTAACGATGTCTTCCGGCATCGGCTCCCGGCCTCGGTCTTCCTCCGGGGTGTCGTCCTCAACTTCAATTTCAAAATCGTCTTCCAACTCGGCCACATTCTTGTCAGTTGCCATGATTTACTCCTTAAGAACGACTAATGCCACGCGGATCTTCCACTACACCCTCGACGCTATCGTCGTTGATGAGACGGAAAGATTTCCCGTGGATGTGAACTCGCGAACCCGAATGCGGGCGAACAAGGATAAAGTCCCCTTCTTTGCAGTAAGGGCCGCTGGGGAACCGTGAGGTATCGGAATAGCAATCCGGCCCCATCTTGACCACGAAAAGCACCGTGGTCATCAATTCCTCGTCCTTAATCGTTTTCTCCGCTTTGAGGAGACCGCTATCGAACTTTGCTTCGATGTCAGGGATAGCGCACAGGATTTTGTAGCCTGTGGGGTTAGGCAATTGTGTTGCCGATTGAACATCTTGGTGCTCATCACTCATTAATCATTCTCCAGACTGTTATTAAGGTCTTCAACATAGCGTTTTACCGCCAACATCCCGTGCAAAATTCCGCAGATATATCTGTAATCTGCGTAATCTTTAGCTACTCCACTGCCCAAGTCTTCTTGGACATCGGCAAGGCGTTCGTTTATTTTTTCCAAAATCAGGTCAATTACAGTCACTCTTTACTCTCTTTCTCAGGTTTTTGAGCCTGTGGGCGCGTCCTTTGGAACGCTCTATCTTGAATACCTTGGCGGGTTTGATGCTGTTGATCTTGATTTTTTTGATTAGCCTGATATTGCAATTTTTGAGTTGCTAAATCAGATTGATGTTGCAAATTTTGCGCTTTTATAGCCGCTTCATGCTCACGACTAGCCATATCAAGTTGCTGTTTGGCAGTTAATTCTTGGGTTTTCATTTGAGTTTGGGCGTTAAGTTTCCCTGACTCAAGCGCCAATTTCTCTTTTTGAAGCTGAATATCCGCTTGCTGCCCTTGGGCTTTAAGTTGGAGTTCTGCTTGTTGATTCTGCGCTTTAAGCTGCATTTCTTGCTTCCGCAACTCCAACTCTTCCCGCTGGATGATATTCAACGGATCCTGCGCTTCTTGCTGTTTCTGCGCTTGAGCAGCCTCGGCTTGGTTCTTCTGCGTCAGTTGTGCCTGCGCTTGGGCAACCATCCGGGACAACTGGACCTCAACATTCTCCGGCAACGGCTCATCAGGCGGCGGCAGGGGCACGCCAAGCTGGCCCTCGATATTCTTGCGATACAGGAACCCAAGATGCTCGGCAATGTGCGCCGCGCCCGCCGCTGCGATGGTTTTAGCCGCAGGGGTGTTGTTAATTAGCTCCAGCACTTGCGGGTCCTGCGCCATCCCTTGGTGAGCGGCAATATGCGCTTCATGGTCTTGGTACATGAACGCTTTGACCGGCTTGCCCGCGAGGATCCGCATGTTTTCAGTGACGGGGTCTGTCGGTTTCTGGTCTTCTTCGGTCGGGATGATTTTCCCAATGTTCCGCACGCCCAGCACCTCAAGCATCTGCCTGTGAAGCTCAGGGAGGTCATAGATTTGGGGGGAATTCTGGGCAAGCTGCATGACCGCCTGCCACTGCGTAACTTTCTGCGCCATCGTCGAGGCGTTGGGGTCGGACACGGGGATAACGTCCACCATGTCGTAGTCGGCTTTTTTAGCCTTCTTCCCACCCTCTTCCGGCTCGTAGTCGTACTCGTCAGGAGTGAAATCCCGGATGATGGAGGCGAGGAGGCGCAACTCTCTCTTCATCGCGTAATGCACACGACTATGCACGGACGACATCACTTTCAAACTGCGCTCAAGAATAGCCAGCGTGGTGCCTACCGGAGACTGTGCCGACATGTCCGAGGCGTTGAGGTCGGTGGTGCTGGCGAACTTCCGTCCTTCATCCACGATGTTCTGCATCAGGGTGAAGAGGACTTGCGACGGCTCCTTGTACGGGAGCGTCATGATGTTGTCCTTGATGGTGCCAGACGCAACGTCTACGTCGCGGAACTCTCCGGGGGAGATGGGGGTGTCGTCTCCCTTGATTCGCATTCCTCGGGTCTTAAAGCCGCCGGGGAGGTTGGATAGTGTGCCCGCGTCCACAAGCTGGCGAATAAGGGACGTACCAGACTTGGCAAAGCTACCCAGAAGGTGAACCAAACCAAAAGCATAAAAGCCAAAACCGGGAATATAGGGATAATGAACAAAGTGCTCGCGCTTAAGTTTCTTCTCATCGTCGGGTGCCCAGTTGCGGTAAATAGCTAGGACGGTTTGGGTGGATTTCTCAATAGTGACAACGTAGGGCAGCGCAATGCCCCCCATCTCGGTCTCCTCGTCGCCTGCTTCCGGGTCGGTCTCGTCGTACTCCGACAGGTCAAGGTCAACGTGGATTTCAAGAATCTTGAAGCGGTCGTCAGAGGTGGCACTGAAGCCCATGTTCTCCGCGATCTTTTTCTCCACCTCGTCAAGGTTGCCTTTGGTCGGCTCACCGAGGTCAACGTCCCGGTAGAACCCACTGGCTTGCAGCTTGATGACCTCGTTCTTTGATTTCCGCATCACATGCGTAACGCGCTCGGCAGTGTCCAAGTTAGACGCGCCGTAAGGCACAATGAGATCTTCCGCCGGGACGTAGAGGGAGATTTGGCGCTCAATTGCTGGGTCGTAGTAGACCTTCTTGAACGCATTACCGCTCAAGCCCAGACCCCACAACATCCGCTCATGCTCGGGGCGGTACTCGGTCATCACCTCCGTCAACTGGAAGTTCATATCCGCCGCGACGTTGATCGACGCTTTTTTCTTCTCCGGCGTCTCCTTCCCAATGATGGTCGTCTTCACCGGCCCACTCGGCGGGAAGGTCTCCATGATGGTCTCGGCTTGGAACTTAACCAGCGCCTCCGACAGCAGGGGATGGAACACCCCGCACGCACCGTTCCACGGCTCAGTCCGCTGCTCAATCTTCAACCCAAGCAGTTCAAGCCCGTCGATGTAGGTCTGCAACCAGTCCTTGCGCGACGCGGTGTCACCATCAAAAGAATCCAACAGGTCATCCGCAATGGACGAGAGCGTCTTATCGTCAAAATCTTCGGCTAAGTTCCGGTAAAAGTCCTCAACTTCGGGATCTTCCTTGTCGATCATGGGTTCCCCAAGAAGCTCGGCAAGGGCAAACTCGGCACCGGACGCAGGCGTGTTGTCCTCCCCCGGCAGGGTGGAACCGTCGTCAATTACTTCGACTTCAATCTGAATCTCTTCGTCGCCCATGTGGGGTTCCTTTTAGTAGTACGGCTTCTTGTTCGGGTTGCGGTAGCGGAGGGGGATGTCCTCCTCTGGCTCGTCCAACGTCGTGCGGATGTACCCGCCCTGACGGAACCGCATCATCGCCATCGATACCGAGTCAACGTAGTCGTCGTGGTCCCCCGCAGGGAATGACGCTACTTCTTCAATCACTTCCTCTGCCCAGCGGGTCTCGGGCACCCACACTCTACCAGACGCAAATATGTCCGACACGGCATTAAGCCGGGATATTTTGTCGTTCCCCTTAGTCGGGGTGAACTCCTGCACAGGAATACCCATCGCACGAAGCTCGTAAATTAGCGGCGCACCTGACGCTTTTTTCTCAATAATAACGCCGTCTGGCTCCCACGACTTATACTGGTCGATAACCACCCGCTTTAACTCCGGGAACTCCATCCGATCCCGGAACGCATTCAGCAGAATAATATGCGCCTGCGGCTTACCCCGGTCGGCTTTACTCACTTCCCAGTCGGAGCCGTCGTCGTCCCGGTAGAAAACTCCCCAAGTGGTGCAGGCGCTGTAGTCGGCACGATTATGTTTCTCAAACGCCGTGTCCCACGACATCAATACAAACTCGCACTGCGGGGGGTCTTCCTTCTCCCACACTTGCCACCACTCACGCTTGACGATAGCACTCGCCTCTGAGGTGGGGTCTTGCATGTACTGAGCCATCCACTTGGCGTGAGGCAACTCCTGCCGCAATACTGCAAGTTCTTCCAAAGGCCAAAACTCAGGCCACAGGGGGTTCCCACTGGGCATAATGGCCGGGAAATCGATGACCTCCCACTCCTCTCCCTCGCGCATCGCCGCCGCTTTCAACACCTGAGCGGTCAAATCCCGCTTTGACCAACGGGTCATTACGACAACAATAGCCCCTCCCGGCTGCAAACGCTGCCGTGGGCCTGATGTGTACCACTCATACGTTTTGTCGTAGACCTCGGGGTTGGTTTCGGCAATGGTGGCTTCTTGTTCCGAGTGCGGATCGTCAATAATCAACAGGTCTGCGCCCTTACCCGTCACCGCGCCGCCGACACCGATAGCGAAATAGTCCCCGCCCTTGCTGGTATTCCATCTTCCCGCCGCTTTTGAGTCCACTTGCAGCACGGTTTCGGGAAAAATACTGCGGTAACCCTCTTCATCCACCAAATTTCGCACTTTTCGGCCAAAATTTACTGCCAATTCGGCAGTGTGCGACGTTTGGATGACCTTTTTCTCGGGAAATTTACCCAAAAACCATGCCGGGAGGAGGTAAGACGCAAATTCTGACTTGGTATGCCGGGGCGGCATGTTGATGATGAGGCGTTTTATCTCGCCTTTGGCAACGCGCTCAAAGGCACGGGCCATAATCTTGTGGTGCCGACCGGAAATGAACCCCGGCCACATGCGCTGCACGAAAGGAATGAACTCTTCCCGGCATTGCTCACGGGATTTTACTTCTTCAAGGCGCTGGAGATCATGGAGCAGGGTGCGTTTTTCTTCTTCTGGAAGCGACGGCAACACCGCAAGGAGATCTTGCAGGGTCTGTTCATCCAAATTCAGCGCGTCAAACATTTAGTCGTCGCCTTCGTCGCTCTCTTCGTCGCCAAGGTCTTCGTACTCTACGTCGTCAATGTCGTCCTCATCCGGCTCTTCGATTTCCTGCTTCTTGAGCGCAATCAAACGGCCAATTTTTTCCTTGATTGTCTCCTCAAGGGCACCGGAGTTGGTGTGCGACACCTTGATCTCGGTCTTGTCCGTAAACAACCCAACGTCCGACATCTTCCCTAACAACTCCAACGCCCGCAGTTCCTCTTTGACCGCACCGCACTGGGACACTTCAATCAGCTTGTTGGTGACATAAGTCCGCAACTGCTCCGGGTCTTTAATGATGATCTTATCGTACTGCGCTAACTGCGCTTGAATCATCGTTATTGCAGCCAATTTGATGTTTTCCTTTTTGCGATCATACGCGGGCATTTTAGGCGGCGTTTTTTTGTACTTTATTGGCGAACTTCCGTCCGCTTGCGCTGCGGCTAATTTTGCATTGTTTTTTTCTATAGATCCTGCTTTTTGCGCCTCAGTTCTAACCCGCGACGGATGGATTGCGTTAAACACAACAGCTAATGGGGAATCGGTTTTAAGTTTAGTAGGCATAAGGATTTACATATTTTCTAATGTTAGACATTTTTTTCATAACAGTTTTTCTGTACGCCCGTTTGGCCTCGGCAACTGTCTCACATTTGAACATACTTGCAATTGCGCTTAACAAAACTTTATTAGAAATGTCCGCGCCCTTGGCCGCATATTGCATACTTCTTTTGTCTACTACTTTATTGCTATCTTTTGCTCGTTTAATTCTATTTCTTTTTACAGCGTCAATATCTCGCATACTTACACCTTTATACCTCAGTGTAAAGATTAAATCAGAAAGCTGTCAACTGCAAAATATACCCCCGTGGGGTCGGGATTTCAAAAAGGCACCGGGGGGGTTGGTATAAATTGCAATTTGCAAATCTGAGATTTGGTTGAGTGGATTAGTAGAGCAGGACAGGGCATGGGACCCATTGCGAATTTGGGGGGTGGGGGTCGCCTCGTGGCCCTGCCGCCGAGCGGGACGTAGTCGGCCTCGCGCCCGCGCCCGCGTCAAGGTGCCGCGCGTGCGCCCGCTCGCGAAACGAGACCGCGCTGCGCTCGCGCGCCCGCGTCAAGGTGCCGCGCGTGTGACCTGCCCGCCCGCGTCGAGGTGCCGCGCTCGCCCGCGCCCACGAAACAAACCCCGCGCGACGCGCACGAAACGAGACCGCGCGTAGCCTGCGTGCCCGCGTCAAGGTGCCGCGCGGGGTCGGCGGAATATTGCCGGGTAAAATTCCGGGGCAATTACAATACGAGACGGTTCGTATCGTTATTGGTCAAGCGTTCAACTTTTCGCGATTTTGGGGAAAGGCTGGACGCGCAATCGGACCCCGTGCTACTCGCGCGGGCGGGCGTAGCGTGCGCGGGGCACCACGACGCGGGCAGGCGGGCGCGTAGCGTGTGACGCGCGGGCGAGGGTGAGCGCGGGGAGGCGCGGGCGCGAGCGAGCCGCTACCACAACGCGGCGCGGCGTGCAAGGGGCAAAACGGCCCTTTTTTTGGCATGGCTTGTGCTATAGCAACCGGCGTGCCATAGGGTTTGTAAGTCATTGATTTTAAACGATTTGTTCTGTACTGCGTTTAAAATCGGGTAGCTTGACCCTGATACCCGGAACCCTCTAAACGCCTCCTGCGGCCTCTCAGGGGCCTTGTAGACCCTGTGTATAACTTTCCCTGTGGATAAGTGGATAACTTAGGCGCTTATCGTTCCGGGCTTAATTGCCTGTGGATAAGTTCGCGCGGGCGCGCGAGCGGGCGCGTAGCGCGTGACGCGCGGGGAACATGGACGCGGGCAGGCGCGGGCGCGTAGCGCGTGAGGCGCGGGCGCGTAGCGCGTGAAGCGCGGGCGCGTGAGGCGCGGGCGCGTAGCGCGTGAGACGCGGGCGCGTGAGGCGCGGGCGCGTTTCATCACTCCGCCGCGACGGGAGGGGCTTATAGTTAACCCCGAAAATATTTTCGGAAAATTAGCGGCGAACTATTGACGGGAATTTATAAGGGCCTAAACTGCCGGACCAAGGGGCGGCAATCCCGCCGCCCCGCAATAGAGGATCAGAAAATGCATAACATCAGTTTTATTGGCGGCCACGCCAACTTTACCCGCCGCGCTGGTAGCGAACCGGCTTGGCACATTCTCGGCGGTGAGACCCCGGCGGACGCGCCGCCGGAAGTCTGGGCGAAAAACAGCGGGATGCTGTACCGGCTCGATTTAACTCCGGCGCTGTACGCGAAAGCGGACGGCTCAATCGAACGGATCCCGGACCGGAAGGTAGTCGTGCGGTCCGACAATCAAACCGCGCTTGCGACGGTGTCGGATCGGTACAAGGTAGTGCAACCAATTGAAGTGCTGGAATTCTTTCGGGATCTGGCATACGCGGGCGGCTATGAGATGGAAACCGCCGGGGTCCTCAGCGACGGCGCACGATACTGGGCGCTCGCCCGCTCGATCCGCGAAAGCGGCGTACTGGCGGGCGGCGACCGGATCGGCGCGTACCTCATGCTGGCGACCGCCTGCGACGGGAGCATGGCGACTACCGCAACGCACACTTCGATCCGCGTGGTTTGCCAGAACACGTTGTCAATGGCCCTTTCGGATGCGGGCGCGTCCGCTATCAAGGTCCGCCACACTTCGACCTTCGACCCGGACCGCGTCAAGCGCGACCTACAGGTGGGCGACACGTTCGCCCGGTTCATGACGGACGCGGAGCGGTTAGCTTCGACCCCGATGGCGGACCGGGAAGCGGGGCAAACGATCTGGGCGTTGCTCGGGATCAAGGGTAGCGACGGCAAGCCCGTGCCAATGGAAACGGATCAGGCTCTGATCCCGGCGCAAACGCGGACCAAGATCGCCCGCGTTTGGGATCTGTTCAAGGGCGCGGGCGAGGGCGCGAGCTTGCCATCCGCTCGCGGCACGGCTTGGGGCCTGCTGAACGCGGTCACGCAATACGTTGACCACGAACAGCGCGGGCATAGCTTGCAGAACCGGGTCGATAGCTCGCTATTCGGGCGCGGCGCGGCGCTCAAGGTGGAGGCCCGCGACGCGCTACTCAAGCTCGCGGCTTAACGCAACGCAACGCAAGGGGCGGCAATCCCGCCGCCCCGCAATCTGGAGGATAGAACCATGATCAAGATTACTTTGACAACCCCGGCCCCGGCGGAACGCGCCCCGGTTGATATTGCCCGCGAGGCGGCGCAGGACGCCGCCGGTTATCACGCAGCGACGGTGGACGCGCTGGACTTGCGCGACTACGCGACCGCGAACGATCACGCGGACAACGCGCGACTTGCCGGGCGGGCGATCTTCCGGGCGGTGCGCGTCGCGGAAGCCGCCGGGGATGACTCCGGGGCGTTGTACTGCCGCGCCATGTTCAGCGCCGCCCGTGCGAGCGCAGACGCCTGCGAGGCGGCGATAGCGTGGGCGGAATACATTGACGCGGACGATCGCGCCCGCTTGCTTTCGGTGCAGGCGGATGCCGCGACGGCGAGCGCGGCGTCGCTCCGGGACGTTGCGAAAACGGTGAGCGAGCGGGCGCGGCTCGCGCAATTGGCGGCGGATGCGGACGCGGAAGCGGCGCAGGCCGCGCGGTATGACGCGGACCTCGCCGCTCAAGCGGCGGCGGACGCTATCTAGCACCAGTTCCCAAACCAAGGGGCGGCGCAGTGCCGCCCCGCTAAGGCGCAATTAATCAAAAAGGGAGTCTGATCATGCTCACACTAGTTGATTCAAGCGGCGACAAGAAAACCGGCCCGATCCCGGTAACGTATCGCGCCGGGGTCCAGACTTTTGCAACATGCCCCGGCACCTGCGGGGCGAACCCGCGCCCGGAGCAATCATCCGGCGCGATAGATTGGGGCTACCTTGAGGCGCTTTGCGAGGCCGCGCCGCCGAAGGGCGGGGCGTGGACCTACGTTCACTTCGGCTGGCGGCTCTGGAGGCCCTTTGTGGCCGCGCTAGGGGCGCGGGCGCGGACGGTGCTGAATTACTCCGCCGATACGTTCGCGCAAGCGGTGGAGAGCTTCAGAGCGGGCGTGCCTACGGTTTGCACGGTCCCGGAGGGATGGCACGCCGACGGCAAGGTCCGCCGCGTGGACGGGGTCCGGTTTGTCCAATGCCCCGCGACGGTGCCGCTCAAGCCGAGAGCGGTGCGGATAACGTGCGGCGGTGGAGGCGGCACGCGGGGGTGCGGCGGGAGCGGTGCGCCCCTGTGCGCCCGCGAGGGCGAGGCCAGAGAGTACGTCATTACCTTTGAGCTTCACGGCCCGCAACGGCGGCTGGAGAAGCCCTGCTACGCGCAGGGGGGCAACGTGCGTTTGCATTGGGACCGAACGGCGCTCAAACCTGCGAACGAACCGGA
>Ga0315904_10013236_pt1 | contig 10346 bp, 11 predicted proteins | sample LakEriMetagenome_6_FD_203529 | JGI IMG/M metagenome (GOLD analysis project Ga0315904, IMG submission 203529) | Freshwater fungal communities from buoy surface, Lake Erie, Ohio, United States - Buoy 12 MA120 | ecosystem: Environmental > Aquatic > Freshwater > Lake | place: USA: Lake Erie, Ohio... | reverse complement strand
CCTCACGCGGCCCACCCGGCGGCCGCTCGGCCCGTCCACACCCCGGGGGTCGCGGGGCGAACTTCGCCGATTTTCCGCGGCTTTCGCCCGCGCAACGACGGCCCGGTTGGCCTTGTTGCGAGCCGCGCCGCGCTCCTATGCTCCCCGCCCGCCGTGGGCCCTCGGTGGCCCGGCCGCGTTCCCTCGGGTTCGTCCGTGATGAACACCCTTGATCGACTGACCATGTGGATCCCGGTCTTCGTCGCGTGCCTGCTGGTGGCCGTGCAGACCGGTTGCACGTCCGCGCTGACGGCCTCGTACCTCCGCGAGGGCCTCTGGGAAACGGCCGACCACGCCGCGACGGAGAAGACCGCCGACGCCGGCTCGGACGCCGACGCCGACGCCGACGACACGCGCGACCCAGACATCGCGGTCGCCACGGAACGGGAGCCGCCCGCCGCGACTCCGGACCCGGCGATCGAGCGAGAGCGGCGCGAGGCGGCGCTCACAGAGGCGATGGCCCGCCTGTCACGGCTGGGTTCGCTCGACGCCGCCACGGAGGCCGCGCTCGTCGCCACGCTGCAGCGCACGCAGCCCGAGGACTGGCCCGTGGTGGTGGACGAGTTCGCCATCTCGCTCACGGCCGCCACCCCGCGGATCCCATCCGCGACCGCCACGTCGGCATCACCCCTCGACGACGCTCCAGACGTCGCATCGGCCCCGGAACCCGCCGTACCTGCCAAGCCTGCCGAGAGCACGGCTGCAGCCGCTGCGCCGGCCGTCGAGGAGTCGCCTCCGAGCGCTCCCGTCACCCCCGCCTCGCCCGCGACCGATGCGGGCGCGGCTGCCCCCATCGCCGATCCCGTCTCCTCCCCGCCCCTCGCCGTCCGCACTGCCTGCTTCGCATCGGCGGTCCGGGCCTGGGGCGACGTCGACCGCTTCGCCGCCGACCGCTTCCGGCCCGGCGAGGAGGTGATCGTGTATCTCGAACTCGACGAGCTCACCGCCGGCTCGTCCCCCGCGGGGCACACGACCTGCGTCGACACCGTGCTGCGGCTGGTGGACGGCGCCGGCGCCACACTGCACACCTGGCGCTTCGACCCGGTCGCCGAGACCTGCGGGACGCGGCGGCGCGACTACTTCACCCGCTACGTGGTCCGCTTCCCCGAGGCGGTGCCTGCGGGGGCGTGCCGCGTGGAGGCGGCCGTCACCGACACCATCGCCGGTGCGACGGCCATGGCCACGCTGCCGCTCGAGATCGTCGCGGCCGACTGATGCCTCACGGCGCCGGCAGCGGCGCCGGCGGCTGGAGCATCGGCACACCGCCGGCGGCCGGCGGCATTCCCGGCAGCGGCTCGACGACGGCGGGCGCCTCCGCCGGCGGCGGAAACACCTCGAGCTGCAGGAGGTCGGCGATCGTCACGGCGCCGGCCCAGCGGTCGGCCTGGGCCTCGACGTAGGCCAGTTCCGTCTCGGTGAGGGTTCGCTGGGCCTGCAGCAGGCTCAGGAACGTCACCTCGCCCTGGGCGTAGAGCCGTTGCGTGAGCTGCACGGTCTCGCGGGCCTTGGGCAGGATGTAGTTTTCGTACCACTCGACGAGCTGCTGTGACGTGCGATAGGTGGCCACCGCCTGCGCCGCCTGGTTCGCGAGGTCGAGTTCGACCCCGCGGAGGGCGGCCCGCGACGAGGCGATGTCGGCCCGCGCCGTGCGGATGTTGCCCTGGTTGCGGTCGAACAGCGGCACCTCCACCATCACCTGCACGAGCCCCTGATCCTGCGGCGGGAAGTCGACCTGTCGCTGGTAGCCGCCCAGCAGGTTCACGTTGGGGATCGGCTCCACGACCGCCCGCTCGAGTGCCCACTGGGAACGGGCCACGTCGGCCTCGGCCGCCCGCGGCAGCGCGTTGCGTTGCACGACGGCCTCCTGCATCCGCTTGAGGTCGAAGTTCGGCAGCTTCTGGAAGAGGTCGGCCTCCAGCATGCCCACGTCGGCCCGAGGCAGCCCGATGGCGGCGGCCAGCTCCCGTCGTCCGGTCTCGATGAACACGGCGGCGTTCAGCAGCCGCACGTCGGCGCGGTCGCGTTCGATGCTCCAAAACAACACGTCGGCCTTCGTGCCCTCGCCCGCCTCCGCGAGCTGGGCGCCGATCTCGTAGGACCGCTTGGCGATCTCGAGCAGTTGCTTGTAGATCTCCACGCGTCGCTGGGAGACGAGCAGCGCGTAGTACCCGGCCCGCACTCCGCGGAGCACATCGAACCGCGCCCGGATCAGGTCGTATTCCGTCTTCTGCACCTCGCGGAGCGCCGCCTGCTGGGCGAGCCGCAGCTTGCCCGCGGTGACGATGTCCTGGCTGGCGAAGCCGTTCCACTGGCTGTAGGTGCCGGCGGCCTGCGGCGAGCCGCCAGCGAGCATGGGATTGGGGTAGAGCCGGGCCTGCACGGCCTGACCGCGGGCCGCCTCGACCGCGGCGCGGGCGGCGACGAGCCTGGGGTGGCTCCGCTCGGCGAGGGCGACGAACTCGGCGAGCGACCGCGGGCTCGGGCCGTGCACGTCGCCAGTCAACGGCATGCGGGACAGATCCATGCGGGGCAGATCGGGAGTCGGGACGTCGAGCGCCGGTCCGGGATCGGCGGAGCGCACGATCGCCCCCGGTGCCGGCCAGGGGTCGGCACCTTCGGCGCGGGGGCCGATCCCAGCCGCCAGGGCCGCGAGCAGCGGCGCGACGATGCGGGCGCAGTGGACGGTCGTGTGAATCGCTCCCATGTTCGGAGCCATGATGTTGAGCCTGTTGCCTTGCGGCCGCCTTCGCTGTTGCAATCGTCACTTTTGGTACGGCACCTGCACCCTTCCCCAGCCGGAGACTCCACGGCATCGCGGGCGGCAGGATCGTGGTCGTCCGGGCGGGCGCTGATCCCGCCCCGCCCACGCGTCCGCCGCAAGTTCCGCCAACTGTCCCGCCGCGCAGCCTCGCCCAGGCCGCGACGCGGCAGGCGAGCGTGGCCTGAGCCCGGCCATCCGCGTATCGTCTTGCGACGCGCGCAGGAGGCGGCGGCCCCACCCCGGGAGCAGCCCGCCCATGCAGACGCAGCCCCAGGTCTCGTTCGACGACCTGCCCGTCGACGAGGCCGTCCGCGACGCGGCTCTCGACCACGTGGCGCAACTCGAGCGCTACGCCGACCGCATCACCGGCTGCCACGTCGTGATCGGCCAGCCGCACCGCCGCCATCGGCAGGGCCGGCTCTACTCGGTGCGGGTCGACCTCGTCGTGCCCGGCGGCGAGATCGTGGTCAACCGCGACCATCACCTCGACCACGCCCACGAGGACGTGTTCGTGGCCCTGCGCGACGCCTTCGACGCGGCCCGGCGGCGACTCGAGGACCACGTCCGCCACCTTCGCGGCGATGAGAAGTCGCACGCGCCCCGCGCCCGCGGCCGCATCTCGCAGTTCTTCCCGCTGCAGGGCTACGGCTTCATCGAGACGCCCGACGGCCGCGAGATCTACTTCCACCGCCGCGCGATCTCCGACCAGGAGTTCCACGCCGTCGACGTCGGCAGCCCGGTGTTCTTCAGCGAGGAGCCCGGAGACGAAGGTCCGCAGGCGTCGGCCGTGCACCTCGTCCACCCCCACGACCACGCGCTGCATCGCGGCGCCACGCCAGCCGAGGAGGAAGCCCCATGACGTTGCTCGAGACGGTCGAATCGTTCGAGGTCGCGATCCCGGCGACCGACCAGCGCGGCACCGCCGTCGCCCTGTCGGGCCGGCTCAGCCTGCCGGCCCCTCCCACGGGTCTGGTGCTCTTCGCCCACGGCAGCGGGTCGAGCCGCCTGAGCCCCCGCAACGAGTTCGTGGCCTCGGTGCTCCACGAGTCGTGGATGGGCACGCTGCTCTTCGACCTGCTCACCGAGCAGGAGGCCGCCGACCGCGTCAACGTGTTTGACATCGGCCTGCTCGCCGAGCGGCTGTTGGCCGCGGTGCGCTACGTCACGTCGCTCGAGCAGACGCGGCACCTCCCCCTGGGTGCGTTCGGCGCGAGCACGGGCGCCGCGGCGGCGCTCGTGGCGGCGGCCCGCGAGCCGCGGATCGCGGCGGTCGTGTCGCGCGGCGGCCGCCCCGACCTCGCCGGCCGCCGCCTGCGGGCCGTCCGCGCCCCGACGCTCCTCATCGTCGGCGGGCTCGACACCGAGGTACTCGCGCTCAACGAGCAGGCCCTCGCCGAGCTCGACTGCGAGAAGCGGCTGGCGGTGGTGCCGGGGGCCACGCACCTGTTCGAGGAGTCGGGCACGCTCGCCGAGGCCGCGCGGCTCGCGGCCGAGTGGTTCGCCCAGCACCTGCATCAGTGAGGAGCCGATCATGAACACCCGGATCTTCGCCGACCGCGCGGAGGCGGGCTGGATGCTCGTCGAGCGGCTCCGCGGCGAGTCGCTCGAGAAGCCGCTCGTGCTGGCGATCCCGCGCGGCGGCGTGGAGGTGGGAGCCGCGCTCGCCCGCGGCCTCGGGGCGGAGCTCGACGTCGTCTTGTCGCGGAAGCTCCGCGCCCCGCACCAGCCCGAGCTCGCCCTCGGCGCGGTGAGCGAGAACGGCGAGGTCTATCTCAACCACTTCGCCAGCGCCATGACCGACGCGGGCGACGCCTACATCGAAGGGGAGCGGCAGCGGCAGCTCGCCGAGATCACGCGGCGGAAGACCATGTTCCGGGCCGTGCGACCCCAGGCGCCGATCGCCGGCCGCACGGTGATCCTCACCGACGACGGGATCGCGACGGGCGCCACGATGATCGCCGCGTTGCATTGGGTGAGGGCCGCCGGGGCCGCGCAGATCATCGTGGCCGTGCCGGTGGGCTCGCCCGACCGGCTCGACGCGATCCGCCCGTTGTGCGACCGGCTCGTCTGCCTCGAGGAGCCCGAGGCCTTCTGGGCGATCGGCCAGTTCTACCGCGACTTCGAGCAGGTGGAGGATTCGCGGGTCGTGGAGCTGCTCCGCGACTACGGCCTGCCGGCCACGAAGTGGGAGCGCGCCGCCGCCGCTACCCCTTGATCACGCCGAGCGGCCGCAGCCGGGCCACCTTCGTCGACAGTCCCGCGCGATGGACGACGTCCACGACCACGTCGACGTCCTTGTAGGCGGCGGGCTGCTCCTCCGCGAGCCCCTCGCGGCTGCGGCAGCGGGCCACGACGCCGCCGAGCTCGAGTTCGTGCCGGATGTTGCGGCCCCGCGCGGCCCGCGTGGCGGCGGTGCGGCTCAGGCAGCGGCCGGCACCGTGGCAGGTGGTGCCGAACGACCGCTCGAGCGCCCGCGGCCCCCCCACGAGCACCCAGCTCGCGCGGCCCATGTCGCCCGGGATGATCACCGGCTGTCCGATGTCGCGATAGCGGGCGGGGACGTCGGGGTGTCCCGCCGGAAAGGCCCGCGTCGCGCCCTTCCTGTGCACGCACACGTCCCGGGCCCCGCCGTCCACGTCGTGCCGCTCGATCTTCGCCATGTTGTGGGCGACGTCGTAGAGCAGCGTCATGCCGAGCGCCTCCCACGACCGGCCGAACACGCGGGCGAACACCTCGCGCACCTGCCACATGAGCAGTTGGCGGTTGCAGAAGGCGTAGTTCGCGGCCGCCCTCATGGCGCCGAGATAGTGGCGCCCCTCCGGGCTCTCCACCGGCGCGCAGACGAGCTGCCGGTCGGGCAGCGCGAAGCCGTATTTCGCGGGCGCGTCGCGGAGGGCCCGGAGCGCGTCGTCGCACACCTGGTAGCCGAGCCCGCGCGACCCGGAGTGGATCAGCACGCAGATCTGACCCGGCCGCAGGCCGAAGGCGGCCGCGGCCCGCTCGTCCTCCACGCGGTCCACCACCTGCACCTCGATGAAATGGTTGCCGGCCCCCACCGTGCCGCACTGGTCGGCCCCGCGGGCGAGCGCCCGGTCGCTGACGAGCCCCGGCTCGGCGTCGGCGATCCGACCCTCGGCCTCGGCACACACCACGTCGTCGGCGGTCGCCAGGCCGCGGTCGCGGAGGAAACCCACGCCCTCGGCCATGAGCAGCCGGAGCTCCGCGGGCGAGAACACATAGGGCCCCCCCTGCCCCACGCCCACGGGCACGTCGCGGATCAGCTGGTTGACGAGCTGCACGAGCACGGGCCGCACGTCGTCGAGCGTGAGATCGGTCCGCACGAGCCGCACGCCGCAGTTGATGTCGTAGCCCACGCCGCCGGGCGACACGACGCCCCCGGCCGCCGGGTCGGTGGCGCACACGCCCCCGATGCAGAAACCGTAGCCCCAGTGGATGTCGGGCATGGCGAGGCTGGCCCGCTGGATGCCGGGCAGGCAGGCGACGTTGGCCACCTGCTCGGCCGCCCGGTCGCTCCGCAGCTGGGGCAGGAGCCTGTCGTCGGCGAAGATCAGGCCGTCCACCCGCATGTCCGCCCGATACGACTTCGGGATCCGCCAGGTGCAGTCGTCGACCCGTTCGAGCGGCCCCTCGAAGGCCCGCGCCGGGGCGCCGCTCGCCGGCCGTGTCTCGTCCGCCATGTCTCACCTCCCGTTCACACGTCCACGATGAAGAAGCCCTGCCAGCCGTCGGGGGTGCGGTGGACGTCGAGCTCGTGCTGCGTGACCGCCTTCACCTCGTGCGCGAGCACGTGCCGCGCCGGATCGTAGCGCTCGCCGCGGGCGGTGGCCCGCAGGCCCGTGCCGTCCACCGCCACGTCGAAGTCGCGAAACAGCATCCGCCTGAGCTCGAAGGCGGCCAGCACCTCCGCCACCCAGTCGCAGAGCAGCCACGCGGGATCGGTGCCGGCCACGGCGAACGACTCGGTCGCCGCCGGCCTGATCTGCGCGGCGTCGCCCACGATCACGGCGGTGAGGCCGCGGGCCGCGTCGGCGAGCAGTTCGGCGAGCGTGGCGGCGGCCACGTGGATGCCCAGGTCGGCGGTGTGGTCACGGATCTCGTACACGGCTGGCGGGCTCTCGCAGTTTGCCGATTTGGCCACGATGGACGCAGAATGCTAGCCCCGAGGGGCCACGGCATGCTCGACAGGACGAAACTCCTCTGCAAGCGACTTTCGGCGCCCGTCCGCCACCTGGTGCGGCGCCGCGTGCCGATGCCAATGGTCATGTGGCGGGTGCGGCGGATCTGGCGCCGGCCCGAGCCCGCCGTCTGGCCCCTGCCGGACACCGCGGTTCGGGCCGGCCTCGAGCGCTTCGAATACTCTCTCTTCTCGCAGAACGGCGAGGACGGGATCCTCCGCCACCTGTTCGCCGAGATCGGCTTCCGCTCGCGACGGTCGGTCGAGTTCGGCTTCTCCACGAACGAGAGCAACTCGCTGCGGCTCGTGCGCGAGGAGGGCTTCGCCGGGCTTTTCCTCGACGCCTCCGACTGGCAGGTGGATCGGTTCAACCGGGCGGCCGGGAGCCTGGGCCTCACGTCGACCCGGGCCGTCCGCACGTTCCTCACCCGCGACAACCTCCAGCCCACGCTGCTCGCCGCGGGCACACCCGCCGAGATCGACCTCGTGTCCATCGACGTCGACGGCAACGACTACTGGCTGTGGGAGTCGCTCGACCGCGTGTCGGCGCGGGTGGCGGTGGTGGAATACAACGCCGCGCTCGGCCCGGACTTGTCGCTGTCGATGCCCTACGCCGCGTCGGGCCGGCCCGCGGACGACGCCCCGCACCACTTCGCCTATGCCGGCGCATCGCTCGAGGCGCTCGTGCGGCTCGGGCGACGGAAGGGCATGAGCCTGGTGGGCTGCGACTCGTCGGGCACCAACGCCGTCTTCCTCCGCGACGACTGCCTGACGCCGGCCCTCCGGCCGCTCGACGCCGCCACGGCCTTCCGCCCGAACCGCGGCCTGCTGCGGCTCGGTCTGTCGCAGGCCGAGCAGGTCGCCCGTGCCCGCCGATCGCCGTTCGTCGAAATCGCGTAGCCCGCGTCATCCCGCAGGCGCGCGACGCTCATCGGCGTTGTCCGCCGCCGCGGGTGGCCCGCCATCTCGCCACGGCGTCGCAGGCGATCGGGCCGCCGTGGCCCACGAACAGCCGGCCGGACGTCGCATCGAGAATGCGGTCGAGGCTCGCCATGGCGGCGGGCAGATCGTCGGCGAAGTAGTGGAAGTTCGGTCTCGAGGGCCGAATCGCGCCGCCGGCCCAGCCCCCCATGATGACGTCGCCGATGATCGCGTCTCCGGAGTCGAGCACGACCGAGACCGAGCCTGGCGTGTGCCCGGGCGTATGCAGCACGGCGCCGGCGATGCCGAATGCGTCGAGTCGCATGCCGTCGTCCACGTCGACGTCCGCCGCCCTGGGCTGAAACGGCAGGTGACTCAGCATCTTCGCCAACACCCGGCCCCTCAGGCCCACGCCCCGGAGCGGACCGTTGTCGCCGCGCATGGCCAGCGGCCGGTCGTCGAGGTGATACGCCACGCGGCAGCCCGCCTCGCCCGCGAGGTCTGCCGTGTTCCCGAAGTGATCCGAATGCACGTGCGTGTGGAGGATCAGTGCGAGGTCGCGGACCTTCACGCCCACCGCATCGCAGCCGGCCGCGATCCTCGGGGCGTCGCCCCGCGAGCCCGTGTCGACGAGGATCGGCCGGTCGCCGACCACGAGATAGGCGTTGGAATACCGCAGCCGGAGAGGATGAATGACGCTCACGAGCGGCCGTTGATCTCGATGCTGCGGCGGATCTGCGGCACGTGCAGTCGCAGGTGAAAGGCCAGGAGGGCGAAGGCCCCGCGACTGTCGAGCCGGCCGAAGATCGGGTGCAGAAAGCTGCCGCGGCCGGTGAAGGGATACGACCGCGGCAGGCTCGCGACCCTGGCGGCGAGATCCCGAAACCGCGGCATGACCTCGGGGCCGCATTCGTCGGGATGGTCGAACCGACCGATGTCGCCGATGGCGGGCTGCCGCCCCGCCTCGAGTTGCAGGATCACCTCGAGGAGCGCCTCGTGCACGCCGCTGCAGTGCTCGATCGTCATGAAGGCCGACCAGCCCTGCATCACGCGCGTCACGCCCGGCATCGGCGGCACGGGGCTGCGTCCGCGCAGGATCGGTTCGGGCGTCGCGGCGACGAGGCTCTCGATCGCCGTCGCCGCTGCGGAAAACTGCCGCTCGTTGGCCGCGAGCGAGCGGCTGCGGTAGCCGAGTCCGAGGAGCAGGCGGGCGGGAAGGTTCTTGATCATGGGAGATCGGGCCTGGCAGGTGTCTTCGACACAATCGACGTCGGACGGTATCACCGCGGCGGCTACCTTCCATACCCCGGCTTGACCTGCTCGCCCTCGGCATCCTTGACGAGCCACTGCCCGTCTCTCTTGTGGAGCACGACCTTGACGCCCGCGAGCGCCGCGCCGGGCGCACCCTTGTCGATCACGTTGCCGGTGACCCGCACGATGAGGTTGGCCACGGCCTCGGGGGGTCGTGCGGCGGCGGCGACGTCCACGTCGATCCTCGTGATCGACACTTCCGTCGGCCGCACCTGTTTCAGGACGCGTTCCACCTCGTCGCGAAGCGGTCGCAACTCCGGGTCGACGGCGGCCATGATCGTGGCCACGTCCTGCTTTTCGGCCGCACGGGCCAGCCGGGGAAACATCGCCAGCAGATGCTCGCGGTCGGTCTCCACGAGCGTGTCCACCACGAAGGCCCCGACGCCGCCGAGGGCCAGCAGAACGGCCCCGACGAGCAGACCTCGGGCCTGCACCTGCGTCCAGATGACGCAGGCCGCAACCGCGCCGAGCAGGCAGGCGACGACCAGTGGCCAGGACGATTCGAACGGCATCGACGTGTATCCACGACGCGGAATGGCAACGCTCGCTACGGCGATGATTATGCCCGCGCTTGGCCCCGCCGCGACAGCCCCACATCCCGCGGTCGTCGACCTGGAGATCAGCGCATGCCGGGCTGGGACAGCCTCGGGCGGATCGGGCGAACGTGCGCCGGCTCCGTGGGCGTGATGCCGGTCTCGCGATCAGGGGGTCCATCCGGGCAGTTTGGATGCCTGCACGACCCACGCGGCCAGCACACCCTCGGCGAGCGGCATGTCCTCGTCAATGTCCAGGCACCGCACGTCCTTCGTGCTTGGACGTGCCCGGAGGCATGGGGGTCAACGCGGCGCCACGAAAGAAGGACACCTTCATGCACTTCGTGAAGCAGTGGAAGCCGAGAAACCAGCCGCGCCCCTCGATGCCGTAGAGCGGCGAGTTCCATTTCACCGCCTTCTGCACGTCGGGAATGGCCTGCACGATGATTCGGTCGAGCCGTCGGCCGACGTCCCGTTTCCAACCCGGCATCGCGGCGATGTAGGCCTTCACCGGCGCCGCGCCATCCGCCTGCGCGATCTGCGGGTTGCCGCCCGACAGGAGCACGACCTTGGTCCGCTTCGTGGC
>Ga0315904_10013235_pt1 | contig 10347 bp, 8 predicted proteins | sample LakEriMetagenome_6_FD_203529 | JGI IMG/M metagenome (GOLD analysis project Ga0315904, IMG submission 203529) | Freshwater fungal communities from buoy surface, Lake Erie, Ohio, United States - Buoy 12 MA120 | ecosystem: Environmental > Aquatic > Freshwater > Lake | place: USA: Lake Erie, Ohio... | reverse complement strand
GTGCCATCGCCGATGTGGCCGCACTCACTCTGGAGAACGCGCTGCTCTACACCCAGCTCGAAGTCAGCTACAACGCCACTCTAGAAGCCCTCTCCACCGCTCTGGACCAGCGCGACCAGGACACCGAGGGGCACTCCCAGCGCGTTGCGGCCTACACCGTTCGGCTCGGCCAAGAGATTGGCCTGCCCATCGAGGAGCTGCGCTTTCTGCGCCGCGCGGCCCTGCTCCATGATATCGGCAAGATCGGAATCCCCGATGCGATCCTCAACAAGCCTGGCCCCCTCACCCCCGATGAGCGCAAGGTCATGCAGCGCCACCCTCGGCTTGGTTTTGAGATGCTCCAAGGAATCGCGCATCTCAGCCGTGAGCGCGATATTGTCCTGACCCACCAGGAGCGCTGGGATGGCAACGGCTACCCAATGCGCCTCTCGGGTGAGGACATTCCCCTCGCCGCCCGACTCTTCGCTCTCGTGGACACGTTCGATGCCATCCGCTCTGACCGCCCCTACCGCAAGGGCCGCGACTACGCCACGGCAGCCCATATTATCGCCGAGGAGTCCGGCAAGCAGTTCGAGCCCCGCCTCGTCGAGGCGTTCCTACGCGTCCCCGAAGCAGAGTGGGCCGTGATACAGGCAAGCCTTGCTACAGAAGCAACTTCAACGATAATGGCTGAACCCTTGCCATTGAAGAAAGCAGCATAGAGGGTTATATTTCCCCCACCCGAAGCTATATTTCCACGACCCGAAGCTATATTTCCGGCTTCTTCCCTCAGCCGACCCTCTTCCTGTGACGCTCATACCTCGCTAGGAAGAGGGTTCTCCAGCACTCAGTTTCCTAAATCTGATACCACCCGCTCCCTCCGACGAAGCTTGCATAATCCGCCGGACAAAAGACACCAGCTCTTTGGGATTGAAGGGCTTCGTTAAACAAATATCAAAAAGAGGCGACCTATAACCCATTGACCAATTATGATCAAGTCTTTGATCAACGATCATAATCCGACAACAACCGTACCACTTGTCATTGTATAACCATAGCACTGACCTACAAAGCTCGTACCCGCTTGCCCCTGGCAAAAAATCATCTACAGTTATCAAGATCGGGAGCTTCTGCAAAAGCGCTTCCCATGCCTCCTCGGCGCTGTAAGCAATTTCGACTTTGTAGCCTGCCTCGCGAAGGTAGCCCGCGATCAGGTTCGCCATGGCAGGCGTATCGTCCACGACCAGAATATGCTCGCCTTGTGCTATGGGCTTATCGGGGAGCGGAAGAAAACGCTCGTCCATGGTCGCTCTCTCTCAAAACCCTCTTCCTCCGCGAAGCGGGAAACAGGAAGAGGGTCGGCGGAGTGAGGAACGAACGAAGCCGGGGAGATGGCCCGAAGGGGCTACACCTCCGTCAAGATCGCGGCCTTTCGGGCCTCGAAGTCGGCTTGCGTGATGAGCTCCTCTTCTAACAAGACCTTCAGGTTAGCGAGGCGCTCTTTGAGGCTGCCAAGGCTTGCGGGGCCAGGAGCCACCACGACGGGCTGGGCAGGTGCGGCGACGGGAGCGGGTGCCACGGCGACGGGCGCAGGGGCAATGGGTGCGACAATCACGGCAGGCATCTCGGGGTTGTAGTTGATGTTCTCCAAGTAGTCCGTGATAGCCTGCTGGTAAGGACGTAGAATTGCACGACCGAAGTTTCGCGCGTTCTGCTGCTCGACGTGCGCGAGAAGCTGCTGGCCCATGAGCTGCACGCCCTGCTCCACCAGCTTGGCCTGAATCCCCCGGTCAATCTGCTCTTTTAGCTGCCGCTGGTCACACAGCAAGAGCACCATCTCACGCGCCTCGCGTGGCGGACGGTTCGACTGCTCGGCTTCGGTCTCTGCGGCTTGCATCAGCTTGGCAAGATCCCCCGTGATGGAGATGAACGTGCCCAGCGGGTCGGTCTTGGCCATACCGAAGCGATCGCGGTAGCTGGCGATAAACTTAATGGTCTCGCGGGCTCCCGCGGCGGTATAGCGCGTGTCTTTTTCCTCAGCAATCACGCCCATAGCCCAGCCAACACAGAAGGTCTGCCAGGCCCCTTTCTGATCCTCAAAGCTCGGGGGCGCGATCCGTAGCCACTCTTTCACATCACGGCGTGTGTGGATCGGGTTGGCACTCGCCCCCGCGGCTTTGGCCTGCTCGTAGGCGAACTGGTAGTTCTCCATTCCCTCTAAAAGGCGGAGTGGGAACGAGGCCCGCTCGCGCAAAAAGAGCACCTGGTGTGGCTCACCCGCGTTGGTGATCTGACCATCACGGATTCCCTGGACGGTCTCCTTGAGCATCTTATTAAAGACACCCTCCGCCTCAGAGCGTGGCTCTGAGCCGTGCATCACACCGACAATGGTCTGGGACTTGTTCTGGTGGTGCTTGTAGTTAGGGGCATTCTCCGCCAAGTGAATAAAAGGCTGCGAGAGCGCGTGGATGCGCCGCAGCTCCTCAATGGCCCGGTCGGTGCCGACACCGAAGCGCTCGAAGAATTTTTCGAGCACCGCCTCTTGCTCCACCGCCTTAAAGACGACCCGGCAGCGCCCGATAATCCCCGAGCGTACCCGGTTCAGATCGGCATCGCGCAGACCATAGATATTGCCGCTGGTGCCCAGCTCACTGAGAATATCCGCCGACGTCGTGTTAACGGTCGCATTGCCAGGGTCGGAGCCATTGCCCACATAGGCCGTGTAGCGCTTGTCAATATCCCCATTGACGTAGGTCACCTGGCCGTTCTCTTTCTCCTGGCGCTGCCCGCGATCAAAGATCACCAGGCCATTGACATCCACCGGGTTCTCGACCGCGGTCTGCTCCTCTTTGTGGAAGAACGCCTCCAGCCCCTTCATCCGCTCGATATAGGCATCCATCTCGGTCTTGAGGTTTTCCAGGACCCCCAGCATTCCGGTGTAGAAGTAGATCGCATGCTCCGCCGTTCGGATGTCAAGAAGTGTCGTCTCCCACTGCCGGGCACGGGTGAGATACTCTTCTTTTTTCTCATCAATTTCTTTACGCTTAGCTCCCATGATGAGCGAGAGCATCGCGTCTTTGGCAAGCCGGTTCATCTCGGAGACCTGCGTGTCCCGGCTCTCGGCAATCGGGGCCAGGGTCGGCTGGGCTTCATCGCGCATCCGCCCCAGCTCCGTGGCGTAGGCCCGGAAGCGCTCGACCGCATGGTCCAAAAAGGCCCGCGCGACCCCGTGCCGCCGGTTGGGATCGTTGACACACTCGCTGATGAAGTTGCGGAGCGCGTTCTCTTTGGCTGGAATTGTGCCGCGCAGGTTCTGCTGCATCTGGAAGAGATACTCCCCGAGGTTGGCGCGCTGCTTGGAGAGAATGTCCGGGTTTGGGTCGGTGTCGGTGAAGCGGCTCTGGTGCTCTTCCTGCCGCGCCATGAGAAACGCCCCGACATTGTCGTGCCCCGGATAGGCCGCGCCGTAGCTTCGGTTCACTCCGTTCCAGTAGGCCAGGGCCACATCGCGCAAAAGCTCCCCCGACTCGATATTGGCGACTTGGATGCCACGCTGGATGTTCTCGGGATCGAGGCCCAGCCGCCCGAGCTCCTGCTCGGCAAATGCGCCCACATTGCTGACACGCGCCAGCGGCTCGGTCCAGCGGGTGAGAATCTGCCGTGCCAAGCGGCTCGCACAGGCGTGGAGCACTTTATCTTTGGGGAAGTGGATCGCGGCCAAACCCATCGCGAGGTAGTTCTGGGCACACCCGAGGTCATCGGGGCTGGTCAGGAACTGATCGAAATTGTCGCGGTTGGACTTTTTCTGGCGCTGGAACTCACTGGTCAGGTCCAAGAACACCGAGTGCCCGACCATCTCGACCATCTTGTCCACACTGCCGAGATTGGCGGCGGGGCTTGACGTGTCCACGAGATAGGTGTAGCGAAACGGTGGGTCGGCGTTCTCAATCCCCGGCTGATCCGGCTTATACTGCGCCGTAAATGTGGTGGAGATATCGGTGTAGTGGTTGAGCTCTAGCAGGCTGGCGTAGGCATTGGGCCGGTTGTCCACGGCCACGGCGGCGGTGTTGGGCGGGATGCCAAAGATCCCGATAATCTCCAGCATGCGCTGGTCTTTGAAGAGCTCTTTGACCGTGTAGGCCAAGTCCAAGAACATCCCTGAGCCCGTGCCACCGAGCAGTGAGCCGACAATGTAGACCGTCACGCCCTCGGAGACCTGCATCCCGTTCTTGATCGCGATTGCCTTGCTGGCATCTTTGGTGATCTCGGTGTACTCCTCCTCAAGACGCCGGGCGATGGTGTCGTAGTTCCAGTAGAGTGCCAGGCGACCCCGCGCACGAACCGCGCCCGCTCCCTGGTGGATGTCGCCCGAGAGTGTCCGAGGGTCGAGCCAGTCGCGAAGGTGCGGGTACTCGCGCAGGTTTCGTCGTAGCTGCTCGACGCCGTGTACGGAGCAGTGGATCTTATCGGCGTTGTCTAGGTTCGCCGCGTCGGAGTAGTTGGGGTTCTTGCCAAAGATGGCCTGATCGGTGTCCAAAAGCAAGAACGAGACAATGGGCAGCTTGTCGAGCGAGCCGTACTTCTGGATCATGCGCTGGCGCACGTCGAGCAGGATCTTATGGCCCGTCCCACCGACAGCGATCATCAGCGAGCGAGAGATTCCCCGGAGCTTCTGGTCTTCGTTCTGAGGAAGCGCAGGAGCGTTACTTAAAGAGGGGGAAGAAGAGGAAGGCAGCGGCGGCGGCGCGGAAGGCGTGGTGGTCTCGTCAGGCATGGTCATATTATACTCCGAACCACTAGACGCGCGATACGCCCCATCGGTTGCGGCCTGGTGTCATTTCATCGCGGGTGGCAAAAGCGGCCCGCTGACGGGACAAACAGGCGAAAGCCCGCTTCAGAGCCTCTACCCATGGGCGAAAATTCACGTTGTCTTTCGCCCCAACCTACCCCACACTTTTTTGGGGACAGTCCAGTGGATTCTATCGCCTAAAAGTTGCGGCGACGGGTACACTTTAAGCTATGAAAATGACTTGGACCGATGCAGAAGATATTGGAATTGAGCTTTACGATGCGAACCCGGACACCGACCCGCTGACCGTGCGTTTTACGGACTTGCACAAGATGGTCGTGGCACTCCCGGACTTTGCCGACGACCCGCTGGCCTCCAACGAAGCCAAGCTGGAGGCGATCCAGATGGCGTGGTACGAGGAGTTCAAAGATAATCAATAAGCGCTAAAGCTCGCCGGGCTTGAGTTCCCCGAGCATCTGGCCATCAGCAGTGATGCGAAAGCGGCCAAAGGTGAGGAGGGCGAGATACTCCGGGGGAACCGTGGTGGAGAGCTTGAGGCGCTGGGTCTCGGGGTCGAGGCCTAGAAAGCGACCGATTCCCAGGTAGCGGCCTTTTTCATCGTGGAGGCCTAGGCACACACCTTCGAGTGAGGTGAGAGAGATCGCACGGACACGGGTGACGCGGAAGTGATCCAGAGTGAGCCCGACCAGCGACTCCCAGCCGGGGCGGAGCAGGCCATTGACAAAGAGTGCCAGGGTTCCCTCGGCGATCTCGCCATAGACGCAGCTGAGCCGAAGCGCGGTGCCTGCCCAGCGTGCAAGGTGCGGCGCGATGGGCGCTCCCGTTCCCAGAGTCGCGCCCAGGGTGGTGAGTCCCTCCAGAGCAAGTTGGTGCTCGGTTGCCCCCTCCAGTGCTCGTGCAAGGCGCGTGAGGCGGCGGGTGGCACGAACACTGGGAGACTTGCGCACCACGGCATCGGCGACCGGCAGCGGGCTTAGCTCCGCTCCACTCAAGGTTGCCAGTAGGCTCGGCAGGCTCCCGAGTTCACCGTCTTTTTCGAGAACCAGGATTCGATTGGGGGTGAGTGCCTGCACCAGCGACGCGAGAAACCGTCGTGCTCCGGGACCGGTGACGTAGCCCGGCGTGTCCAGAAAGAGCAGCTGCGCCCCCGCTGTCTCTGCCTGACGCACCACTTCCGTGAGGGCGATAATCTGCTCCAGTGCGGCGCTCGCCGGGCTCAGTGCCCCCACAAACCGCGTCCCGCCCCGCTGCGGCCCTTCAGGTTGCATCCACGCCCAGCTTACCGTCCCTGGCGGGCCTAGCTCCGACTGACCCGTGTCGCCGTCAATCAGCGCGACTTTATGGGTGCGGGCGGCCTCGCGGGCGAGCTGATGAACCGTGTAGGTCTTACCACGGTCGCTCGCCCCGAGAATGAGAATGCGCTCCGCCAAGGCTATTTTTTCAGCCGGTCGGCAAACTTCTTGCGAAACTCAATAACATGCGGGGCGACAATGTACTGACAGTAGCCCGCGTTCATCTTCATTTTCTTGGCATAGTCCGCCTTAGTGAACTTGTCAAAGTAGTTCTGGTGGTACTCTTCCGCCACGTACCAGACCGTCAGTGGCTCCAGAGTCGTGACAATACGCTTGCGGCCCCAGACTTTTTGCGCCACAACCTCCGCGATCACTTTCTCCGCCAGCGCCTTCTCTGCGGGGTTCTTAAAGAAGATCGCCGAGCGGTACTGCGTGCCTTTGTCGGGGCCTTGCTGGTTGAGAGTGGTCGGGTCGTGAACCGTCATGAAGATGGACAAGATATCACGAGCCGTGATGATTTTAGGGTCGTAGGTAAGCTTCACCGCCTCCGCGTGGCCCGTCGTCCCCGTGCAGACTTGCTCATAGGTCGGGTTAGGAACCCAGCCCCCGCAGTAGCCCGACTCCGCCTTTAGGATGCCCTTGAGCAGCGTGAACATGCCCTCTATGCACCAAAAACAGCCACCCGCGATTACGATTGTCTCTTCTGTTTTCATTTCGTCCTCTTTGTCTAGTTGCTCGCCCATCGTGCCTCTTTATACACTCGACAGAGCCAAAAAGTTCCCCCGCCGGTCACCTCCCCCCGCCGCTGAGACGGCGTCCCCCTCCGGCAAGCGAAGGGGGACTAAAACCGGGCGAGGACGTTCTCACGTTTGAAGAGGCTTGCGGCAAAGGCGACAGCGATACCGGCGTAGACCACGGAGGTTCCACAGGCGAGGGCCACAAAAGTGGGATTGAGCATTCCCTGAAGCGCCTGCTTGAGCACCAGGCCAGAGTTGGCAATAGGAACGAGAGACCAGTAGAGCGCCGCATCCGCACGCACCAGCATTGCCATCATCGAGCACACCAGCCCCACCATCACGATGGGTCCGGTGAGTGTCTGCATCTCTTTCTGATTGCGCGCCATCGTGGAGACTGCCAGCAAGACGCCGGAGCCCAGGACGGCAAGCGGAACCTGTACTAACAAAATCGCAACAAAGGCCGCGGGCCCCAGGCTGAGTCCATCGGAGGTCATCCAGTTAAACATTGGCAGCTTGACATAAAACGGCCAGAACAGCCCCACCACCGAGAGCAGGCTACTCACCAGAGCGGTGGCCGTCACGGTGCAGAACTTGCCCAGCGCAATGTCTCTTCGCGAGAGCGGAGCCACGAGAAGCGTTTCTAGCGTCCCACGCTCTTTCTCCCCTGCCACCGAGTCCGTCGCGGCCATGATCCCCCCCATGAGTGCCGAGAGCGCCAGGGTGTAGGGCAAGAACATCGCAAGGAGCTGCATGCCACTACCACCCGAGCCCGTGAGTTTTTTATCCCCCACCAAAAACGGCTTGACAAGTTGCTTGGAGAGGCCCGCGTCTTGCAGGCGCTTTGCCGCGAGCAGGTCGCCGCGCTCACTGAGAAGATCTTTCACGCGCTTTGCCGCCTGCTCTGACGCTTCATTGCCTGCGTCTTGCACCACGGGAATCGAGATAGAGTCGCCGTTTCCCAGCCGCTCATCGGCGTCCTCGGGCAGGAGAATCGCGGCTTTGTGGCTACGATCGCGCACTTTCGCCTCGGCAGCTTCCACACTCGCCACCGGCTCCAGCTCGATTTTATTCGCGTTCTTCAGCTCCTCCATAAGCTGGGGCGCTTTTTGCATCCCCACCACGCCCACTTTAATCGTCTCAGCCCGGCTCTCTTTGGCCTGGCGCTGCGCCATGCTCCCGACCAAGGCAAGAATCAAGGGGGTGATCAAGAGCGGGCTAACAACCACATTAAAGCGCGTCCGTGAGTCGGAGAAGATCTCCTTGAACTCTTTTTTAAAGACAATCTGCCACATCGCCATCACTTAGTTCTCCTCGACACCAATGAGACGTAGGAACACGGTCTCAAAAAACTCCGCACCCGCTCTCGCGCGTAGCTCCGTGAGCGTGCCAATGGCCGCCACTTTGCCGTCGTAGATAATCGCAATCCGGTCACAAAGCGCCTCGACCTCGCTCATGATGTGTGTGGAAAACACCACGCACTTGCCTTGCTCTTTGCAGCGCCGGATATAGCGCACCACGGTTCGGGCCGCCATCAGATCCAGCCCACTGGTCGGCTCATCAAAGAAGACCACCGGCGGATCGTGGAGCACCGAGCGAGCAATCGAGACGCGCTGCTTCTGGCCCGTAGAAAGCTTGTCGCAGCGGCCATCCAGAAACTCGGACATGTCCAGCTCGCGTGTCAGCTCTCCGATTCGTGCCTCGACTTTCTCAGGAGCCATGCCGTAGAGTGCGCCAAAGTAGCGCAGGACTTCTCGGCCTGTGAGCCGCTCATAGAGCCCGGCAGAGCCTGTGAGATAGCCGAGCTGCGCCCGGACTTTCTCGGGCTCGCGGACGATATCATAGCCCCCGATGCTTGCCGTGCCCGAAGTCGGGGTGAGAATCGTGGCAAGCATGCGAAGGAGCGTGGTTTTTCCTGCGCCGTTGGGGCCAAGAACCCCAAAGATCTCCCCCGGCTTGGCCTCCAGAGAAACGCCCTGCACGGCAAAGACCTCACCGCGCTTCTTGTCCGTGAAGGTCTTGCTCAGATTTTCAACGTGGATCATTATTCTTTAGGCTTCGCAAAGGCACTAGCCTCAACGGGGGCGTTGATCTTGACATCGGAGAGTAGGATGACCACCTCGGTCGGTCCCGCTAGCTGGCGTATCTTATGGGCCATCTTGATGCCGCTCACGGTGCGGTAGTCGGAGAAGTAGCTCTCGACGGCGATCTTGCCATTGGGCGTCTCCAGCGTCTGGTCACTGCGGACTTGCAGCCCCGTCTTCACATCAAAGTACTGCGTCTCCTGGTTGCCCACTTTGGGGGTGAGGCGCACCCGGTAGGCTGGAGCACCGGCGACTTTGACCGTTCCCAGAACCTCAGCTTTGCTATAGACACTCTTCCAATCGGCAGGACGGAGCGAGAGCGCCGACTGGGCTTTCAGAGAGGCAAGCTCCGCCCCAGCGAGTGTCCGTAGACCGGTGAAGGGATCTTTTGACCAGCCCACCGTGCCATCAAACGCACTCGACGAGTCCCCCATGCCCTTGAGGCTCTGCTTCATGACGAACTTATTGGGTGCTTGTGCCTGAATCTCCATCGTCCCCGAGATGCCCTGTGCTGGCACCGAGACCGTTCCCTTGCTCGTAAAACTCTGCACTTTAAGCCAGGCAGCCCCGCCGATCACCGTCGCAGCCTTGTCCATCAGCGCCGCTCCCGTGGGCTTGGGAGCCTGTGCAGAAGCCGATACGGCACAGAGGGCCGTCAGTGTCAGTAAACCGTAGCGATTCATCTATTTTTTCTCCGTCTGAGTTTTAAGATAGGCCAGCGCCGCGGCGATATCCGGATCACCGAGCTGGCGAAGAGACGCTTGTGTGAGCGTCACGGCAATATCGGGTGTGACTCCCTTGCCCTCTAATAACACACCTTTGGGGGTCTTGAAATCCGCAAAAGCGTACTGGAGCCGCACCCCCCCCGGCAGTTTCTCGACGGCAGAGGGCAGCACCATTCCCGCCGTCTTCCGCCCAATGACCACCGCGCGCTTGAGCTCTTGCAGCCCCCCCGCCAAGATCTCTGAGCACGAGGCAGAGAGCTCGTCGGTGAGTACGGCAACGGGTCCTGCGTAGCGCGGCACTTGTGGCAGGACCGGAAACTGGAGCGCGGAGCTGCGCGTCTTCATCACTCCAAGGCTCCCTGGCTTCTGACTGACAAGCCCCGCAATGGCATAGGTCACGGGGCCGAGTCCCCCGGGGTTGCCACGCAGATCAATCACAATCCCAGGTGCATCCGCTGCTTCTTTGAACGCCTTTCGCAGATCTTCCATGAGCAGCCCCGTAAAGAGCGAGAAGCGGATGTAGGCGATGTTGCCCTCTAGGCGCTTGGTCTCCAGCTCTGCGGGAAACGGTGGAAAGCCTGGCAGGACATTGTCGCGTTTCTGCGGCCCTGCGGTCAGCGTGAGCTCCACCGCGCGCACACCGCCCTCAGGCTCACGCAGGCGAAGTGTCCGCCGCTGGCCCTCATCGCCCCCCAGAGCGCGTGTCAGGAGCATCCGCGAGAG
>Ga0315904_10013233_pt1 | contig 10347 bp, 8 predicted proteins | sample LakEriMetagenome_6_FD_203529 | JGI IMG/M metagenome (GOLD analysis project Ga0315904, IMG submission 203529) | Freshwater fungal communities from buoy surface, Lake Erie, Ohio, United States - Buoy 12 MA120 | ecosystem: Environmental > Aquatic > Freshwater > Lake | place: USA: Lake Erie, Ohio... | reverse complement strand
ACGAGCCTCCCGGGCAAGCCGCCCGTGGGCAGGTTTCCGAGAATCTGCTTCCCATTTCGCTGGGCATGCTCCCGCCAGAGTGCGACCAGTTCCCCACTGGATATCTGCGGCAGCAGATCAATTGCGACCCTCGTCGCCTGTTCCGCGGCGGGCAACGTCACAAAGCGGCTGACATCCATCGGCGCGGGACCGGACAACCCGAAGTGCGTGAACAGGGTTGCCGTACGGGCCGAGCCAAGCCGCACGTTGTGCGGGCCGAGCGCGGTGACGACGGTGTCTTCGAGCGCGATGCCGCTGAGCTGATGCACCCAGGCCGCGGGGGAAACAAGCGGCGTCAGGGCAGGATGCGGCGTGACAATCTGGTGGCCAAAATGCCGGGCCCAGGCGTAGCCATCACCCGTGGTGCCGCAGCCGGGATAGGAGAGTCCGCCGCTGGTCAGGATCACCGAGCGAGCGGTGAACGTCTGTCGGTCCGTGACGAGTTGAAACAGTCCCTCCGACTTGGTCATTTCCCGCAACGGGCAATGGCAGAGGAATTCGGCACCAGCCTCGACAGCCCGGCGGTGCAGGGCATCGCGCACGTCGAGCGCCCGGTCGCTGACAGGAAAGACTTTGCCGGTGTGGGCTTCAACGTAAGTCGAGACTCCCAATCGCTCGATTAACTCGACCACCATCTGCGGTGTCAGCTGGCCCAGCGCGGAGAGCAGAAATCGCTCGGCGTGTCCAAAGGCGGCCGCAACCTCGCGAAACGAGCAGTCGTGGGTGACGTTGCACCGGCTGCCGCCGCTAATCAGGATCTTGACGCCAATCTTGCGGTTCTTTTCCAGGACCAGGACGCGGCTGCCGGCTGCCGCAGCGGCATGGGCGGCAAACAAACCCGCCGCCCCCGCGCCGACCACAACGACATCGAAAATGGAGGTTGCAGACGGCATGGGGATAGGTCACTTTGCACACGAGACCACTGACAGAGACCACTGACAGCTCTCAAACTGGGAGCCGCGTCTTCGAACGCGAGGTTTGCCCCCGGCGGTAATCAAACGGCGATCATGACAAGGCGGTCTGACTTGGAGTGAGAACCCGTTTACTGGTTCGAAAGGATAACCTGTCGCGAACCTGCGACCACCTTGCCAATGACTTGGGATTGCAATTGCTCGCGGTCCAGCATCCGGCAAATGGCTTCCACGTGCCGGGGGCGAACGATCAAGACCAAGCCGATGCCCATATTGAAGACCCGGTACATCTCATCGGTGGCGACATTCCCCAAACGCTGCATCCAGGGAAACACCGGAGGGCGTTTCCAGGTGTTGCAGTCGATCTCGATATCAACCTGGGGCGGGAGGATTCGCTCGATATTCTCCCCGAGCCCACCGCCGGTGATGTGGGCGATTCCGTGGACCACATCCTTCACGCGGTAGTGAGCCAGAATCTTGCGCACGGCCGCGGAGTAGATCAAGGTTGGACGGAGCAGCGCGTCCGCCACCGTCTCACCCAATTCAGGGATCTGCTCGTCGACGTGATGGCCGGCGATTTCGAAGACAATTTTGCGGACCAGACTGTAGCCGTTGGAGTGCACGCCACTGGAGGAAATTCCAATCAGCACATCTCCCGGAATGATCGCCGAACCGGTGATCAGTTTCCGTTTCTCCACGACGCCGACGCAGAATCCGGCGAGGTCGTAATCTCCACGTTGGTACAGGTCGGGCATGATCGCTGTTTCTCCCCCCAGCAGCGCGCAATCGGCTTGCAGGCAACCATCGCTGATCCCGGACACAATCTGTTCCAGCAAGTCCGGGTCGTCGTGGGACATCGCGACATAATCGAGAAAGAAGAGCGGTTCGGCGCCGCAGCAGATCGCGTCGTTCACGCACATTGCGACAAGGTCAATTCCGACCGTGGTGTGGCGGTTCGCCAGCGACGCGACTTTGAGCTTGGTGCCGACGCCGTCGGTGCAGGAGACCAGCGTCGGCTGGCGGTAATTGCGGCGAAACAGCGGATTGTCGAAATCCAACCGAAACAGCCCGGCGAATCCGCCGTCCAATTGCATCACGCGCGGTGAAAACGTGCGATGCATCAGGCGAGGCAAACGCTCCATCGACTCGTTGTAGATGTCGAGGTTGACTCCCGAGTCCTTGTAGGAAGCACCGCTCATTCAAAACCTGTCCGCTAAGATGCCTGTTCGCACGAATTGCCAGGCAATCTTGCCGTCGGGATTTAAGGTCGAGACGGGACGCTGAAGTCGTTGTCCCGGAACCGCTCAGCGGCCCCGGGCTCGGTTGCCTGCGAGGCTTCCAGTTTGCCGAATTCCCCTCGTTTCGGCAATTCCCCGCGAGCCGGTCGAGCGAAAAGTTGCTGGGGACGAGGGCGGAAACTCGGAGAAAACGGCGAGGTTTGACCATCCGTTTTATTTTCCGGGCCACGGCAGCGCGGCCGCTGGTCAGCTGAGCGACGGATGGTCAGCGGGAACCTTTGACGCCAGACTTTTGCTGGCGGCGATTGAAAAGCGCCGGGTCGAAAGGATCCGCCGGGACGAAGGCGTCGGGCTGCGTCTCAAGTTGCGGAATTTCCGGGGCGGTTTGTTGAGGCAACGTACGCTCCCTCGCGGCCGGCAAAGGTCCCGGCTGCTTCGATGTCGGACCGCCAGCCAAAGGGCGGGCGTCCGCCGGAGGGCGGTCTTCAGCCGGCAAGCTGGCCGCTGAAAAAAGGGGCGAGTGAACTTGCTCTATGCCCGCCGCCAGACTCGGCGCAGCCATCCGCTCGACCCACGCAGCCAGCAGCCGATAGTGGTCCGAGTCAAGTTTCAAAGGAGCCTTGACTGCTCCGCCATGCGCGGTCGCGGCAGCAGTCAGCAAGGGGGAGTCACCCTCAACCCCCGCGCCGGTGAACCTCAGCACCTGAATCAGATTTTGTTGACTCATCCGTTTCGGAATTCCCTCGCCTCGGGCCAATCGTTGCAGCGGCAAGCGGGTCTTCTCCGGGTCATGGCAGCCGGCATTGGAGCAATTCCGGAACAAAAGCGGTTCGACCCGCCGTTTGTACAGAGAAACCCCCTCGGTCGGGAGTTGCTTGAGTAACTGCTCCAATTCCGGAACAGGAAGCGCCGCACTGGCCGGCACCGGTTGGGCTGGTTCCTCGTAAGAGATCGGTTTGATGACTTCGCCTTTCAGCGGCGGTGTTGAAGCCGATGGGGCGGCCGTGGGATTGGCTTGGGGATGATTCAATACAGTGGCCAAAGGCCGGTTCACGGGCGGCAGGTCGCTGAGGATAACCGTGGGCTCGGCCGCTGGCAGATTCGGGCCGAGGGAATTGAAGGCCGAAGCATTGGGGGCTGGGGGATCGGCCGTGTGCGGCGCGGATTTGAGTGGAGCCCGGGCCAATTCTGCCCGCTCGATCGCCGAGTGCAATTGCCTGAGGTAGGCGTACAACTCGCTGGCCGGCAAACGCGACATCTGCAACTCGGTCAACTCGCGCTCTGCTTCGGCGAACAAGCCCAGCTTGATGCACCATTGGAAAAACTCGATTCGGGCGGTGGGGCGCTGCTTGGCCGCCGGATCGATTGGGGGTAGCCGGTCGCGTCTCAGCTGATAGGCCTCCGGCAGCGAGCGGCAGACGAAATCGACTTGCTCGACCGGGACGACGATGCGACTGCCGCTGGAGGTCTGAATCACGTACCGGCCGAGATCGCGCTCGACCCGCCCTGAAAGCAGATTGCCATTGCGGTACACCAACAGTTGCTCAGCACCGTTCCAATCCTGGGGAGTCTGCGCGAATCCGAGCGAGCCTTCGGCCGGAAGGAACGCGAGCAAGAGCCCGAGGAGCATCGATTGCAGCGAGAGTTTGCCAATCATGCCGCGGAAGATAGGGATAACGAGCGAATGGGTCAATTGAAACTTGGTGTCTGGCAAGCGTGAAAATAAACCGTTGCTAGCGGTTGGTCGGGGAGGCGTGCGATTGCATGGAGGGAGTAAGGCGAGGCTGTCGCGAACCGATCGCGAGAGGGGTGGCTGGCGCGGTCGCTGCCCCAGCCGATCGGCTGGACGCTACAGATTGCCTCCGTGTTGAGGTCGGACGAGCCCAGCCGAATGCTTTGCCGGAAAACTTTAGCAATTCCCGATTCCAGTCCATTTTGGATTGAGTCGCGGCAGCAGCCTGTGGAGTGCGTGGTATGGTTCGGCGTCTCCACCGCAAGGCAGGCCAATCGCTGATTGGTCGGCAGTGGCCTGCTGTGGAACTTGTCTTCGGCTGTTATTTTGATGAGGACTTACCTTTGTTGATGCAAATGCGCAATACCCATCCGGACCTGCAATTGAATCACGCCTTGCCCTATGGTGCGATCATTCACGATCGCGGCGTGCAATTCGTGGTCTTCAGTCGGCATGCGACTGAGATGCGTCTGTTGCTTTACGATGATGTGGCTCAGCGCGAACCCTCGGAAGTTGTCTACTTTGACGCGCGAACGGATCGCTGGGGTGATATCTGGAGCGTGTTTGTCCCGGGGATCGGGGCGGGGCAGTTGTATCACTTTCAGGCCTCGGGGCCGTTTGATCCGGGGCGGGGACTGAGGTTTGACCCGAACGCGCGGCTGATCGATCCCTTTGCCAAAGCCTTGGCCGGCAACTTTCAACCGGCGACCGACGGCGTGATCCGTCCCCCCAAGTGCGTGGTGGTCGATGATTATTTTGACTGGCAGGGCGATCGCCATCTGCGGCATGACTTGAGTGAGTCGGTGATTTATGAGCTCCATGTGCGGGGGTTCACCAACCACCACTCCAGTCAGTCTCGCAAACCGGGGACCTACCTCGGCGTCATCGACAAGATTCCGTACCTGAAGTCGCTGGGAGTGACGGCCGTCGAGCTGATGCCGGTGCACGAGTTTCCCACGAACAACTTCGACGGCACTACCGATCCGCGACGGAATTATTGGGGCTACGATCCGCTCGCCTTTTTTGCTCCGCACCGAGGTTACGCGGCGGACAGTCGTCCGGGGGCGCAGGTTCAAGAGTTCAAGGAGATGGTCAAGGCGCTGCACTCGGCCGGAATTGAGGTGATTCTCGACGTCGTCTTCAATCACACTTGTGAGGGGAATGAACGCGGGCCGGTGCTCTCGTTCAAGGGGCTGGAGAACCCGGTTTATTACATGCTGGAAAATGACCGGCGGTACTACCGGAACTACTCCGGTTGCGGAAACACGGTCAACGGAAATCATCCGATTGTCCGCGAGATGATCTTTCATTGTCTGCGGCACTGGGTCCACAACTATCACGTCGATGGGTTCCGCTTCGATTTGGCTTCGATCCTCAGCCGCGACCGCAGCGGCAACCTGGTACCGAATCCGCCCCTGGTCGAGGCGATTGGTGAAGACCCGCTGCTTGCCGATACCAAAATCATTGCGGAGGCGTGGGACGCTGCCGGGGCCTATCAGGTCGGTTCATTTGGCGATGACCGCTGGGCAGAGTGGAATGGGCACTACCGGGATGACGTCCGCCGCTACTGGCGCGGCGACCCAGGGATGCGGGGCAAGCTGGCCACGCGGCTCGCCGGAAGCGCTGACCTGTATCAGGCGGGGGGAAGAGCCCCCTGCTCGAGCATCAATTTCATCACCTCGCACGATGGTTTTACGCTGAATGATTTGGTCAGCTACAACCACAAACACAATCTGGCCAATGGCGAGGACAACCGCGACGGGGACAACAACAATTTCAGTTACAACCACGGGATTGAAGGACCGACGCGGAACGAGCCGGTCGACTTGCTGCGGATCAAGCAAATCAAGAACATGCTGACGACCCTGTTGGTCAGTCAGGGGGTGCCGATGCTTCTGGCGGGCGACGAATTCCGACGCAGCCAGCAGGGGAACAACAACGCCTACTGCCAGGACAACGAAATTTCCTGGATTGACTGGACTTGTGCGCAGCAGAACGAGGGGTTGCTGCGGTTCGTGCGGACGATGATTCACTTCCGCAGAAACCAGCCCGTCTTTCGCAGAATGGATTTTTTGACTGGAGAGACGGACCACCAAAGCGGCTTGCCGGATGTCGGCTGGTTCAGCCCCAGCGGTATTGCAGTGAATTGGTCGGCGGAGGAATCGAGTCTGGTCTGTCTGCTTTCCAGTCGAATGAGCGAACGGCGGGCCAGCGCAACGGCGCGGGACGTGCTGCTGCTCTTTAATGGGGACCAGACAGAACGGGAGTTTGTCATCCCGACCATTTGCAAATCCCGCTCCTGGTCGCTGTTTGCGGACACGGATGCGGAATCGCCCGAGGATATTTTTCCCGACCAGAACGGCCCGCTGTTAACTGGCTCGGGGCGAAGGATCATCGCCGGCAAATCGGTAGTCATTTACCTCTCGAGGTAGCGTGCATTTGGCTGCACTCGCCAGTCCGCCGAAACCGGACAGGAAAGGTGACGGGGGCAAACCGCGATTTGACCCGAGTCACCTTTAGCCTGTGAGGACTGCAGGTAACTGCGGTCATCGTGGAAGGCAGCGGTACCGCTGTTCGGCAGGGTTGTTCTGGTTCTTGGCAGTCCCGAAGGGTCAATCGAGCACAGCCCAGGGCAACGCGGGCTGGGACGGGGACGTCCCGAGCCCACTCTGCCCTAAATGGTGAAACTGGACCTGACCCCGTTTTGCTCCCGGGACGCCAACAAGGAGAGGAGAAAGGGGACTGGTTCCGATTGTGCCAAGCACCCTTCTTGCCGGCCCAGCAGCTGGGCCAATCGGTACCTCTCCCCGTTTTCCCGCTGGAGGCGACGCTGAGCTATCCGGGCGGCGCAGTGGTCCAGCGAAGCTACACTCCGCGGCGGCAGCTGCAGCAGACCAGCTATCTCGGCGCGGTGGTCGAAACAAGGACCAATGACGCGGCCGGACGGCACGCCACGAGCACCTACGCCAACGTCGCAGTGACGACCAACAGCTACCGCCTGGACAATCTGCTCGCCTCGCGCGCAACCAGCCATCTGCAAGTCTCGGTCCTGGTCGTTGTTTGTTGACACCAGGGCAATCGCGTTTGGAATCCCGCAAATCGTGGGCTTTTCTAGGTACTTCGAGCGCAGAAACGACAAAAAGGTAATGTATCTTGCGATACGGGAACGCTTTGCTGTCCCGATATTCGCAAAATTTGTGGGCTTTTCCATGGTTTTTGGTGTTCGCAGCAAATGCGATTGCCCTGTGTCGACACGGATGCCGAGTTTCCGGAAGATATTCACCCGGACCAGAATGGACCGCTGTTGCCCGCCTCTGGGCGCAGAACCGGCGCCGGAAAATCAGTGGTGATATTTGTCGAGATGACCCAAAAAGGAGACGGGGACGTTTCGGGAAACGACCCCAGTCTCTCCTTTTCCTCAACAGTAGGGTGCTGGAGATTGTCATGTCGAAACTCTCAAAGACCGGGGGTGTTGGTTCTTCACAGTTCCAGCGAGACCTGGAGCAACGATTTTTACCCTCGGACGACGTGAGAGGCTTGAGGCGGCTCCCCTGCATCATCTTGATTGCGCTCCTGCTGGGATTAGTCGAGGCCGCGATCGTTTTCAGTCGTCAACTTGATCAGAAAGAAACTTGGGCATTCTGGCTGATGCCCTGCCTGTTCCTCGGGGTTCTGTTCATCCTGCGTCAGCGTTTCCTTAACATTGGAATCGGCGGGGGGATGTTCGAGTTTATTTGGGTACCGGTTTACAATGTTTTCATCTTGATGCGATTGATGAGTCTGCCCGAGCAATGGGTGCTGAATCCAAAACTCGACCTTGCAGGTTGGATCCAATACCTCTCATTTAGCGTCCTGGCGCTGTTCTGTATTGCGGGCTACGTTTGGGTCTCCATTGAGTTGATCAACTGAGCTTGGGGGGGACGAAGCTGGCTCGGAAAAAGAACAGAACTGAAGTTCGCCAGCGAATAAAGGTGCATCCCGATGACCGAAAGTAACCGTAGAGATTCGCAACCCGTGACTCGGCTTGTCGTGGGCAGAATTGGCTCGTGTCGAGTGGGCCAACTGAGTTAGACGACTGGGAAGCAAGTTCCAAGGGAGTGGGTTAACCGAGTCATGCTGAGCTCCATCTGGTTCCCGGTTGAGCCGGGGTAGGGAGATTGACGGAGTGCTTTGTGTCGTTTTGTGTTATCGAGTAAGAGCTGCATGAAACCCGGCAAGCCGCAGGCCGGTTTCAAGTGTATTTCACTCAGCGGGCACAGCTTGATTGAGGGCAAGTATGCAATTGCATTTTCGAGGGTATTTAAAGCCAGCTCACACATTGCGTTTCAACGAACAAGCGGTTCGCAGGAGTGGTGTAAAGCCGTTAAGTTTGCTCACCGTTGCAATCGTCAGTCTGGCAATCGGAATTGCGAGTATCTTCTTACCTTTGGTTGGCGCGATTTGCTGGTTGCTTGCTTCGGTGATGCTGACTCAATCCTGGTATCACAATCGCAAGCAGAAAAAAGCGATCTTGAATGAATCAAGCCATCAAAAAAGCCTGACCGAGGGGACCATAACCGAAGAGGGATTCATTTTTGTTTCAATTCCTAAGCAAGTGAAATGGAGTGAACTCACCGCATATAGCGCGGATGAAGAACAGGTCGCGGTCTTTCAAGGTGAACACTTCGGATACATTTTTCCGAGGGATTTTTTTGCGAACGAGCAGGATTGGCAGCAATTTCTGTACCTGCTTCAGTCGCGGCTGATGCAGAATGTTGCAAGTCCAAGTCGGAATCTAGAACCGGCGGAAAAGGGAAAAAAGATCCTAACCGAACTCGAGAACAGGCTCCGAAAATTTGATCAATTAAAGGGAGGCGAAAGGAACTAAAAAGCGGGGACAGGGGGGCCTTTCGCGAGACGACACCGGTCCCCGTTCTCTGTCGGACGGCCCGGCTGCCGATGGTCGCTGCGCACAGGATGCTGATTAGGAACTTCCCCAAGCAGGCCAAATTGTCTGCGGCAATGCGTTCGCGAAGGTGGTTTTCGTCTTCTCGAAAGCTCATATCGAGGCACCAGGTCAAGCTGTTCTCAATCTTCCGATGATTCCTGACCACACTTGCCATGCGTTTCAAGTCATGTCACAAAGGGCTCAAAAAATATGGAGTCTCTCGCTGGTCTTGCTTTCGCCTCTACGAGGGCCACGAAGCCAGATAGCCACATTGGTGGGCCGGCAGTCGCGGGGACTACATCCGCTGCTACGTCGTTGATTGGATGTCAGAGCACTGGAGTTCCCCCGCGACCTTGTCCCACCCTACGAGGGCCACGAAGCCAGATAGCTCGGAAATCGCGTTCGAGGACCGGTACAGGGTGATGCGGTACTGGTAGGGTGGGACAAGCGGGGCGATGAATCGCCGGAAAACGTCGAGCATGATCGTCGGAACGCAGCAAATTAGAACTGGAAAACAAGTTGGGCCCGCCCCGCGCCGGCCCACCACGGAAGCGCAATTCGCGTCCCGTGAGCCGGCTTGAGCCAGACCCGGACGCACGCCGTGGCGCATGAGCTGATCGCCCTGACCACAGGCGGCGCGACCAGCCCGCACGGCTACGACCCCAAGGGGAACCTGCTACGACTTCGTGAAGGATCGAACCGAAGACCGACGACAATTTCGGTTGCTCGCCGTAATCGACGAGTACCCCCGGGAATGCTGGACGATTGAGGTCGCCCGCTCCTTCACCGCCAGAGATTTCATCCTGACTCTGCAATACCTGTTTGCCGTGCGTGGCACGCCGCAGTACATCCGCCGAGACGATAATCTTTGCGGTGTTGGTACACTGGACCAAATGGCGGCGGCTGGCCTCGACCGTATTGCCCCGTTCCCTAGCCGGGAGCGGAACCTGTCGATTGCCTGTTTGATGGTCAGGCCTGATTCGGCTTCGGGTAACCCGATGGGTGTCCCGGTTTCATGGTAGACCTCCAGCCGGTTGTAGTTTTCGAGAGCGGCCTTGGGGTCATCCCAGGTTCCGTGGAGTCGGAAGCGGCCTTTGATTTTCTTGCACCACTGGCCGTTTTGGTGTGCCCGCAGTGGGAAAGACGGGTAAGGCTTGCGAGGTCCAGCTGTTTTGGTAGACTTTGCCATTAGGGCCGTTTCTTCAAGCAAAGTGACCCAGCCCCACGGACGTTGGCGCTGCGGTGATTTTGGGCGGTGATTTTGTATGGACCCGGTATTCCGATTGTTTAAATCGGTAACCTGTATTTAAATCGGTAACCTGGTGGGTAACCCGCCCAAAAGCGGGTGTCCCCAAAAAGCGCTAAATGACGCGAACTGCGGGTGTAACTCAGTTGGTAGAGTGATAGCTTCCCAAGCTGTATGTCGTGGGTTCGAGTCCCATCACCCGCTCTCAATCAATCAACCAATTAACCAAAAGCTGGGCTTTGATCCCGCAGGGG
>Ga0315904_10013231_pt1 | contig 10349 bp, 6 predicted proteins | sample LakEriMetagenome_6_FD_203529 | JGI IMG/M metagenome (GOLD analysis project Ga0315904, IMG submission 203529) | Freshwater fungal communities from buoy surface, Lake Erie, Ohio, United States - Buoy 12 MA120 | ecosystem: Environmental > Aquatic > Freshwater > Lake | place: USA: Lake Erie, Ohio... | reverse complement strand
CGGCGACATGACGGGTGATTCACGCTTACTGCCCGGCGACGTCGTTTACATTCCACCGGTTGGTCCTCAGGTCGCCTTGTCGGGTAGTGTGATTAGCGCTGCGATCTACGAATTGAAGGACGTCACACCTTTGTCCAAGCTGCTGGAGCTGAGTGGTGGCATCAACCCAGTGGCGAATGGCGAGCGGGTGACGGTCGAGCGCATCATCGAGCGTCGGCGTCGTACGGTGGAAGAATTTGCACTTAATAATGCTGGCTTGTCGATGCCACTCGCCAATGGCGACATTGTGACTGTGTGGCCGATTTCTCCGCGCTTTGAGAGCACAGTGACCTTGCGCGGTAATGTCAAGCAGACCTCGCGTCGCCCCTGGCGCCAGGGTATGAAGCTGAGCGAACTTATCCCCAGTAAAGATGTGCTGATCTCGCCGGACTACTGGGAAAAAGTCAACTCACTCACCATCAAGCAAAAAGTTGAGCGCGAAGAAATGAGCAAGCGCATGCCCGGCATGCGCACCGATCCATTGGGCCGGGCCACTTCCGAGCAGGGTGATAATTTGCTCTCGGGTGTCGACATGGCGTCTTCGGGTAAGTTGCTTAATAACAGGGCTCAGGATCAACAGCTCCAACAGCAGCAGTTCCAGCAAAACCAGAACATGCAGCAGCCCGGTAGCGCTGCCGCCATGGCTGAGCGGCAAAGGCAAGAGGGCGAGCCGCGCGTTATCACAAAAAATGAAGTCAACCGCATGCTGGAAGAGATCAACTGGGACTACGCAGTGATTGAGCGGCTAGATGCGGACACGCTGGCTCCCAAGCTGATCCCATTTAATTTGGGTAAGCTGGTACTCGAACAGGATCCAACGGCTGATCTGCCGCTGGAGGCCGGTGACAGTGTTGTTATCTTCAATAAGCAAGACGTTACGGTGCCGGTATCGCGCCAGACACGCTACGTGGTGTTAGCGGGAGAGTTCAAGCAAGCCGGGGTGCATCAGGCAAAAACCGGCGAGACGCTGCGGCAATTGGTAAAGCGAATTGGCGGCTTGACGCCCGAGGCCTATCCTTATGGCGCTGAGTTCACGCGTAAATCTGCGCGACTCGATCAACAGCGCAAGCTAGACGCCATGCTGGACCAAATGGAACGTGATCTTGAGCGTAGCGCAAGCACCCGCTTGCAGTCTGCCGCTGATCCTACGGCGGTGATGGCGCAAGAGGCGGATATTCGTGGTGCACGCGCGCGCATAGAGAAACTTCGGCAGTTAAAAGCCACCGGTCGCATCCCACTCGAGTTACGGCCCGATGCCTCGGTCGATCAATTACCCGACATTGTGCTGGAAGACGGTGACAAACTGATCATCCCATCGAAGCCGATGGTGCTTTCAGTGTTTGGCTCGGTGTACAACGAAAACAGCTTCCTCTACAAGCCGAACAAATCCATCGCCGATTATCTGGCGCAAGCCGGTGGCCCCACGCGCGATGCGGATGAGGGCCGTAGCTATGTGTTGCGCGCTGACGGTACGGTCGCCACCAACACGTCTAGCTGGTTTGGTCTGGGATCTTCCTACAAGCTATTGCCGGGTGACTCCATCGTGGTACCGGAGCGCCTGAACAAAACAACTTGGATGAAAGACCTACGTGACTGGACGCAAATCATGTACCAGTTCGGTATTGGTGCCGCCGCGCTGCGGACGCTCAGCAATTAATTCGGCAGACACGCATGGCGGATCTCAACGACTCTGAAAAGACGGCCTTTGCTCGCGATGCATCATCGCCGTCTTCAACGGAGGTGGCACGCGCAGATGAGGCACAGGACGAAGACGAGATCAGCTTGCTGGATTTGCTGCTGACGCTGGCGCGGCAAAAACTTCTCGTACTGGGCACACCGATTGTCACTGGGCTGATTGGCTTGGGCGCCGCATTACTCATCACCCCCACTTTCACCAGTAAGGTAGTCATGATGCCGCCGCAGCAATCGGGTGGTGGCGGTGCGCTGGCGATGTTGGGTGAATTGGGCGGGCTGGCCGGACTGGCTGGCGGTGCCTTGAAATCGTCGGGTGATTTATACGCCGGGCTACTGAAAAGCAGAGTCGTTCAGGATGCCATGATCGATCGCTTCAAGCTCGGCGAACGCTATGAGCAAAAATACCGGTTTGAAACCCGCAAACAGCTTGAGCAGTTGACCACGGTTCAAGCTGATAAAAAATCTGGCTTGATCTCAATCGAGGTCGAGGACAAAGACCCGATCATCGCTGCGAATCTGGCCAACGCTTACATCGAAGAGCTGCAAAAGGCGATGGATGGTTTGGCGATCACCGAGGCAGCTCGTCGTCGCTTGTTCTTTGAGAAGCAGCTGAAGCTGGCCAAGGACCAGCTGGGCGATGCGGAACTCGCGCTGCGCACAACTCAAGAAAAAACCCGTATTGTTTTGCCGGCGGGGCAAATCACGGCGATTTTTTCTACCATTGCCCAAATGCGGGGAGCCATAGCCGCTAAGGAAATCGAGATTAATGCGATGGGTAGCTTCGCGACTGCACAGAACCCGGAGATGAAGCGCGCGCAGCAGGAACTCGCCGCGATGCGCGCGCAGCTTGATAAACTGCAGCGGGATGCCCCAACCTCAGCCGGTGATGTGCTGGTGCCCTCATCCAAACTCCCCTCGGCTGGACTGGACTTTTTGCGTGCCTCGCGCGATCTGAAGTACAACGAGACCCTATTCGAGCTTCTCGCGAAGCAATATGAGCTCGCCAAGATCGACGAGGCGAAAGAAGCTGCGCTGGTCCAAGTGGTCGAGCCGGCGATACCCGCCGAGCGTAAATCCAAACCCAAACGCGCCTTGATTGTGTTGATTGCGCTTCTGGCTGGCTTGATGCTCGGCATCTTGGCCGCTTTTGTGCGGGAGGCCTGGCGCAAGTCTGCAGGCAACCCGGAAACCGCCAACCGTCTGCTGGAATTGAAGCGTCTGATGCGCTTTTAATCATTATTGTTAGTGCCATCTTGACAAGTTTGCCTTTGTGCAGAAGTCAATTCGGTTCCGGTATACTTCGCAGCCCATTAAGTGGCCTTGATCGGCCTTCCCTAATCAGGCGTTGTTAACAGCCTTTAGGAAGGTTCACAGTCTTCGGCATCAGTTCAATAGCGGGAATACCTTGTCTTTGACCTCTCCAGATATTCTGTCGGCTTCACTGCCGGCACTGGGCGTTAGTCTGATTGTCACCTTGTTGCTGGTGGCTTTGCGGCATTGGGTGTTTGCGTTTTCGCTCGATCACCCCGACTCCGGTATTCAAAAACTGCATGTCACGCCGGTGCCGCGCGTGGGAGGGCTCGCGATTCTGCTCGGCGTACTCACTTTTCTAATGCTGCACGATGTGCGCACTGACCGCGTCGCGCCGTCGGTGCTTAGCGGGCTGCAGCTACTGTTGTATACCCTGCCGGTGTTTCTGGTGGGCTTGCTTGAGGATTGCACCAAAGCCGTTACGCCCTTGACCCGCTTATTAGTGGCCGCTGGCTGCGCAGTCTGGATGAGTTTGGATGCGGGCATCATGATTGCCCAAACCGATGTCGCGCCACTTGATGCCCTGCTTGAACTGCCTTGGATGGCGGTTGCATTTACTGCGTTTGCGCTGGCTGGATTTACGCATGCCGTCAACATCATCGATGGATTGAACGGCCTTGCCTCGGGCATCTGCATCACCATGCTGGCGGGTATTGCCTTCATTGCCAATCAGATTGACGACGCTTTGATACCAGCACTTGCTGTCGCTGGCATCTGCGGCTTGATCGGTTTTTGGTTGCTGAACTACCCGCGAGGCAAAATCTTCATGGGTGACGGTGGCGCTTACTTCATTGGCTTGTGGATTGCGATTTGCGCCACCATGCTGATGATGCATGAACAAGTGAGTGCGTTCCAGATGATTGCTGTGTGTGGTTACCCAGTGATCGAGACAATTTTTTCAATCTATCGACGCTCGATCCACCAGCATCCACTCGGCCAGCCCGACAGACTCCATTTGCATTCGCTAATCTACCGTCGTATCTCAAGCAAACTGAATCGCAGGCAAATGATCGCCCCGTGGCAGAGTCATGCTTTGACAACCGCACTCATCGTCACAGTCAATGCACTATTTGTGGCGGCCGCGGTAATGGCAGGCGGATCCCCGGCGGCTGGGCTGGTGGTATTCGCTTCGGAGGTTGCGCTCTATGTGCTGGTGTACCGAAGGCTAGTGCTGTTCCGTTGGTATGGCCAGCCAAGTGGCTGAGTCTAGCGAAGGGCTCTCCGCCGACGCGGGACAGACGCAAGGATTTTAATCTGCAGATTAGTTGCCGGTTGCAAGCATGGGTGTGGTTTGCTCACTCGTCTGACCGAAGCGGCGCTCACGCTGCTGATAGGAGTTGATGGCCGCTTGCAATGACTTCTCGTTAAAGTCAGGCCAGTACAAGTCGGTGAAGTACAGCTCGGTATAGGCAAGCTGCCAAAGTAGAAAGTTTGAAATGCGCTGCTCGCCGCCTGTGCGTATCATCAAGTCGGGTTCCGGCGCATGCGCCATCGACAGGTAAGGCGTGAAATCTTCCTCACGGATTGATCCGTTGAACTTGCCCGCCAGGATGGCTTTTTGAGTCGCCTGCAGCATATCCCAGCGTCCGCCGTAGTTCGCGCAGACGGTCAGTACCAGCCCGGTACAACTTTCGGTGATTGATTCGGCCTCTCGAATGATAGAGAGCAGCTCATCGTCAAAAGCAGACAAATCACCGACCACGTGCAGGCGCACGTTATGGCGCTTCATACGGTGGATTTCACGGCGTAGTACGGTCCTGAATAAACGCATCAGAAACGATACCTCGGTCTGCGGACGGCGCCAATTCTCGGAGCTGAAAGCAAACAAAGTGAGATACTTGACTCCGATCGCATCGCAGGCGGTGATGGTAGTGCGCACCGCATCCACACCCTTGGTGTGTCCGGCCAGCCGCGGCAGGTGCCTCGCCTGAGCCCAGCGACCGTTTCCATCCATGATGATCGCGATGTGCTGGGGGATGCCGGGGGCTGTCGGAATGACAAGCGTTGAACTTGCAGGTTGCATCAATAGAGATTTGTGGCCAGTTTACTTTTCCGGATTATATCAATTTAATCTGGCATGACCATACTGCAAGCATGACCATTTCGAAAGCTAGGATGTTATCCGACATAATTCCCACTCAGTGGCTGCCACCACATGCCTTCAGCGGTGTCGCTAGACCGACTCAGCAAAGCTCACTTCGGCCGATACAGCTTCACCATCTTAATCACTTGTTCCTGCACCTGAACAATCTCGATTACACAGCCTGATATTTTCAGGCACACCGACGCTTCCGGTATCTCCTGCAGCAGCTCGAGCAACAGGCCATTCAGCGTCTTGGGTCCGTCAATCGGCAGATTTAAATCCAGCCGCTTGTTCACATCCCGTAATGAGATCGAGCCCTCCAAAAGGCACTCGCCTTTCTTATCCCATCCAAACTGATCGGCGCGCGATGCCCCGGGCGTTGACGTCGTAAACTCGCCGACCATCTCTTCGATAATGTCATCCAGCGTGACCAAGCCTTGTACTTCACCGTACTCATCAACAATCACAGCAAGGCGTTCCTGATTTTCCTGAAAATACTGAAGCTGGGTAAACAGATCTGTCTCAGGCGGGATGAAATAAGGCGGTGTTAACAACTCTCTGAAGTGCTCGACAGTAAGTTCATCTACCTGATTCAGTAACGCCATGGCCTTGCGCACATGCAGGATGCCAACGATCTTATTGATCTCACCTTCATGTACCAATAACTTGTTGTGATAGCAGGTGGTGAGCTGATGCTTAATCTCATCCACCGGTACCGATAAATTCAGCGACTCGACTTGTGAGCGCGGTGTCATAACATCTTCGACAGTCACTCGCTCAAGATCAAACAAGTTCAGCAAAATACTTTTATGTTTGACGGGAATAAAGTTGCCGCTTTCAACCACCATCGATCGCAGCTCATCGGGTGATACGCGCATATCACGCACACCGGTACCCGTGCGGATGCGCAGCAATGACAGCAAGCCTCGCACAAACAGATTCACAAACCAAATCGCCGGCTTGCCAATGAATATCAGCGGCTTGATCAGGAAAGACGCCGGTAGCGCGATTCGTTCCGGGTAAGTCGCGCCGATCACCTTGGGTGTAATCTCGGCGAATACAATCAGAAAGAACGCCACAATCGCAGTGGCGATGGTAATAACTTCCTGGTTATTGCCGAATGCAGAAATCGCAATCGAGGTCACCAATGCCGTGATCAGTGCATTGATAAGTGTATTGGCGATCAGGATCAGCGACAGCATGCGGTCGGTGTGATCCAGCAACCAGAGCGTGGTTTGCGCCAGTCGCGAACCTCGGCGGGCGAGATGTTTGACCCGATGGCGGTTCAGCGCCATCAAAGCAGTTTCGGAGATCGAAAAAAAAGCCGAGGAGCAAACCAGCGCGACGAGCGCAACAATTTGTACCCACAGGGGGACGGTGTCCATAGAGCCGAAGCAGAGTGGCGATCGCCAATTATAGGCGCGCCAGCGGCATTATTCCTCGCGAACCCAGACTTGCGTCCTTCCCAGCAGTGACACCCCGATGAAGCCGCGCACATTCAGCTTCTTCCCACCCTCCGCGGTCCACATCTTCACGCGGTAAGTCTTGCCGTTCGCAGGGTCCAGGATTTCGCCGCCATCGTATTCGCTACCAGACTTCTTCAAGCCGGTCATGATCATCATGCCAAGAACTGGCTTATTCTTGCGCTCGCCCGGGCACTTGTCACAGTTAGGATTCGGCTCTTCATGTGGCTCGCGAAAGAGCTTTTCTATCGTTGCGCGCAACTCGCCATTCGCCTCGACGATCCGAACCAATGATTTCTCTTTACCGGTTTTATCGTCGATTGTGCGCCACAAGCCAACCGGCGACTCGGATGCTTGCGCGTTGAATACTGCACCTAAAAGAAGCACAAAAGCAGAAATAGATTTAATCATGCGAGGTCTCCTCTCGTTTGAATTATTTCAACTGCGCAAGTTGCTGCTGCACCTTTTGCAGTGTGGCTGAAAAATTCTCCAGCCGCTCTTTTTCTTGTGCTACCACCGCCGCTGGCGCGCGAGCAGTAAAGCTCTCATTGCCCAGCTTAGCGTTTGCCTTTTGAATCTCATTCTCCAAGCGCACCACTTCTTTACCAAGCCGCTCGCGTTCTGCTGCAACGTCAATCTCTACTTTCAGCATCAGCCGAGTGGTACCTACCACCGACACTGGCGCCGGCGAGGAAGGTAATTCAGACACGATGTGAACCTCGGAGAGTTTGCACAGTGCTTGTAGATAAGGCGCGAAGCTGTCCAGGTTTGCAGTGCCAGCACCCTCAAGTATCAAGGGGACTTTCTGCGCTGGTGACAACTGCATCTCACCGCGTAAGTTACGGCAGGCATCGGTGAGTGACTTCAGGGCATCCATCCAGCCTTCAGCCTTTTCGTCGAGTTTTTTAAGATTCGGCTCAGGGTAGGCCTGCACCATAATCGAATCGCCGCTCGGGTTCAGCTTGCGGCCTGATAGCGGTGCTACGGTCTGCCATAATTCCTCGGTGATGAAGGGCGTAATTGGATGCGCCAAACGCAAAACCGTCTCGAGCACACGCAGTAGCGTTCTGCGGGTTGCGCGCTGCTGTGCTTCAGTACCGGTTTGAATCTGTACCTTGGCGACTTCGAGATACCAATCACAGTACTCATCCCAAATAAACTTATAAATCGCCGAAGCGATATTGTCGAAGCGGTATTCAGCAAAGCCTTTTTCAACCTCGGCTTCAGTACGCTGTAGTAGCGACACAATCCAGCGGTCTGCCTGCGAGAAATCCAAGTAGCTGCCGGTTGCACAGGCTTCCGCGCCATGCTCTTCGAGGCCGCAATCTTTTCCCTCGGTGTTCATCAACACAAAGCGCGTCGCATTCCAGAGCTTGTTGCAGAAATTGCGGTAGCCCTCGCAACGGCTGAGATCAAAATTGATATCACGACCCAGCGATGCATAGCTCGCCATCGTAAAACGCAGGGCATCCGTACCATAGGCCGCAATACCACTCGGGAATTCTTTGCGCGTGGCCTTTTCAATCGTAGCGGCTTGCTTTGGGTTCATCAGGCCCGTGGTGCGCTTACCCACCAGCGTATCAATGTCGATGCCGTCAATCAGGTCGATCGGGTCGAGCGTATTGCCTTTGGACTTCGACATTTTCTGGCCGTGTGCATCACGCACCAGGCCGTGTACGTAGACCGTTTCGAACGGTACCTTGCCGGTAAAGTGGCAGGTCATCATCACCATGCGCGCTACCCAGAAGAAGATGATGTCGAAGCCTGTCACCAGCACGGATGAGGGCAGGAAGAGCTTGTAGTCCGGGGTCTCTTCTGGCCAGCCGAGTGATGAGAACGGGACTAAAGCGGATGAGAACCAGGTGTCGAGTACATCAGCATCACGTGTCAGCGTACCGCCATGTCCTGCTTTCAGCGCTTGCGCTTTTGCATCCGCTTCATCACGCGCAACGTAGATATTGCCTGCTTCGTCATACCACGCCGGAATTTGATGACCCCACCACAGCTGACGTGAAATACACCAGTCCTGAATATTATTCAGCCACTGGTTATAGGTGGTCGTCCAGTTTTCGGGCACGAACTTGATTTCACCCTTCGATACCTTCTCCAGCGCCACTTTGGCAATCGACTTGCCGGGGAAATGCGTACCTGCAGGAGCCGGCTTACTCATCGCCACAAACCACTGATCAGTCAGCATGGGTTCAATCACCACGCCGGTACGATCGCCACGCGGCACCATCAGCTTGTGAGGCTTGACGGAGTCCAGCAAGCCGAGCGCGTCCAGATCAGCAACGATCTGCTTACGCGCATCAAAACGATCCATGCCGCGATATTTCTCTGGCGCGTTGTCGTTGATCTTTGCTTCAAGCGTGAAGATCGAGATCTGCGGCATGGCATGCCGCTGGCCAACGGCATAGTCATTGAAGTCATGCGCTGGTGTGATCTTCACGCAGCCGGTGCCGAATTCCTTATCGACGTAGCTATCAGCGATGACGGGGATTTCACGATCAGTTAGTGGCAGCTTCAGCAGCTTGCCCACCAGGTGCGTATAGCGCTCATCGGTTGGGTCAACTGCTACCGCTACGTCACCGAGTAGTGTCTCTGGCCGCGTGGTTGCCACTGTCAAATGGCCCGAGCCGTCGACCAATGGGTAGCGGATATGCCACATGCTGCCGTCTTCTTCCTCCGATACCACTTCCAGATCAGAGACAGCGGTGCCGAGCACGGGGTCCCAATTCACCAGACGCTTGCCACGGTAAATCAGCCCTTGTTCAAACAGTCGCACGAATACTTCGGTGACGGCCTTCGACATCTTGTCGTCCATCGTGAAGTATTCGCGGCTCCAGTCGGTGGAGGCGCCCATACGGCGCATTTGCCCCGTGATGGTGGAGCCGGAGTGTTCTTTCCACTGCCAGACTTTTTCAAGAAATTTTTCGCGACCGAGATCATGGCGCGAGATTTTTTGTGCATCGAGTTGTCGCTCTACCACGATCTGCGTCGCAATCCCCGCATGATCGGTGCCGGGTATCCATGCGGTGTTATGACCACGCATGCGGTAGTAGCGTGTCAGGCCGTCCATGATGGTCTGATTAAATGCGTGACCCATGTGCAGCGTGCCCGTCACATTCGGTGGTGGCAGTTGAATCGCAAATGAGGGTTTGGCTTCGTCGAGCGTGGCGGTGAAGTAGCCGCGCTGTTCCCACTCGGTGCGCCAGTGTTGTTCGATATCTGCGGGTTCGTAAGCCTTGGCCAGTTCCATGATGTGTGGGGCGACGGTAGGGTTGATTAACCCGCGATTATAAGGCGAGGCCCTGTTGTCGATGGCTCAACACACATTGGCAGAGTCGCAATTAGTTGCCAGTGCTGCTCGCCTCTGCTTAATCGCATGATCGAAGCGGTCGTACCCGCTATAATCTCTCTGCGCGTCGCTTTGGCGGCCGCTAACGCTAGGGGTCCCGGCGCTCCCGCCGGGTGAGAGATACCCTCGAACCTGATCTGGATAATGCCAGCGTAGGGAAGCGATGTTCGGGTGCTACCCCTTCCTCCCGCTTCCTGCGCTGAATTGAGTAAAGGAAGCCCATGAACGCCGCTAATCCCCAATTCCTCGCTGCTACCGCTACGGTAGATGAAGCTGCGATTCAACCGCTACCCAACTCGCGCAAGATTTATGTGACCGGCTCGCGCGCCGACATGCAGGTGCCTATGCGCGAGGTCAGCCAGTCTGATACCCCCGCATCATTTGGTGCTGAAAAAAACCC
>Ga0315904_10013230_pt1 | contig 10349 bp, 13 predicted proteins | sample LakEriMetagenome_6_FD_203529 | JGI IMG/M metagenome (GOLD analysis project Ga0315904, IMG submission 203529) | Freshwater fungal communities from buoy surface, Lake Erie, Ohio, United States - Buoy 12 MA120 | ecosystem: Environmental > Aquatic > Freshwater > Lake | place: USA: Lake Erie, Ohio... | reverse complement strand
AACGCACCCAAGTGGGACGCCGCGAAGACCTCGCCGACGCCATCTACAACATCGACGCGAAGGACTATCCTTTGCTCTCCGCCATCCCGAAAGGGAAAGCCGCCGTCAAGACCCGCTTTGACTGGCAAGCCGACGCCTACGCCACCCCGAGCACCGACGGCGTTGTTGATGGTGCCGACGTGAGCACCTACGAAGACGCCGCTGAAAATCGCGGCCTGCTCTCCAACTACGTCCAGAAGGTGCGCCGCACCCCGATGGTCACGGAGATGGCGCAGGACGTGTCCGACGTGGCCGGCCTCGCCTCCGAAATGGCTGGTGCCATCGCCAAGAAAACCATCGAGTGCAAACGCGATGTCGAAGCCACTCTCGGCAGCGACAACGAGGCACAGGCCGACAACGGCACGGTGCCTTACAAGACGCGAGCCCTCGGCAAGTGGGCGCTCAGCAGTGCTCAGGCCGTGCTTCCGGTGCCCTCCGCCTTCCGCACGCCTTCCGCCAGCATCGACACCACCGCGCTGGCCAGCCTCACCCGTGCCACGGTGAACAACGTGATGAAGAGCCAGTATGCCCAGACCGGCAAACGCGGCACCTACATGCTCGTTTGCGGCACCAGCCTCAAGGCCCGCTTCACCGAGATGGTTGGCTACTCGCCCACCGTGTCCAACTTCACCGCCATCACCCAGACCAATCGCGGTCAGGGCACAAAGTGGAGCGACACCATCGAGAGCTTCACCGGTGACTTTGGCACCTACGACCTCGTGCTGTCCAACTGGCTCGGCTTCTCCGCCGGTGCGGCCGATGCCCGTCGCGGCTACGCTCTGGACATGAGCATGCTCGAACTCAAGTTTAATAAACAGTGGGCCTACAAGGCGCTGCCTGATCTGGACGGCGGTCCGCGTGGTGTGATCAGCGCCATCTTCGGCCTCGCGGTCAAGAACCCGCTCGGCCTCGCGAAGTTCGCCGCCACCGCCGACATCTAACCCTGACACCGGGGCCGCGTGAAGAACGCGGCCCCGGATTTCTTCCCCTCGCAGATTCATTCTCACCCCCTCTTTTGAAAGGACACTTTTATGGCTGACCAAGCAGTTACCCTCGCCACCGCCACTTCCGCCAGCAATGGCATCAAGATCGAGCGCCTCAGCGCCGAAACCAAGCGCCAGACGGGCTTCACGCACCGTTTCCGCATCCCCTTCGATGTGATCAACACCAGCACCTGGACCACGCAGGGCGATACCGTCACGGTCACGCTCGGCTCCACGCCCACGAAATTCATCGTGGACAAGGCTGCGGTGAACATCTCCACCGCGTTTGCCACCACCGGCACGCTCACCATCCAGGTGGGCACGGATGGCGATCCCGACAATTTCATTGATGCGCAGGACGCCAAGACGGCCGCCGTGCTGATCGGTGCCACGGGTGCCGCTCCGGTCACGGAAGCCGGCACGACCGGTGTCGCCAGCGATGTGTTGGTGGCCCGCTTCACCACGCAGGGCTCCACCGGTGCGCCTGCGGACATCACTGCCGGTGTCGCTGAGGTTCTCCTTGGCATCACTGATGTCGATGACGCCATCTAATGCTTTGCCGTCGATCCTGACGGCAAACCCAACGCCTGACAGCACAACCTGCTGCGGCTCGGATCACACCGGGCCGCAGCAGGGGTGAAGGCGGTTCTTTGTTCGTTGTTCTTTGTTCCTACCTTCTGCCTTTCCTGACTCATGTTTGACTCCGAAGAACTCATTGCCGAGCTGCACGCGCAGGGTGGACCCGCGCTCGTGGCCGCTGTCGAGAAGGAGTTTCGCACGGGTTGGGAATTGCAGAAGCACTGGGCCATGCAGAAGGAGCAGAGCCGCAGTGAAGTGGGCCATGCCCGCAGTGCGGCCGTCGATGGCCTCGGCTACATCTCCAGCAGCATCGACTCCAATTCTTACTTCTACTGGCTGAACAAAGGCCGGAATGAACTCGGCTGTCAAAACGTGTGGGCAGAGGACGAATTTCGCCGCGACTACGCCAAGAAGAACACGCAGACCGTCGTCAAGTATCAAAGCGCCAAGCCCCGCAGCGGTTGGACGCCTGACATGGATGCCAGCACCGGCACCGCGCCTGCCATCGTGATGGGCAGCAAGTATGGGATGGGGGTGGCCGCATGATCGGCATTGCCTTCAAAACCCTGCGCGATGGCTGCATTCAAGATGCCGGCCTGCTCACCGCGCAGGATGCCACCATGAATTCGCGGTTCACTTCCTACATCAACACGGCGCTCGATTACGCCTATCCGTGGAATCTCGACGGCTGGCGTGAACTGCGCAAAGCCACCTCCGAAACTGTCACCTCGCAGATCATCGACCTCGACACCGTGGGCGCGGGTTATTGGGGCGTTTGCCACATCCTTGGCGTCACCAAAGAGCACCCGTGGAAGAGCAGCAATCCCACGCCGCGAGAGTATGAGGTCACCGGCAGCGGCATCATCGTGCCGGACACCGTGACCGATGCCACGCTTTGGGTGGCCCACATCGAGGCACCGCCCGTGTTCTCCAGCACCGCCTGGGCGACCGGCACCCAGTATGTCGTCGGCGATGTGCGTCTGGAAAGCAATGATTGCTACTACTGCCTCACCGCTCACACCAGCGGCACCTTTTCCACGGATCTCGCCGCCAGCAAATGGGCCGTCCTCAAGGTGCCCGCCTTCCTCAACATCCCAGTGCGGCAATCCATCGTGCAGGCCTACCTGCGCACCGGAGCCCAAGAACAAACCAGCCAGAGCATCCAAAGGCTGCTCGATTTTCACCTCTCTCAAATCGCCACCCGGCACACCAACGCCATCCGCTGACCGCCATGCAAATGACCATTGACATCAAAAACTTTCAAGGCGCTGGCGTCCCCAGCAACTTTGCCAAAGCCACCGCCACCGGCACTGTCTTCACGCTTGCCAAGGGTGAAGTCGGATTCATCCAAAATCTGGACGATGCCGCGTTGGCGGTGAAATATGGAGCGTCATGCAGCACAACGAGTTTCAATGTCATCCTTCAGGCCGGAGCAGCGGCCGATGATGGCAAAGGAGGCTTTCTCTACGTCACCGATTATGTCGGCGAAGTCAGTGTGGCTCCCATGAGCGGCACGGCCTCTTACATCGCCTGGAAACGCGTGCTTGCCTAAACCTATGACGCACCTGCTCCGCAGCTCCTCGCAACTGGTCAATCCGATGAATCGCCAGCGGTTCATGGGGTTTGGCACGGGTGCGGGCGGCAGTGGCGAAACGCCGAACAGCACGGAGGCACAGGCGTGGTTTAACCGGCTGATGCCTTATCCTACGGCATCGCGTGAGCTGATCCTCGGGACGTTTGTGGATTCCTTGGTGGCCGCCGGGCTTGGCGAGGCGTTTGATGTGCTGTATGTGAATTGCCTCGAAAACGTGTCCAACGCGCTCACGGATGTCTGGCGCACCGACCGTCAGGGGCGCATCTTTCAAGCGACCAGCGGCCTGACTTTTACGGCCAACCGGGGCTTTTCGGGCGGCGTTTCAGGTCACTATGTGGACACTCGGTTTAATCCGAGCACAGCAGTGGGGGCACGCTATACCCTGAATGATGCTTCGATTTTCTATTGGGGCCATTCCGCAGATGGTGCTGCATCAATCAATCAATACGTAGCCTTTGCCGCAACCGATGCCGCTCCTCAGACCCTGCTGAGTCAGCTTGGGTGGGCACCGAGCTGGTCAAACCTTGCCTACATCAACATCAATTGCGTCACCCAGACCTCCGCGACGAACAGCGTGGGTTATAACCGCTTCAATCTCGTGCAACGCACCGCCGCCTCGGGCGCTGGCTCAACGATCTATTATGGCGATACAAACACCGCCATTGTGTCGTCGTCGCAAGCATCGACCGCGCTGCCAAACGGCACGATCCGCTTTCGCGGGGCGCATCCCACCAGCATCATGGGCATTGGTCGGTCCCTGAATAGCGCCGAGCGTGTGGCGCTGCGGGCGGCGTGCATTGCACTGGTCACTTCACTTACGGGAGGTCTGCCATGAGTTTAAATTTCCGCCTTCTCGCTACCGGCGACAGCACGACGTTTGGCAGCAATCCAAAAAGCTGGTTTTATCAGGCGCTGGCGACTCCCGTGGCCGGGGATGCCTTTTACTATGGCGTGCCTGGGCCTCGCGTGGCGACCAAATGGTGGCCTGCGCCGAATGTCATCTGCCACAACTGGGCTTATTCAGGCTATAAAATTGCAGATCTCAACACGCAGGCGACGGCCCGCGATGCAATGGTGAACCTGGCTCCGCCCACGGGTTCTGGCAGGCCGACCATTTACAACATCCTCGTGTGCCGCATCGGCACGAATCGAGATGAGCCCACGGCGGCAGCTTTGGCAGCCGTGGTGCGCACGCACTATCTGGCCGCTCAAGCGGCTGGCTGGCTCGTCATTGACTGCCCTCGCTGGAGCAAGACGGGAGCCGGAGAGGACGCTTTTACGCAGGACTACAACGCCATCAAGGCAACGTGGGGCACCTCCGATGGCGTGGCCGCTGTGGTGCCAGCGACGGAGGCGCTGCTTTACGGCACAGGTGCCTATGCCAACACGACTTATTTCAACGCGGACGGCATTCACCTCACTGAGGCGGGTCAAAGGCTGGCAGCGAGGGATTTCCTAGTCACCCTCGACACGGTGCTGGTGGCACGCGGCGGTTTGGCGATGGTCACAGGACTCACCGCCACTCCTGCCATTGGCGATGTGCAACTAGATTGGGACAATGTGAGCGGCGCTGAATGGCGTGTGTATCGCAACACGATTGACGATTTCCAGACTGCCACGCGGATGGCGACCGTGAGCACCAACAGCCATGCGCAAGCAGGCACCAGCGGCACGCTGTATTACTTTTGGGTGACTCGCTACGATTCCGCCACCGGCGTGGAATCCATCCCCACCTTGTCCGTTTCAGCCACACCTGCCTGATTATGAGCAATCCACTCACTGACCACACCGATGCGCAAGATCCGATTCGGTTCTCCACCATGTGGCGCGCCATGGCGATTGCGGGTTTTGGCATGTTGTCATTCATCACGATGGGCTTTTTGACCTGGGGCGGATGGGTGACGGTTTCGATCATCGCCCACGGCGAGGCCATTGCGGCATTCAAAGGGTGGCAGGGGAATGGCGTGAGCCAAAATGTGAATGTGGGCGAGGTCAAGGATGCGGACAAGCCGCTCGAAGCCTCCGCCAAGACCTGGCTCACAACAAAGGACGTGGCCGCTCGCGAAGGCATCACGGAGCGCACGGTGATCAACTACATCGAGAACGGCATGATCGAGCCCACGCCGCGCAAGAACGGCAAGAGCTGGGAGATTGCCGCGAATTTCCGCATCATTCCGAATGATTCCGAAAACTGCGGAGACATTCCGCAAGGCCCCTGAATCCAACCTGAAACCGCAAACCTGAAACTCCACCTCCATCCCATGAACACCATTCTCAAAGACTGGAAAACCTCGCTAGCCGGCATCGTCGGCATTGCGGGCATCATCATCTCCACCTGGTTCCCTGAATACCAAGTGCAGCTCGACAAGGCCATTGTCGTGCTCATGGGCCTGGGCTTGCTCAGCGCTCGTGATCCCAAGCCCAATGTCTCCGGCCCGCCCAGTTACCTCAGTAAGATGCTGATCCTGGCGCTCATGTGCCTGTCCATGGCTTCGTGCTCGACCACGTCCACCGGTGAAAAGACCTTTCTCGGCATCACGTCCAGCGGCTGGCTCAAAGGCGGCAAGGCGGCGGTGATTTCTGCCGCGCCGGTGCTGCTGGACGAGAGAGCCAAGACGGCCGCAAAGAATCCTGTCGAGGTCAAACCTTGACCTCTTGACCCGTCCCCCTCCATGCCCCTCGCCACCGACACCGCTTTTGACCTCGTGCGCGGCTTCCTCGCGCTGGGGGTGATGCTGGTGCTCGTGATGGGCTGCTTTTACTACGCTTCGACCAAATGAAGAAACTCACCATCATCCTCGATCCCGGCCACGGCATGGGAAACCGCAAGTCCGGTGTCTATGATCCCGGTGCCACGGTGCGTGTGGGCAAGGTCGATGTCACCGAGGCGGGCATTGTGATGGACTGGGCCAATGAGCTGAAGGTGCAGCTCGAAACGCTGGGCCACAAAGTGATCCGCACGCGCATCAATGCCAGCGATGTGTGCCCGATCGGCGAGCGGGTGAACATTGCGCACAAGTATGGTGGCAACGTGCTCATCTCCCTGCATTGCAACGCTGCCAACGGGCAGGCGCATGGCACGGAAACCTTTTACCGCGGCGAGAAGAATGCCGCGCTGGCGCGTGCCTGCAATGCCGCCGTCGTGGATGCGATCGGCACCAAAGATCGCGGTATCAAGACCGAAGCCGCCAGCCAGCACGCCCGCCTCGCCGTGCTGAATTTCCCTGCCGCCTGCCTCATCGAGCTGGGCTTCATCGACCACGCGCAGGATCGCGCCAAGCTCACGGACCAACAGCTCATGCTGCTGGCCTGCCAAGGCCTGGCGGATGCCATCGTGAACTCTCTCACCTGAACGGGCTGAAGCCCGAACTACAAACCGCCATGCCTCTCACCTACTCCAAATACCGCGTTCAGGATCAAGACTCTGGCGCTTACCTTTCGGATACCATCCCGAACATCATCGACGTGGTCGAGCTCACCGGCGTGTCCACGACTTCCGGCAGCAATGAGGTGACGGTGGCGGACACGACGGAGGTTTATCCGGGCATGGCGCTTTTCATTCCCACGCTGCCGCAGGGGGCTTTCGTGCATGCGGTCAAATCAAGCACCGTGATCACGGCCTGGGCACCGGTGTTTGCCAGTGCCACGGGCACCTGGACGGTTTCCGCGGCGAGTGCCAATGCCACGGCCACGGCTTCGAGCATGAAGGGCATGGCCCGTGGTTTCAACGAATGGGGTATCCCGGTGCCCCTGCATGATGGCAGCACCTACCGCAATGAGCTGAACCAGACCGGCGCAGGCTTTGATGGTCACGGCACTTACACCGGCGGCGGCGGTGCCACGGGCAAGTCCGCTGATCCTGTGAGCGGGCAGGCCGGGGTGCTGGTGGTGCCGTCGAATATGTCCGTGCTGGCCATCGGTCCAAGCGGCGGCGAAACGGGCGTGGTGGTCGGATCGACGGCATTCAGCGTGGCGACATCCGACACCATTGCCGGCACGCCGCCGAGGCCCTGGCCGAAGTGGGTGCTGGAATATGTGCTGGTGGCGCATGGCGGCGCGGTGACGCGCATCCGCAAGGCTCCGCATATCCAAGTCGTGCGCACCGGGTCGAGCACCTCCGCCGGTGCCTGATGGATCACCTTTTCCGATCATGGATGACATCGAAGGACAGATCACCAAATCCGTGTCCTCCCTCATTCCGGGGGAGCTGAATGTGCATGTGCGTGTGCCGCTCTCCCGTGTGCCGACACTGACGATGCCCACGCCACTGGTGACGACGTATCGCCAGGCGGCGCTGCCGGGAGCTGCCTACTATGAAAAGTTTGCCGATCACATCTTTGTGCAGAACATCGACGGGCCAGGCAATTACATGACCTTCATTTTCGTGAAGGATCGCACCGAGACGCTGACCACGGCCGTGCCATCCCTGAGCCGTCCGCTCACGGAGCCTCATTTGTGGAAGACCTGCCTGCTCCAGCTCGGTGCCATCGAGGATGCCACCACGCCGCTGAATGCGATCATCGGCGGGGAGACGGTGGAAATCCCGCGTTTGTATCCGCGCATGCGCAAGCTGCCAGGAGGCATCTATCCTACCGAGGTGGACCTGCTCACCTATGTGAGCCATCGCCCCTTCACGCGGGCGGAGATGGGGAAGCTGGAAACGCAGGTGACCACGCAGGTGACGTTTCACGGTGTGGGCCTGAGCATTAACGAGGACTGCATGCACGGCCTCGTGGAGTTCCCGGAGACGCAGACGAGCGGCACGGTGAAGACCGGCTTTGGCACCGTGGACAATCCGCTGGCAGCGAATGGTCGCATGGTCTTCCCGCCTACGCCGATGAAGAAATGGCGTCGCTACCTCTTCGATCAAAAGCACGATTTTGTGGAAGGTGAATACCGGCTACAGCAACTGTGGGCGAATCCGCCGCAGGGCATCCGGGCGATCCTTGATAGTGCCAATTAACAAGCTACTCTAAACTCATATGGATTTCACTGCCCGCTATCCCGTTCGCGATGCTGTCGCGCCACGTCCGTTGCATGGGCAGGATTTCACCGGTCTGCATTATCCTGAGCGCAATCTGGTGGCCGGCATGATCACAAAATCCAGTGTGGAAATGGATCAATGGCAGCCGCTTGCCGTGGGGCCCACCGGCCCAGCGGGCGCGGACGGTGCCGATGGTGCCGATGGAGCGCCAGGCCCTCCCGGCGCGGACGGTGCCGATGGTGCTCCAGGTGCCACGGGACCGCAAGGCCCGCAGGGTGATCCGGGGCCGCAGGGTGATCCGGGGCCATCTGGCCCGGCGGGTCCAACAGGTGCCACGGGCGCGACGGGTGCCACCGGACCGCAAGGCCCGCAGGGTGATCCCGGACCGCAGGGCCCGCAAGGGGATCAAGGCCCGCAGGGTGATCAAGGACCCGCCGGGCCTGAAGGGCCAAAGGGCAGCGTGATCGCCACGGAGAGCCATGGGCACCGCGTGGTGAGCGTGCTGGAAAGCCGCAGGCCGCGAGTGTTTGAGCTGGTCGATGTTCCTTTGGGAGGGCATGTCATGCTCGATCCGGTGTTTGTGCAGTGCTGCGTGCCGGGCAGTTTGCAGATCGTGAGTGTTCACAGCATGACGCCTGAGTTTCTGGCGCATGCCGAGCTGCTGCATGATGCCGCAGGCCAGGTTGCCGTGCGCACTTTGACCGCCGAGGGAGAATTGATGACCGCCGGGAGCTTCCTGCCGGGCTTCAGCCGTTATGCTTCGGTGCAAAACATCGCCCGGGTGATGATCATGGGCACGCACAAGCATTTCCCGAATTGGAACCTGCCTGCTAAATCTGCCTCCGAAGCACAACGCTCCTGGGATTTCTGGAGCCAAGAATGGCGGCCCGGCCCGATGGGAGAATCCGTTCCACACACACTGCCGTCTCCATACGAGGGCCTCGATGGCCCCGTGGGAATGCCTGGACCAGTTGGCCCCGTGGGAATACCTGGCATAGCTGGCCCTATAGGAATACCTGGACCAGTTGGCCCAAACCCAGATGGCAAGCCGGGAGAAACAGAAGAGCAGCACGCCGCCCGCATACGTGACGCACTCGCTCACAACGAACGCTATTTTGCCCAAAACGCCTGCGAATCTCAACCGATGACCCCGCCATGAACCCTCTCCTTACCGACTACTTCAACCGCGAGAAAGACGCGATGAGCCTCTACAACGCCACGACGCAAGCGGCGATGAGCAACATGCAGACCGGCGGCAATCCGCTGGCACCACGCATGACGGCCACGCCGGGCGGCACGATGTCCCTGATGCCGATCCAAAGTCCCGGCGGCGCGACGATGCCGATGGGCGCGGAGAGTGCGGCGATGTTTGGCGGGCTGCCGTTTGGTGGCTTCCGTGCGACAGGTGGGCCGGTGCGTCCTGGCCGGGCGTATGTGGTGGGTGAGCAAGCCCCGGAAATCTTTGTGCCTGACCGCCCCGGCCAGATCGTGCCCCTCAACAACAATCCGGTCAACGGCCGCCCGTCCACCTTTGACGGCGTGCCACGATCCCAATTCTTTGCCGCCAATGCGGGCAAGACAGGTGGCAGTGTGCCGGTTTACAATGACATCCGAGGCGCGATGGCAGGCCAGATGCCGCAAATGGACCCGCGCAGTTTGGGCACGGGCGGACAGAACTTTGTCGGCCCTATGCCTTTGCCTTCAAATCAACCGAACCAGCGATTGCTGGCGGCTCAACGGGAAAATGCTGTGATGTCTCAAAATCAGCGTGAGATGCTGCAAACCTCACCGATGCGTCCGGTGCCGTTTGCCTCGACGCCCCAGGCTCCGCGTGGTTTGCCGATGCTGCCACCCAACAATGGCAGCCGCATCTCGCAGAGCCCGATGAACCGTCCCTATGCCGAGATGCCAGGCGGTGGCGGCAGTCTGGCAAACCGTCCTGTGCGCCAGATCGGACGCAGTGCGAATGATCCGACGCGGATCGCGGAGCAGATGCGCCGCCGGGGCGATCCCCGGGCGATCATGCAGCTCGGCCAGATGCAGATGGGGCAGAACTTTGCGCGGGAGCGCGACGCGGTGAATTTTCAGCAACAGCAGACCATGTTTGAGCAGCAGCAGCAGGCGATGGATGCCCGCGATGCGCGGAACTTTGAGCAGGGCATGACCATGT
>Ga0315904_10013229_pt1 | contig 10351 bp, 5 predicted proteins | sample LakEriMetagenome_6_FD_203529 | JGI IMG/M metagenome (GOLD analysis project Ga0315904, IMG submission 203529) | Freshwater fungal communities from buoy surface, Lake Erie, Ohio, United States - Buoy 12 MA120 | ecosystem: Environmental > Aquatic > Freshwater > Lake | place: USA: Lake Erie, Ohio... | reverse complement strand
AGCAGGTTCATGCTGGAGCCAGAGCCGGCTGGTTGCTGGCGGCTGCGCTCTGCATCCCGGAGGGGAAGAACAGAGCGAGAGCCGTGCTGCGCCACCGGCAGGCGTTCACCTGGCGGGGGGGCATGGGGCCAGTTGGGGAGCTCACATGCCCCCACGAACGCCGCCGAGAAGACGATCTGGCCGGTGAGCAGACCGTGGGAGGCGGCCGCTCCGAGCAACCGCAGGGAGGGGTTCACCAATGGGCAGAACAGCTACCTGCTGTTGCCACCGCGGAGCTCCAGCTTGCGACGCTCCAGGATCTTCAGGGCGATGTCACACCCCAACAAGTCACCCTATGGCGCTCCATACGGGAGTCGTCGATCCTGGGGGGACTGACTGGGAGGCGTATGGCTGAGAGAGAACGTGACTGGCTGCGACTGCCCGTCGTGACCGCCGGCTCAGAGCACCTGGTAATGGGGCACCTGATGCGACGCAACATCCTCACCTACAAGGCACCGCCGGGAAATGAAGGGTATGACTTGATCTGCATCCATCCGGATCCACGACACCAGCCAGGCCCCGATGAGAAGGCTCAGATCCGCGTCCAGGTGAAGAGTCGCTATGCAACTGATTGCGACCGGGGATTCCCTGTCAGGGAGAAAAGCCTTGACGCCTTCGATTACTTGATCGTGGCCTTTCTGAACATTGGGAACTTCTACGGGAGGAATGATGGCAGCAGTGGAGCCAGAGAGCCGGAGTTTTATACGCTATCGCAAGAGTTCATCAGGGCTCACCACGACGCAACCTCGACTTGGGAAAAGGTGAAGCTCAAAAAGCTCCAGGAAGAAATCGAGCCTTTGAAGAACGAGATGGGCTTCGAGCTCATCGCTGAAGACCTTGGCATACCACTACCCAGAAAGAACCATGAACCAACGCTAGACCAACTTCCATGAAGTTTAGGCTGATCCAATCGAATGACAGGGGCTCGTAACGCGACCGGGCGACAGAACCTTTCTGCGCAGGGGGCCCGCCAGAGGGGAGGAAGAGAAGGAGCGGCTGGACCAGATCTATGAACTTCGAGACTCGCTCAACCAAGCTGAGGGGCGCATCAGCTATCATGTTGAGCATATTCAACCACGAGTTGCAGGCGGCCCAGAAGAATTCAGTTCAGATCAAGCCCCTTGAACGTCGCCGTCTTGACATCGTTGTAGAAGATTGGGTCGATCTTGTCGATCTCGTCAGTGTTGATCTCGAGGAAGCTGCGCTTGTTCTCGCCCGGGATCAGGGCGCAGCGTGCGCCATTGTCCATAGCGACCTGCAAGGGTTCCACAAGGGAGCGGGCGGCCTTGATATTGCCCTGAATGCTCATGTCACCCATCACGAGCATGCCTGCCCTGGCGGGGGCACGGCGGATGGCGGAGAAGGCTGCCAAAAAGAAGGCTACGCCCACCTCGGCTTCCACCTTGTTCCCCAGCAGGTCGATGGCTTCGACGTTGTAGTCGTAGCTGTCGGCTTCATGGCTGATCGAGAAGGCACTCTTGTTGGCCTGCAGGAACGCGAATGCGCGCTGGATGGATTCTTTCATCGGGCCGCTGATGCCTCCTGCCGGCTTGAGCTTGCCGTTACCTGCCGCGATCGAAACCTCCAGGCGGTAGAGGCCCACCGTGCCATCCCCGGTCACAGAGGCGGTGTAGACCGAACCCGGTGCCATCGGCTCTGCGGTGATCAGATCCTGACCGCCCTGCTCTGGTACGCCAACGAAATGCTCCTCACCGGTATCGTTGTCGGAGTAACCGAAGGAAGTCTGGCTATATTGAAAAGAGCCCATTTTCTTGAGCTGCTCCTTCACTCGCCGACGGCACTCGATGGCAAGCTTGAGAATTTCCTCCAGGTCACCCTTGGATGGCGCTCCATGGGGATGGATGATTTTCACAAGACCAGAGACGGTACGACGCACAGCCTTACGATCCCGTGTCGCAAGGTGACTGCCAAGGCCAAAGTGGTTGTCGCAGAGCTCCGTGTAGTTGAGCTTACGCAACTCCCTAAGAGCCTCGGCGAGATAGTCAATGACGAAGCCGTAGTGATCAGTAAAGTATTCATTACGCATGGGAGGCACCTCCCAGCCCGGTACATAGCAGTGAAGGCGATCAATGAAGGCCATGTCATCGCGAATCACATCTGGCATGGGTGCAAACAGATGACCGGTTTGCACCATCACGTCGATCGGCTGCTGGGTGTTGCCGAACATGGCGATGCTGGCGTCGCCGGCAAAGCTTTCGGCACCACGCTGGAACTGGCCCGATTCGCAGTAGGTCTTCATGGTGGTGATGACCTCCTTGGGCATCTTCTGGAGGTCGGCGACTTCGTCGAAGCCCACCACGTCCCAGATGGACACCATCCCCTTGACCTTGCCGTTCATGTGGCCAAACAGGTTGGCCACGGTGGTGGGTCCGGTGAGTAGGGCCGCGTAGGGGGAGAGCTCCTGCACCGCGAAGCTCTTGCCGGTGCCGCGGGGACCGAGCTCCACCAGGTTGTAGTTCCGCTCGCAGAGGGGGATCAGCCGCAGCAGGAACAGGGTTTTGAGCCGCTGGCTGAACTGAGAGGGTTCGTAGCCCATTGAGCGGATCAGCAGATCGATCCACTCTTCGGTTGTGAACTGGGTGCGGAGCTTGCGGTATTCCTCCAGGTTGAAGCTGGCCAGCTGGATCGGTGTGAGCTGGCTGATCGAGAAAGGCGCCTTGCTGTCGCTCTCATCCCACTCCACCTCCACCTGGGCCCAGACCCCGCCGGTGAGCAGCCGCTCGAAGGCATGTACATCGTCATCGGAGATGCGCAAGGTGTTGCTGCCGAAGTTCACGCACTCGGCCACATAGGTGTTGCCGACCAGGCGCACCTTGACTTTGTCGATGAAGGTGTAGCGGCCCTTTTGCTTGACCTTGCTCTGGGCCTTGGTGGCCTCGTCGGGGCGGATGTAGTTGTTGGCCAGGGTGTCGCGCACCACTGTGAGGCCCAGCTCGATGGCCGCTGGGTCGGAGGAGGCGCAGTACTTGCCGAGCAGGTACTCGAGCACAAACACCGGCACGTTGGCGCCCACCTTCACGGCCCGCACCAGGTCTTTGCGGACGCACTTGCCCGCAAAGACCTGATTGACCTTGTCGTCGAGGGCGTCGCGGGGGGCGGAGGTCATGGGCTGGGAGCGGCCGAAAAGCTGTGAGGGGAGGCGCAGGCTTGTCAAATATACGGACGCGTCCATAGCGGATACGAACGCGTCCGAATCTGTCCGTATCTATGGCGGGAGCCCGTAGCGCCTCCCCTTGCCGCTGCCGAAGGGGATCAGTCTCCCCTGACCGCAGAGGCGTTGCAGGGCATAGGTCGCCTGACGGCTTTCCAGCCCGCTCAGGGCCTCCAGCACGTCCTTCCGGCGCAGCGCCTCCACGCTGCCAGCCAGCTCCAGGATGCGCCGGTCGATCTCCTCGGGAGAGAGCGTCACCTGCTGGCGGTAGGCCTCTGCCTGGTCGAAGGCGGCATAAACGCGCTGAGAGAGGGTGTAGGCGCGACCCCTGCCCTGGCCCTGGGCCGCCACGAGCCCTGATTCCAGCAGCTGTTCCACATGGCGTCTGACCAGGGAGGGATCGCGTTGCAGCTGCTCCCCGAGCTGCTCTGCCATGAGCTTGCGTTGCTCTTGCAGCAGGTGGAGCACCAGCAGGCTGAGCAGCCCCAGGGGTTGTCCTTGTCGTTGCTGATAGTCCTGCCAGAGGGTCACCAGCTGCAGGTTGGCGGGGCGGGTGCTGAGTTCCACCACGATGTCGTCGTCGGTGGAGCGGGTGTAACTGGGTGCGGGGCGCCCGGCTTCCAGTAGCCCTTCGAAGATGCGATCGACTCCGCGTCCGGTCCGTTCAGCCAGGCCGATGCGCTTGAGGGCATCGGCCAGTACAGGGTTGCGGGAGCGCGGTGGGGCAGTCAGCAGGTTGTGGAGGCTCACTCCCCGCACGAACCCTCCTGGATTGCTGATCGTGAGGCTTTCTGCCAGCTGCCACTGCACGGTCACAGGCGCCAGGGCGGTGTAGTCACGGTGGGAGAGGGCGTTGATGAACGCTTCCCGGAAGCAACTGCTGGGCAGGTTGGGGATGGGCACCCTGAACATGCCCACCTCGATCTCCTGCTCCTGCACAAAGGGTTCGAGTCTCTGGCTGATCTCATCGACCACGGCCAGCAGCGGCCCGCGCAGAAACCGGTTGATTCGCACCTCCGTGCCCTGCAGCACCTGGAAGCCCACTTCATGGCCGGGGATGCAGCGTTTGAGGGGGATCTCATGACCGATCAGCAGCAGCCCGGCATGGGTGGGAAGCAGTGCGCCGTCAGCTCCTTGGGTCACCAGCCCCAGGGCCAGGTCAAGCTCGTCGTCTCCAAGCTGAAGCAGTGCGGCCTCACCCCGGTGGCGCTTCACGGCGGCTCGGAGTCGCTCGCGTTCGGAGGGGTTGAGATCCGCAAGGCAGGCGCCTGCTGCTGGCATGCCCGACCAGTCGAGTTCCAGCTGCTGATTGGCGCGTCGCAGCACATCCACTCCCGTCATCGGGCGGCAGGTGGGCCTGCCCTTGGCATCCAGTGCTCGGGTGAGGGCCTTGCCGTCGTTGCTGAACACGCTCCCCTGAATGGATGGCACCTGGAACCAGATCAGCTCCTTGCCGGTTTCCTGAAGGGTGGTGGCGCTGAGCGGGAGCGGAGGGTTGGTGCGAGAGGCGATGACCGCCGCCAGGTCTCGGCTCCGGTCGCGACTGGGGTGCAGCCCGGTCACGGTGCCGTCATCCTCGACGCCGAGATAGAGATCGCCGCCCTGGTTGTTGGCCAGGCAGATTGCTGCCAGCACCAACTCCTTGTCGCTCAGCGGTCCCTTCTGGTCCGACTTGAACTCGACCGTCAGGCTTTCGGCCGTTGGGATGACGCGCTCCTGCTCCATCGCCATCAGCTGATCAGATCCACCGGCAGATCCGGGCTCTTGTGCAGCACCAGATCGGTGGCGGCATCGCGGAGCTCCAGGTAGAGCTTCTTGGCGCTCACTTCGGCGGGGAGCATCAGGCCGATGCTGGCGGCCTGGCCGGGGGTGAGGGTGAGGCGGTTGGTGTCGCGATCGAGCTCCGCGCCGATGGCCTGAATCGGAGTGGCCAGGAGTTCCTCGCTCTTGCTGTCGTAGGCGGCCAGCACGGTCTGGCGGCTCTGCCCCTGGTTAAGCAGGTCGACCGGCAGCTCGATTGGCACCATCAGGATGCGGTTGGTGACCTTCTCCACCAAGGCGCCTGGCCAGGGCTTCTGCTTGCGGCTCTTGCCTGTGCTGGCCGGCGGAGCGGCATTGGCTTGGGTAGCTGGAGTGCAACGGAAGCTGAGTAGCGGGATCAGCAGCTCCTGGATGCTGCTGCCGCCGTGGTGGTAACAGAGGCTGCCACCGGCCTTGAGCACGCCGGAGGAACGGGGCACCACCACCGAAAGGCCGTCGTTGCCATAGCCGAGGGCCGCGGGCGGGATCTCCACGCAGGGGGGCTTCACGGCGGAGGGGTGGCCCAGCCAGCAGCGCCGCTCCAGATCGAACTCCCGTCCCTGTGGAGGCTCGATCCGCATCGCCGGCTCCCGCCCCAGCGGCAGATGCAGGAAGCCGTGATCGGCCGTGATCACGAAGCGCTGCAACGGATGGACGAGCGGCAACTCCGAGAGAACACGCACGGCCTTCTCGATCGTGTCGAGCTCACGCTGCATGTCGGTGCGCACGTTGGCGAGGTTGTCGTCCTTGTCCCGCTCCCCGGCACTGTCGATGCCGGTGCTGGTCACCACCACCGGGCCATTGCCGGCCAGCTTTTCCAGCAGAGCTGGATCTTTGGGCTTGTGGCGGATCAATTCCACCAGCGAGATCAGCACCGCCGTGGGAACCCGCTGCTGCAGGTGGGCCAGACGTTTGCTCCTGCCGTTGCTCCATCCCACCGGCACGCCATCCACCACCGAGCACGGGGCGCCATCGACATTGGCCACGGCAAAGCTGCGTTCAGCTCCGGGCAGCAATGCCGCCATCCCCACCGGTGTGATCGATGGCAGAGCAGCTAGGGCGATCTCCAGCTTGAGCTCTGTGAGCAGCTCCCGGTTCCAACCGCTGAAGCGCTCCAGGAGGGTGGCGCCCATCTCGTAGCGCAGGGCATCGACCCAGAACACCACCTGCCGTCCGGCGCCAGGTTGCACGCGATCGGACCAGATGCGGGTCTGGGGCACAGCGCCGGCAACCAACCAGCCGGCCTGCTGCAGGGCATCGGTGAAGCGCTGGGTCTGCTGCTCCAGCAGCGCCTCGTAGCGGCTTCGCAGGTGTTCGAGCCCCTGGGGGATCTCCACCTCGTCAGTCGAGAGCTCGGCCACCTGCTGCTCGAAGCGCCTTTGCAGGCCATCGACGTAGTGGGCCACCTCGGCCTGATAGGCCAACCAGGCTTCGACGGGAGCCGATGGCTTGGGCAGCTGGGCCTGGGCCTGATCCAGCGCCAGGCCGAGGGATGCAGCGGTGCGGGCCAGCTCCCACTGCAGGCGCCGGAAAGACTGCTGGGCATCGGTGGGTTGGCCCACCAGCCAGAAGCTGTCTTGGCGGGCAGCCACCAACTCCTTGGCCTTGGAGGATTCACCCTTGGCCAAGAAGGCATCGGCGCTGCGCAGCAGGAACTGCTCCTCGCAGGGGAAGGTGTCGATGGAGCCGAGCACACCAGGCCGCTCGCCGCGGATCAGCTCGGGCAAGGCCAGTTCCGCTTCGATGCGGGAGGCGATGGCGATGTAGGCCTCGGCGTGGTTGCGCCGCAGGCCCTGGACATCGGCCAGGGCGTTCTCCTCGGCGGCCTTGCCAACCGGCAGCGCCTGTCGGGCGAAGGCGGTGAGGTCATCGCCGCGCCAGTCGCGCAGGAACTCATGCAGCAGCAGGGCCCGCTGCGCGCGCTGCCGCCACTCGCTGAGGGGGGCGTCTACTGGGAAGCCCAGCCCCCAGCGGCTGTGGAGCAGATCCTGCAGTTCAGGCAGCAGGCCCTTGGCCGTGATGGCGCCATCAAGGGCCTCTGAAGCCAGCCAGGTGCGGGCCAGTTCGGCGTTCTCGGGTGGGCTGCCGCGACCGAGTTCCTGTTGGAAGATGCCTTTGAGCTGGCTGAAGCCACCATCGCCGGACTGCTCCAGGGCAATGGCGATGTCGCGGTAGGTGAGATCGGGCCGGTTGAGCAGCTGCCGGACCTTGTTGGCTTCCATCACCTCGCGCAGGTAGACGCCAGCGCGTTGCACCAGCTGGATGTTGAAGATGCCACCGGCGCGGATCAGCTCCAGCAGGACGGCGCGCCCCTCGGCTTCCTGGCGATTCGGCAGGTAGACAAGCAGGGGGTCGGGCCGATCTTTGGCCACCAGCGGTTCAATCTGGCTGCGCAGCTCATAGAGGCTCGATCCAGCCACCACCCACTGCGGTTGCTGCTCGCCCAGGTTCAGGCTGCCTGGTTCGCCGCCGTGGGGTGGAGAGGTCGCGACGTCGTCGAGAAACGAGCGCAGCTGCTGGCCTGGGTCAAAGACCAAGAGCACCCGATGCTCACTGAGCTGCCGGGTCAACTCCTGGCAGAGGCGGCGGTGGAGCTTGTTAGGGGACAAGCAGTTCCCGGTCACTTTTAACGTTGCATCAGGCTAAGTTTCAGATATTGCGGGGTATTCGGAATGACTAGAATATGCTTGGCGCCACATGAGCTTTGGCAGCTCCAATGAAACTTGCGAGTTCTGGATATGATTCAAAACAACCATCTCGCTCACCTCGTATTCGGAGGCAACGTCTTCGATTACCTCGTAGACTAGGTGTGCAGCAAGAGATTTGCATTTCTCAAGAATGAGATCGGGTGGACAGAGAAGTTCAGCCGCAAATGCCCTCTGGAAAGCCTGTCGCCAGGTGCGGGATTCTGTACATGCGAGCCAGCCTTGGTTGGTACTTTCTCTAATGATCTCATCCCCAACAAGGCGCGCCAGCTGAAACCGAATACTCTTTTGCATGACTGATTGATCCGAACGCTTGAGTGACCTCAGGAAGTATCTGGTATTTCCATCGGCATGACGGATCCCAAGGCTCACGGGCAGATCCCCAAATGGGCTTTCATCAACATCAAAAGCTACAGACGTTAGGCCCAAAAGATCGCATAATGTATTTGTTGACAGCTTTCTAAGGCCAATTGAAAGCTTCTGCCTAAGCTCTGACGCGGCTCTACTTGCTTGCTTCCAAGGAGCCATCAAAGCAGAAAGATTAGGTTTCTCGGTTAGTTTCGGAATGCTTGGTTTTCCGAAAAATCCGGATGAACTAAAAGCCGAGGATGCAAGAACCTGAAGATCTAAGGATGACTGGCTTTGACTTCCGTAAAGAGATGGTGCGAACTCTAGGATGGTGTCAAATCCTGCAAGCTTCTCAAGTTCGAGAAGCTGTTCAACCAAGTCATGAGGGGCCTCATCGGGATCATAACCGAGGCATGCTTCGAGTATTCGGTAGGCGGAGTCGTCCGGACTACGGCATTCATCTTGAACCTCATCCCAAAGCTTGGCAAGCTCAGTATCTTTGACATTCATAGCCTCCAATCGGGAAACTGTTGCATCGATCAATTCTCGAAGTGATGCCTCAAGCCCGTTGCGCCACACGTAGACAGGATGGACTTGCATATTAAGATATCTCAAAGAGTCGCCTTTTGATCCTGCTCTTTTGGGCACTGTCATCGCAATGGATGGCCCTTCACTTTCAAACACAAGGACTGGCCATAGATAGCCTTCATTGGCGGATGGCATTTCATGGGAGATGCGCCATTCGGTGTTGACTTCTCCATTGGATGGCCGCGGTTCATAAAGGATGCGCCACCAGTTTGCTGCGAACCACAGCGCCAGTGGATAAGCTGACAAGAGGACATCTTCACGTACAGTATGAGAGAAGTTGTCTTCGTGTTCTGTTATGCAGTTCCCTTTCAGGCTGATCTGCATGCGCACGCAGGTTACAGCCTGCTCAACAGGTAGGGAGTCAATACTTTCCCACTTGCCGATCTGAAAAAGATTCATTGTAATGGCCTCGCTTTCCACCTGGAAAGTATGAAGGCCTGAAAGTGATCGTCGGATTGCAAAGGGTATCCGCGATAGCTGCCAGGAGGACTCTTGTCAAGCTGCGCCTCAAGAACGATTCCTTCATGTACTGACCAGATTCGCTTTGGCCAGCCGTCCTCAAAGTTGGAGTCAATGAGCCCTTTTCTGCATCCATCTCTAAGTAGGGTCAGGGCTTCTCTTCTTGTAAAGATCTTGGCTCTGTCACATAGAGTTTTGCCGGGGCGGCCGCCAGCGCATGGTGGAGTCAAATTGTAGTCTCCAGGATTGCGCTTGTGAAGTGGATTGCCGCTGTAGCTCAGTTGGTCTGCAAGTGATTTGAGCTTGTCTTCAGGCCATTGGCTGAGATCGACCAACTTCTTCTTAGATCCATGGTTCTGGCGTGGTCTCATGTTCGTTCCCCTACGACCTTGATTATCGCGCCCCAACCTGGGGCTGGTTGGTGGCTACCCGCACGGCAAGGCCTCGTGGACGTCAGGGTTCGGCCATCGAACTCAGCTGGCAGCGTCACGGCATGCAAAACAGACTGAGCTGGCGGCGCATCCGATACGCGCATGCTCGTATGGATACGCGCGTGCTCGTAAATCGGCATACGGATGGCGGGAGGTGAGAGGTGCGGCCCTTGGCGACCGCTTGCGGGATCTGGGCGTCGCGTTTGCAAAGGCGCTGCCGTGAGCGTCTCTGCAGTGGGTTGATCAGGAGCGTTCACATTCATGCCAGGTCTCTTCCCGCTGAACCCAGAACAGCTTTCCTCGATGTGGCCGCGAGCTCCCCTCGATCGGCGCAGTGCAGGGCGGGAAAGCTTGTCATCCCAGCACCCCCGAGGCGAACAGCGTTTGCAGATCGATCGTGCCCTGCCAGTCGCGCAGCACGGGATGCTGATCACCCTGGATCACATCGGTTGAGCCATCGGCTGTTTTGGCGAAGCAGAGCAGCTGGGCCGGGCTGGCCAGGCCGAGCAGCACGGGGGAGTGGGTGGTGCAGAAAATCTGGGCGTTATGAACCGATGAGAGCGACTGAAACACCGACTCCATCGCCTTGGGAGGGATGCCATTTTCGGGCTCTTCGATCAGGTAGGAGCCGTTGAGGTCGTCCACATAGGCCAGCACCGTGAGCGCCAGCAGGCGCAAGGTACCGTCGGACAGAGCCCAGGAGGGGAGCGCCACATCCTCGGCGACACGAGCTGTGAGGTAGCGGTGGCTGTCTGGCTCGCGCAGCACGGTGGTGACACCGCTGACCTCAGGCAGAGCTTCCTGGAGGT
>Ga0315904_10013228_pt1 | contig 10352 bp, 9 predicted proteins | sample LakEriMetagenome_6_FD_203529 | JGI IMG/M metagenome (GOLD analysis project Ga0315904, IMG submission 203529) | Freshwater fungal communities from buoy surface, Lake Erie, Ohio, United States - Buoy 12 MA120 | ecosystem: Environmental > Aquatic > Freshwater > Lake | place: USA: Lake Erie, Ohio... | reverse complement strand
TCGATTTTGCCACGAAGAATCCCACGGCGACCCTTGAGGAAGTCCGTCAGGTGACGGAGAGCGAGGGGCAGCGTCAAGCCAGCCAGCTTTCCCAGCGCATTGCCTATCTTGCCGACATTGCGGCCATCGCGCCAATGGTCGGTCTCCTTGGAACGGTCTTCGGCATCATGAAGGAATTCGGCAACATTTCCGACCGGGCGGCCCAGCTCAACATGATGAAGGCCCAGATGAGTTTTGCGGGAGGTACTGCGGAGGCACTCGTCAATACGGCAGCCGGGCTCGTCATCGCCATTCCGTCGATGATCGTCTATTCGATCTACAAGGGGAAGGTGAACCAACTCATTTCGGAACTGGAGGCGGCTTCGACTTACATCATGGCGCTCCTCAGTGCGCAGTACAAACGCGTCACGGCGCAGGCCCGGGCACAGCAGATGGCAGCCCGCGAACAGACGCCCACGAGAACCCGCTGAACTGTTCCCCCACCCATGAAATTCCGGCGGAACTCCCATGACCAGGGACACGGCATGAACCTTGTGCCGCTCATCGACGTCCTGCTCATTCTGCTGATCTTCTTCATCGTGAACCTCGCGATGGCGAAGTTTGAAACGGAAGTGAACATCAGCGTCCCCGCCGCCGACTCGGGCAAGCAGAACAACCGGACGGTCGGGGAACTCGTCGTGAATATCCGCCGGGATGGAACCCGCGTCCTCAATAGCCAGGTGCTCACCGACCCGGAACTGAAGTATAAATTCAACGAAATCGCCAAATTCGACCGCAAGCAGGCCATCATCATCCGCGCCGACACGCGGACCGAGTACGGCGACATGTTCCGCGTTCTGGACCTCTGCCATCAGGCGGGTCTGTATCATGTTTCCTTCGCGACCCGCGAAGCCGAGGCTCCCGCCGCCCGCTGAGCGCCCACTTTCCGTGGTGGCAAACTCCGCATGACAAGGCCGCCTTCCCGCTTTCACTAGCGTGCCCCGGCACCTGCCGCCCGACCATGCGCCGTTCCCCGCTCACCCGCCTCCCTTACTGCTTCAGCCACCCACGGTTGCTGGCCATCCTGCTGCTGGCTCTGCCGTGCTCCGGCCCGTCCCAGGAGGCACGCCCGCCCCGGGCCATCCCGGTCGATGAAGAACCCAACTCGACCGCAAAGCCTGCGCCGGCTCCGGCTCCGCCGCGCGCCCTGCCCGTTCCGGAAACGGTACCCGGCGAAGCCCCCGCGGCCAAGCCCCCGGCCACGGGAGCCGTGCCCCGCCGCACTCAGAAGGCCCCGGCCAAAACCAACGACCCGGAGAAAGACCTCTACGAATACTCCGACTTCATCTTCAGTCAGCGCGCGGATTACAAGCTCGCGGCCCGCCAGTTTTCGGAATACCTGAGCATCTACCCGCAGGGACGCTACCGTGACGACGCCCGCTTCAAGCTCGCCGAATCCCACTACCGCAATAAACTGGACGACCTCGCCCTCCAGGAATTCGACGCCTACTTCCGGGAGTTTCCGAACGGCAAGAACCGTCAGACCGCATTCTACCACGCCGGCGAAGCTCATTACCGCATCGCTTCCCAGATGCCTGTGCTCGAACGCGCGGGCCGAGTCCAGCTGGCATTCGATGCTTACCGGGCGTCTCTGTCGGCCTCGCGTTCCGGTCCTTACGCCTGCTACTCGGCTTTCCGCCTTGGCACGTATGCCTACAATTCTGCTCAGGAAGAAGCCGACCGCTACAAGGAAGCCGTGCGCTATTTCACGATCGCGGCATCGCAGTGTCCCAAGGACCAGGACAAGATCCGGGCCACCGCATGGTTCTTCCTCGGCCGCAGCCACCGCTATCTTTCCCAGAACAAGGAAGCGTCCGCCGCCTTCGAACAGGTCCGCACCATCAGCCGCGACAATCCGTACTTCGACAAGGCCCTCGAAGAACTCGCCCAACTCGACGTGGAAGCCGGACGCTCGAAGGAAGCCAAGGAAAAGTTCGACCTCCTTGCCCGCGAAAGCAAGGACTCGGAAACCCGCGCCAGTTCGCTCGTCAATTCCGGCATGCTCCTCGCGGAAACCGAGGAAGGCCGCGCCGAAGCCCTCGCCAAGTTCGAAGAAGCTCTCCAGATTCCCGGCGACCGCGCCAAGGAAGCCCGCGCCCGCGCCCGCTTTGGACTCGTCTGGGGCTACCACCGCCAGAATGATCAGGAGAAGGTCCTTGAAGCATGGCGCGGCCTGCAGTCAGGCGACTACGCGGACCTTGACGAATACAACCGCGCCAGACTCTGGCTGATCGCCGGATCGGCCTACGCCACGCTCGGCAAGCACGCCCCTGCGGCACAGACCCTGCGCCTCGTCGAAAGTCTCGCCGCCAGCACGGACCAGCGCGTGGCCGAAACGGCACTCGAAGCCGGCTACAAGCGCATCGTCAGCCTTTTCAAACTGAACGATCCCCTGCTACCCGACGCCGTCGACGAATACGTCAAGCTCTGGTCCCCACGGTTCCCGGACTCGGATTACCTCGACAAGGCATGGCTCGCGCGGGGATCGTGGTACTTCAACCGCACGGTCTGGGAAGCGGCGGCTTCGGCCTACGGCAGTGTCCGCCTCGACAAGCTCGAACCGGCCCGCGCGGCCAACTATCTTTACCAGCGTGGCTGGTCGGAAGCCTCGGCCGGCAGCAAGGAGGCTGTCACCACCCTTTCGCAATTCCTTGAGAAGTACGCGGAAGACGAACGCGCCCCGATCATCCAGCTGCAGCGCGGGATGGCCCGTCTCAAGATCGGAGATACCGCCAATGCTCTGACTGATTTCGAAGACCTCGTGACCCGGACAGCGGGCACGGAAACAGGAGAAACGGCCCTTTACCAGGCTTCCCTCGTCAAAGGCACCCGGCAGGACTTCACGGGCATGGTGGCCTCGTTCCAGAAACTGATCGCCGATTACCCCAAGACCCGCTTCCTTGGCGAAGCGCGCTACTGGATCGGGGCCGGACTCTACCAGCTCCAGAAGTACGCGGATTCCATCGAACCACTCACGGAGGCGCGCCGGCTCGACTCCCGCACGTACCAGCAGGACGCATCGCTCATGCTCATCGGAGCCCACGCTGCCCTCAAGGACATCGATGGCATGGTCAAGGAAGTCGATGCCTTCCTCAATAATCCAGCGATGCAGAAGCCGGTGCCCAAAGACCTCCTGCGCTGGCTCGGCGTCACGCTCTACCGCGAACGCAAGGACTACCCCCACACGGCCCGCTACCTCGCCTTCGTTGCCAACCACGACGACCCGGCCCAGACGGATCCCGACATCTGGCTGGCCCTCGGCGAATCACTGGTCGAAGTAAAAGAGAATGCCGCCGCCCTGCGTGCCCTCGATGCCCTCCTCAAAATCGAGGAACGCAAACCGCAGCGCGCCCGGTCGTTCCTCCTGCGCGGGCGTGCCCTCCTCGGCCTCAACGACCTCGAGGAAGCCCGCAAGAGCGTCGACAGCGGTCTCGAAATCGACCGCGAAACCCTCATCGCGGCCCAGCTCCATCTCCTTTCAGGCGACGTTGCCAGCCGCTCCAACCTTCCCGTCGAAGCCGTCAACAGCTACAACCTCGTGCGCAATGTCTGGGAAGATCCCGTGCTCACCCCGACCGCCATTCACCGCATGATCGTGCTCCTCGACCGCAGCAAGGACGCGGAAGACAAGAAGAAGTCAGCCGACCTCAAGAAGGAACTCGCCAGCAAGTACCCACGGTTCCAGGCTCCCAAATGATGGACGCCCGACGTTTCCAGGTTCACCACGACTCCCTTATCGTCCGCACCCCCGGCCGCGGCACCACGGAAATCACCGACGCCGTCGCCGCCATCGCCGCAGCCTCGGGCATCCACGACGGCACCGTCACGGTCTTCGCGCGCCACACCAGCTGCAGCCTCGTCATCATGGAAAATGCAGACCCATCCGCCCGCACGGACCTGCATGGCTTCTTCGACCGCATCGCTCCCGACGGAGCCCCATGGCTGGTCCACACCGCGGAAGGCCCGGACGACAGCCCCAGCCACCTCCGCATGGCCCTCACCAGAACTTCGGAAACCATCCCGCTCCGCGCAGGGCGGCTCGACCTTGGGACGTGGCAGGGCATCTACCTCTTCGAGCACCGCAAGGCTCCCCACCGCCGCGAAATTGTGGTCACCGTCATGGGTCTGACCTGACTTCCACCCGCCGCAGATAGGCTTCCGCATCTTCCCGGTTGGCGTCTTCTTCCCACAGCGCACCGCCGCCGCGCCCGGGGGAAATCACAGATTCTCCCATTTCTTCGAGGGCCACCATCAAAGCCCACGCCACGCCGGAATCCCGTCCCAGTTCCTCCCGCAGTCCAGCCCGGAACAAGGGAAGATCAGCTGGATCGCGCCGCCGCGCCAGCGCCTGCCATGCGCGCGACCGGTACCGGGCATCGTAAGCCGCCCCGGCCCGCAGCGCCGACCGCAGTTCCCCGGCGATGCGCCCCGCATCCTCGGACCGATAGCCGGCCCACGCGATTTCATCCAGTTCCTGACGCGTCAGGTGCTCTCCGGCTGCCCTCGCCATCAGACTCGCCGCTGCTGTCAGGAATTTCGCTGGAATGCTCATGCCGTCATCAGGGAGGCACGCTCCCGTTCTTTCCCTGATTGCACGGATTCATGCCTTCATCCACTGTTCCCTCATGTCAAAGTCCCCCGTCCCCCGCTGGGATGCCCTCGGATCCGGGCATGGCTTCCGCTCCACTGCCACCGCATGGGACCTGCGCTGGTGGATCCTCGCTGCCACGCTCACCTCCATCGTCGTCCACGCCGGCCTCTTCGTCGCCATCAAGCGGCTCAAAATCCCCGGACGATCGGTCGCCGAAGATATGCTCGCCAGCCCGCAGACCGGCACCTTCGAATTCGATCTCGAACAGGTCACGGTCGCAAGCGATGCCGTGCAGCGCGACCTCACTCCGGAACCCGCTGACCTTTCCCAGAAACAGGAAACCACCACGGCCACGGCAGCGCTTCCCGACCTCACGGAACTCGCCGAAGCCATCCGCGACCGCGCCGTCGTCCTTACGCCGGCCATCTCCACGCCGACCGCCAATCTCAAACTGAGCACCCCGGCTCCGGGAACCTCGGGCGATCTCCTTGACGATCCATCCACTGTCCGCCAATCCCTCGCCGGCGACCTCAAGGATTCTCTGCTCGCCCGTTCCACCCTTACCAGCCCATCGGAAATCGCTCCGGACGATTCCCAATTGCTCATCGAGGGAGCCGGTTCCAGTGGCAGCGCCGATCTCAAGGACGATGTCCTCAAGTCCCTCAAGAAAGGATCGGGCGGCAACGGCGGACTCGATGGCTTTGCTTCGCTCGACGACCTCTTCAATCACAAGGGGCCCGTCACCGGGGACTTCAAGACGATGCTGCGCACGGATCTCCTCTTCGATTTCGGTTCGGCCCAGCTCCGCCCGGACGCCCGCCTCAGTCTCATGAAACTCGGGGCCATCATTCAGAACAATGCGGGAGCCACCTTCCGCCTCATCGGCCATACGGACACCATCGGAGCCCCCGCCACCAATCAGACGCTCAGCGAAGCCCGTGCCACTGCCGTGCGCGACTGGCTCGTCTCCAGCCTCCGCCTCGACGGCACCAACATCATCGTCGAAGGCCGCGGCGAATCAGAACCCCTCCCGGACCTCAATCCCAACGGCTCGCCAGACGAACAGCAACTCAACCGCAGGGTCGAAATCCATAAATCCGGTGGCTGAATTCCCGGGAAACACCGCCTGAGCCGCCACCGCACGCACCCAGACTCCGCTTCACCGTGCCTGCCGGGTCCGCACCAGCATCAGCGCCGCACGACGGCCCCGGCAGCGCTTTGATCCGTCTGCTTCTCTGTCTGCTCGCAGCCCTGACCTGCTGCCAATGCGCTGCCCCGCGCGTCGACCCGACCCGACCCCGACTCCCCCGCCTCACCATGGACCTCGCACGCAATGTCTGGACCTGCCGCGATGGCAAGGAACTTCCCTTCACCCGCTGGACCCCGGCGGCACAGCAACCAACCAAAGGCGTCGTCGTCTGCATTCACGGTCTCAGCGGAGCCGCGAGCGACTTCTGGCCGGCTGGCGAACACCTCAGCCCCATGGGATTTTCTCTCTACGGCCTGCAGCTCCGCGGCCAGGGCAACGACCCCGATACCCGCCGCCGCGGCGATATCCGTTCGCACCGCCAATGGCGCCACGACCTCATCGACTTCACCCGCATCGTCCAGCAGCAGCACCCGCGCACTCCAGTCTACTGGTTCGGGGAAAGCCTCGGCGCCCTCATCGCCATCGATTCCGCCGCCTCGGGTGAAATCAAGGAAGCTCCCCCGGCCGGTCTCATCCTCGCTTCTCCGGTTGTTTCCCTGCGCGACACCCTGCGCCCGCCACCGCTCCGCAATCTCTTCCTGCGCAGCCTCATCCGACTCCTCCCGGACAAACGCATCTCCCTCGAACAACTCGGCAACAGCGAGGTTCAGGTCACCAGCAGCACCACCCACCGCGGCCAGATGCAGCACACCGCCCATTACGTCAAAGACTTCACCCTGCGACTCTTCCGCGAAGTCGACATCCTCATGCGCGGCAGCCCAGCCGCCGCCGCCAGAATCAGCATCCCCTCACTGGTCCTCTACACCCCCAACGACCCGCTCACCCCGCCGGATAAAATCGAGTCGTTCTTCGAGAATATAGCCTCCCGCGACCGAGCGAAGGTCTTCTTCCCTCACTCATACCACCTCATTCTCCACGACAATGAACGTGCCCGCGCCCTCAGTGCGCTGGATTCATGGCTCACGGAACGGGCAGGCCAATCCGGCGACTGAACCCTGCTCCACATGCCGCTGCCGGGGAAAAACGGACGCGGCAGACCGCCTGGATCCTAACGGGACCGCGGCACCTGCCCATGAGGGACGAGCGGAACGGGCACCGCGGGCAATTCCGCGCCTGCCAGAATCCATTGACGGATCTTGTCGGTCTCCCGTTTCGGGATGGCATGTCCGCTCGGCGGCATCGCTCCCGGTTCGTCATCCGCAAGAATCGTCACCTGATAGAACCGGCTGGCTTCTGGCTTGCCGGGGACAATGAATTTCGCTTCGCCACGCAGCTTCGCCAGTTCCGCACTCGTCCCGATCGCTGGCATGAACTTCAGTCGCGTCGTTCCGTGACAATGCACACAGTAGCGCTCGAGCACTGGCTGCACCGATGCAAAACTTCCGGGCTGCGTTCCCGTCGTCACACAACCTGTCAGGGAATACAGCGCTGCCAGCGCCACCACGGAAATACTGATCGCTCGTTTCATGAATGCAGGAGGCTCCGCTGCCATGCGTAAGCCTGACGCATCATTGCCTGCTTACCCGCCCTGCGTCCACCGGCTTTTGCAGCCGCCCTCAGGCCAACTGCGAACGCACAAACCGCGCCATGGCAGCCACCTCGTCGTCATGAGGACTCCGGCCCTCGCCGCCGGCGGAATCCCCGAGATCCCCGCAGCGGATCACCTGCCCTGCCTTCCAGACCCACGCATCCTTGCGCCACGGGCCGACTTTCCGCGGATCCGACCACGTGTGAATCCCCAGCACGGCACCGGAGACCGCCGCCGCCATGTGCATCGGCCCGCTGTCCACACTCACCGTGAAGGACGCGTTGCGCAGCAGCCACATCAGTTCTCCCAAAGTCGTCCGGTTCAGCAGATTGATGGCATTTTCCGGAAAACGCAGTGCTTCCCCACCCTCCAGCCGTCCCGCCACGACCACAGGCTCTCCGGCCATCTCCCGGCAGAAAACCTCGGCCTGCCGCACTGTCAGACTCTTCCCTTTTCCACGGCTGAACGGATGCAGCACCACAAACCCGCGGTTCCTCATCATTTCAAGGCCCGCCCCCTGCGGAGCCGATCCGGCAGGCAGAGGGAATTCGACATCGCCATCCGCATCGAACGCCCGCGCCACCGCCAGACATCGCTCAACGGCATGCTCGTCCTTCCGTACCGTCACAACTTCATCGTGAAACCACCGCGCCCCTTCCCGGCTGTCACTCATCCCGACCGACCAGCGCGCCCCGCTCGCCCATGAGACCAGCCCGCTCCGCAGCAATCCCTGAAAATCGAGCGCCAGTTCCACCGCTCCTGTCCGCCGCATCCCACTCAGCCAGCGCACAAACCTCCCCAATCCGGCCAAACCCCGGAATTGCCCGCGCGGAAACACGACCACGCCATCGATATCAGGATTCCCCTCGAGCAGGGGTGCGAATTCGGGATTGATCAGCCAGCGGATCCTCCAGTCCGGCCAGCGCTGCTTCAGCAACCGTACCGCCGGAAGCGCATGGACGACATCACCGAGCGAACTCGGCTTCACCACCAGCACGCTCCGCACCGCTCCGGCTTCCAGCCCCCGCTTCACACGTGGGCCCCCTTCACGATTTCATGAGCGGACGCCACCACGCCTCATTCTCCTGATACCACCGCACGGTCGCCTCGATGGCACGGTCAAACGACTGCGCCGGTTCCCAGCCCAGCTCGCGCTGCGCCTTGCCACTGTCGATGGCATACCGCCGGTCATGACCCGGCCGGTCCTTCACATACTGAATGAGACTCTCGGGCTTTCCGAGGAGCTGCAGGATCAGCTTCACAATGTTGATGTTCTCCCACTCGGTGTTCGCTCCCAGATTGTAGACTTCACCGGACCTGCCGGCATCGAGGACCCGCAGAATCCCCGCGCAGTGATCCTCCACATGAATCCAGTCACGGATGTTCCTGCCATCTCCATACACCGGCAGCGACTGATCATGCATCGCGCGGATGATCATCAGGGGAATCAGCTTCTCGGGATACTGATAGGGCCCGTAGTTGTTCGAGCAACGCGTGATCACCACATCCTGACCGAACGTATGATGATTCGCCAGCGCCAGCAGATCTGCCGACGCCTTGCTCGCCGAATACGGACTGCTCGGCTGCAGAGGCAGCGTCTCCACAAAATACCCATCCGGCCCCAGCGATCCATACACCTCATCGGTCGAGACCTGCAGATACCGCACCCCAAGTTTCCGCGCGTGCTCCATCATGTTGTACGCCCCCGTGACATTCGCATGCACGAATGCCTCCGGTCCCGTGATGCTCCGGTCGACATGGCTCTCCGCCGCGAAATTCAGGACGGCCGTCACCCCGGAATCCCTCAGCACCGAATCGGTGAACGCATGGTCCGCAATGTCACCCTGATGAAACTCATACCGCCCCGCATAGTCAGCCTCCACATCCGCAAGGCTGGCACGGTTTCCCGCGTACGTCAGTACATCAAGGTTCGTCATCTTAACTCCCGAACGCTCGCGGAGAACCTTGCGGATGAAATTGCTGCCGATGAAGCCGCAGCCGCCTGTGACGAGATAGTGCATGTCTTCTGAATTTCCGGAATTGAGCGGCCACCGTTGGCGGAACACCAGACCACCGCAAGCCGGAACACCCGCTTTCCTGGCCAACTCCAACTAACCCGCTGGCAATCAGAACGACTTCGTCACCGCCCCCAGAATCAGGTAGTCGGCAAAGGCCGCATCGCCATGCCGCGGCACTCCGCTGGCCGCTTCCCATTGCCGGTCCGCCACGCTCTTGAACCGCTCGCGGTACACCGCAATGGGTACGCTCAGCTGCACCGCCCAGCCATTCTTCATCCAGCTGATCCCCGGCTCGATCGATACCGCGACCCCCGGCCGCCGGAATCCATCGCTCCCGCCCAGCAGATCCTCCGCCGGAACCCCCTCAGCCCGCATGCCAAGGCTCACCGTCAAACCCGCCTTCGGCAGCACCAGCCAGTCAAATCCCACCCGACCAGCAAAGGTGTCCGCAATCGACATGACCGACTCAAACGGATTCGACCGGCGCGTGATCACTCCGTTGGTTTCTTCTGGAGTGATGAGGTACGACCCGCTCGCATAAACCGACAGCGTCTTCGCAAGGCTGTAATAGGCAAAGACATCGACGGGAATCCCCCAGCCGCCGTCTCCGGGCTGAATCGACTGATCCACATTGCGCAGGTCATCGCCCACAATGTCATTGGCATTGTCAATCAATCTCCGGTGGACCGCTTTTTCATCCTTTCGCCCGGTCGGCGCGTCCACCCCCAGCCCGATGAGGACATTGCCCCGCCGATGCACGGTCGGATCAAGCACCCACATGGTACCTCCGGCCCGGATGTCACCGAGTCCACCCGACTGCACATGAAACCGTTCGAGAATCCTTGTCCGCTTCGCCCGGTCGGGATCGTCCCAGACCACCGACGAGCGGTCGTGCTCGGACCATGGCACCGTCAACTGCAGCGCAAACCGCGGCGTGATCGCTTTCGCAAGGGTCACATCCACATA
>Ga0315904_10013227_pt1 | contig 10353 bp, 3 predicted proteins | sample LakEriMetagenome_6_FD_203529 | JGI IMG/M metagenome (GOLD analysis project Ga0315904, IMG submission 203529) | Freshwater fungal communities from buoy surface, Lake Erie, Ohio, United States - Buoy 12 MA120 | ecosystem: Environmental > Aquatic > Freshwater > Lake | place: USA: Lake Erie, Ohio... | reverse complement strand
AAATCAAACAGAAGTACCCGCAGCCTTATTACAGGGGAGCGTTTGTTTTGGTGGGGGATTGATATTGTTCTTCAATATTTTAAATTTCAGAAATGAGACAAGTGATTTTTCTTTTTTTCATTCTTGCATCCTTTGGTGTCCGAGCACAAGATCGTTCATATGAGCAAATGGAGGCCGATTATAATCGTTTTAAAAGCGAGGGAAAGAAGGATAGTGTTTTATTAGTTTCTCGCGAGATGAATGAATGGGCGTTTAACAATGAAGGAGATACGAGTTTTCGCTATGCCTGCTCATTTCGTTACATTGGAAATGGTCATATCAATAAGGACTCTTCATTATATTATTATAACCGATCCAAGCTAGAATTGGAGAAACAAAATAGAAACACTTGCATTGATTATGCTTATGCCCTGTATAATTTAGCATTCATTTATTCCGAAATCAGTGAAAATAAATTGTCTGAAGTTCATTATTTGTTGTCTCTTGAAGCATTCGATAGGATTAATATAACAGAAAACGCGATATATTATGCGTGTTTAAAAAATATTTCAAAACTTTATGGAGAAAGTAATCAAATAAAAAATGAGGAAGAATATTTGATTAAGTATTTAAATACAATAAAAAATACCCATGGAGAGCTGCATCCAAATTACCTAGAGGCGCTAATTTCATTAGGTGACTTCTATAATTCAAATGGGTTCATTGATGAAGCGGAGGGGTACTATTTGTTATCGTATGACATTGCCAAAAAACACCCTGATTTTGATGAAGATGAGCTGCTCATATTAAAGAAAATATTGGATTTCTATGTATATATTGGAGATATCTCGAATATCGGTAAATACCAAGTAAAATATTTAAAAGCCATAGAAATTTTGCATAGCTATGCTTCTATGGATTATGCTATTGCTGCTTTAGAGATAGGTGTCTTTTATGCTGACATGGGAGATTTTATTGAATCGGAAAAATACTTGCTAGAGTCAATAAAGTCAATCAGAGCGCAAAACGAAGAAAGCAATTTGTATTATCTGGAAAATTTATTTTTTCTAGGCGAAATAAATAAATCGAAAGAAAATACAATTCAAGCTGAATATTATTATAAAAGCGCACTCGATGTTTTAATTAAACATCATGATAAAAATTACGAATTGCATTCAGATATATTAACAGGTATTGCTGATATTTTTTTTTCAAATGGTAATTACGATGAAGCTGAGAAGTTGTATCTCAATGCTTATAAAATTTCCGTCATTCATTGTGGTGATGAAGGCGAGACCTTAAAATCATGTTTAAATAATCTTGGAATATACTATGTTAGTATTGGTAAATACGATAACGCCATATTATATTTCCTTAAACTAAATGCTCTTTTGGTTGATAGTGAAGATGTATTAGATACATTGTTTCATATAAATATGCTTCATAATTTGGGTTTAGCGTATATGGAAATTGGTTCTTATATAAAAGCGGAGAATAACCTATGCGAAGCATATAGATTAGCTCGAAATTATGTGGATAATCTCGATTTGGGGTTCTCTGACCTCATTAATAACTTGGGTAGGTTATACTTTGAGACAGGTAAATATTCAAAAGCGGACTCACTATTTGCCAAAAGTCTTGAGATGAAGTTACTGTTATTGCCGAAAAATCATGTGGATATTGCTAAGTCATATAACAATATGGCAGTGGTTCATCGTGCCATGAATAATTTTAAAATGGCGGATTTATACTATTTGAAAGCCTTAGATGTTTTAAAAGAGAATTATGGCAAACATTGCAAGGATTGTTCATTTGTATTAGGAAATATTGGTAATTTGTGTGTAGACATGAGGGACTATAGCCGTGCTGAAAAATACTTAACCGAGTGTGTCAGCTTATGCAATGAGTATTATGGTAATTGTAGCCCTTACTATATCAAATCCCTGCAAAATTTGTTCATTTGTTATTTTGAAAGCGGTCAATACAATTTGCTTACTACTAAGTTTGCTCAATATCTAGAATCTATTAAAGAAGCAATTGGAACAAGAAATGTTTTATCAGATGAAAATATATTTAATTTTAAGAATGAATGTAATTACGTTTTTAATTTATATATCAACTATTGGGCCTTGTCAAAAAAATCAAATTTTGAATTGATTCAACCAATTTTTAATTATTGGTTGGTATTCAATGGTTGGTCCTTTGGACGCGACGCCTTATTTGAGAAAGTTGTATCTGCGGCTGAGGATAGTATTGTCACTGAAATATATAATGAATTGATATTTGCTCAAAGGCAAATTAATGACTATCGGTTTTTATCAAAGATGGAACTTTATTCTCGAGGTATAGATTTAGATGCTGAGATTAATCGAATTGAGATGCTAAGGGCTAGTTTGAACCAGCACATAAAGGGTTTAGAGCGAATAGACAAGATTTATGATGTGGAATCAATTGCCGAAATATTAGGTGAAGATGAACTATTCATGGATGTATTCAAAGTTCCGTTTTACGATTTCACAAACAAACATATGGCTGATTCGTCCTTCTACGTTAGCTTAGTTCTCGATCCTATAAGTAAGTTGGAGCCAAAGCTTATTTATCTCGGTGACGGCAAACAAATCGATGAGATACTTTACCCCTACATAGTTAGTCAAACTACAAATCCGACGTCCACAACAATGGACGGCCAGGTGTACGATCTTCTATGGAAACCCTTGGAAGAGCATTTGGCAGGTAAAACGAAGATTTACCTTTCACCGGGAGGCATATATCACAGTATCAATCCGGAAACCATCTACCATGCAGAAACAGGGAAGTACTTGTTCGAGGAGAAGGAGATTCATTTGTTAAATAGTGGCCGTTCATTCGTGGATCAGCGCATTTATGGTAATAGGGATTATACCGATAGAACAGCACTCATCATGGGGGCGCCCAATTTTGATTACGCATATGTGGCCGATAGCACCATGCTAGAGGACAATGTGTCGTTTACTTACCAAACCATGCGAGATTTGTCGCTCGACGGCAACCGTAGGGCACTGCTTGGAATACGCAATTACTCACCGGTAATAATGCACTGGAGAGTAACTTAAAGCAAATGGAGTCTCCACGTATTCTGCACATTGCTACTCATGGCTACTTCCTAGAGGACGTGAAGCCCGAGAATGACAATGGTATGCGCATGATGGGTATGGATGTTCATCGTGTGGCAGAGAACCCCATGCTTCGCTCGGGATTGCTTTTGGCTGGGTGCAACAAGACCCTAGCCGACAATACACCACTCACCGGGTCCGACAATGGCATCCTCACAGCTTATGAAGCAGGTCTATTGGACTTGAGTAAAACAGAACTGGTGGTATTGAGTGCCTGCGAAACAGGTAAGGGCGAAATCCTCAATGGAGAGGGAGTGCAAGGCCTCCGCAAGGCCATGACCGATGCCGGTGCAGAACACATCCTCATGAGCCTCTGGAAGGTAGACGACAAAGTCACATCTGAATATATGCAAATCTTTTACGGGCACTACGCCCAAGGTAAATCCATCCGCGAAGCGTACAACCTCACCCGCAACGAAATCAAACAGAAATATCCGCAGCCTTATTATTGGGGAGCGTTTGTGTTGGTGGGGGAGTAAATGCGATGCGATGAATTTAATGAAGATATTGAAATTATATACACTTATTGCAATTGGAATCAGCTTGGGTTCTTATTCGTGCGCGCAAACGGGCGAGTATGCAAAACTGGAATCTGTTTATAACAGATTATACGAGGAAGACAAAAAGGACAGTATGCTCTTGGTTGCCCGTCAAATAAATGGTTGGACTCGTGAAAATGAAGGAGATACAAGTCTTCATTATGCTACCTCTTTTAGATTTATTGGACACGCATTTGAGAATTCTGACTCTGCTTTGTTTTATTACGAATCTTCCTTGTGTCTGCTTGAAAAGCAAAATCGAAAGGATGGAATTGATGCTGCTATGGCTTATGATAGAGTGGGATGGTTGTATTTTAACATGGGTAATTATACCGAGGCAGAGCAGTATTACTTGCAAGCACTTGATATTAAGATAAAAGTATTGGGCCAAGGGTATCCGGATTATTCGGCTGATCTGAATGATCTTGGGATTTTGTTTTGGGAAATTGGGGAATATGCTAAAGCAGAGTCGTATTACACAGAAGCACTTGAAATTGAAAGAAAAACTATAGGCGAGGCACATCCCGAATACGCTTCTAGCCTATTCAATCTTGGGATCTTGTTTTCGGACATGGGTGAATATGCTAAAGCAGAGCAATATTACACGAAAGCACTTGCCATAAGAAATGAGGTATTAGGTGATGATCATCTAGATTACGCTGCTAGCTTGAACGGTCTTGGTAGTTTATATTATAATATGGGGGAATATGCTAAATCAGAACCGTATTACCTACAATCCATTGAGATCAGGAAGAAAACCCTTGGCGAGGATCATCCGGATTATGCTTCAGGATTATACAACATTGGCCTATTGTATTTAGAGATGGAGGATTATGAAAAGGCAGAGTTATATTACTTGGAGTGCCTTGAAATTAGAAGGAAAAAATTGGGAGATGAACACCCAGATTGCGCAGCGACCTTAAACGGTCTTGGTAACTTATATTTGGGATTAGGTGAATTCTCGAAGGCAGAGCGCTATTTTTTACAATCATCAGAAATTTATAAAAAAATCGGTGGTGCATTTTATACAGATTATGCAATGAGCTTGCACAATTTTGGGTGTTTGTATTACCAAATGTCTCTATTAGATAAGGCTGAAGTCTTTCTCTTAGAATCACTTGAGATATATAAGCAAAATCTTGGATTCAGGCATTCGTATTATGCAAGTAATTTATATGATCTCGGTTTCTGTTATAAATTGAGGGGAGAATATGCCAATGCAGAAACCTATTTCTTGAATTCACTAGAAATAAGGTTGGAACTATATGGCCGGGAACATCCCGATTATGCGGATTGCTTAAACGAATTGGGTAGTATTGATTGGGAACTGCATGATTATGTTGGAGCCTTATCAAAATACAAAGCAGCTTTAGATATATATAAAAGAGTCTGCGGAGAATCTAGTCCTATGTATGCGATGAGTTTGGGGAATCTAGGACTTGTTTATTCGGATCTTGGCGAATATGCCAACGCAGAACCCTATTACCTGCAATCCCTTGAGATCAAGAAGAAAACCCTTGGCGAGACTCATCCAGATTATGCTGATGGATTAAATAATCTTGGCTCTTTGTATTTTGAAATGGGTGAGTATTTGAAGGCTGAATCCTATTACCTGCAATCCCTTGAGATCTATAAGAAAACCCTTGGCGAGGCTCATCCGGATTATTCATTAAGCTTGAATAATCTTGGCGCTTTGTATTTTGAAATGGGTGAATATTTGAAGGCTGAACCTTTTTATCTGCGGTCTCTTGAAATAAAAAAGAAAGCGCTAGGTGAGAATCATAAAGATTTTGTCCTAACTTTAAATAATATAGGTAGGTTATATTCAACAATGGACAATTTGACATTATTTGAACAAAGCTATTTTTCCTATTTCCCATCTTGTCAAGGGGCGCTTCGAAAGAATGCTTCACTCAACTCCAAGACAAAAAACGCTTACAAGGAGAACTATACCGATCAACTTTATCCGTTTTTATGTTATTTATCATACCGCGAAGATGAGTCCTCACAGATTCAGTTGGCTGGCTTCAACCACTGGTTTTTTTTGAATGGCTGGGTAGGCGACCGTGATGCGCTTTTGAGCCGTGAGGTCGGAGCTGCTGGAGATACAGTACTTGCAGCTTTGTATGAGGACTACCGCATGCAACGGACGCAACTCTCTAAGCACTATGAACTAACCATAGATGAACGTGCCAAGCGCGGGATCGATATTGAGAAGGAGGAGCAGGCTGCGGAACGGATGGAGAGTGAGTTGGCAGTTAAGATGGAAGCTTTCAAACGCATCAATGCGGTATATGATTTTGAGGATTTGCGAGAGCAAATCAAGTCGGATGAAGCCTATGTGGATATACTTCGCGTGCCGTATTACGACTTTAAGAACCAAACCTGGCCTGACTCTTCCTTCTATATGGCTTACGTGGTCACCACGGATACTCGTGAGGCCCCGCTGTTGATTAATCTGGGGGACGGCAAACGGATGGAGGAGGAGGTTTTTCCCTACCTGATGGGTCAAATAACTAAGAGCCGTTCCTCGACCATGGATGGCGCAGTCTATCATTATTTGTGGAAGCCCCTGGAGGGATCTTTAGAAGGTAAAAAACTCATTTATTTATCATCCGGCGGTATTTATCACAACTTCAACCCCGAGACCATATACCACGCTGAAAATGGAAAATATCTCTACGAGGAGAAGGATATACACCTAGTGAGCAGCGGCCGGGCATTTGTAGATCAACGTCTGTATGGCTCGCAGAACTACACGGATGAGACTGCATTGTTGTTGGGTTCACCGGACTTTGACGCAACAGGAGAAACAGATAAACAGGAGACGTTCTCTTCTCCGGGAATGACCTACGCCACGATGCGTGATCTGACACGGGATGGAACTTTTCTGGCGAATCCACTTCCTGCCACTCTCCAGGAGGTTGAATCCATTAGGACTTCACTCACCGCAGCGAATTGGGATGTGGAGTTATATACCGGTGTCAATGCCAGGGAGGATCAGCTCAAAAAGATGTCCTCACCACGGATACTGCACCTGGCCACGCATGGGTTTTTCATGGAGGATACTGAGCAGAGAGCGGAATCCGGCATGCGTATACTTGGCATGGACCGGGAGCGTGTGGCGGAAAATCCGCTGCTTCGCTCGGGGCTACTATTATCGGGATGTAACAAGACCTTCAAGGACAGCTCCCTGATTAGTGGAGGTGACAATGGCATCTTGACTGCGTATGAGGCGGGCTTGTTGAATTTGAGAAATACAGACCTTGTGGTATTAAGTGCCTGCGAGACAGGGAAGGGCGAAATCCTCAATGGAGAAGGAGTGCAAGGCCTTCGCAAGGCCATGACCGATGCCGGTGCCGAACACATCCTCATGAGCCTCTGGAAGGTCGATGACAAAGTCACATCTGAATACATGCAAATCTTTTACGGCCACTACGCTCAGGGTAAATCAATCCGCGAATCATACAACCTCACCCGAAACGAAATCAAACAGAAATACCCACAGCTATATTACTGGGGGGCGTTTGTGTTGGTGGGGGAGTGATTTTGATCTTCAATGGTTAATATTTTTAGAAATGAGACGAGTTTTTTTTCTCTTTTTCATTCTTGCATCCTTTGGTGTTAGAGCACAGAATCGTTCATATGAGCAAATGGAGATCGAATATAATCGCTTAAAAAACGAGGGAAAGAACGATAGTGTTTTATTAGTTGCACGCGAGATGAATAAATGGGCGTTCATGAATGAAGGTGACACGAGTCTTCGATACGCTGTGAGTTTCAGATATATCGGAAATGGATTTGAGAACTATGATTCATCTCTAGTATATTATTCTATGTCACAGGAAAAGCTAGAGGCTCAAGACCGGAGGAATCATCTTGAATATGCATTATGTCTTTACAATTTGGGTAGGTTGTTTCAGGAGAAAGATGATGGAACGAGAGCGTTGAGTTATTTTTTAGAATCGTACGATATATTTACTCTTATTAAAAGGGATGACCATCCAATATATAGATTTTGCATTAACAATCTTGCGATGTTGTATTTGGAAATGCAAGATTATGCTGAAGCAGAGCTTTGCTACTTAAAGTGTCTTCAGTTAACAGGATATATATATGGTGAGGACCATCTTGAATACGCCCGTATTTTATCGCTTCTAGGCGCCTTGAGTAAGGAATTGGGAGATATTGCCAAGGCAGAATCGTATTACCTGCACTCCCTTGGGATCAGGAAGAAAACCCTTGGCGAGGATCATCCGGATTATGCCATGAGCTTACAAAATCTTGGGATATTGTATTCGGAAAAGGGAGAATATGTCAAGGCTGAACCCTATTACCTGCAAACCCTTGAGATCTACAAGAAAATCCTTGGCGAGGATCATCTGGATTATGCGGCAATTTTGAACAACCTTGGAAATTTCTATTCAAGAATGGGAGAATATGCCAAGGCAGAACCGGATTACCTGCAATCCCTTGAAATCTATAAGAAAACCCTTGGCGAGGATCATCCGGATTATGCCACGAGTTTACAAAATCTTGGGGTATTGTATTGGTATATGGGAGATTATGCCAAGGCAGAATCGTATTACCTGCAATCCCTTGAGATCAGGAATAAAACCCTTGGCGAGGATCATCCGGATTATGTCACGAGCTTACAAAATCTTGGGCTATTGTATTCGGATATGGGAGATTATGCCAAGGCAGAATCGTATTACCTGCACTCCCTTGAGATCGGGAAGAAAACCCTTGGCGAGAATCATCTGGATTATGTCAGGAGCATACAAAATCTTGGGGTATTGTATTCGGATATGGGAGATTATGCCAAGGCAGAACCGTATTACCTGCAATCCCTTGAAATCTATAAGAAAACCCTTAGCGTGGATCATCCAGATTATGCCAGGAGCATACAAAATCTTGGGCTATTGTATTGGGAAATGGGAGATTATGCCAAGGCAGAAACCTATTACCTGCAATCCCTTGAGATCAGGAAGAAAACCCTTGGCGAGGATCATCCAGATTATGCCAGGAGCATACAAAATCTTGGAATATTGTATTCAAGAATGGGAAATTTTGCCAAGGCAGAACTCTTTGACCTTCAATTCCTTGAGATCAATAGGAAAACCCTTGGCGAGGATCATCCGGATTATGCCACGAGTTTACAAAATCTTGGGGTATTGTATTCCGCAATGGGAGATTATGCCACGGCAGAGCTGTATTACCTTCAATCCTTTGAGATCAGGAAGAAAGCCCTTGGAGAGGATCATCCGGATTATGCGGCAATTTTAAACAACCTTGGGGTATTGTATTCGCATATGGGAGATAATGCCAAGGCAGAAACGTATTACCTGCAATCCCTTGGGATCAAGAAGAAAACCCTTGGCGAGGATCATCCGGATTATGCTTCGAGCATACAAAATCTCGGGATATTGTATTCGGATATGGGAGATTATGCCAAGGCAGAACCGTATTACCTGCAATCCCTTGAGATCGAGAAGAAAACCCTTGGCGAGGATCATTCGGATTATGCCGCGAGCATACAAAATCTTGGGAATTTGTATTTGAAAATGGGAGATTATGCCAAGGCAGAACGGTATTACCTGCAATCCCTTGAGATCGGGAAGAAAACCCTTGGCGAGGATCATCCGGATTATGCCACGATCTTACAAAATCTTGGGCTATTGTATTCGGATATGGGAGAATTTTCCAAGGCAGAATCGTATTACCTGCACTCCCTTGAGATCGGGAAGAAAACCCTAGGCGAGGATCATCCGAATTATGCCACGATCTTACAAAATCTTGGGCTATTGTATTCGGATATGGGAGATTATGCCAAGGCAGAACCGTATTACCTGCAATCCCTTGAAATCTATAAGAAAACCCTTGGCGAGGATCATCCGGATTATGCGACAATTTTAAACAACCTTGGGGACTTGTATTCCGCAATGGGAGATTATGCCAAGGCAGAGCCGTATTACCTGCAATCCCTTGAGATCGAGAAGAAAACCCTTGGCGAGGATCATCCGGATAATGCCACGAGTTTACAAAATCTTGGAGTATTGTATTCAAGAATGGGAGATTATGCCAAGGCAGAACCGTATTTCCTGCAATCCCTTAAGATCTATAAGAAAACCCTTGGCGAGGGTCATCCGGATTATGCCCATAGCTTATCTCTTCTTGGTCAATTTTATATAGAACTGGACAATCTTGGAACTTTTGAAGATACTTATTTTTCCTATTTCCCATCTTGTCAAGAGGCGCTTAGAAGGAATGCTTCACTCAACTCCAAGACAAAGAACACTTATAAGGAGAACTATACCTATCAACTTTATCCGTTTTTTTGCTATTTATCTTACAGCAAAAATGAGTCATCACGGATTCAGTTGGCTGGCTTCAATCACTGGCTTTTTTTGAATGGCTGGGTGGGCGACCGTGATGCGCTTTTGAGCTGTGAGGTCGGAGCTGCTGGAGACACAGCACTTGCCGTTTTATATGAGGACTATCGCATGTTACGGATTCAGCTCTCTAAGCACTATGAACTGACTATGGATGAACTTGCCAAACGCGGGATCGATATTGAGAAGGAGGAGCAGACTGCGGAACGGATGGAGAGTGAGTTGGCAGTTATGATTGAATCTTTCAAACGTATCAACGCGGTATATGATTTTGAGGATCTGCGTGAGCAG
>Ga0315904_10013222_pt1 | contig 10358 bp, 7 predicted proteins | sample LakEriMetagenome_6_FD_203529 | JGI IMG/M metagenome (GOLD analysis project Ga0315904, IMG submission 203529) | Freshwater fungal communities from buoy surface, Lake Erie, Ohio, United States - Buoy 12 MA120 | ecosystem: Environmental > Aquatic > Freshwater > Lake | place: USA: Lake Erie, Ohio... | reverse complement strand
TGGGCATCAATGGGTGTTCAAGGTGACGCTTATGTTAACAAAGTATTCACAGCAACAGCAGCCGGAGCAGGCACAGGTACTGTTCGTCTAGCAGGTGTTTGCACATTAGTTAACCAAGCAGACGGCAGTTTAGCTGCCAACGAAATGTCTATCATGGGTCAAATTGCATCAAGTGGTACACAAGTTAGAATTAAAAAATTGTACAATCGTACTGCTCGTGATTTTAATAATGTCCGCTACAAGTGGACAATTGCTGACGATTCAACAACTACATTGTTATTATTAACAGCAATCTAATATGACTATAAAGGTAGTTAACGTCAGTGCCGGCGACTATAGGGTAAACGTCCAAAGCGGCGGCACTATTACATTAAACACTGGCTCTCAGGCTGGAACAGTTGTTATCACCGGTGACTTATTAGTTGCTGGTAATACAACAACTGTTGAGTCTGAGACAATGACTGTTAAAGATAATATTATTACAATTAACAGTGGTGAAGCAAGTGCAGGCGTTAATGCAGCGTTAGGGTATCAGGCAGGTATTGCAATTGATAGGGGATCACTGCCTGATACATTTATTTTATTTGATGAACAAGTAAATCATTTAAATGCGTCAGGTATTTCTACACAAGGTACTTTTACTTTTGTAAATTCAAGTAGTGGACTAGTTGGAATTCAAACACCAAGCATTAATACAGAAGGCCAAAATCTTTATTTAATTAACAGTGGTACAGGTTATGTTACAGTGACGGGTACTAATCAATATGAAAGACGAATATTAGATTACGCAGCATGGGATGCAATCGGAAATCCTAGACCAATATATGATCCTGGGGTCATTGCATTGATTGCTGATGAAGATGGTCTAGTAAATGCACAGGCATTGGAAGACTATGTTGATGCAAAACTATATGCATTTAGGTCTGGTACTGCTATTGCAGAACTTGATACATCTGTAGAAACATTTGATAGTTCAGCAGGGCATGCTCCTAGTAGAATTGTGTTTACAGTTGACGGCACTGAACGAGGACAATTTAATAATTCAGGTTTTGATGTAGACGATATTAACATACATCAAAACATTATTACAACAAGAAATACAAATGCAGATCTAGTATTAAGATCAGCATCAGGGCTAATAGAATTAGATGGTTATTTAATTTTAAGAGATCAACCAATTGATATTAATGTAGAAGTAGGCACAGCAAGTGTCTACACAAAATCAACCACAGGTGGCGGTGATACAGGTTTATATTTTGTAAATACAAAAGTTGACACAGATGGCTCATCTCTCAAAGTGTTACAAGACGAACTTGTAAGCAGAAGAAGAGCACTAGTGTTTAGTTTTATATTTTAAGGACAAAAAATGGCAATTCAGAGTACAGCAATAGGAACAGGAAACACTGACTTATATGTCAGTAATGGCAATACGGCTGTAACCTGCATTTGGGTATGCAATACAGTTACCTATAATCCCGTAAGCCCAACAACTGGATTAACTTACTTAGACTTACACTTTGTTAAACAAGGTGACGGTATTACTACAACAAATTTAATTGTTAGTCAACTAGCTGTACCTGCAGGTGAAACGGTAACATTTGACACAGAAAAAATAATTTTAGATAATGGTGACAGAGTTGTTGCAAGTTCGGCTGCTCCTGCTAATCTAGTAGCAACAGTTTCATCAATTGACGTATAATGAGATATCTTAAAAGAACTACTCTCAATAATAAGACAGTAACTGGAAACCGTGATCTATACATTGATCAAAGCGGTGAAGTGGTTATTAACTTGCCATATAGTCTTACACTACCTCGCGGTAGCAATGAAGATCAAAGTCCTGACGATTCTACACTTCCGTCATATGTTAACGGAATGATTCGTTACAATACAGACACTGAAGAATTTGAAGGCTATCAAGCTGGTGCATGGCGCAGTTTTAGATTTAAAGAACCTAGTAAAATTTTACTTCAAGATGCCGGCACTGGTGATGCTGTAGAAACAGTGTTTTCATTAACACCTGATCCATTTACCTATTATGCAACTACTCAGTCAGACATGACATGGGACGCAGGACAGATGGCTAAAAATTTAGTTGTCTATGTAGGGCAGGTCCCGCAAGTTGGTACAATTAATTTTACAGTTGAACAAAGTTCCGCAGGTAGTTTAGCTGGACCTAACGCACCTTATGCCGATGGTACCTATATCAAATTTGGTACTCCTCCTCCTAATACTCAAAAAATTTACGTGTTCCACGGATACGATCAATAATTTAACCGCTAAATATTGTATTGGAGCGATAAATGCCTAGTACAGTTGGTAAAATTAATGGTCAGGTGCTTGAAAACAATCTACTTCGCAATGGCGTAGATCTAGCGTTTGATACAGACTTAATATATCTTGATGTAAATAGTGGTCGTATTGGTATTAACACTGATACGCCTTTTAGACCATTACTGGTTAACGGTACACTAAGCTCAACTGATGTGTTAGTTGACACTGGAACAATATCAAATTTTAGTTTTGCTTTAAACACAATTACTAACAATGCTAGTGAAATAATAATTTCAGCAACTGGTCCCGGCGCAACTATTACAGTTGGCGGCATAACAACAGATGGTATATCTATAGATGCCAACGGCATTAGATCTCTACGATCAAACGAAGATATTGATCTAACTCCTGCAGGTGCTGGAGAAATAAAATTATTAACTAATACTGAAGTTAATGGATCTGTTCATGTAACTGGCAATGTAACTTTTGATGGAAATATTGTATTTGGAAATAATGATTTAGATTCAGTTTCTTTAAGTGCAGATATAAATTCAAATATCAATCCTGATCAACCATCTACGTATGACTTAGGTAATATCAATAGACGATGGAATAATTTATATACAGAACTAATAAATGGTAGCACTCTTACAGCAGGTGGCGCATTAATAGGTAACATAGACTTAGGTCTTCGCCATGGCAATACATGGTATGTAGCTACTAACGGCAGCTCCGGCAATGTTGGAGATCATCCTAACGGTCCCTTTGACACTGTTGAAAAAGCTCTGTCAGTAGCCACGTCCGGAGATACTATTTTAATATATCCCGGAACTTATTATGAATTATTACCGCTTACTGTGCCGGTAGGGGTTACTGTAAAAGGCATAGGAATTAGATCAGTAACAATTAAACCTGATACTTCTAGTGGTGGTGAAAATGTATTTTTGCTCAATGGAGAAACAACCGTTGAAGATTTAACTGTTGCAGATTTTTTCTATGATAGTATTAACGATACAGGATATGCATTTAGTTTTGCTCCAGGATTTATTGTAACAAGTCGCAGTCCTTATGTTAGAAACATAACAGTAATAACTACAGGCTCAATTACTAGTGGAACTGACCCACGAGGCTTTGCCGCAGGCGATGCAGGTAAAGGTGCTAAAGTTGACGGATCACTAGCCTTAGCCGGAACTAATGAAGCAAGTATGCTGTTTCATAGTTGTACGTTTATTACTCCGGGTGTTGCTGCTATAACAATGACCAATGGCGTCAGAATAGAATGGTTAAATTGTTTTACATACTTTGCTGAACGAGGGTTATATGCAATACGAGGTACCGGCCGAGTAACACAAGACGGCAGTACACTAAGATACGGAGCAGAAATTAGGTCTATTGGCTCAGCAAATATTTATGGCACCTACGGAGCAGTAGCTGATGGTGCAGATACATTAATGTATCTAATCAGTCATAATTTTGCATACATTGGACTAGATGGCAATAGCGAAAACGATCCGTCATCGGCTATACAAGTTAACGAAGTTGTAGAACTTAATAGTGGAGTGGTACATTATCAAACCGTTGACCAGTCTGGAAATTATAGAATTGGAGACCTTGTAACAATTGAGCAATCTACTGGTAAAATTATTCTTAATTCTGTAGCAATCTCCAGCACAAACATAACAGTTACTGACGGAGTTACTTCAACTTATATTGACGCTTTTGAAGTTACTACTGGTAATATTACTGTAAGTGGAAACACAATTCAAAGTAATACTGATGGAATGATACTAACTGCAGCTAACACTGATTTAGACGTAACATCAAATCTAACTGTTAATCAATCACTAACTGTGGAACAATTAGTTACATTGGATAAAAATGTAACTATTGGTAATAGTTCATCTGACACTATCTATTTTAACTCTAGAGTAAATTCTGATATTATTCCTAACGCAAATAATCTTGACCTAGGAATAACTGCTAATCGTTGGACAACTTTATACACAACTCAGGCAACGTTTGATGATATTTTGATTAACACTAACTTTATATCAACTACTCAAAGTAATTCTAACTTAGAGTTCGGAGCCATTGGTACGGGCGTAATTAAAATTGACGCACTAGATATTAATTCAAATACTATTTTGTCGACTGCAACAAATGCTGATATCAACATAAATCCAAACGGTACTGGAAAAATACAACTACTTAAAGATACTGATATTACAGGAAATTTATCAGTTACAGGTAATATAACTGTGGGCGGAAATATACAACTAGGGGATGTCGTAATAGATAGTATTGATCCTGTGGGCAAAATTGGCAGTGATTTAATTCCTAACACTACTGGCATTTACGATATTGGAAGTGCAATTAAAACGTGGCGTAATCTTTTTACGTCAAATCTAGTAACAGACGACATAGAAATTAACGACAATTACATTAGAACTATAACATCTAATTCAAATCTTGAGTTAAGAGCTAACGGTACTGGTGTTATTAATATTAATGATAGTTTGTCTGTAGTTCAAAATTTAACAGTTAACAGCACAACAAATTTAAAAAATACCGTAGTAACTGGAAATTTAACTACAAACGACCTATTAACAATTACTAACAACTTAACTGCAACTGGATTTGCCTACGGCGATATTATATTTGCTGATAACTATATCACAACTACTTTATCTAATAGTAATTTAGAGCTACGTGCAAACGGCACTGGAAATGTGATGTTTGACAATGTATTACAGATAACCGGATCAACTATTTCAAACAGTTTAACTTCTGGAACAGAAGCTAATAGATCCATTATTTTTAATCCTGCCAGCAGTCGAAATGTAGTTATACAAAGCACAAAAGCACTTCAACTTCCTATAGGTAATAATACTAATAGGACATTAACTACCAACGGTGAAATTAGATACAACAATACAAGCTCTACGTTTGAAGGAAAAATTACAGGAAGAAATATTTCGTTATATAATTTATTTGACACTGACAGTAACACTGGTATAAGTTCTGAACTTACACCTGGGGCTAACGACAATACAATTAGAATGTATACAAACAACATATTGTCTGCAACAATTACTGCACAAGCAGCAACATTTAACAGAATAATTGTAGATGAAATAGATATTAATAATAATGTTATTAGTACTATAAACCCCAATGCAAATTTAGAATTAGAAAGAAGTGGCACTGGAGTAGTTAATATTAAAAATAGTATTAACATAACAGACAATATCATAACAAATACTACAACTGATGCAGTGACTCAAATTGTTTCTACAAGCACCGGCTACGTAAAATTTGTAGGAACCGGAGCTATACGTATTCCCCACGGATTAACTGGACAACAACCAGTAACTGCTCCTATAGGGGCAATACGATATAATACTACTACATCTACACAAGAAGTTTACGACGGTACTGCATGGATTGCTGCTGGAGGAATACTAGCTGCTGGTATTAGTGCCGAAGACATGGAACTAATAAGCGATTTATACGGCCTAGTCTTTGGATAATCCAAAACAACTAAATATAAAAACGGTAGAAATTTATGGCAGTAGGTAAAATAACGGGACAAATGCTGGGCAACGCCAGCGGGAATCTAGAACGAGATGGTGTCGATCTAGTATTTGATAATGACTTAATTTATCTAGATGTCACTAACAGACGGATCGGTATTAAGACTACTAGTCCTAATCACGAACTAACAGTTGACGGAACAACACGGTCTAATAATTTAGAAGCTACTAATTCTGCTACGCTAGGCAACATTGTAATTACAGGCGATCAAATTTATAGTAATACTGGAGTTTTAAATTTTAATCTTGTCGGCGGCGGTCAAATTCTATATCAAAATAGATTACAAATAGACGATATACAAATTGAAGGCAATAGAATTGCTACAGTTAACTCTAATGCAGATTTAGAACTAACTGCTAACGGTACAGGTACAATTAATTTAAATTCTAATGTAGAAATATTTGGAGATCTACACGCAACAGGTACTATTACTGCTGACGGTAATCTACAACTAGGTGATACTAACACTGATAACATTGTATTTAATGCTGACATAGCAAGTGATTTAATTCCAGATCAAGATAATACTTATTCTTTAGGCAGTAGCAGTAATCGATGGGCAGATGTTTGGGCTAACAATCTATATGCCCCTATAGTTAGTACTGGACAAATTTCAGTTGCCGGAATTGACATAGGCCTTGAACAAGGCAATATCTACTATGTTGCAGTAAATGGTTCAGATAGTAATGTAGGTAAACATCAACAAAATCCGTTAAGTTCGATTGGCCGCGCACTTGAGCTAGCCACTGCAGGTGATACTGTTTATATCTATCCAGGAACATACAGCGAAACTTTACCATTAGTAGTACCTGTTGGGGTAACGGTTAAGGGTGCAGGCATTCGATCAGTTACTATTCAGCCAGACAGTGATATTACTGCTGATATATTTCATCTAAACGGTGAAACTACTGTAGAAGATTTAACAATAACTGGCTACGAATATGATGTAGGGACAAATACAGGATATGCATTCCGTTTTGCGCCTAATATGACTATAACTAGTCGCAGTCCTTATATTCGAAATATTTCAGTTATTACAGCCGGTAGCACTGTTAGATTGCTGACAAATCCTGTTGATGATCCTCGCGGGTTTCTAGCAGGAGATGCAGGTAAAGGCGCATACATTGATGGTAGTATAGTTAATCCAGCAAGTAAAGAAGCTAGTATGCTGTTCCACTCTGTGACATTTATATGTCCAGGGGTTGATGCTATTACTGCTACTAACGGAGTACGAATAGAGTGGCTCAACAGCTTTACCTATTTTGCAGATAGAAGTTTTTATCTAACAAGTGGTTCAACTGGGTTTGCTGGGTCTAACGGTGGAGATCCAAAAACAAGATTAAAAGTCTATGGTATCAGTGCAGCAACACTCAGCCCAGGCGATACAATTAGTATAGAAAATGTCAGTGTAAATCCTGCAACAGTTACAACTGGAACAATTGAAAGTGTTACTTATGATTCTCCTTATACCTATATTGTTCTAGACGGGAAAGTTACAGGATGGGAAACATCACTTGCTCCACCGGATACCGATAACCAACAGATAATTACATTTAGTCCAGGCGGACAAACCGCCAGTTACTTAGCTAATGTTGATTATTCAGATTTTGGAGTTGAACTTCGCAGTATTGCATCAGCTAGTGTATACGGTAACTACGGTGCTGTAGGTGATGGATACGGAGTTATTGGGTACTTTGTAAGTCACAATTTTGGATATGTAGGTGCAGGAAGATTCTCAGATAACGATCCAACATCGGTAATACAGGTCAATGAAATAGTACAGACAACTAGTGCTAGACTCTATTACACCAGTGTTGACCACAAAGGCGATTATAGAGTAGGTGAATATTTTTACGTAAATCAAAACGACGGAACAATTACTTTTAATCCTAGTAGTCTTACTATTACTAGCCCAGCTGGAGTTACATTTACAGACGGCGTAAACACAACTATAATAGATCCTACAAAAGTTGAAACTGGTAATATTAGAATTAGTGGCAATACTATAGAAAGTACTACTGGCGGTGTAACATTAACTGCAGCTAACAGTGAAATAACATCAACATCTAATGTTACAATTACTGGCACACTAAACGTAGTACAAGATGTTAATTTTAACGGAACTACAATAATTGGTAATAGTAATAGTGACACTATCACTTTTATTTCACAGGTTAACAGTAACATTGTTCCTAACGCAACTACAACTTATAATTTAGGCTCAATAACTAATCAGTGGCAAAATATATATCTTTCTCAAGCAATAGTTGATGATATATCAATTAGTGGAAATGTAATTACCACTACAGTATCTAATAGTAATTTAGAACTACGTGCCAACGGCACAGGTGCTGTACGTATTGACTCTCTTGATTTTAAATCTAATGTAATTTCGTCAAATGTAACAAATGCCGACATTAACATTAATCCAAATGGCACGGGAAAAATACAGTTACTCAAAGACACTGATATTACAGGTAATTTGGGAGTTACTGGAAATATTATCTTAGGCGGCAATATACAAATTGGCGATAACAGTTCTGATACTATTAATCTAGTTGGTAGTATTACTAACAACTTAATACCAAGTATAACTGGAAACTTTGACATCGGATCAAATAATCTAAGATGGAGGAACGTATACACCTCCAACATAACTGTTAATGATATTGAAATCAATGACAACTATATTCAAACAGTATCTTCAAACGCTAATCTTGAACTAAGTGCTAATGGAACTGGTATTGTAAGTATACCATCTAATAATGTAACTATAGATCAAAATTTAACAGTAACTTCTGGTACAACAACCTTAAGCAACACCATTGTTAACGGCACATTAACTGTAACTAATTTAATAGTTAATGCACCTGTAATTGCTAGTTCATTTGGAACTGGTGATATTGTAGTACAAGGTAATGTAATACAAACAACATTGTCTAATAGTAATTTAGAACTACGTGCCAACGGCAGTGGAGCAATTGCATTTGAAAGTTTAAGTATTAGTAGCAGTACTATTTCTGGAACGGTAGCAGGGCAAGACATTGAACTTACTCCTAGTGGAACTGGTATTGTAAAAATTAATGGTACTCAATCACTGCAATTACCTGCAGGAACAGACGGTGATAGACCGGCAGTACCTGCTAGCGGTATGATTAGATTTAACTCTACTGCAAATAGGTATGAAGGTTACAATGGTTCTTACTGGTTACAACTCGGCGGCATCAGCGATGTAGATAGAGATACATATATTATTCCTGAATCAACACCGGGCGCAAATGATAACACATTGTACTTTTATGCTAATAATCAATTAGCAGCTACACTTGACAGTAATCAATTTGCTCCTAATAAGATTGTAGTTGATGATTTAGAAATTAACGGAAACGTTATTAGAACTACAACTACTAATACTGACTTAGAATTGAGACCAAACGGCACTGGCGCAGTAGTTATAGATGGATTTAGAATTACTGCCAATACTATAACAAATTCTAACGCTAATGCAGTAACAGAATTTAGATCAACCGGTAACGGTTATTACTATATTGTTGGTACTAATGCTGTAGTTATTCCTTCAGGAGGCAACAGCTCAAGACCTGGATCAGCACAAATTGGTATGATTAGATTTAATACAGATTTAGGACTTGTTGAAGCATGGGATGGTTCAAACTGGAGTTCTGTTGCAGGATCAGCTTCGGGTATTAGTTCAGCAACAGCAAATGACATTGCAGCCACAATGGCTCTAATTTTTGGATGATAAAATAATATGGCAACGTTTTTTAGAACTAAAGTAGTTAAAAATATCGGATCAGCAGCAGTAGACGTATTACAAACTGTTGATAATAATAGATTTACCATTATTGGTTGTAATCTTGCAAACACTACAGATGAGATTGTAACTATTAGTATTTTTATAACTGACTCTTCAAGTACTACCGGTTATTATGCTAACAATATATCAATAGCTCCATATAATAGTCTTAAGATGATAACTAATGGAGAAAAATTAATCCTAGCAGAACAATGCGGATTGCGTATTATATCAGATACTGACAACAGCGTAGATGCAGTAATCAGTTACGCTGAAATTATATAAGGAGCAAAATTATGGCAGGAAATAACTACTTTTTTACATCATCAGATGATACTGTACTCGGAGGAACTCCGCAATACTTTTACGGACTGCGTAGGACGGAAGATGGCGATTTATACATGGGCAAATTAAACACTTTAAGTCCGACAGATTCCTTAGAAATAAATCTACCCATAGATTCAGGAGAAACATTTCCAGATTTTGAACACGGATATGATTTTACAGAAGGTCGTGACGATAATCATAGTATTGTTTGGAAAGGGTTAAATTACGAACAATATAGATGGGATAATAGATCATTATTTTATTATATCAACGACGAAGGACAACTGATAGTTAGGATCGGACAAAAATATACATATCCTAGCGGCATATAAATATAGTATTAAGACAT
>Ga0315904_10013221_pt1 | contig 10358 bp, 10 predicted proteins | sample LakEriMetagenome_6_FD_203529 | JGI IMG/M metagenome (GOLD analysis project Ga0315904, IMG submission 203529) | Freshwater fungal communities from buoy surface, Lake Erie, Ohio, United States - Buoy 12 MA120 | ecosystem: Environmental > Aquatic > Freshwater > Lake | place: USA: Lake Erie, Ohio... | reverse complement strand
CGGCGGCCTCATGGATGAAGCCGTGCCGCCCGCCACCATGGAACGCATCCGGCGCATTGTGGCGGAACAGGCATCTGGCGCGATTGAGGCGCATGATTTGCGTTCGCGCCATGCCGGGCGGCATACTTTTCTCGAATTCCATCTGGTGGTGCCGGGCGATATGCGCGTCAGCGAAAGCCATGAGATTTGCGACCGGATCGAAGCCGCGCTGAAGGCGGAGCTTGAGGGTGCCATCATCACCATTCATGTCGAACCCGAAGGCAAGGCGAAGCAGCAGGGGGTGCCGGTGCTGTGAAGGCCGCGCCGCGCGGTTTTGGGCTTGGCGCTTCGCTCGTGCTGCATGGGCTGGTCGCGGCGCTCTTGATCCTATGGCCGGTGATTGAGGAATTTTCGTCGGACCAGGCGGAAGCCCAGGGCGTTGCGGTGATTTATGAGGGCGCGCCGGAAGTGGATATGGTGGCACTGCCCACCGCCCCGCCCGAGGTTGCGGCCGTGCCGCCCGCCCCGGATGTGCCGCCACCGCCGCCGATGGTTGCCGCACCGCCTCCGCCGCCGCCACCGCCAGTAATCGCAGCACCGCCGCCCATGCCATCGCCTCCTTCGGCGCTTGCGGCACCGATCCTGCCGCCCCCACCGCTTGAGGAAACGTCACCGCAAGTCGCGGAAGCACCGCCCCCGCCGGAACCAGCGCCGGAACCGGAACAGTCACGGCAAGTGACTGAGGCGCCAACCCCGCCAGAGCGTCGCCCCCCGCCACGTCAAACCGCCCCGCAAACAGCACCACCCACGCCCGTGCGGCTGAATGCGGCCCTGCAAGGGATGGAAAGCTTCACCCTGGAAGGCCGCAGCGCACCGCCACAAGCGCTGGACGCAGCGCGCAATCGTCCTCCCAATTATCCGGAAGCCAGCCGCCGGCGCGGTGAAGAGGGATTGGTGCGCGTTGAATTATTGGTGGACCCGACAGGACGCGTTGCAGATGTGCGCATTCTGGAAAGCTCGGGCTTCAGCGCGCTCGATGCGGCTGCAGTGCAAACCGTGCGCGATTGGCGCTTTCGCCCGGCGCAGCGCGCGGGAATACCCGTGGCGGGCAGCATCACCACCGCCGTGCATTTCCGCCTTGAAACCGCACGGCGCTGAGGCGATGTGACGCTTTTGCAGGGATTGAATGATGGTCAAGCTTGATGTGATCACCACGCGTGGAGGGGATCAGGGGGAAACCTCGCTCGGTGATGGGGCGCGGGTGCGCAAGGACGCGCTGCGCGTTGAAGCCTATGGCACGGTAGATGAGGCGAATGCGGCGCTTGGTGTGCTGCGCCTGTCTACGCGCGAAGACGCGGGAGCCGATGCGATGCTGGCGCGCATCCAGAATGATCTTTTCGATATCGGCGCTGATCTTTGTGTGCCGGGCGAAGCGGGCGCGCGGCTGCGCGTGGCGGATACGCAATCCGCGCGGCTGGAAGCGGAATTGGCAGCGATGAATGGGCAGATGCCCGCGCTGAAATCCTTCGTGCTGCCAGGTGGCACGCCAGGTGCGGCAGCAGCGCATGTCGCGCGCACTGTGGTGCGGCGCGCGGAACGGCTTGTGGTGGCGCTGGCGGCGGAGGAGGAAGTGAACCCCGCCGTGATCCGCTATTTGAACCGGCTATCGGATCATCTTTTCGTGCTTGCGCGGCGCCTTAACGGCAATGGCGCCGGCGATGTGCTGTGGGTGCCGGGGGCGACGCGGGGGTGAGCCCGCGCCGCACGCGCGGTTTCAGAAAACGCCGCGCAGGCCAAGCATGGCGCTGCGGCCTGGAATGACAAAACCATTGGCGGGTTCATAGCGCCGATTGCCAAGGTTGCGCGCTTCAATGAAGGCGGTGATCTGCTGCGCAACCGGCAGGGACACGGTCATGTTGAAGACGAAGCCTTCATCATTATAGCCATTGCTGCCAAAGCCGCCATTGTCAGGATAAACATAATCCCATGCCTTGCCGACATAGATGAATTCCGGCGCGATGATCAGTCGTGCATTCGGCACATCCACCCAATCCACCTTGGGCGCGATGCGTGGCGATAGGCTCGCGCTATTGCGTGGCCGGCGGGCGAGGGGAGTGTCCTTCGCCTCATCACGCGCTTCCTGAACGGTCCAGGCAGCGCGCATGGAAAAACTGTCGGAATGACGCCAATTCACGCCAAACTCGCCGCCCTGGATGTGCGCTCTCGCGATATTTTCATAGCTCGAAAAGCTGGCGTTTTCCGTGATCAGATTGCGAATACGGCTGGTGAAGTAAAGCGCTGAGACCGTCAGCTTGTCGCTGATGTCTGTCTCAATCCCCGCTTCCCAAGCGGTGGCATTTTCCGGCCGTAGATCGGGATTGCCGCGAAAGCTGCCGAAAAGCGATGCCGAGGCGCCATAGCGTTCATAAAGCGCCGGCGCGCGATAGGCAGTGCCGCCCGAGGCCCGCAAGCGTGAGGCAATTTCGGGCAGCGCCAGCACACCGCCGAGCCGCCAGGTGGTGGCGCCATCAAAGCCATCCGGCGCATCCTGGCGAAGCGCGGTGGTGACATCCAATCTTTCCCACAAGCGGTGCTGCGTGCCGATATAGGCAAAGCCATTTTGTTGCGTCTTGTCCACGCTGGCGGCATAGGGACCATAAAGGCCATCACTATTGGTGCGGCTTATGGCGGATTCTCTTTCGGTGCCCGCACCAAAAACCAAGCTATTGTCGGTGGCGCCACCAAGCGCGGGAAGGCGGAGCGTATTGTCCCAGGCAAGCCTTTCCCGGCGCCCACGATAATATTCATCGGTAGTTTCAATATCACTGCCATCAGGCCAATTGGTATAGCGCCGCCGATCCTGGCTCGCGGAAAGCGTGAAGCCGGTGGTCCAATCGCCGCCGAATAGTTCCGTGGCGCTCCGCAAAAACCCCATCCAGTTGCGATCATCCGCGCTGTAATTCGGATCATCGCGCGGCACATTATCCTGGCCGAAACGATTTTCGCGCGTGATCACCAAGCCATCCAGCCGCGTCATGCCAAGCAAGCTGGCGGGGGCGGTTTCACCAAGATTGACGCCACCGCGCGCGGTGATCACCGCGGATCGCAAGCCATCCCGTTCCCCCTGATTATTATAGAATCGCGGCGCCACCGCGTTAGAACCGCGTGTCGAAAGGCTTTGTCCCGTCACGCCGTAATCCGTATTACCGATGGTGCCTGCAACACCGGCGATACCGCGCGCGGTGTAATTGGTACCGCCGGCAAGCTCCCCATAGGGTTGCGCCTGCCGATCCGCAGGCGCACGGCGTGTGATCAGATTGATCACGCCACCAATCGCCGAGGTGCCGTAAATCGCGGAAACCGGGCCGCGCACCACTTCAATGCGTTCAATATCGCCCAAAAGCACATTGCCGAAATTGAAGGCGCCGCTTGGGTGGCTGGCATCGTTTATCGGCACGCCATCACGCAAGACCAATACGTGATTCGAATTGGTGCCGCGCATGAAGCCCGATGTTACCTGCCCCATGCCGCCGCTCGGTATGATGTTGAAGCCAGGCACGCTCACCAGCGCATCGGCCAGCGTCACATAGCCGCGTTCTTCAATGATCTGCCGATCAATCACCGTGGTCGCTGCCGGCAGGCGTTCCTGCGGCGTGGGGATTCTGGTTGCTGTGACGACGGTTTCAGGGATGCTTGCTGTTTGCGCCCAGGTTGGGCCAAGCGGGGCAAGCGCCAATAATACGAGAATCCGGTGTTTCATCCGGCATTCCTCCGAGCATAGGTATCAACGCACCCCAAAGCCTTGCGGCCCTGGAGCATTTCCTACGCTGTTCGCAGACGGAGATGCGCGGGCGTGCCCGCACAGCTTTGGTCCGTTGCATCGGTGCACCCCGCCCGATACGCGCGAGACAACTATGCACCGGCCGGTCTCCTGGCTCGCGACCCGGAGATTTCTCTCCATCTGCCCGCCTTCTCGCATCAATGATGAAAACCGCTGCGCGGCTCTCATCATCCTTTTTTGAGCGGCTGATTCACGGCTTCGGTGTTCCACCTCCGCCGATCAGACGCACATGCAATGGCATATGGGCCAGATATGGTCGCCTACAGTTGCGGGGGCAGCCGCGGATTGGCGGTGGATTTCACCGTCTCTCGCATTCCCGTTTCAGCCCTTTCGGGCCACCGAAGCATGAGTGAAAGGTTATGCAGGCTTTACTGAAATGTCCAGCAAAATGGACATCAGAAGATGTAGCCCAGCGCCTCAACGCCAAACCAGACAATGGCAATCAAGACCGCGGTTGCGAAAATATTGGCGAGGATGGTCGCAACAATTCCGATGCCCACCACCTTGCTGTCATTTTCCACGACACCAAGCGACATGACGATGGTACCAAATGCCGGCGGGCCATTGGTGCCAGGGCCGGGCAGGATCAGCATTAGCGCGGCATAGGCCGTGAGCCAGCCCACCACCTTATCCGCCGCATTGCTGGTAAAGGGGCCGGGGCGCGGCTTCACCCAGGTTTCAATGCGAGAGAGCAATTTGGAAGACCCGGTCGAAAGCCGCATCACATCGGTGCGCTTCAGCGATTGCCGCGCAAGAAAACCCGGCAGTTTCGGCTTGCGAAAGCCAAGCCCCATCTGGATGCCAAGGATCAGCATGGGCGTGCCAAAGATGGAAGCCATGCCGGGCAAAAGCCCTGGCAGGCAGAGCATCAGGATCAGCAAGCCAAAAGCGCGGTCGCCGAAAGCCTCGGCCATTTCGCCAAGGGTGATGCGTTCACCGGGGCAGCGTTCCACCACTTCCGCAATCAGGCGGGAAATGGGCGCGTTTTGATGATTGCCGGCAATCGGGGGCAGGGCGTCTTCCATGATGTGCTAGTGGCGTCCTGGGGCTAAAGGTTGCCGGTACGCGTTACATAGCGCTCTGGGGCCTGGGTTCAACTTACCTTTGGGTAAGCTTGCCGCAAGCCCAGCGCTTCACCGCCCCTGAAAGGCCGGTTTGCGCTTTTCCATGAAGGCCTTGCGGCCTTCCTTGTAATCCGCGCTATCGAAACAGGCGTTCAAATCCGCCTGGATCGCCGCCATGTCACGCTCTGCCCTATCCTGCAAAACCGCCTGCACGGTGCGCTTATTGGCAAAAAGCGACAGAGGCGCATTCTGCGCCAGCGTTGCGGTCAGCTTGGCCACTTCCCCGGCCAGCGCATCCGCCGGCACCAGCTTGTTGATCAGGCCAACCCTTTCGGCTTCACGTCCGTCAAAGCGTTCGCCGGTCATCAGGATCATATGGGCATGGGCGGGACCAACCAGGCTGACCAGATGCTTCACCATGTCAAAGCCATAGGCGATGCCAAGCTTGGCTGCCGGAATGCCGAATTGGCTGCCCTCGGCCGCGATGCGGATATCGCAGGACATGGCAATGCCAAGCCCGCCACCCATGCAAAAGCCGCGAATTTCCGCAATCACCGGCTTCGGATAGGTGGCAAGCTTCAAGCGCCCAACCGCTGTCTGCCGGCCATATTCCTTTTGCGCATCAGCATCCGATCGGATTTTGTCGAATTGGCTGATATCCGCGCCGGAGACAAAAGCCTTGTCGCCTGCGCCCGTCAGCACCACGCAGCGGACCGAGGCATCCGCCGTGAAGACATCCAAGGCCTGGCCCATGCCATCCCACATCGCAACCGACATGGCATTGCGCTTTTCCGGCTGGTTGAAGGTAATGCGCCCAACGCCATCCTTGATGTCGGCAAGAATCTTGCCTTCCGCGAATTCCATCTGTCTCATCCTTCGCTGATCACGCCAAGCGCGCGCAATTGGTCAATCTCAGCCGCGCCATAGCCGGCTTGTTGCAGGATTTCGGCGGAATGTTCGCCAAGCCGGGGCGGGATGCGCCGGACGCTGCTTTCAATCCCCTGCATATTGATGGCAGTGCCCACGATGTGGGTCAGGCCGCGCTTGGGCGTCGTCATGGGCAGCGCCATGGCCAGATGCTTCACCTGCGGGTCTTCAAACACCTGATCCACGCGGTTGATCGGGCCACAGGGGATGCCGATGCGTTCCAGCAGGTCAATCCAATACTCGCTTGGCTTGGTGCTGGTCACTTCGCTGATGGTCTTATTGAGCCTTGCACGATCAGCGCTGCGGCCCTTGAGCGTCTTCCATTCTTCAACCTCCAGCCAATCCTTCCGGTCCAAGGCTTCGGCGAATTGCACCCACATCTTGGGCGAAGACGCGGCGATATTGATGGGCTTATCGGCGGTTGGGAAAACGCCCATCGGGATATTCACCGGATGGTCATTGCCGGCCTGGCCTGGGATTTCGCCATCCATCAGCCAACGCGCGGCTTGCAGATCCAGCATGAAGACCATGGCTTCCAGCAGGCTGGTATGCACATAACGGCCCTTGCCGGTCTTCTCCCGCTGGAACAGCGCCATCATGACGGCCAGCGCCAGCAGATTGCCGGCGGTCAAATCCACAAAGGGAATGCCCGCACGCATCGGCCCGCGGCCAGGCTCACCGGTAATGGTCATCATCCCGCCCATGCCTTGGGCGATCTGATCAACGCCGGCACGTTCCCCATAAGGCCCGGTCTGCCCGAAGCCCGAGATGGAGGCATAGATCAGCCGCGGATTGATCCCCTTCAAATCATCATAGGCAATGCCAAGCCTGTGCTTCACCTTCACGCGCATATTCTCAACCAGCACATCGGCATTGGCCGCGAGCTTCATGAGCGCAGCCTTGCCTTCCGGCGATTTCAGATTGAGCGCGATGGACCGCTTGTTGCGATGCAGATTCTGGAAATCATAGCCTTCCCGATCACCGCCAAAACCATCGGCATTGGCGGGCGGTTCGACCCGAATGACCTCGGCCCCCCAATCGGCCAAATGGCGCACACAGGTCGGGCCAGCGCGGGCGAGCGTCAGGTCCAGCACGCGCACACCCGCGAGCGGCAGGGCGGCTTCAGCGGCGAGTTTGGTGTCTATCGGGCTTTCGGGCATGTCATTCCTCCGTTGCCCAAACACTAGGTCGGGCGGGGACGGAGGGCTAGGGGCTTGGCTGAGGCCCTACCTTAGGCACTCAAAAAACCCGGTTTCCTTATCAAGCTGGCCATATTCCTTGGCGCGGAAATCATAGCGGGAGACAATCCCCACCACCTTGCCATCGCGCACCACCGGCAAATGGCGAAAGCCGCCATCCTGCATCATATGCAGCGCATCCATGGCATTGCCTTCGGGCGGCAGGCAGATTGGGTGGCGGGTCATGGCGTCCGACAGGCGAATTTCCGTGGCGTCCTTCCCATGGGAGAGGAAATGCACCGCATCCCGACCAGTGAAAATGCCAAGCAATAGCCCCGCCGGATCGGTCACCAGCACGGCGCCAACATGGCGGCGATGCATGGCCGCGCAGGCTTCCTGCACGGTTGCCTCTGGCCCCATGGTCAGGGGGTTTTGGTCGCGGACCATTTCACCCATGCTGCGGTTTCGCATGGCATCCTCCTGTCTTGTAATCGCAACATAACGGCAATGACGAGGCGCTGTTATTGACGCAGCGCAAGTTTGGCTATGGCATAATGGCACGATGCAGCGCGTTGATCTTGCCCTGGTGCTGGCGGTGGATGCCTCATCTTCCGTGGATCGTGCGGAATTTGACCTGATGATCGGCGGCTATGCCGCGGCCTTCCGGGATGCCGAGATCGCCGCCGCCCTGCTTGCCGGCCCGGCGGGGTCATCGGCGCTTGCAATACTATTCTGGTCCGGGGAGCGCGCCCAGGAAATCGCCATCCCCTGGCAGGTGCTTACCACGCCGGCGGATGTGGCGGCGCTGGCCGAGGCGATTGAGGGCCTGCCCCGCCTGGTCCCGCCCGGCGCCACAGCCTTGGGGGAGGGGATGGCGGCGGCGCTGGCGCTATTTGCCAGCGGCCCAAGTGAGGCACGGCGAATGGTCTTGGATGTCTCGGGCGATGGGGCGCATAATCAGGGCCGGCCACCGGGGCCGATCCGCGATATTGGCGTTGAGGCCGGCATCACCATCAATGCGCTGGCGGTACTGAATGAAGAACCCGATCTGATGGCGCATTACGCCGCCGAGGTGATTGGCGGCCCCGGCGCCTTCGTGATGCATTGCGCAGATTATGAGGGCTTCGCCGCAGCCATCCGCGAAAAACTGCGGCGCGAAATTACGGGGGTTTTCATCGCCTGATGGGTCTGGCATGGCTTTGCCCCATGATGTTGCTCATTCCCGGCCCCGTGCAGACCCGCCCCGAAACCCGCGCCGCCATGGCCCAGGATATCGCCCCCTGGGATCACGGTTTTCGCCCGACCTATGCGCGCATCCGCGAACGCGTGCGCGCCATCGCGGGTGGTATGGCGGGGGAGCATGTGACGCTCCCGTTGCAGGGTTCCGGGCATTTCATCATGGAAGCGGCCATCAGAACCCTGGTGCCGCCGGGTGCGAAGATACTCATCCCAATGAATGGCGCCTATGCTGATCGCATGGCCCGCCTGGCGCGCGAAGCGGGGCGTGAGGTGGTCACGCTCAATCTGCCCAATACGCGCGGCGCGCGGGCCGAGGATATCGCCCCCGTGCTCGCGGCTGATCCCGCCATTGGTCATGTGGCGCTGGTCTATAGTGAAACTGGTAGCGGCATTGTGAATGACGTACCAGGCATTGGCCGCGCGGTGCGCCAGGCCGGGCGGCGGATGCTGGTTGATGCGGTTTCCGCCTTTGGCGCGCTGCCCTTCAATATGGCCGAGCATCCCGAATGCGATGCGCTGATGTTCACTTCCGGCAAATGCCTGGAAGGCATGCCGGGCATCGCGTTTGCCGTGGCGCGGATTGATACGATCAAGGCCGGGGCCGGGCAGGCAGGTTCCTGGTGCATGGATTTGGCGGATGTGCTGGCCCATTCGGAACGCGCGGGCTTTGGTTCGATCCGCTTCACGCCGCCGGTGCAGGTTTTGGCTGCTTTTGACGTGGCGCTTGACCTGTTCGACGCCGAAGGCGGGCAACCCGCGCGCCATGCGCGCTACCGCGCCAATGCCGATACGCTTTACGATGGCTTTGTCGCCATGGGCATCAAGCCCTATCTGGCCAAAGCGGAACAAGGGCCGATCATTGTCACCGTGCATCAGCCATCCGATCCGCGTTTTGATTTTGCCCACTTTGTGGAAACGCTGAAGGCGCGCGGTGTGCTGATTTGCAATTTCTGGACAACGCCGGAACCGACCATGCGCATTGGCGCGATTGGCGCGCTGACGCCGGATGACATGCAGCGCGCGCTGGCCATCTTCCGCGAAACCCTGGCCGAAGCCCTGCCCGTGGCGGCATGAAGCTTTTCATCGCCACACCCACCATCGCCAGCACCATGCAGGTGGAAACAACGCTTTCCATCGTGACCATGGTGAATGAATTGCGCGATGGCGGGCATGGCGCGGATTGGTTCAATTATGATGGCGCCTATGTGACGCGCGCGCGGCATATATTGGCCAGTCAATTTCTGGCGCGCACCGATTTCACGCATTTGCTGTTTCTCGATTCCGATATCGGCGTGCCGAAGGGCGCGATTACGCGGCTTTTGCAGACGGGGCAGGAGGTAATTGGCCTGGCCTGCCCGCTGCGGCATTTCGATATCGCCCGCTTTGCCGAAGCCGCGCGGGAAGCGCCCGAGGGGCCGCCGGACCTCGCGCGGTTGAATGCGCTGTCGCGGCGCTTCAATATCGAACCCGATCCGGCGGACCCGGTGATCCGCAATGGTCTTTTGCGCGTCAGCCGCATTGGCTTTGGCTGCATCATGATTGCGCGGACAGCCTTGGAAAAACTGATCGCGAGTGGCGGCGTCGCGCGCCGCAAATCCGAAAGCTTTCGCCAATTCGGCCTGGAGGGTGAATACTGGGCGTTTTTCGAGGAAATGACTCTGCCCGAGGGTTTCGTTTCGGAAGATTACGCCTTTTGCCAACGCTGGCTTGGTCTGCCGGGCAGCGCCATCTGGGCGCTGACCGATATGCCGGTCGCGCATGTGGGCGCCTATGCCCATCGCGCGGCCTATCTGGACAAGTTTCGCCCGAAGCGGCCTTGACAGCACTGGCCTGCCATGGCGTTGCGTGGGGGCATTAATCCAGGGAGTTTCAGGGATGGCCACTGATCTTGATATCGCGCGTGCCGCGACGCTGAAGCCGGTCGCGGAAATCGCCGCGCGTGCCGGCATTCCGGCGAGTGCGCTGGAGCCCTATGGCAAATACAAGGCCAAGATCGGGTTGGATTTCATCGGCACCCAGGCGGACCGCCCCGATGGCGCCTTGGTGCTGGTGACCGGCATCAACCCCACCCCAGCCGGTGAGGGCAAGACCACCACCACGGTTGGGCTTGGCGATGCGCTGAATGCGCTT
>Ga0315904_10013220_pt1 | contig 10358 bp, 5 predicted proteins | sample LakEriMetagenome_6_FD_203529 | JGI IMG/M metagenome (GOLD analysis project Ga0315904, IMG submission 203529) | Freshwater fungal communities from buoy surface, Lake Erie, Ohio, United States - Buoy 12 MA120 | ecosystem: Environmental > Aquatic > Freshwater > Lake | place: USA: Lake Erie, Ohio... | reverse complement strand
CTCGCGGAACGTGCCGTGCTTGTAGCCGCCGCCGGCGAGGAAGATCGGCAGGTCGGAGTTCCGGTGCGAGTTGGCGTCGCCCATGCCGCTGCCGAACAGCACGGTGGTGGAATCGAGCAGGGTGCCGTCGCCGTCGTTCAGCTGCGCGAGGCGGCCGACGAACTTGCCGTACTGCGCGATCTGGTAGCGTTCGAGGCTGATCAGGTGGGCGACCGACTCGGGGTCGTTGCCGTGGTGCGAAAGTCCGTGGTAGTCCTTCTTGATGCCGAGATGCTGGGGCAGGAAGTCCCCGCCGATCTCCAGCGTGGCGATGCGGGTGCTGTCGGTCTGCAGCGCCAGCGCGATCAGCTCGTACATCAGCGGCAGGTCGTCGACCGGGTTGCGGTTGGCCGGCTTGCCGAAGGGGGCCGTGGGCTTCGGGAGGTGGGTCCAGCGCTGGCGCAGCTCGAGGCGCTTCTCCACGTCGCGGACGGAGGTGAAGTATTCGTCGAGCTTGGCCTTGTCCTCCTGGTTGACCTGGCCGGACAGGCGCTTGGCCTCCTCGCGCACGGAGTCGAGGATCGACGCTTGCACGCGGTTTTCCTGTTCGCGGCGCTTGCGGCGTTCGGCGGAGTCGCTCACGAAGAGCTTGTCGAAGAGTTCCGCCGGGTTGGTGATCGGAGGGACGCGCACGCCGGCCTTCGTCCAGGCGATCTGGCAACCGCCGTGGATGCCGCCTTCGGAGCCGACCGTCAGCGAGGGGAAGCGGGTCTGGTGGCCGATCTCCTCGGCGAGGAACTGGTCGAGCGAGACGTTGCCGTCCGGGCGGTTCTGCGCCTCGGAGTTGAGCACGCCAGAAAGGAAGGAGTGCACCGCGAAGTGGCCGCCCTTGACGCCGTGGTCTAGGCCGCGGAAGACCGTCATCCGTTCGCGCTGTTCCCAGATCGGCTCCAGCAAGGTCGTCTTTTCGTAATCGCGCCCGGTGGTCTTCGGGAAGAGCTGCTTGGTCTGGTAGCCGAGCAGGTTGCCGATCGCGACGAAGCGGCGGGCGCCGATGCCGGCGCCCTTGGACGTCTGCACGGTCGGGTTGCCGCTGAGGGCCTTGGCGCTGAGCGAGCAAAGGCCGGGAAGGGCAAGCGAGGCTCCCAGGGAGCGCAGGATGAAGCGGCGGCGATGCATGCGAAGGGGCGCGGGGGTGGAGTTTAGTGTGCGACCGCGGCGTTGGGGGTGGCGAGCCTTTCCTTGGTCATGGGCGGTCGGTCTGGAGGGGGTGCCCAACCGGTGGCCCCGATGACTTTGACAGGTCCCTGGTCGCCGGGTTCCCCGGGAGGAAGGCCGCCTCGTGCTTAGGCCAGCAGGGGTTTCAGCACCTTGGCGGGATTGACCCCGGTGAGGCGGACGTCGAGGCCCTGGGACTTTACGCTGAGTTTCTCGTGGTTCAGGCCCATCTGGTGGAGCAACGTCGCGTGGATGTCGCGGACGTGGACGGGGTCCTTGGCCGCGCCGAAGCCGAATTCGTCGGTCTCGCCCCAGGTCAGGCCCGGCCGGAAGCCGCCGCCGGCGAACCACATGGTGAAGGCGTCGATGTGATGGTTGCGGCCCGTGAACTCGCGGACCTCGCCCATGGGCGTGCGGCCGAACTCGCCGCCCCAGACGACGATGGTGTCGTCGAGGAGTCCGCGCGACTTGAGGTCCTTGACCAGCGCCGCGCAGGCTTGGTCGATGTCCTTGGCCTTGGCGGGCAGGTGCTGCTGCAGGTTCTCGGTGACCCCGCCGTGGTGGTCCCAGTTGGTGTCGTAGAGTTGGACGAAGCGGACGCCCCGTTCGACGAGGCGGCGGGCGAGCAGGCAGTTGCGCGCGAAGCTGGCCTCGGCCGGGTCCTTGATGCCGTAGAGGTCGAGCGTCGCCTTGCTCTCGCCCTTGAGGTCCATGACCGCGGGAGCGCTCGTCTGCATGCGGTAGGCCATCTCGTAGGCGTTGAGGCGGGCCGAGATCTCGTCGTCGCCCGTCTGGGCCAGGCGGCCGGCGTTGAGTTCGCGTACCGCGTCGATGACCTTGCGCTGGTCGGCCGCGGCCACGCCCCGCGGGTTCGTCAGGTTGAGGATCGGTTCGCCTTGGGCGCGCAGGGGCACGCCTTGGTAGGTGCTCGGCAGCATGCCGCTGCCCCAGAGCGAGGCGCCGCCGCGGGGGCCGCGGGGTCCGCTCTGCAGCACCACGAAGCCGGGGAGGTCGGCGCATTCGCTGCCGAGGCCGTAGGTCATCCAGGCGCCCATGCTCGGCCGTCCGAACAGGCCGCTGCCGGTGTTCATGAACAGCTTCGCCGGGGCGTGGTTGAAGAGGTCGGTCTTGCAGGTCTTGATGAAGCAGAGCTCGTCGGCGATCCCGGCCGTGTACGGGAGCATGTCGCTCACCCACGCGCCGCTCTGGCCGTGCTGCTTGAACTTCTTGTCGTGGCCGAGCAGGTTGACCCGGTGGCTCGAGCCCATGAACGCGAAGCGCTTGCCTTCGATGAAGCTGGCGGGGATGGGCTGGCCGTTGAGTTCGTTCAGCTTGGGCTTGTGGTCGAAGAACTCGAGCTGGCTCGGGCCGCCGGCCATGAAGAGGAAGATGATGTTCTTGGCCTTCGGGCGATGGTGCGGCTTCTTCGGGGCGAGCGGGTCCGCCGCGGGGGCGGGCTTGTCTTGGGCGAGCAGCGAGGACAGGGCGATCGCGCCGAGGCCGACGCCGCAATCGCGGAAGAAGTGGCGGCGGGTGCGCCCGCGCAGGTGGAGCAGGTCAGTCACGGGTGATGGTCTCGTCGAGGTTGAGGAGCGCCCGGGCGGCCGAGAGGCGGTCGAGCTTGCCGAGCACGGCGAGTTCGGCGGGTGCCGGGTTCCGGGAGGTGCAGCGGCGGAAGGCGGCCGGCAGGCCTTCCTTCTCGATCACGCCGGCCATCGCCTGGGCGGCCTCGAAGAAGGCGGGGTCGTTGAGGAGCGTCAGGGCCTGCAGCGGGGTGTTGCTGCGGTTGCGGCGGGTGCACGTGGAGAGCCCGTCCGGCGCGTCGAAGACGGCGAAGGCCGGCGGCGGGGTCACGCGGTAGGTGAAGGTGTAGAGGCCGCGGCGGGTACGGTCGGGGCCTTGGCTCGTGTTCCAGGCACGCTTCACCTGGCCGAGGGACATCACCCCGTCGGGGATGGGCGGGAAGACGGGCGGGCCGCCGACCTTCCGGGTGAGCAGGCCGCTGGCAACGAGGGCCGAATCGCGCACGAGCTCGGCGTCGAGGCGCAATCTGGTCTGGCGGGCGAGCAGGCGGTTGTCGGGGTCCTGCTCGATCAGGTCGGCGCGGTTCGCGGAATCCCGACGGTAGGCGCGGGTGAGCACGATCGTGCGATGCAGGGACTTCAGGCTCCAGCCGCGTTCGACGAATTCCACCGCGAGCCAATCGAGGAGCTCCGGGTGGGAGGGCGGGGTGCCCTGCGACCCGAAATCGTTCTCGGTCTCGACCAGGCCCCGGCCGAAGTAGGCCTGCCAGACGCGGTTGGCGATGACGCGGGCGGTGAGCGGGTTCTCCTTGGCGACGATCCAGCGAGCGAGGTCGAGCCGATTGACCGGCCCTTGGTCGGGTTTGAAGGCGTGGAGGGTCGCGAGGACTCCCGGCGTGACCTCCTCGGCCGGGCGCGTGAAGTCGCCGGCGGTGAGCAGGTGCGTCTTGCGGGGCTTGGCGAGTTCCTTGAGCACGAGCGTGGTCGGCGCGGCCTCGCGTCGGTCGGCGGCCTCCTTGGAGCGCCGCTGCAGGGCCATGAATTCCCGATCCGTGGCGCCGGGACCCGCGGCGAAGAGGAGGGCTCGCTCCGTGACGCTGCGCTTCGCGGCCGGCTTGCGCAGGGCGGCCTTGGTCGGCCCGGGCAGCTTGGCGGCGTTCGCCTTGGTCAGGCCTTCCTCCCACTGCCGCGCCTCCGCGGCATGCTGGTCGAGCCAGGTGGCGAGGGCCCGCTCGGCCTCCTGGGCCGCGGCGGCGACCTTGGCTTCATCGCGGGTCGGGTCGGACACCTTCAGGGTCGGCTCCTCCTGGTTGTTGAAGAACGCGAACATCCGGTAGAACTCCTTCTGCGTGATCGGGTCGAACTTGTGGTCGTGGCACTGCGCGCAGCCGACGGTCAGCCCGAGCCAGACCGTGCCGGTGGTCCCGACCCGATCGAAGACGCTGTCGACGCGGAACTGCTCGACGTCGATGCCGCCTTCCTGGTTGAGCGGCGTGTTGCGATGGAAGCCGGTGGCGATGCGTTGGGCTTCGCCGGCGTCGGGCAGGAGGTCGCCCGCGAGCTGCTCCACGGTGAAACGGTCGAAGGGCAGGTCGGCGTTGAGCGCCCCCACGACCCAATCCCGGTATTTCCAGATGCTTCGCGGGGCGTCGACCGAGTAGCCGTTGCTGTCGGCGTAGCGCGCCTGGTCCAGCCACCAGCGGCCCCAGCGCTCGCCATAGGCCGGCGACGCCAGCAGGCGGTCGACTTCGGCGGCGTAGGCACCCTGCGGGTCCTTGGCGCGGGCCAACAGGAAGGCGTCGAGCTCGGTCGGCGTGGGCGGCAGTCCGGTGAGGTCAAGCGAGAGCCGACGCAGCAACTTCTCCGGCGAAGCCTCCCCGGAGGGCTTCAGGCCGGCCTCCTTGAGACCGTTGTCGATGAGGGCGTCGATGGCGGCAGGGCCTTGCGCCGCGAGGGCCGGGCGGCGCGGGGCGGTGAAGGCCCAATGCGGTTCGTAGGGCGCGCCTTGTTCGATCCAGCGGCGGAGCGTCTCCTTCTGCTTGGCCGTCAGCTTGGGTTTGTGGGCTTCGGGCGGAGGCATCACCTCATCCGGGTCGGTGGACAGCAGGCGCTTCCAGAGTTCGGATTTCGCGGGGTCGCCCGGGACGATCGCCCGGGCGCCGTCGTTGTCGGCCAAGGCGCCCTCGCGCGTGTCGAGGCGAAGGTCGGCCTTGCGGTGCTTGGCGTCGAAGCCGTGGCACGAGAAGCACTGCTCCGCCAGGATCGGGCGGATCTCCCGGTTGAAGGAGACCTGGCTTTCGGCCGGGGCGGACCAGGCGAGCGCGAACAGGAGGGCAGGGCGGACCATCCCCTGCAATCAAGCCCTCCTCCGGGCATTTGCAACCCCGAGGAGTCGTAACCCCTAAGCCCGCGGACCACCCGGGCGGGCGGTTTGTTGGTCCGAAACATAAATGTCCATGTCGGGCCCGCGGCTGCATCATCCCTTATGTGACGACTTGCTTCCCCTGCATGGTTACGGCCGGACCTCTCCGGCGCCGCTCATCCTGCGAAGCTGGTCGCACCACCCTTGCCCCTTCCCTCCAAGCAAACCACCAACAACATGAACCCAACACTCACCCTCATCCTCGGCTGCCTCGCGCTGGCCGCCAACGCCCATGCCCACGGCGGAGCCAGCGGGAAAGACGGCCGTCAGCCCGCCACCCCCGCCGATCTTCTCGCCAAATTTGACAAGAACGGCGACGGCATGCTCGACGCGACGGAGCTCGCCGCCCTGACGTCCGAAGAACGTGCGAGCCTCGGGCAGCATGGTCAGCACCACGGCCACCCTGGCCGTGGCAAAGGTGGTCCCGGTCCCGGCGGCCGGGGCGTTGGCCGAGGTGCGGAAGCCGGTCGCGGCAAGGACGCTCCGGGCGGCAAAGGTGGCCCCGCCGGCAAAGGCGATGGCCCCGCGGTGGATGCGGGGCGGGGCAAGGATGGTCCCGGCGGCCGCGGCGTTGGCCGAGGGGAGGACGCCGGTCGCGGCAAGGGCGGTCCCGCCGGCAAAGGCGATGGGCGCGACGCCGACGCCGGTCGTGGTAACGCGGGCGGCCGCGCCAAGGGGAAGGCCAATTGACGTTGACTCGCTGGATGCACCGTGGCCGCATTTCCTTGCCGGCCACGGTACTTCCGGTGGGAACCCCCGATGAGCCTCAACAACCAACAGATCACCGCGTGGTTTCTGGCCGACCGCCATCGCCTGATGGCGTTCATCTATGGGTTGTTGCGCGAAGCGCAGACGTCGGAGGACGTCTTCCAGGAGGTCTGGCTGAAGCTCCATGCCGAGCTGGAGAAGGGCGCCGTCATCCAGAATCCGCCGGCCTGGTGCCGCACGGTCGCGCGTAACCTCATCCTGATGCACTGGCGGACGAAGCAGAACTCGAAGGTCCGCGTGGACAGCACCCTCGTCGAGTTCCTCGACTGCGTCGAGCAGGCGTTCGGGGAAGATGACTCCGCCAATGGCTCGGACCAGGATCGCCGCCAGGCCCTCGGCGAATGCCTGCGGGCTTTGCCGGAGAAGTCGCGTCAGATCCTGGCCCTCAGGTATGAGCAGGAACTCCCGCTCAAGGATGTCGCCGCGAAGGCGGGGCATTCCTGCGACGCCGTGATCAAGGCCCTCGTGCGGATCCGCCAAGCGCTGGGGGTGTGCGTGGAGAAGAGGCTCAAGCTCGGGGAACTCGGCCTATGAGCCGGCTCGAAGAAATCCTCCTGAAGTGGCAGGACGGCTCGCTTTCCGCCGATGAGCAGCGCGAGCTCAACGCGCTGCTGGCCGAGCCGGAAGCCCGCCGTCAGCTGGTGCGCGAACTGCGTTTCGACAACCTTGTCCGGGAGGCGCTGCGCGACCGTCAGGCCGCCACCGCCACCTCGGCGTCGGCGGAGCGCTTTGCCTCCGCCCCGCTCCGCGCACCGGTCGCCGAGCCCTCGTCCCCATGGCATGAAATGTTTTCGTGGCTGCTGGGCCGTCCGGTCCTGCGGCTGGCGCTGCCCCTGCTGGTCTTGGCCCTCGGCACCTGGTTTGCGCTGAGCCTGGAGCCGTCGGCCGGCCTGACGCTTTCCGGGCAAAGTCGCTCGACCTTGGTCGAGCGGGCTGGACGCAAGATCCAGGCACCGGAAGATGGCTTCGTGCTCCGGGACGGCGACGGCATCGTCGTCGCCACGGGCGGCGTCGCGATTTTCGGCGATGCCGCCCGGGGTCTCTCGTCGACGCTCCTCGGACCGGCGGCGGTCACTTTCCGCTCCGTGGAGGCAGGCCCCCGGCTGAGCCTGCACCGGGGTGAACTCCGCGTATCCTCGTCCGCCGCCTCCGGACCGCGGGTTGAAACCGGCGACACGGTGGCGCTCATCGATCAAGGAGCGATGACCCTCCGCGCCCAGCCGGAGGGCGTCAGGCTCGAGGTCGAATCCGGCCGCGCCCGTTGGCAAAGGCTGGATGATGGCCGCGAACTGACCGTCGCTGAGGGATACTTCGCGCAGGCCGAACGCAGGCCAGGGTCCGAATTCGCCGCGGCGCCGCTGATCCCGCGTCCCTGGAATTCGCAGGACGTGGGGCCGACCGCGGCGCCCACTTTCGTCCGCTTCGAGGCGGATTCGGTCCGGCTTTCCTCCGCGGCGCGCGGCTCCGCCGGCGAGGCTGGTCCGCGCCGCTTCGCCGGCGGCAAGGGGCATGGCGCGCGGCGCCAGGAGGGCGGCTTCCACTTCGTCTACCGTTCGATGCGCGGCGACGGTGAGATCGTCGCCCGCGTCGTCCCCGGGGCCGGCGCCGTCAACGGAGACGCCGGTCTGGTCGTCCGCCGCGACCTCACGGAGGATGCCCCGATGGCTTTCGTCGGTAATGCTTCCGGTCCGTCGGTTTCGCTGCGGCGCGGGCCGCACGGCGGTCGCCAGCGAGCCAACGCCGCCCCCGGCGACGAACAGTCCGGCGGACCTTACTGGGTCAGGCTGGTGCGGAGAGGGGATACCGTCACCGCGTTCCGATCCAAGGACGGCCGCGACTGGGCTGTGACCGGCAAGGAGACGATCCCTCTCGCCGAGACCGCGTACGTGGGCTTCGCACTGGCATCGGATGCGAGTGGCGCGGACGTCGCCTTCGACCACATCAGCGTCACTTCCGTTCGTTGAGGGGGCGCCGCGGGTCGGACCTCCCGGCTGCCGGGATCCTTGATGGGCCCGCGTACCTGGCTCGGGTAGCCGGGTTGACCGTCATGGCACCAGGTGGCCAACAAAAAGGCCCGCCGGTGAGGGCGGGCCTTAGGGAAGCGATGGACGGATCGCTTACTTCTTCGCGAGGTCGAAGCGGTCGAGCTCCATGACCTTGGTCCACGCGGCGACGAAGTCCTGGACGAACTTCTCCTTGGCGTCGGCGCTCGCGTAGACTTCCGCGAGGGCGCGGAGCTGCGAGTTGGAGCCGAAGACGAGGTCCACCGAGGTGGCGGTCCACTTCACCTGACCGGTCTTGCGGTCGCGGCCTTCGAAGAAGTGCTCGCAGATCTTCGCCTTCTCCCAGACCACGGACTGGTCGAGGAGGTTGACGAAGAAGTCGTTGGTGAGGGCGCCGGGCTGCTTGGTCATCACGCCGAGGCCGGGGAAGCCGACGGTGGTGTCGAGGGCGCGCATGCCGCCGACGAGGACCGTCATCTCCGGCGCGGACAGCGTGAGGAGCTGGGCGCGGTCGACGAGGTTCTCGGGGGCCGGACGGTCGAGCTTGCGGCCCAGGAAGTTCCGGAAGCCGTCATGCTTGGGCTCGAGCACGGCCACGGAGGCGACGTCGGTCATCTCCTGGGTCGCGTCGGTGCGGCCGGGGTGGAAGGTCACCTTGACCGGCGTGCCCGCCTTGGCGGCGGCCGCTTCGACGGCGGCGTTGCCGGCGAGGACGATCAGGTCGGCGAGGGACACCTTCTTGCCGCCCTTGGCGGAGGCGTTGAAGGAGGCCTGCACCTTCTCGAGGGCCGCGAGGACCTTGGCGAGTTCGGCCGGGTTGTTCACTTCCCAGTCCTTCTGCGGGGCGAGGCGGATGCGGGCGCCGTTGGCGCCGCCGCGCTTGTCGCTGCCGCGGAAGGTCGAGGCGGAGGCCCAGGCGACCGAGACGAGCTGCGAGTTGGAGAGACCCGTGGCGAGCACGGCCTGCTTCAGGCTTTCGGCGTCCTGCGCGTCGATCAGCGGGTGGTCGACGGCCGGGACGGGGTCCTGCCAGAGCTGGGCCGGGGGCACGAGCGAACCAAGGCCGCGGACATAGGGGCCCATGTCGCGGTGGGTGAGCTTGTACCAGGCCTTGGCGAAGGCCACTTCGAACTCCTTCGGGTGCTCGAGCCAGCGCTTGGTGATCTTGGCGTAGGCCGGATCCATCTTCAGCGCGATGTCGGTGGTGAACATGATCGGCGCGTGGCGCTTCGACTTGTCATGCGCGTCGGGCACGGTGCCGGCACCGGCGCCGTCCTTGGGCGTCCACTGCTGGGCGCCGGCCGGGCTCTTGGTCAGGACCCACTCGTAGTTCCAGAGGTTGCTGATGTACTGGTAGGACCAGCGGGCGGGCGTGCTCGTCCAGGCGCCTTCGAGGCCGCTGGTGATCGTGTCCGCGCCGTTGCCCTTGCCGAACTTGTTCTTCCAGCCGAGGCCCATCTGCTCGAGGGGCGCGCCTTCGGGTTCCGGACCGACGTTGCCGACAGGCGTCGCCGCACCGTGGGCCTTGCCGAACGAGTGGCCGCCGGCGATGAGGGCGACGGTTTCCTCGTCGTTCATGGCCATGCGGGCGAAGGTCTCGCGGATGTCGCGGGCGGCGGCCAGCGGGTCGGCCTTGCCGTTCGGGCCTTCGGGGTTGACGTAGATCAGGCCCATCTGGACGGCGCCGAGCGGGTGCTCGAGTTCGCGGTCGCCCTTGTAGCGCTTGTCGCCGAGCCATTCGGTCTCGGGACCCCAGTAGATGTCTTCCTGCGCTTCCCAGACGTCGACGCGGCCGCCGGCAAAGCCGAAGGTCGGGAAGCCCATGTCTTCGAGGGCGACGTTGCCGGTGAGGACCATGAGGTCGGCCCAGGAGATCTTGCGGCCGTACTTCTGCTTGATCGGCCAGAGCAGGCGACGGGCCTTGTCGAGGTTGGCGTTGTCCGGCCAGCTGTTCAGCGGGGCGAAGCGCAGGGTGCCGTAACCGGCGCCGCCGCGACCGTCGGTGGTGCGGTAGGTGCCGGCGGAGTGCCAGGCCATGCGGATGAAGAAGGGGCCGTAGTGACCGTAGTCGGCCGGCCACCATTCCTGGGAGTCGGTCATCAGGGCCTTGAGGTCCTTGCGGAGCGCCTCGAGGTCGAGCTTCTTGAACTCCTCGGCGTAATCGAAGGCCGGGCCCATCGGGTTGCCGCGCTGGTTGTTCTGGTGGAGGATGCTCAGGTTGAGCTGATTCGGCCACCAGTCACGGTTACCCATCGCCGCGGCGGCGGTGTGACGGTTGGCGGGGGCGGGGTTGCCCATCACGGGGCATTTGGAGATGTCGGACATGTCGGGTTTGTTGGGTTGAGTGGAAGGGGTGGCCTGGGCCATCAGCTGGCCAGGGGTGAACGTAAGCGTCAGCGCGGAGAGCGCCAGCAGCTTCATGGTTTGGGATAGGGAATGCATGGT
>Ga0315904_10013219_pt1 | contig 10359 bp, 9 predicted proteins | sample LakEriMetagenome_6_FD_203529 | JGI IMG/M metagenome (GOLD analysis project Ga0315904, IMG submission 203529) | Freshwater fungal communities from buoy surface, Lake Erie, Ohio, United States - Buoy 12 MA120 | ecosystem: Environmental > Aquatic > Freshwater > Lake | place: USA: Lake Erie, Ohio... | reverse complement strand
TTACCGAATTGTAAGATGTGACCTGTGCACAATGAATTATGAGCCGCCATTGACAAGCCCACCGAACTACATACTTTGGTAATTTCAACAATGGCAGTAATGTACTCGAAGTAGCCCAATCCTGCACCTCCGTATTCTTCAGGAACCAACACTCCCAACAACCCAAGCTTGCCCATCTCTTGCATGGTCGCTCTTGGAAAAGTCTGTGTTTCGTCCCATTCCATAACATGCGGACGTATATATTTTTCAGCAAAGTCTTTAGCCATTTGCGCCACCATTTGTTGGTTCTCGGTGGGTTTAAAGTTTAGTGTAGATTGTGTGTTTATTGACATAAGCAGGAGCGTATAAATTGGGCTGCAAGTATAGTATAATAATTATTGGTATAAAGTTAAGTTTTGGTCTATTTTTCTATTTTCAGATAACGTGTAATACGATAGTACACACTGTCGTTTACAACACCTGTATTTCGCAATTCCTGAAGGGTTTTATAAGGGCCATGTTGCTGGCGGTAATTAATCAGTATGTTGCTTAATTTATATTTAAAATACGGATGTGTTTTAAGGTCATCGGCAGTTACCGTATTCAAATTAAAAATGCGTGCTTGCGTAGAATCAACATAAATCTTGCCCTTGAGGTCATACAAGATATCCTCATCAAAACCCCAAATCTCGGTTAGCTGCTCCAGAGATTTAAATCCACCTAATTTTGTACGGTATTCCAAAATCCGGTGTGTTAAACCGGGACCTATTCTATACAGCGATAAAATAGTCAAACTATCCGCCTCATTTAAATTTACCGGATACACCGTTTTTCTTGTACTTCTTACGGTGTCGTCTGCAAACGATAGCTGTTGTGGCAAATCAACATAGGGCAATATCAGCTTTTTTTGATGAGATGACAATGCATACAGCTTCTCTATGTCTTCCGGTTTTTTAAATACTCCCCCATTTTGCAAAAATTTACGAATGCTTTTCAATTGCTTATCGCTTATTCCGAATTGCTTCCAGTCGTCTGCAGTAGCTGAGTTCGGATCAAAATACCGGTACTCCCTCACATCGTGTGTGTAGCCATTGTGTTGTAACAGAAGTGAATCTGCCTGGTTCAGCCACACCACCTCCACCACAGGTGCTGCCGGAGGAAAAAGTTTAGCGTATAACCACGGTGCCAATGCCACCAATGCAATAAGCAGCAACAAAGCGGTTACGCTTTGCCTTTCGGTTTTGCTGAAGTAAAAATACGTTTTTAAAAAGTGCTTAATTCTTTTTATTACGCTCATTTATATCCCGTTGTTTGTACACAAAGAAATAATACAGTAAAGCAGCTACGAATAGACCGAAGAATGCTTCAGTAGCCATCCAAACCCAAAAATTTTCAGCCCAATTCATGTTGCATGTGTTTTAATTGTTGATCGATAAGCGCTAGTCCTTCCTGTATGCTGTGCGGTTGATACCCGAGTTCGCGAATGGCTTTTTGTATATGAAATCCGGTTACCGGAGGCCGCTGTGCAGGCTGTTTTATATCCTTACTTACCGCCATACCCAACAATGATTTATCGAGTTGCCAAAAATCGGCTACTTGATAGGCCAGGTCGAACACACTGATAAACTCCGAACCGCTTATGTGGTATATACCGCTTGCACGCTTAGCTGCAATTAGCGCACAGCCGCTGGCTAAATCTTCAGCCAGGGTGGGCGTCCGAAACTGATCGCACACGACACGAATGGATTTATTTTGTTCAAGACTATTTTTCACCCACAATACTATATTGCTACGGCTCATATCACTTACTACTCCGTACACCAGCACTGTGCGCGCTATCGCCCAGCTTTGTGAGTTCTCTTGCACCAGTTGTTCACCTCTATATTTAGAATGTCCGTAGTAACTTAACGGATTGGGTGTCTCATTTTCGTGAAGCGGTCCGTGTGTCCCATCAAAAATAAAGTCCGTTGACAGATGAACAAGGTGAGCATTAACCCTGTTACAGGCTTTCACTATGTATTCAACAGCTAGAACATTCAGCATATCACAGGCTTCTCGATTGGTTTCGCAAGCATCTACATTGGTCATGGCGGCTGCATGAATAACCACATCGGGTTTGCATTCCTCCATCACATTCATCACATCGTGTTCAGAGGTAATATCAAGTGTGTAATAGGTATAGCCGTGGGAAACAGGATGCCTATTGACACCTTTAGCAGTTGCTGTAAGCTGTACGGATGGATGCTTAAGGTAATAATCAATCAATTTTTGCCCCAGTAAACCGTTGCTTCCTGTAATCAATACTTTCATTGGCGTCAAAAGTACTATTAATGTATTAAAACTGATACAACAGCATTTCTGACACTCTGTCATTAAATTGTCTATATTTGCCGACTAATTTTTTTAACCGCATGCGAGGTGTACTAGCAGATAAATTGCCTGAAACCATTGAGCCGAAAAACCTTACCCGTAATTTGTACATAGAAACTTACGGATGTGCCATGAATTTGGCAGACAGTGAGGTGATGGCTTCCATAATGATGAGTGAAGGTTTTAAAACGACTAATGATCCACTGCAAGCAGATGTGGTATTTTTAAACACATGTGCCATACGCGATAATGCAGAATCGAGAATTTGGGGAAGACTACGTGAAATCAAACATCAGAAGAAGAAAAATCCGGGAATGATTGTAGGTGTGATGGGCTGCATGGCCGAACGCTTAAAATCAACGCTTTTGGAACAAGAACAACTGGTAGATATTGTAGTAGGGCCTGATGCGTACCGTGATATACCAAAACTGATTCAACAAGTGGAAGAAGGACAAAAGGCCGTAAACGTATTGCTGAGCCGTGAAGAAACCTATGCTGAAATAACTCCGGTAAGGCTGAGCAGCAATGGAGTTACAGCATTTGTAAGTATTATGCGCGGATGTGATAATATGTGCTCATTTTGCGTAGTACCATTTACACGTGGACGCGAACGCAGCCGCGAACCTGAAAGCATAGTGAATGAAGCTACCGAGCTTTACAATCAGGGGTACAAAGAAGTAACACTACTGGGCCAAAACGTAGACTCGTATAAATGGCAAAATGAGGCAGGTGAGGTTCTGTGTAATTTCGCCCAACTGCTTGAAAAAGTTGCTCTCATTGCCCCTGACTTACGCATCCGCTTCTCATCGTCACACCCAAAAGACATTACCGATGAAGTGTTGTATACCATGAGAAAATACAACAACATTTGTAATTACATTCATTTCCCTTTGCAAAGCGGCAATACACGGATTTTGAAATTAATGAACCGCACGTACGACAGAGATTGGTTTGCTCAACGCATACAAAAAATACGTGAAGTACTCCCCGATTGCGGAATTTCAACCGATGCCATCGTAGGCTTTTGTAGCGAAACCGAAGATGAATTTAACGATACATTAAGCATGTTCGAATTGGCCCAATTCGACTTTGCGTATATGTATGCCTACAGTGAACGTCCGGGAACACTGGCAGCCAGAAAACACCCTGATGATGTAGCTGAAGAAACAAAAAGCGAACGGCTTCAAAAACTAATCGCTTTGCAAAACGCCATCAGCACGAAACGTAATCTTACCCACGTAGGACAGTTACACACCGTATTGATAGAAGGCGAATCCAAACGCTCTAACAAGGATTTCAAAGGCCGTAACGATCAAAACATAACCGTAATATTTCCTAAAGGAGATGGCTATAAAAAAGGCGATTATGTAAGGGTTTTTGCTGAAAGAAGTACACAAACCAGCCTTATCGGAAATGTTGTGGAGGTGCTGCAGCAACCTTAATACAATAGCTGTGATCACACATTAAAATTAGTAGTACATGAACATTCAGGACATAAAACAACGGTTTGAAATCATAGGCAACTCACCCCTGCTCAATTATGCGCTGGAAACATCTGTTAAGGTAGCCCCAACAGATATTACAGTACTGATAAATGGCGAAAGTGGAGTGGGTAAAGAAGCGTTTTCAAAAATAATACATACACTTAGCGGACGCAAGCACGGTCCGTTTATAGCGGTTAACTGCGGAGCTATTCCTGAAGGAACAATAGATTCTGAACTTTTCGGTCACGAAAAAGGTTCCTTTACTGGAGCCCACGATACACGTAAAGGTTATTTTGAAACCGTAAGCGGAGGAACTATTTTTTTGGATGAAGTAGGCGAACTGCCTTTAGAAACTCAGGCCCGGCTTTTACGTGTACTTGAAAGCGGTGAATTCATCAAAGTGGGTTCATCTAAAGTGCAAAAAACAGACGTGCGTATTGTAGCCGCCACAAACAAAGATTTACTGGATCTGGCATCGGTAGGAAAGTTCAGAGAAGATCTGTACTACCGTCTTAGCACAGTGCCTATTCGCGTTCCCGCACTACGCGAACGTAAGGAAGATATCCATCTGCTGTTTAGAAAGTTCAGTGCCGACTTTGCCGAAAAGTACCGTGCTAAACCCATCGTACTGGAGCCCGATGCACAGCAAATGCTCATTAATTTTCGTTGGCCGGGAAATATCAGGCAACTTAAAAATATTACCGAACAGTTATCGGTACTTGATGAAGACAAGGTAGTAACAACACAAGAACTGATACGTGTTTTACCCCCTGAAAAATCAGGGCCGCCCATGCTTATGAGTATGGCTCAAAGTGAGCAGCAACTTAGTGAGCGTGAAATTTTTTATAAAGTTCTGTTCGACTTACGAAAAGATGTGATGGAACTTAAGGGTATCGTATTCGATATGCTGCAGGGTAACGTTAACAATGCTTCCTCCTTACAGCAATCAACCGACAGATTAAGTCAACTAATGTCGGGCGAGCGATTTGAGCACACACATGCTGTGCCATCCGCCATTACTACACCAGGCAGCAAAGATCATATTATTGAAATACCTGTGGCAACACCCGTTCAAGAGTCGCTTTCAATTGAAGAAAAAGAGATAGAACTCATCAAAAAAGCACTGCAGAAATACAACGGCCGAAGAAAAAAAGCTGCTGCCGAATTAGGCATTTCAGAGCGTACGCTGTACCGTAAAATCAAGCAGTACGATATGGAATAAAAGTATGTGGCCAAATACATTATTTTACCTTTATTCGTTTTAACCAATACCAATTAGTCATTATGATAAATTTGAAATGGATTGCAGGCATTTTGATTGCCTTATCCTTAAGCTCACAAGCACAGGTTATTGATGATGTTGCCGGCAAAACGTATTTCTACTACGACAGCCTAACAAACAGAAAAATCAAAGAAATATATCACCACAAACAGGTAGTAAAAATAATACCCGACAAGAAAAATTACGGTGAATACCGAGATACGATGTATTACTTAAAAAACGGACCATACACCCGCTATTATGAAAATGGCACACTTGAGTGCAGTGGCTATTACACAGATGAGAAGAAAGACAGCCTTTGGAAACACTATTCGCCAAAAGGCGATTTAATACGAACCGAAAGATGGGTAAAAGGTCAACAGATAAGGTATTAATTATAGCTTTTACACTCATTGGCTTTCTGAATGCGCGTGCGCAAACCGAAAAGGAAGTAAAACTAGAGGTAGGTGCGCTTGTAACTATTCCTGTATGCAAGACCGGAAATAAAAATTTTACATACATCGATTTATATACAAAAACCCGCTACCTGACAACCGACTCACTTAAGATTGATTCGGCAACCGGAGAAGGCCTGTTGGAGTTTTTTATGAAACCCGGTGATTTTGACGCCAAACGACTTCCGTGCGAATACGGAGGCAAAACTTACCGCATTGCTGCACTTCACATTTTTGATGTAATGCCTAACAAGGAAAAGCGTGTTATGTTGCTTTATACGTCAGATTCCCGAAGCATTATATGGGTCGAGTTTGATGATGCTTACGAACACGGTGAAATCCTGTTTTAACCACGAACAATGATTTCGAACAGCGAAATATCCGAATTGCTTAGCTATACAGCAGACCTTAGCGAACTGCATGATGGAAATCCGTTTAAAATCAAATCCTATCAATCGGCTGCATACCGAATTGATAAAATGACTACTACACTTGCCGCACTTTCGGTAGATGAACTAGCTGCACAACCCGGTATAGGCAAAAGTATCGCTGCTAAAATACATGAAATAGCAACCACGGGAACATTAGCAGAACTGAACGAACTGATAGAACAAACCCCGGCAGGAGTGATTGATTTATTCAAGGTAAAAGGAATTGGTCCTAAAAAAATAGCCTTTATATGGCACAACCTGGGCATTGAAAGCATCGGAGAATTGCTTTATGCATGCAAAGAAAACAGGTTGCTTCAGGCCAAAGGTTTTGGTCAAAAAACACAGCAAAATATCATTGACAGCATAGAGTTCATTTTTGAGAATGCGCATAAATTTCACTACTACAAAGTTGAAAAGGCTGCACTGATGCTGATAGAAATTATTACCAAGCAAATTCCAAATGTGTGTGTTGAAATGTGTGGCGAATTGAGGCGCAAGTGCGAAACTCCCGATAAAATTGAGCTGGTAGCGGGCATAGCTGCCGATGAACTTTTGGAACACCTTAAATCGATCTCATTTTTATCCAACTTAACCCTTCACCAAACACATATAGCAGGCACGATGGAGCCTCAGTTGCCCCTAATAGTGTATACATGTGCTCCGCAGCAATTTGCCTATTATTTGTGGAAACACACCGGAAGCGATGAGCACACAGCATTACTAATCGCAGATGAGAATGTTGCCAACGAAGCGGATATTTACGAAGCCAACAAATTAAGTTTCATCCCGGCTGAACTGCGAGAAAACAGAGGCGAAATTCAATGGGCAGCCGAAGGCAAGCTACCCGAACTTATCACAACCGAATACCTGCGGGGAACACTTCATAACCACACTCAGTATTCGGACGGAAAACACAGCCTGCGTGAAATGGCGCTGTATGCAAAACATCTCGGCTACGAGTATCTGGGAGTGTGTGATCACTCACAAAGTGCACAGTATGCAGGAGGACTTAAGCCCGATGCGGTGCTAAAGCAATTTGCCGAAATTGATTCACTGAACAAAGAACTTGCCCCTTTCCATATTTTTAAAGGCATTGAAAGCGATATACTAGGCGATGGTTCGCTTGATTACGATGACCGGCTGCTTGAGCAATTTGATTTTGTTGTGGCATCGGTTCACAGCAATTTGAAAATGAACGAAGAAAAAGCCATGATGCGGCTTATGCGGGCAATTGAAAATCCATACACAACTATACTCGGCCATCCAACGGGCAGACTGCTTCTGATGAGGGAAGGCTACCCCATTGATCATCAAAAAATAATAGATGCCTGTGCTGCGAATGGCGTGTGTATTGAAATAAATGCCAATCCATACAGACTTGATTTAGACTGGCGCTGGATTAACTATGCGGTACAAAAAAATGTCATGCTCTCTATAAACCCCGATGCACACGAAATGGAAGGCTACCACGATATGTACTACGGTGTATGTGTGGCCCGCAAAGGAGGTTTAACTAGTCAGCATTGTTTAAACACTTTTTCGCTTGATGAACTAGACACGTATTTCACCAAAAAGAGGCGGCAAGTAAAACCACTACTCAATGGCTAAATTCCTCATCATACGGTTTAGCTCCATGGGCGATATTATTCTGACAACGCCAGTTGTGCGGTGTATTAAAAATCAATTGCCCGATGCGGAAATTCATTACCTAACCAAACCTGCTTACCGTTTCTTACCAAACAGCAATCCGTATGTAGACAAAGTTCATGTCATCAATCATTCCCTGTTGCAAACGATTTCTGAACTGAAAAATGAAAAGTTTGACGGCATTATCGATTTACACAACAACCTCCGCACGTTTATATGCAAAAGCCTGCTGGATGCAAAAGCGTATACGTTTAATAAATTGAATATAGAAAAAGCCTTGCTTACGCAAGCGGGAATTAACTTGATGCCACAGCTTCATATTGTAGACCGATACATGCAGGCAATAGCGGTACTGGGTGTGGTGTATGACGGTGGCGGTCTCGATTATTTTATTCCCGAACAAAGTGAGCAACGGTTCAAAGACTCTACCTATTTTACACTCACTGATTCGCCATACATAGCTGTAGCCATAGGTGCACAGCATGCCACCAAGCGAATGCCTGTAGTAAAATTAGCTGAGGTATGTAAACATTTATCACTGCCTGTTTTACTTCTTGGAGGAAATGAAGATGCCACTGCGGGTGAGCAACTTGCCCATGACTGCGGAAAACACGTTCATAACCTGTGCGGTAAATTAAGCTTTGACGAATCGGCTTACATTATAAAACATGCTCAGCACGTAATTACTCACGATACGGGATTGATGCATGTTGCTGCCGCATTCAACAAACCTATGCAGGTTATATGGGGCAACACTGTTCCCGATTTTGGAATGTACCCTCTTTACGCACGTAACAGTAAACAATCAGCATCTTTTCATGAAGTAAACGTGCCTTGCAGGCCATGTTCAAAAATAGGGTATGCTGCATGTCCGAAATCGCACTTCAAGTGCATGATGCAACAAGATGCGTTGAAAATTGCCGCAGGTGCATCCGGTAATTACTAAACTTTTATAGGTGTAAGTAGCAAGGCATCACCGCCTGTTATCGCCTCACACTGTCTCCTACTCTTCTATCAGCTCCAATTTCTTTTTATCCGTTATCTGATACATATCGCAGTTAATTTCCACATTCAACGGACGAGCCGGTGGTTCAAATTCATTTACCAATTCGTAAACCGAAGTATCCTTGCTCACACGCTGCATATAGTACCCCCAAATAGGCATGGCCATTGCCGAACCTGAACCCAAACTCATGCTTCGAAAATGAATGGCCCTGTCTTCAAAACCAACCCAGCAGCCACTTACCAGTGTAGGTGTAATGCCTATAAACCATCCGTCACTGTAGTTCTGTGTAGTACCCGTTTTGCCACCTACCGCCCCGGGTATCTGATACATGTATTTGATTTTGGCAGCTGTACCATGAGCAGTTACACGTTCAAGCATTTTTTCCATTACATACGCTGTTTGTTCACTCATGGCTTCAACGGTTCGTGGCACTATTTCCTTCAGCACATTTCCATTTTTATCCAGTATGCGTGTTATGTAAACAGGCTCAGTCCATACCCCTTTATTGGCGTATGTAGAGAATGCTCCAACCATTTCCATGACCGAGATGTCAAACACACCCAATGCAATGGCCGGATAAGGTTCGAGGTTGCTTTTAATTCCCATTTTGCGCGACAAATCAATTACTGATTGAGGTCCGGTTTTGCCGAATTGTTTCATCAGATACATCACGATATTGTTGACTGAAAACTGCAATCCCCGATAAAGTGTCATCTCAGGATCGTTGTACTTATCGTCTGAGTTTTGTGGTGAGTAATTGTCGTATTCTTCAAAAACAACAGGCTGATTGGGAGCTTTAAAACATGGCGACCAACCGTTATCAACTGCTAGTGTATATACAATGGGCTTAAAAGTTGACCCCACCTGACGTTTCGCTGCGTAGTTAACGTGATCGTATTTGAAAAATTTATGATTCACACCTCCTACCCATGCTTTCACATATCCGGTACGAGGATCCATGCTCATAAATCCACACTGTAAAAAATACTTGTAGTATTTGATGGAGTCGAGAGGAGTCATTACTGTATCCACTTCTCCGCGTGTCCATGAAAATATTTTCATACGAACAGGCTTGTTGAATTCAGCCACAATTTGATTTTCTGTAAATCCCTGTTTTTTCAATATCCTGTACCTGTCGCTTCTGCGCATTCCCGCATCTATCAGTTGCTTGAATTCGCCCCACGGTGTTCGGCCTTTCCAGTGTGCATAAAACTTTCCTTGCATTTCTTTGATGTGTTGTTGCACGGCCGACTCGGCATATTGCTGCAAGCGCGAGTTGATGGTGGTGTATATTTTTAGTCCGTCTTTGTACAAATTGTATCCGTTCTCGTTGCACCATTCCAGCAACTCTACCCGAAGCACTTCGCGGAAATAAGGTGCCAGTCCCTCGTTGTGGTCGTCTTCCTGGTAATTCAAATCGATGGGTTGTTTACTTAGTGAATCATACCCGGCTTCCGAAATAAAATCATACTTACGCATCTGACCCAGTACGGTATTTCTGCGGTTTAGTGCATTTTCCGGATTTCTGTTCGGATTGAATTTGGTGATGCCTTTCAGCATACCCACCAGCAAAGCCGATTCATTTTCATTTAACTCTTTGGGTGTTTTTCCGAAAAAGACTTTTGCTGCCGAGCGAATACCAAATGCATTTCCACCGAATTCAACCGTATTGAAGTACATGGTTAAAATTTCTTCTTTGGTATATCGTTCTTCAATGCGCACAGCA
>Ga0315904_10013217_pt1 | contig 10359 bp, 11 predicted proteins | sample LakEriMetagenome_6_FD_203529 | JGI IMG/M metagenome (GOLD analysis project Ga0315904, IMG submission 203529) | Freshwater fungal communities from buoy surface, Lake Erie, Ohio, United States - Buoy 12 MA120 | ecosystem: Environmental > Aquatic > Freshwater > Lake | place: USA: Lake Erie, Ohio... | reverse complement strand
CGAGCCCTAAAGCCGCCAGACTTTCAGCCGTGATCCCCAATCCCAGCAATCGATCCAGGACCGCTTCGTCGCGGATGCCTGAGACATGTACAAGTTGCTGACGGCGTTCCAACTGATCGAGGCGCTCACGAAACGCCTCGAAGAGGTACTTCTCGCGATTGTGAAATACGGCATCGATCAGAATGCTCTTTTGGCTTCGCGAAGGGGTAGGCATCGATTCGTCCTTTGGGGGTGAGGGTTCGTGCGGAGGACCGTGCCGTCGGTGTCAGCCGATATGGCCGCGGCGGCATCCGACACGATGTCGTGGCCGCCGTCGTCGGCGTGGCTCGGCGTCTCCATCGGCGTTCTGCCGATCGAGCGGCGCGACTCTCACCGGGCGGCCGGTGACGCGACTCCGGCCACGGACATCCGGTATGTCTGGATGCGTCGATCCCGAAGTCGCCCGATCCGGCGGGACAGGGTGTGGCCGATGCGGGTGGTGGCCCGGTCGACAGCCGCCGTCCACTCGGAGTCGGCGACGGTCGCCATGATCGCCCCGCACCCTTGCACCTTGGCCAGGATGCGGCACTCCTTGTCGATGCCCCCCTTCGGCCCGTTGTTGTCCTGCAGCAACACTATTACCCGTTCGACCCGGTCGCCGAGGCGGGCTAGGGCGAACCGTAGCCGTCGCTCGATGTGGTCGGGGAGGGTTGCGGGATACGTCGCGCCCTGGGCCTTGAGAAGCCACTTCATGGGTCGTCCTCCAGTGGGTTCGTGGTTTGTCACAGATGCTCCTATTCTTCGCCTCTCGCCATGGGGAGACACCCTCGATTCTTTCTGGCCAACACATCGAAAATTCCTATGATTGGTGAGCGCCCAGGAGCACGCCATGCACTGGCTCAACTACCACCACCTCCTCTATTTCTGGACGGCCGCGCGGGAGGGCAGCATCACGCGGGCCTGTCGCGTCCTCCATCTCACACAGCCGACGGTGAGCGGTCAGATTCGCGAACTCGAACGCGCCCTCAAGGCCCGGCTCTTCGAGCGGTCAGGCAGGTCGATCGCGCTCACCGACACAGGCCGGCTCGTCTATCGCTACGCCGACGAGATTTTCGCACTGGGACGCGACTTACAGGATGCGCTGCACGACCGCCCGCGCGGCCAGCCTTTGCGCTTCGCCGTGGGCGTAGCGGACACGCTGCCCAAGGTTCTCGTCCATCGTCTGCTCGCGCCGGCCGCGGCGCTCCGCGAGGAGGTGCGGATCACGTGCATCGACGGACAACCCGATCGCCTGCTGGCTGACTTGGCGCTGCACGAATTGGATCTCGTCATCAGCGACTATCCGTCGCAGCCACTGCCCGGACTGAAGTTCTTCAATCACATGCTTGGCGAATGTGGGGTCAGTTTCTGTGCCACGCCGGCGCTCGCCAGACGACATCGGCGTGACTTCCCTCGCTCGTTGTCTGGGGCGCCATTTCTGCTGCCGTATGGCAACACGGTGCTCCGCCGCTCGCTCGAACAGTGGTTTGACGACAACGGCATTCGTCTCACGGTCCGCGCCGAATTCGCCGACAGCGGGCTGTTAAAGGCGTTTGGCGCCTCCGGCGACGGCCTGTTCGCCGTGCCCACCGCAGTGGAGGCCGAGGTGATTCGCGCGTACGGTGTGCGCGTGATCGGCCGGGAGAAGTCGATTCGCGAACGTTTCTACGCGATCTCAGTGGAAAAACGGATCAAGCACCCGGCAGTCGCGGCAATCACGAAGGCCGCCAGGGGGATCCTGTCGGCGGAGTGACGCGGCATTCAGCGGGCGTGAAGAAGCGGGCGAAGGGACGACAGGCTCTCAGACCTCGCGCCGCCACCGCAGAAGTACCGGCAACGATATCACGGGGTTTTCGCCCCGAGTCACAAGCTCAGGCCCGCCATCACGGCTCTCGCCATCGGGAATGTCGGCAAGCCGCGCGATGCCACGGCCCTCGGGCATGCGGCGGGCGAGGATGCCTCCCGCACGACTCTCCGCACTCGCCCGCTAGCCTGCTCCTGCTCCCGCGAATACATGCCTGCCCGATCCGCCGACAGGCACCGACCCGAGGCCCACTGGCGGAGTTGCTCGATCTTGTCGCCCGCAGTGACAGCCACGGGTACGATGTCCTGTGATGCCTGGCGAGCGGGATGTCCAAGAGCGACGCCAGCCTGCAGCACGACTTGATCGATAAAGCAACACCCCTTCTGTAAATCCGGGTTTTCAAAGGTGAGTCATCTGGCTTCCATGGTCAGGTAGGCACGTTCGGTTTCCCAATCGTCACTGATCTCTGAGAGGACGGCAGAGGCGAGTCGCAGGAGCGACGCCTCGTTCGGGAAGAGCGTTGCGACCCGTGTCCGTCGTTTGATTTCCTTGTTGAGTCGTTCGAGCCCATTGGTCGTGCGGAGCCGCCGCCGGTGGGCGGCGGGGACACGGAGGACGGTGATGGCCTCTGGGACGTTGTCTTCGAGCCAGGCTGCGAGCTGCGGAGCAGGCTTCTGATAGCGGGCCACGACGTCGCGGAGCCGCCGCTCGGCCTCGGCAGGTTCATCGGCGTCGAAGACGCGGCGGAGGTCGCTGGCGACCTCCGCCCGCATGCCGATCTTCGGCACGTGTGCCATGGCGTTCTGCATGAGATGGAACTGGCAGCGTTGCCAGGGCACCCCTGCGAGAACGGCTTGCCTGGCGGCCTTGAGCCCCGCGTGGTCGTCGCTGACGACGAGCTTGATGCCCCGCATACCACGGTCGACGAGACTTTGGAGGAAGGAACGCCAGTGCGTCTCGCCTTCGGACAACTGCACGCTGCAGCCGAGGATGCTTCGCTTGCCGTCGGGGCCGACCCCGATGGCCGTGAGCAGGGCGCAAGGCAAGATCGCCCCGCCGTGGCGAACTTTTTCGTAGCGGGCATCGAGGATGAGGTAGGTGATCTCCCCGATTGGCCGGTCGCGCCAGGCACTGAGCTGCTCGTCGAGTTCGGCCGCTGCCCGGCTCACCTTGGTCGAGGTGATCTCGAGGCCGCAGAGCTCCTCGACGATCGCCGTAACCTTCCGGGTGCTGACGCCCTGGACGTACATCTCGGCGACGGCGAGGGTCATCGCCCGTTCGCTGCGGACGCCCCGCTCGAGGGACCGCGGGTAGAACGGCCGCCCGTGCTCATCGCGGTAGTCACGGGTCTGCGGGATCCGCAGGTCGACCCGGCCGACGCGGGTCTTCAGGGTCTTGGGTTTGAATCCGTTGGCGTAGCCTTGACGATCGGCAGTTCGCTGATGAGACTCGGTCTGGAGCACCTGCTCACGCTCGATCTGCATCGCGTGATTCATGAGCGTGGCAAGGGCAGAGGCCATGGCAGCTGGACCGTGCTCGATGAGCAGGGCCGTGAGGTCCTTGATGGCTGGGCATTCGTCTTGGTGGGTCATCGCAGGTTCCTTCTTGGTGGAGTAAGCACTTCCAAGAAAACCTCGATGGCCCACCTCTTCAACTCGGGCCGCCGGTGCGAGGTTGTACGGAATGGGCGACATCGATGCCGCCGAATACCACTTCCGTCGGGCCGTTCGGCTGCGGCCCGACCTCGGTGAAAACCACAACAACCTCGGCACGCTGCTCTGTACCCGAGCGCAGAAACTCGCCCAGCTAGGCGACCAGGCGGGCTCAAAGCGGGAGATGGGCGCGGCGATCGAGCGGTTTACCGAGGCCTGTCGCCTGGCGCCGCATGTGTGGCCAATCAAGCGAAGCCTCGCCGACGCGCTTGCCGCCGCAAGTCGCTGCGATGAGGCGGCCGACGTGTACGAGGAACTGGTAACGCAGCAGCCAAACAATGCCGCGCTCCTCAACAACTACGGCGTGACGCTCTACAAGCAGGGCAAGAAGGGGCAGGCGATAACGCAATTCCGCAAAGCCCTCGAGATTGACCCGAATCTCAAGGACGCAAAGGAGAGCCTGGCCATCGCGCTCGGCGAGAAGCCCGATCCCGCGGCCGACACGCCAAAGCCGCCGGCCGCTCGGGAAAGGTAGCTGCACAAACTGAGGTTCCAGCCGCCACGAATGGGCAATCTGCCGGCGTCTCCAGATTTGTTGGCCGTCGCCTTTTTCTCATGAAGCCTGGTTTCGATTACAATCGTCTCATGATTCGAACTGTCGAGGCGATCGTGGATGAAAACGGGCAGGTGCGGCTTTCCGAGCCGTTACAGTTGTCTCGTTCGCAGCGTGCTTTGGTGACCATCCTTGACGAGGAGCCGTTGCCGCAACTCCACGAGGATTCCCTGCTCAGCGAACGGGCCCTTGCGGAAGACTGGAATCGCCCCGAGGAGGATGCCGCGTGGTCGCACTTGGGCGAGGTTCGGTAGCGCTGGTGCCGTTCCCCTTCTCCGACCTCTCGCAGGCAAAACTCCGCCCTGCGATTGTCTTGGCAAGTGTTGGGCGGGGCGACTGGATTCTCTGCCAAGTGACCAGCAATGCGTATGGAGACGACCGGGCGATGCCCATCGCGCCGGACGATTTTGCCGACGGTGGGCTGCGAGTGGCCAGCTTTGCCCGGCCTGGAAAACTCTTCACGGCTCACGAGACTTTGATTCGGATGCAGGCGGGGCGGCTGACGCCCGATGCATTCGAACGAATTCGCGCGGGCGTTGTCGCGGTCTTCGGTTGATCGCGAAGAACACGCGACCCTTGCAAGGGGTGACCACCCGGCGCCGCCCGATGGTGACCCCCGGGAAACCAGAATGCCGGAGGTGGGACTTGAACCCACACGCCCTTGCGGGCAACGGATTTTGAGTCCGCCGCGTCTGCCATTCCGCCACTCCGGCTCGTGAGGGGGCGAAGTCCCGACCAGACTACGACGCCGCGCACGCCTTTGCCATACACGGTATGTTTGTGGCCGTCGCCGGAGCCCCAGCCCCCGCCATGAACATCGTCGTCTTCGAGGACGAAGCGGTCGCCCGGCTGGGCGTCGTCAGTGCCGCCCGGCCCGCCTGCGACATCACCGTCGGGTCGCACGCGCTCGTCGAACTCCTCGGGCACATCGGCCGCGTCCGCCGCGTCGTCCGACCCCACCTCGCCCGCCACCTCGCGGGGATCGCCGACCGCGGGATCGCCGTGTGGGGCGGCCCGCCCGACGCCCCGCCCGCGGCCCCGGCCTCCACCCACGGCGACCTCACGCTCCTGGTCAACGCCCGGCTGGTGCCCAGCCGCCGGCACCTGGTCGCGCTGCGGGCCATGGTCGAGGCCGGCGAGCGCTGCCTGCTCCGCTGCGACAACGCGGTCGTGGCGGCGCTCTTGCATCCGGCCGCCGACGGCCGCGGGCCCGACCGGTCGGTCCTCGACGCGGTCACCGCGGGGGCGGCGGAGGCGCAGGACGCGATCGCCGCGCTGGCCCTGCCGACGCGGGACGCGGCCTGCGAACTCCTCGAACAGACGCACGAGGTCGTCTCGGCGCACGAGGCCGCCCTCGAGGATTCGCTCGCCCTGCGGATCGACGGCGGGGGATACGCGGAGATCCGCCCCGGGCTGTTCGTGGCCGAGGGCGCGCACGTCGCCGAGTGGGTGGCGGTGCGGCGGGGCCCCGTCGTCGTCGAGAGTGGTGCGGAGATCGGCCCCTTCGTGTGCCTCGATGGCCCGATCTGGATCGGGCCGGAGGCGCGGATCAGCCCGCATGCCTGGCTGCGGGCCGGCGCGAGCGTGGGCCGGGCCTGCCGCGTCGGCGGCGAGGTCGAGGCGAGCGTCATGGAGCCGTTCTGCAACAAGCCGCACGACGGCTATCTCGGGCACAGCCACGTCGGCAGCTGGACGAACCTGGCCGCGGGGACGATCACCGGCAACCTCAAGGCCACCTACGGCCCGGTGCGGCTGCACGACCTGCTGCCCGACGGCGGCCGGAGCACGATCCACACCGGACGGCAGTTCCTCGGCTCCCTGGTGGGCGACTTCGTGAAGTCGGCCGTCAACACCTCGCTGCCCTGCGGCGCCCGCATCGGCGTGGCCGCCACGATCGGCGGCAACCCGCCCGAACTCGTGCCGGCGTTCCTCAACATGCTCGTGGGCGGTCCGGGCGGCAGCCGGTCCACGGCCGCGCAGGCGGCCACGATCCTCGAGCGGATGATGGCCCGCCGCGGCCTGGCCATGCTGCCGGCCGACCGCGAGCTGCTCGAGGCGCTCGCGGCCCCCGCGGCCCCGGCCTGACCTGCCACGCCGCCGAGCGCCGCCCTACAATGCCGGCCGTCGGTGATCGAAGCAGCCCATCGATCGGAGCAGGGGAGCAGGGAGGAATCCGCATGTCGATCAAGCAAGCCTACGCCCACGGCCGCACCGGCCTGTCGTTCGAGCTGTTTCCGCCGAAGACGCCCGAGTCGGAGGCGACGATGTGGCGGACGGTGGACGAGCTGATGGCCTACGGCCCGTCCCTGGTCACCTGCACCTACGGCGCCGGCGGCTCGACCCGCGGCAAGACGCTCGACATCGTGGAGGGCGTGAGGCGGCGGCACGGCGTGCCCGTGGCCAGCCACCTGACCTGCGTGGGCAGCACCGTCGATGAGCTGCGGGCCTACCTCCGCGAGGCCCGCGACCGGGGTGTGGCCGCGATCGTCGCCCTGCGGGGCGATCCGCCGCAGGGCCAGGAATCGTTCCGCCCCGTGGCCGGCGGCCTGCGGTACGCGGCGGAGCTCGTGGCCCTGATCCGCGGCGAGTTTCCCGAGTTCGACATCCTCGTGGCCGGCTATCCCGAGACCCACCAGGAGGCCGCCAGCCCGGAGGCGGATCTGGAGAACCTGAAGCGGAAGTGCGCCGCCGGCGGCGACGTCGTCGTCACGCAGCTGTTCTACGACAACGACGACTTCCTCCGGTTTCGCGACCGCTGCGTCGCGCTGGGCATCACCGCGCCGATCGTGCCCGGCGTGATGCCGGTCACCAACTACGCCCAGATCCGGCGGATCGCCAGCCTGTGCAAGGCCCGGCTGCCGGAGTCGTTCACGGGGCCGTTCGAGGCGGCCGGCGACGACGAGGCGGCGCAGTTCGAGGCGGGCGTGGCCTTCGCGGCCCGCCAGGTGGAAGACCTGCTCGCGGCCGGCGTGCCCGGCGTCCACTTCTACGTGCTCAACAAGTCGCCGGCGACGATCCGCGTGCTCGAGCACGTCGGGCTCGCGCCGCGGCAGGCGGCCGCGGGCTCGAGGCGGGACGGCGGCTAACGCGGCGGCTGGTCGTCGTCCATCGTGCGGATGTAGCTGCGAAGCCGCTCCAGCTCGTCGGACACGTGCCGTAGCTTGAGCATGTTCTCCACCCGCTTGACGAGCTCCACGCGGTTCACCGGCTTGGAGAGGAAGTCGTCGGTGCCCACGTCGACGGCCCGCTCGATGTCGCCCAGCTCACCCAGCGCCGTGACCATGAGGATCATGATCGGGCTCGTCGCCCGGTCCGACTTGAGCCGCTGGCAGACCTCGAAGCCGGAGAGCTTCGGCATCATGACGTCGAGCAGGATCACGTCGGGCCGGAACTCGGCGACCTTGGCGAGCGTGTCGGCGCCATCCACGGCCGTGGCGATCTCGCAGTCGAGGTCGGCCAGGTAGACCTCGAGCAGCTCGCGGTTGGGCTCGTTGTCGTCGGCGATGAGCACGCGGCTCCGCCGGCTCGCGGACTCGTGCGGCGGGGCGGGGGACGGGGGCTGCGGCATCGCGGACCAGGGCGGGTGTCGGGGCTCAGGGACACTCGAAGAGCGACTGGCTCTTCACGATCGCGAGGTCGTCGGGGAACGTGTGGTAGGCCTGCACGAGCAGGCTCCGCGGGCGGGTCTCGACGTTGATCCAGGACAGGGCCCCCAGGGCCAGGCGGCCGGCCGACTCGAAGCGGTGCAGGAGCCCCCGCTTGGCTCCCTCCGCGGCGAGTTCTCCCTGGAACGACCAGAACACCTCCTGCTCCACCGTCTCCAGTTGGAAGCAGGTCTGGTAGGCGGCACCGCCACGGCATTCCATGCGGTCGCTCCGCTCGCCGGCGATGCGATGCGAGAGCAGCCGCCGCTTCTGCGGCAGCGGCTGGGCGAGGCTCGTGGCCACCTCGGTGAGCGTCAGCCCATCCTTCCGCCAGGTGACGAGGTGGCCCGCGTCGGTGATCGAGATGACCGCCGCGTAGCTGCCGCGGGACACGCTGCGGGAGGCGCAGATCTCGAACAGCTCCGGATGGAGCACGCGGCCGTAGAGCTGAAAGACGAGTTCCGCGACCTTGGGGCGAACGGAGATCACGGTGCGAGCGACTCCGGGAACTCGCGGCGGCTCACGGCACGACCGCGAACCAACTGCTACAGGATCGAAGCATGTCGCGAAGTATACGGCTGCCGCCCGTCGCCCACCAAGTTCACCCGTGCGGCCGACGGGCAGCCGGGAAAAGCCGTGCGCGACAGCCGCGCGAAAAAACGCATCGCCCATCTTGACAAGATCGCCGCGCCTCGTCCTCGAGGCTGCGCCGATCACAGCAGCCCCACGAGCACGTCGTACAAAGCGTGCGTGCCTGCCGCGATGCCGAACCCGCGAACGATGAACAGGATCGCGAAGAACATTCCCGCCAGCGTGCGGAAGGTGAAACTGTAGAGGTCGAAGGCGTCACCCAGCGGGCCGACATAGTGGGCCGCGGAGAACAGCAGGCTCGACCCCACCAGCCCGAGCACGGCGGCCCATGCGGCCGAGGCTCCGAGCCGCTCGCACACCCAGACGAGCGCCGGCAGCAGAAGCAGCCGGAAGAGCACCTCCTCGTAGAGCCCGGCCCCGCAAAAGCCGATCAGGCGGGCGAAAACCCCCTCCAAGCCGCCCCCGAACGCGAGGGGCCAGAGCCGGTCCCAGAGCCGGCCCTGCAGCCGCGCCAGGCCGACGAGCAGCGCGGCCCAGAGGCCGCATTCCACCGCCATGCCGGCGAGCACGGCGGGGCTGAACCGCCAGCGGTCGTGCTCGATGTGGTGCCAGGCCACGAGCCCCACCACGGTGAGCGCGGGGAGGAGGAAGTACGCCCCGAAGCCCAGCGCGTCGAGCAGGTGCCGCAGCCACACGTCGGCACCGTTCCGCGGCGAGCCCCGGCCCAGCAGGAGCACGCCGCCCTCGTACGCCAGCACGAGCGGCAGCGCGAAGATCAGGCTCGTCAGGGGCGTCCGCGACAGGCTCCAGTAGGAATCCGGTGCCGCCGCGGATGCCGAGTCGGCGGCGGCCTCCGCGTCGTCACCGGGCGGCCGGTCGATCCATGCGGCCGCGCGCGGATCGCCGGCGGCGGTGTCGGCGTCGTCGTCGGGAAAGAGGCCCATGGATCGTTCCCACGGGCGGCACGCGGCCGCCCGGACTGAAAGCACATCATCTTTTCGCGCCGGCGGCAATGCTGGCGCCGCTGGCAGCGACGCGACGGCCGGCGGGCGGCGGGCCACACGGGCACGTCCTTGACAACGCGGAGCCGCTCCCCAGAATCACGCCCATCGCTCGCCACCGAGATCCACAGCCGATGCGAAAAGACCGTGCGAGAATCGTGATCGAAGCCGGGTCACGCCGCGAAGGTGATCGGTGCGGAGTCGGAAAAACAAGGGGGGCGACGACTTGAGGGATCGACAGTCGACGACCTTGGTCGTGGCCTGGATGTCCCCCCCGTTTTCCGGCCCCGCACCGCGGGCCGGCGGCCCGTTTGCCGGCCGGGGCCCCGTGGCCGGTAGAATGCCGGCCTCCGGTCGCGGATGCGGGAACAGCCATGGCACGATGCCTCATCGGATGCGGGTCGAATCTCGGCCAGCGGCGTGAGCAACTCGACCGGGCCGTCGAGCTTTTGCGGTTCATGCCGGGCGTCCGTGTGCTGGCGGTGAGCCGCTACCGCGAGACCCGCCCGGTGGGCGGCCCGGCGGGCCAGTCTGCCTTCCTCAACGCCGCCTGCCTCGTCGACACCGATCTCGGGCCGCGGGACGTGCTGGAGATCCTGGCCGCCGTGGAGAACACGCTCCTCCGCGAGCGGACGGTCCGCTGGGGCGAGCGGACGATCGACCTCGACCTGCTGCTCTACGACGATCTCGTCCTCGACGACGCGTCGCTCACCGTGCCGCACCCGCGGATGACGACCCGGCGGTTCGTGCTCGAGCCGGCGGTGGAGATCGCCGCCGACTTCCCGCACCCGCTCGCCGGCTGCTCGCTCCGCGCGCTGCTCGACAACATCTCGGCGCCGCACCCGCTGGTGGCGATCGTGGGCGTGCCCGGCAGCGGCGCGGCCGAGGTCGCGGCCGTCGTCGCCGACACGGTGCTGGCCCGGCCGATCCACGCCCCACAGCCGCTGCCCGTGGCCGCGACGGGACCGCAGGCGTGGCGGGAGACCGTCGCCGCCTGGTCGCGGCCGCTGGCGGCGGCCGATTGGACCGCCGATCC
>Ga0315904_10013215_pt1 | contig 10360 bp, 8 predicted proteins | sample LakEriMetagenome_6_FD_203529 | JGI IMG/M metagenome (GOLD analysis project Ga0315904, IMG submission 203529) | Freshwater fungal communities from buoy surface, Lake Erie, Ohio, United States - Buoy 12 MA120 | ecosystem: Environmental > Aquatic > Freshwater > Lake | place: USA: Lake Erie, Ohio... | reverse complement strand
CTCCGCATAGATGCGGTTGAGTTGCTCACGGGTCTTGAGAATCACACGGGCGTGGATCTCGATGTCCGTGGCCTGCCCTTGAGCACCGCCAGAAGGCTGGTGGATCATCACCTTGGAATTGGGCAACGCGGCGCGCTTTCCCTTGGCGCCAGCCATCAGCAGGAACGAGCCCATGCTGGCGGCCATACCCAGACACAGTGTGGACACATCGGGCTTGATGAACTGCATGGTGTCGTAGATCGACAGCCCGGCACTCACACTGCCACCGGGCGAGTTGATGTACAGAAAGATGTCCTTGTCCGGGTTCTCGCTCTCCAGGAAAAGCATCTGGGCAACCACCAGGTTGGCGCTCTGATCGTTGACTGGTCCGACCAGGAAGACGATCCTCTCGCGCAGCAGCCGGCTGTAGATGTCGTAGGCGCGTTCACCCCGCCCCGACTGCTCGATCACGATGGGCACCATGCCCAGCCCGGTGGTCTCCAATGCGCTCATGTTCGATCGTCCCTTCAAGCGGATGCCATCAATTCATCGAACGGTACCACCTTGTCCAAGACTTTGACCTGGCCAAGCACATGTTCGGTCACGTTGTTCTCGATAACCACCGCCTCGACTTCAGCCATGCGCTGGCGATCGCTGAGGTAGTAGCGCACCACTTCGGCCGGACGCTCGTAGCTCTGGCTGAGATCCTCGATGTGCTTCTGAAGCTGGTCAGGCTTGGCCTGCAGGTTGCTGGCACGCACCAACTCCGCCACCACCAGACCCAGGCGCACGCGGCGCTCGGCCTGAGGCTGGAAGATCTCAGCGGGGATCGGTGCAGTATCGGCATCCTTGATGCCGCGCTGCTTGAGGTCGGCACGGGCGGACTCCACCATGCGCTCGGTCTCGCTCTCGACCAGGGCTTTTGGCACGTCCAGTTCAGCGGACTTCACCAGGGCATCCATGACAGCGCCCTTGTTCTTCGACATCAGGCGGAACTTGACCTCCCGGTCGAGGTTCTTGCGAACGTCGGCCCGGAGACCCTCCACGGTGCCTTCCTTGATGCCCAAGGCTTTGGCGAACGCATCGTCCACGTCAGGCAGGTTGGCGGCCTCGATCTTCTTCATGGTCACCAGGAAGTCGGCTTCCTTGCCCGCCACGTCCTTGCCCTGGTAGTCCTCCGGGAACTGCAACGGGAAGGTCTTGCTCTCGCCCACGCGCATGCCGCGCACGGCAAGGTCGAACTGCTCGAGCATCTGGCCCTCACCAATGATGAATTGGAAGGCCTCGGCCTTGCCGCCCGCAAAGGGCTCGCCGTCGATCTTGCCCTCGAAGTCGATGGTGACGCGGTCGGTCTCAGCCGCGCCTTCTGCGGCCGGCCGCTGGGCAAACGTGCGACGCTGCTTGCGAAGGATCTCGATGGTGCGATCGACGGCGGCATCGGTGACCTCCGTGGACACCCGTTCCACCTCTACGCCGGAGAGGTCGGAGATACGCACCTCCGGGTACACCTCGAAGGTGGCATCGAAGGCCAGATGCCCTTGCGCAGCTTCCTCGCGCTGCGAGATTCGGGGCGTACCGGCCACCCGCAACTTGGCTTCGCTGGCGGCATCCGCAAAGGCCTTGCCCACACGGTCATTCACCACCTCATACTGCACCGAGTAGCCGTAGCGCTGCGCAACGACCGACATGGGCACCTTGCCGGGACGGAACCCGTCAGCCTTGACCGTGCGTGACAGGCGCTTCAGACGGGCATCAACTTCCTGACCGATGTCCTCAGCAGAGAGGGTCAGGGTGATGCGGCGCTCGAGCTTTTCTAGGGTTTCGACGGTGACGGTCATGAGTGACTCAGTTCTGGTGGAAAGGATTGAAGGTGGTGCGCGGGGTCGGACTCGAACCGACACGGGGTCGCCCCCGTCAGGACCTAAACCTGGTGCGTCTACCAATTTCGCCACCCGCGCAAATCCGGTGGACACGGCCTCAATCACGATTGCGGCCGGATGGTGTGTGCAAAACATGGAATTTTAGCCTGTCGGCTTCACCCCAAGAGCGACAACAGGTAGACCTTCGCAAACCGAGCCACGTAAGCGTCTGCCGCACGCACCCACCTGCGAGACGGCAAGCGACAATGCATCTCGTGGGCGTCGAACACTACGAGAACTTCCCGGTGGCCTCCTGGCTATGTCCACCGCGTATCCGCGAGGCTGTGATGGCCCTGTATCACTTCGCTCGGACTGCCGACGATATCGCAGACGAGGGACCACAAGGGCCCGAGGCGCGTCTGGCAGACCTGCGGGCGTACAGACAGGCACTCGTGCTGACCTTGCAGGGGCAGCCGCAGGAGACCGATCTCCGCTGGAGAGGTGTGTTCACCAGACTGCACCAAGCGCACCTTCGGCATCAGTGGCCCACCCAACCCTTGCTCGACCTGCTGGACGCCTTTGAGCAAGACATTCCCAACCCCACCTACCCGGACCGCGGTGCCTTGCTGGACTACTGCAGTCGATCGGCCAACCCCGTCGGAAAGTTGCTGATGCACCTTCAAGGTGTGCGCGATGACCGGCTGCTTTCGATGTCGGACCAGATCTGCACCGCCTTGCAACTCATCAACTTCTGGCAGGACATCAGTGTGGACAACACGCGCGGCCGCATCTATGTGACGCGGTGCGACGCGAACACGCACGGCCTGCCGTGGCCGCCCTTCCAGACCGGGTTTGACGAGAACCGCGCGCGAGCCTTGGTAGCCGACCTGTGCCACTGGGCCCGACAAACCATGGAGGCCGGTGCCAGATTGCCCCTGGAGTTGGGTGGGCGCATGGGCCTGGAACTCAGGCTGGTGGTCCAAGGTGGCCTGAGGGTTCTGGAGAGAATCGAGGACATGGATCACCAGACCTTTCTCCGCCGACCCGTGCTGAGCGGTTGGGACGCCGCTCCGGTGCTCTGGCGAGCATTGGCCATGGGCATACCGGGCAGGACCACAGGGTGACACCTCAGCAATACGTTCAGGACAAGGCTGCGCGTAGCGGATCCAGCTTCTATTACGCCTTCCTGTTCCTGCCGCCGCAAAGGCGCGCAGCCATCACCGCCTTCTACGCCTTCTGCCGGGAGGTGGACGATGTGGTGGACGAAGCGGTCGACCTGTCCGTGGCTGCGACCAAGCTGGCTTGGTGGCAACAGGAAGTAGCTGGGTCCTTTGCTGGCAACCCTACCCATCCCGTCATGCGGGCACTGATGCCCCTGACCGATCCCTTCGGCATACGTCAAGAGCACCTGGAGGCAGTGATCGAAGGGTGCCGAATCGACCTGGATCAGAACCGCTTCCTGGACTTCCCAGCGCTGCAAAAGTACTGCCATCTGGTCGCAGGCGTGGTGGGAGAGGTGGCCTGCAACATCTTCGGCCGTACATCGCCAGACACCGTCCAGTATGCGCACCGCCTGGGTTTGGCCATGCAATTGACCAACATCATCCGCGACGTGGGCGACGATGCCAGGAGGGGCCGCATCTACCTGCCCATCTCGGAACTGCAACAGTTTGGCGTCAAGGCGCACGAACTGCTGGCCAGGCAAAGCCCATGGGGGTACAGCGATCGCTTCACGGCCCTGATGCAGCACCAGGCACAACGCGCCCACCAGTTGTTCGATGAGGCATTGGCCCTGCTACCCGCGCAAGACCACAGCAGCCAGCGACCGGGCCTGATGATGGCCAATATCTACCGTAGCCTGCTTCGCGAGATCGAGACGGGCGGTTTTCAGGTCCTTCATCAGCGGACATCGCTCACCCCGCTGCGCAAACTCTGGATCGCCGCACGCACGCAGTGGTCAGGTCGCTGAGATCTCACGGGCATCCATGCGCATAGCAATCATCGGCGGCGGCTGGGCTGGGCTGGCTGCGGCTGTTCGGGCATTGGACAGAGGGCACTTGGTGACCCTGCTCGAGATGGCCCCTTTGCTGGGCGGCCGCGCGAGGACGGTACAGCAGCACGGCCAGCACTTTGACAACGGCCAGCACATCCTGATTGGGGCGTATACGCAAACACTTGCACTCATGCGGCAGGTGGGCGCCGACCCCGCGCGGCTGCTGCGCAGGCTGCCCCTGTCCCTCACACGCCCGGACGGTACAGGGCTCGCGCTGACCTGCCGTTCATCAGCGGCGTCCTTTGCTTGGGCTGTCCTGCGCCACAGCCACTGGCACTGGCGTTCCAGGCTCGCAATGCTGAAGGCCAGCGCAGGGTGGGCGGCCAGGGGCTTTGAATGCCCGGCAGATTGGACCGTCGAGGTACTGACCAAGGCGCTGCCGCTGGAAGTTCGGCAGGAACTGGTGGAGCCCTTGTGCGTGGCCGCATTGAACACACCAGCGCAGACGGCCAGTGCGCGCGTGTTTCTGCGAGTGCTCAAAGATGCCCTGATGCAGCAGGTCGGCGGTGCAGACCTGCTGCTTCCCGTACGGCCGCTTGATGACCTCCTGCCTGAATCCGGCCTCTCATGGCTGCGTACGCATGGCGCAGACATCAGGCTGCGATGCCGGGCACGTGACGTGGCGCCCCTCCGTAGCGGATGGATGGTCGACACCGAGGCCTTCGACCAGGTCATCCTGGCCTGTCCAGCCCAGGAGGCAGCCAGGCTGACCCGGGCATGCAACCCCGCCTGGTCGGCGACGGCCGCTCAGTTGACGCACTCAGCTATCACCACCGTTTACCTGACCTGCGCCGGCGCACGCTTGGCCAGGCCGATGGTGTTTCTACCTGAGGGGCCGGCGCAGTTCGCCTTCGACCATCGCGCCATGGGACTGGGTCAGAATCGCTTTGCCTTCGTGATCAGTGCTGCCGACGACATGCAGCACCTCAACCGAAATCAACTAGCGCAATCCGTGCTTGATCAGGCGCTGCACCAGTTTCCAGCCGGGACCTGGCCGGCACCGCTTCAGGTCAGCGGTGTTTTCACCGAGCGCCGAGCCACCTTCCGCTGCGAACCCACGGCCCAGCGACCGGCTGCTGCCGTGGCGCCTGGCTTGTGGGCCGCGGGCGATTACGTCGAAGGCCCCTACCCCTCCACCCTGGAAGGCGCGGTGCGCTCAGGCCAAGAGGCTGCCGATCTGGCGCACCAGGCTTTCGCGATGCAAAATAGGGCTCCAAGGCGTGACAGCCCATGAGCAGAGCGGATCCCCACACACCCACGATACAGGTCCTGGAGCGCACTTTCGCGTTGTTGGACGTGCTGGCGTCTCACCAGGACCCGGTCTCCCTGAAGGAAATCGCTGAGCGGACCGGCCTGCATCCGTCCACCGCCCATCGCATCCTGAATGACCTGACCATCGGCCGGCTTGTAGACCGGCCAGAAGCGGGTCACTACCGGCTGGGCATGCGGCTCTTGGAGCTGGGCAACCTTGTGAAGGCCAGACTGGACGTGCGCGAGGCGGCCCTGGGACCTATGCGGGAGCTGCACAGACTGACCCACCAGCCCGTCAACCTGTCCATGCGCCAGGGCGACGAGATCGTGTACATCGAGCGCACCTTCAGCGAACGCTCGGGCATGCAAGTGGTGCGCGCCATTGGGGGACGTGCTCCCTTGCACCTCACCTCGGTGGGCAAGCTGTTCCTGGCGAACGACGACCCGCAGCGCGTACGGGCCTACATCACGCGCACCGGACTCATCGGCCACACCCGCAACAGCATCACCGAACCGGCCAAGCTGGAGCGAGAGCTGGCCGCCGTCAGGGCGCTGGGCTATGCGCGTGATGAGGAAGAGCTGGAATTGGGTGTCCGCTGCATGGCTGCCGGCATCTATGACGACCAAGGCAAGCTGATTGCAGGCCTGTCGATCTCAGCCCCTACCGACCGCCTGGAAGAGGCTTGGTTGGAGCGGGTCAGAGCCACTGCCCGAGAGATCTCGACAGCACTGGGCTTCAAGCAGGGCTGAACCAGCAGCCCTGATCGACACAGCTGTTCAGCCGCCGGTACTGGTGACCGGAGAAGCCTGTGCTGCTGGCAAAGATTGGTTGATCCAGGCGCGTAAACGCTCGGCGTCACCGATGCGGGAATAGCGTCCCGCTGAATCCAGCAGCACCATGACGAGCTTGCGGCCTGCCAGCTGCGCCTGCATGACGACGCAGCGACCTGCTTCTGAGATGTAGCCGGTTTTCTGCAGGCCAATCTCCCAACTGGGGTTTCGGATCAGACCGTTCGTGTTGCGGAACTGCATGGAGCGGCTGCCAACGTTGACGCTGGCATCGGCCGAGGTGGACAGCTCCCGGATCAACTGATGATCCATCGCCGCGATCACCAGCAAGGACAAGTCGTGCGCATTGGATTGGTTGGCACTGGACAGCCCCGTGGGCTCGACATAACGCGTACTGCGCATGCCGAGCGCCATGGCCTTGCGGTTCATCGCCTCCACGAAGGACGGCATGCCCCCCGGAAAGTAGCGACCCAGCGCATTCGCAGCCCGGTTCTCCGAGGCCATCAGAGCCAGATGAAGCATCTCGCCGCGAGACAGGCTGGTACCTACGCGCAGGCGCGAGCCGCTGCCCTTCTCGGTATCCACGTCGTCCTGGGAAATCGACAGTCGCTCATCCAGGGACTGTCCCGCCTCCAACACCACCATGGCTGTCATCAGCTTGGTGATGGACGCAATGGGCAAGACCGCATCGGGGTTCTTGCTGAACAAGACCTGCTGAGTGTCTTGGTCCACGACCAAAGCCACGCTGGAGCGCAGATCCAGCGGATCGGGGGTGCCGTGCAAGCCCGCGCGTTGCCCGAAGGAAACCCGAGCGGGCGCCGTTTCCTGCTTCACAGCGGAGCGCTGCGACACAGCCCTGCCGGACCGGTTGGCGTCCTTCCTGGCGCTGGCGCTTGCAGGACGCGCTTTCTGTGCTTCGCGGCCCGGCGAAGACTTGACAGTCTTCTTTGGGTTGGACGAACCCTGCTGGGCCGACTTGCCAGCCGGGCTTTGCGGATCCGCCCTCTGAGCGTGCGCCACACCCAGCGCCATGAGGAGAGCGCAGCACCCCACAAGAGTCAAGCCACGCCGCACCATCACTTCAAGCCGCATCCTGCTACTCCCGGGGCCCTTCCAAGCCCACGCCTGGCAGTCTCGGAAGTGTAGGAGAAGCCCGAAGATCAAGCAATATCAAACACTTGGAAAGTGCTGCTCAACGGTCACCTGAGCAGCACCTCCACGCATCTACATCACCCCTGCGCCGCCACACGCTCAGCCTTGCTTTGGAGCTTGTTCAAAGCTGACAGGTAGGCCTTGGCAGAGGCGACCACGATATCCGGATCTGCACCCACCCCGTTGACCACCCGTCCTCCGAGTTGGAGGCGAACGGTGACCTCGCCCTGCGATTCAGTGCTGCCCGAGGTGATGGCGTTGACGGAGTACAGCAGCATCTCGGCACCGCTTGACAGCCTGGATTCGATGGCCTTGAGGCTCGCGTCGACCGGCCCGTTGCCCTGACTCTCCGCCTTCAACTCCTGCCCCCCTGCCGCAAAGGTCACTTGCGCATGCGGCCGCTCGCCCGTCTCCGAGCGCTGGGACAGGGACAGCAAGCGGTAGTGCTCCTGCTCGACCGTGACGCTCTCGTCGCTGACCAGGGCGATGATGTCCTCGTCGAAGATCTCGCTCTTGCGGTCCGCGAGGTCCTTGAAGCGCGCGAAAGCGGCATTGATCTCGGCCTCCGACTCCAGTTCGACCCCAAGCTCCTGCAGTCTCTGCTTGAAGGCATTGCGACCCGAGAGCTTGCCCAACACGATGCGGTTGGTGGTCCAGCCGACGTCTTCAGCACGCATGATCTCGTAGGTGTCTCGGGCCTTCAGCACACCATCCTGATGAATACCCGAGGCGTGGGCGAACGCGTTGGCACCCACCACCGCCTTGTTGGGCTGCACCACGAAGCCGGTGGTCTGCGCAACCAGCCGTGAGGCCGGCACGATCTGCGAAGCGTCAACGCTGACATCGAGCCCGAAGTAGTCTCGGCGGGTGCGCAAGGCCATCACCACCTCCTCGAGTGAGCAGTTGCCGGCACGCTCGCCCAAGCCGTTGATCGTGCACTCCACCTGGCGCGCGCCGCCGATCATCACGCCCGCGAGGGAGTTGGCCACCGCCATCCCGAGGTCGTTATGGCAATGCACCGACCAGATGGCCTTGTCGGCATTGGGAATGCGCTCGCGCAGATTCTTGATGAAGGATCCGTAGAGCTCAGGAATGGCGTAGCCCACGGTGTCGGGGATGTTGATGGTGGTAGCGCCTTCCGCAATCACCGCTTCGAGCACTCGGCACAGAAAGTCGGGGTCCGATCGGTAACCATCTTCAGGCGAGAACTCCACATCGCCGCAGAGATTGCGTGCAAAGCGCACCGACAGTCGGGCCTGTTCGTAGACCTGGTCGCGACTCATGCGCAGCTTCTTTTCCATGTGAAGCTCGCTGGTGGCGATGAAGGTGTGGATGCGAGACGAGTTTGCCCCCTTCAGCGCCTCAGCAGCACGCGCGATGTCACGGTCATTGGCGCGCGCCAAGGAGCACACCGTACTGTCCTTGATGGCATCGGCAATGGACTTGACGGCCTCGAAGTCACCGTTGCTCGAGGCCGCAAAGCCTGCCTCGATCACATCCACGCGCAGGCGCTCCAGCTGGCGCGCGATGCGCAACTTCTCTTCGCGGGTCATGGAGGCGCCCGGAGACTGCTCGCCATCGCGCAAGGTAGTGTCAAAGATGAACAGCTTCTCGGTCATGGTTCACTCCACAGTTTCGGGTTGAGGTCGGTCGGTTGGATTCAAGCGGCCAAAGAAAAACGGCCCGCTGCAGCAAGCTGGCGGGCCGTCGATCCAAGTCAATCTGAAGGGGTCGTGGATGTTCAGCGCACCAGCGGCGTCCTTAGGACTAGAAGAGCTAGAAAGGCGGTCGCGAACGTCACCGATGCAATGTAGCACAAGGGACGGTGTGCCCCCACAAGCTCGCCGGAGACTGGCCCTGGCACTCAGTGCAGGCCCCGCTCCTCAGGCTCGTCGGTGGACGTTGCAATCACGCTGACCGGCCGGCCCTTGGCCTTGCGGTAGGCGTAGATGAGATACCCGGACAAGCCATAAGAGCAAAACAAACTGAACAGCACCAAGGGGGGATGCACATTGACCAAGGCGATGCCCAGCGCCACTGCGACGATGACGGCAAACGGTACGGTCCTTCGCCCACCCACGACCTTGAAACTGTAGAAGGGCAGATTGGTCACCATGGTCAGGCCCGCAAACAGGGTCACACCCAGCGCGGTCCACGACAGCCAGGGCAGCTTGAAAGCCTCTCGCCAGCCTGCGTCATCCATCACGAAGATGAAGCCGATCACCAGGGCGGCCGCCGCGGGACTGGGAAGCCCCTGGAAGAATCGCTTGTCCACCACGCCAATGTTGGTGTTGAAGCGTGCCAACCGCAAGGCAGCTGCGGCGCAGTAGATGAAGGCGACAATCCATCCGGGCTTGCCCAGGCCCTTCAGCGCCCATTCGTACACGATGAGGGCAGGCGCAAGGCCGAAGCTCACCATATCGCACAGACTGTCCATCTGCTCGCCAAAGGCGCTCTGGGTGTTGGTCATGCGGGCGATTCGCCCGTCCAGACTGTCCAGCACGGCGGCGCAGAAGATGCCGATCGCTGCAGACTCGAAGCGACCGGACATCGCCATGACGATGCCATAGAAGCCCGCAAACAGCGCCGCCAAGGTCACCGCATTGGGCAGCACATAAATGCCGCGGCGACGCGGCTTCAAGGGCTCGGGGGCTTCGTCTTGTTCGCTGTTCGTCATCGGCTGGTTCATGCCGCTAGGTTAACCCGCCCCACAGCTGACCCACCTTGCGGCGGGCCAGCTTGAAGGCGAAAGCGCGCTCAGTTACGGCTCTTGTCGACGAGCTTGTTGGCCTTGATCCAGGGCATCATGGCCCGCAGCTTCTCGCCCACCACCTCGATGTCGTGTTCGGCCATCAGACGACGGCGTGAGGTCAACGTCGGTGCACCAGCACGGTTTTCCAGGATGAAGCTCTTGGCGTACTCGCCGGTCTGGATGTCGTGCAGCACCTTGCGCATGACTTGCTTGGTCTCGTCATTGACGATGCGGGGGCCAGTAACGTACTCACCGTACTCCGCATTGTTGGAAATCGAGTAGTTCATGTTGGCAATGCCGCCCTCGTAGATGAGGTCAACGATCAGCTTCAACTCGTGCAGGCATTCAAAGTACGCCATTTCGGGGGCATAGCCGGCCTCGACCAGCGTCTCAAAGCCGGCCTTGATGAGTTCCACGGTGCCACCGCAGAGAACGGCCTGCTCACCGAAGAGGTCGGTTTCGGTCTCTTCGCGGAAGTTGGTCTCGATGATCCCGGCCTTGCCACCGCCGTTGGCCGCGGCGTAG